>Ga0207421_10000134_pt1 | contig 85304 bp, 70 predicted proteins | sample SodLakKL_010_SED_4_FD_187542 | JGI IMG/M metagenome (GOLD analysis project Ga0207421, IMG submission 187542) | Alkaline sediment microbial communities from Lake Tanatar, Kulunda Steppe, Russia - 8KL_010_SED (SPAdes) (version 2) | ecosystem: Environmental > Aquatic > Non-marine Saline and... | reverse complement strand
TAGTTACGATAAATGCCGATTGATCAGGAAAAATATGAAAGACGTCTTTTGTTCGACTGATAGCTTCTGATGGATATCCGGTCAGCTTAAAATCACGGATATGTTCAAGTGTGGCTGCTTTGTTTTCCGTTTCCTGATTGCCCGTATTTTCAGGACCGCATGAGACCAAAGCAATCATTACTAAAAGTATGTACAGTTTTAGATTTACCATATGCAGATTAATAAGGTGAATTCGGCCAGGGGAGTATTGGCTACACAATGAGAAAGATGATAATAAAAGTTGAGGGGGGGGCAAGCGACAATAGTTTTAAATTTTGAATGGGAGAGGACGCGGATTTTTGCAGATTACGTCCTTTCTGCCGCGGCGAAGACAGGCAGGCGCAGATTAACACCAATAGGTTTGCGCGAATCGGCGGTAAAATCTGCGTTTCTTTGCGTCCTACAGCCGAGCTTTGTTCCTCGCTTCGGAGTTACCCATTACCTCATCGAGCATGGCCTCGTCGGGGACAGAGGGTTTGTCGCGGTAGCGGTCTACTACGCATAGAAAAGACAGCGGGGCGCCTTTGTCGGCGTGGAACTGGTGAAGGGTTTCGGGGCTGATGTAGACTGTGTCGAAGGTGTTGAGGTCGTGAACTTCATCACCTAAAACCATGCTTCCTTTGCCTTCGATAATCATAACTGAGTGCGGGTGTCTGTGGTATTCCAGCGAAGAATAGCCGCCTTTTTTCACCCTGAAAACGCGCGTCTGCATGTTCAGCTCGTGCTCATTTTCACCTTCACCGAGCAGAGAGTGCCGGCTTACGTCCTTAAAATTCGTGCCCGCCGTTTTGTATTCTTTTGGGGTGATGCCTTCCCAGCCCGTATCACTTTTGCGGATGATTTTTGAGTTATTCTTCATGGTGTAATTTTTGTTGATTTATAATGACTGGAAGGTAATAAGCACCTTCGGCCAAAGTAGTAATTTTTGAGTTTCCGAAATGTCTGAACCACTGATTCTCGCTGATTGAATTGATTAACTGTGATTGTTCCGGGCGTAAACTACATTCCGGATCAGTTTTAAACATCGAACAAAATCATACTTAATCACATAAATTAGCTTAATCAAAGGTTCAGACTAATTTCCGGGGCGTAAACTGCATCCCAAGCAATTTTTCAAATCTCGGATATAATCATACTTAATCACACCCATCAGGACACGTTATCAACATTCAAAGATCAGAAATCAAGAATCAGCTATCAAAAATCAACATTTCTGCGAGCTCTCTGCTCGCGTATTCAATTCCTTTGGGATGCTGATACAGGCTGCCGCCAATCAGGAAAACGGTGTCGTTGCCGTAGCTGTCAAGCAGATCAGACAGCGTCTGCCGCTGAACTCCGCCGCCCGGAGTGGGGAAGCAGTTGCGCTTGTTATCATTACCGCTGGAGGAAAACCGGCAGGCTTTGTTAATGGCCTGACACTCATCCAGTGAGAACGAAAATCTTCCGCCTGCATTCGGATAAATGCTGAAGTCGGCTCCAAGTTCCTTCCACAGCTGACCATACAGGAAATCTGGGCTCATTCCTTCGGTCTGAGATAAAACGTAGCTGCCGGAAAAGGCCGGGTGCGCCATCACAGGAAGAGGAATTTCGGATTTAGAAAGTTGGGCAAGAATTCCAGGTCCGCAAAGGTGCGGAATCACGAGCACGCCACCAGCTCCTGCCTTGTAAGCTGCTTCATAGCGTCGAAGCGTTTCTGCGCCGTCACCAGTGATGTTGGGATAGTAGGCGGCCTTGTGTCCGGTTTTGTCCATTGCGCGCTTTGTGGCGTCGGTACAGGCCGCAAGACGCTGCGAAAACGGAGCCGATGACTGATTGGCCATGCCGTGATCATCCTTGATGATATCAATCCCGCCCAGCGCAAACTGATAGCAGAAAGTGGCCAGCGTTTCGGAGTCCAAACCAATGGGCTTGAGCGCCGAGCAGCTGAGCGCCCGCTTGTTTTTTATATGATGATGCTTGCGAACGCCATCAATACCGAACGCCGGTCCGGGACACAATCCCGGCGGCAGGGCATCCCACTGAAGGCCGGTAATCCGCACGCCTCTGAACAGAGACGCATTACCCAGAATTACGTTTAGTAACTGGGTGATGCTCTCATCAATCGAGACGTGGGAATAGGAGATAGCGGCATCCCAGACGCCTTCCGAGCGCTGGTTCAGCCCGGAGAGCTGACCAACGATTTCGTCGCGGATTTCGGCGCTGAGCACATCATCGGGCAGTTCCACGCTTTGTTCATACGCCACCTTCGTGCAAAGCGACTCGGCTTCGGCAGCGCTGGATGCAGTTATCTGGTAATATATTTCAAAACGCGGTGATGCCATCACAAACCGGCTTCAACAATGGTTTCGGTACGGTCAGGCCCGGTGGAAATGATGCGTACCGGCACGTTGATTTCCTCTTCGATGAAGGAAAGCAGCTTCAGCGCCTGAGCAGGCAAATCCTCGCGCGTACGGCATTCGGAAAGCGAAGACTCCCAGCCTTTGAAAACCGAGTACACAGGCACGATTTTTTCGAGCACATCAGAACTCTTCGGGAACACCGTGGTCTGCTCGCCGTCAATTTCGTAAGCCGTACAAACTTTGATTTCCTTCAGGGTATTAAGCACGTCCATTTTAGTCACCACCAGTTCATTGATGCCGTTTATACGCGTGGCATACTTGAGGGCAACCAGGTCGAGCCAGCCACAGCGTCTCGGACGTCCGGTAGTGGCGCCAAACTCGCGGCCGATGGCGCGGATTTCATCGCCCTCAGGCCCGTGAAGTTCCGTAGGGAAGGGGCCGTTGCCCACTCTGGTGCAATAGGCTTTTGTGATGCCCATCACCTTGTCTATGGCCGTTGGCGGAATGCCGCTGCCCGTGCATGCGCCGCCCGATGTGGGCGAAGAGGATGTCACGAACGGGTAGGTTCCATGATCAATATCAAGCAGAGCACCCTGGGCGCCTTCAAGTAAAATCGACTCGTTGTTTTCAACGGCTTCGTGCAGCAGGTGGGAGGTATCGCAAATGTATGGTTTCAGCTCACGACCCCAGTCGAGCATTTGCTTCATAAGGGGCCCTGATTCGAGTGCCGGCTGATCGTACATGTATTTGAGCTGTACATTTATTTCTTCGAGCAGGTAGTCCAGCTTGGATTGCAGCTTTGCTTCGTCGAGGAGATCCATCATGCGAAGGCCGCTTCGTGCAACTTTATGCACATAGGCCGGGCCAATACCGCGGCCGGTTGTTCCAATAGCAGATTTGCCCTTCGCTTTTTCTCTGCCCAGATCCATCTGTTTATGATACGGCAGAATAACGTGGGCCGTAGAGCTGATGCGAAGCTGGGTTTCCGGTAATGCTCCTTTGTCTTTAACGGTACGTATTTCCTCAAGGAGTTTATCGGGATCGATTACAACTCCGTTGCCTATTACGCAGGTCGTGCCTGAATGGAAAATACCAGATGGTATGAGGTGAAGAACATACGTTTTACCGTCGAACTTGATAGTGTGGCCGGCGTTTGCACCGCCCTGATAACGAACAACTTTGGCAACGTTTTCGCCAAGAAGATCAACAATTTTTCCTTTTCCTTCATCGCCCCACTGGGCACCAATAATAACGCGAACAGGCATGGTATCTGGATAAAATTTGAGATGGATTCACAAAAAAAGAGGTGTGCCGAATGGCACACCTCCAGAGGTTTCACTAAATGGTGTAGCTAAACGAAGCGCAGATTGACTTTTTAGTCTTCATTAAACGACTCTGCGGCTTCTTCCACCGATTTGTAATGCTTGAATACGGTGATGAGTTTTGTGACAATAAGCAGACTCTCAATTTTAGAAGCTGCATTGGCAATACGCAAATCACCACCAGCATTACGCATAGTTGTGAGGCCGCCGATGAGCATTCCCAAACCGGATGAGTTCATAAACCCTACTCTTTTAAGGTCTACTACTACATTCTTTTGTCCTTTTTCGATTAAATCGTGTAAGGCTTCATTGAGTTTTATAGCGTCGGGTCCACCCATTACGTTACCTTTAAACTCAATTACATTGCAACTATACCGTTCAGAAATATTAAAGCTCATCGGGAATACCTCGGTTGAATTATGATTTATTTAGCAGCCTTTTTAAGCTGAAGATCTACGAGCAGGCTACTTGCTACAAATATAGAACTATATGTACCAAGAATTACTCCTAAAATCAAGGCAAAAGAAAGTCCTTTTAGAACTTCACCGCCAAAGAAGAAAAGAATACCTACAGCAATTAAGGTTGTAACCGAAGTAACAACAGTACGGCTTAAGGTGTTATTTATACTTCTGTTTACCATTTTATCGTAATCCTCTGTCTTGAATATAAGAGAATTTTCACGAATACGGTCAAACACAACCACGGTATCGTTAAGCGAATAACCTACAATAGTTAGAAAGGCCGCAATAATAGCCTGATCGATATCCAGACTAAACGGTACAAATTCGTAAAGCAGGGTGAACATTCCAAGGGTGATGATTACATCGTGCGCCAGGGCAGCAACCGCTCCGGCCGAGTAATACCATTTCTTGAATCGAATAAGGATATAAATAAAAATTATTCCGAGGGCAAAAAGTACTGACTGAAGGGCGGCGTTTCTGAGATCTTCAGCAAAACGCGGACCAACGAGGTCAGCCTTAATAATTTCCGAAGGGTTGTCCGGAAAGGTTGATGACATCGTAGAAAGAACAACAGACTGAATCTGACTGCTTTCCAGATCTGCATCGGTACGTATAATGACATCGGCACCGAATGTTTTCACTTCCGGCAGGCCGTCGAGAGGTTCGCCAAGCGAAGCACGGATGTCCTCAACGGCTGGAGAGCTGCCTTCGAAGGCAACAACAACTTCTACACCGCCGCGAAAGTCGATACCGAACTGAAGCCCTTTAAATACAATGGCTCCGATCGAGATTATCACCAGCACAGAGGAAATCATATAACCCAGCTTTCTGTTGGGTATGAACTGATATTTTGGATCTTCAAAAAGTCTCATAATGTGTGTTTTTTAACTGATTGCAGTATTTAAAATTCTGTGATTAGACCTGTATTAACCGAAGGTAACGACGTTGGCTTTGCGACGAGCCAGCCAGTCTACAAGTACGCGGGTAATTATAATTGCGCTGAACAGAGATGCCACAATACCGGCCATCAGCGTAACAGCAAAGCCTTTAATTGGGCCCATACCAAAGCTGAACAGAATTACTGCAGTAAGGAATGTGGTGATGTTGGCATCCAGAATAGCGCTCATCGCGTTGGCGTAACCACTTTCAATTGATGCAATCATTGATTTACCCGATCGTTGCTCCTCACGGATACGATCAAAAATAAGTACGTTCGCATCCACCGCCATACCAATAGTAAGTACGATACCTGCTATACCGGGCAGCGTAAGCGTAGCCTTGAAGGCAGACAGAATACCAAGTATGAAAACGATATTGAGCAGAAGCGCGACGTTTGCAATAAGACCACCTGTACGGTAGTAGAAAATCATAAACAAACAGACCACAAGGAGTGCAGCCAGGGCTGAGTTAAAACCAGCGCGGATAGAAGCTTCACCGAGGGTGGCACCTACCGTACGCTCTTCAATAATATCGAGTGGGGCAGGAAGGGCACCGGAAAGCAGGATGTTTACCAAATCTTCTGCTTCAGCAAGTCCGCCAAGGCCACTGATTGAAGAACGACCTTCTGTAATCTGCGTGCGGACGGTAGGGTAGCTGTATACCATGCCGTCGAGAATAATGGCAACCGGTCGGTCGATATTAGCCGCAGTAATCATACTCCAGCGACGGGCACCTTCGCGGTTCATCGTCATAGAAACTTCGGGAGCGTTCGTTTGCGGATCGAAAGCCGGGCGGGCATCGGTAATTACATCACCAGTAAGCTCAATTTGCGAACGAACACCCAGGAGCGGATGCATGTTCGAGCCGGTTCCGATGTTTTCTGCACGGGCACCCCACATCAGGTTGATGTTTGCAGGTATAGCACGCTGTACAGCATCACGGCGAAGCAGTTCGTTCACAGCAGCTGTATCTTGTGCACTGGCATAACCAAAGCGAATATCCGGGCCACCAACGTCGAGAAGTAGTTCTGTAAGCGGGTTTCTGGTTACGGTTTGTGTTTCGCCGTCCTCATCTTCACTTTCGATGGTTTCAGTTTCATTAAGCAGGGTTACTACGCGTTCGAAGGTATTCCTTACTTCGTTCGCGTTTGCCATTGTTCTGAATTCAAGGCGGGCAGCTCCACGCAGAAGGTCACGCACACGATCCTGATCGTCGTCTATACCCGGTAGCTCAACCACGATACGGTTGGCACCCTGGCGAACAATAGACGGCTCGGTAACACCAAATCGGTCAATACGATTACGAATAATCTCAACGGCACGGTTTACAGCGTTGTTTCTTTGATCACTAAGAAACTGCTGCACCTCTTCATTGGTGGAAGCACGTGTCAGGTCATCGGAATACATGTGGAAATACCGACTGAGTCGGGCACCTGAATCGCGGCGTTCAAACTCAGCTACAAACTCGTTTACCACATCGATGTTAGACTCGCGCGATTGGTTAAACGCTGCTTCGAGCACATTATCGAACATGTCATCACGCTGGTCGCGCGCCAGTTCACTAATTAGCTGATGTGTGGCCAGTTCAAGGGTCACGGACATACCACCCTGTAAGTCAAGACCGAAGCTTAAAGAATTAGCCCGTAGGTTTGCGAGGCGATCGGAATGCTGGAATCGGTATTCAACCTGCTCTTGTTCGGAAAGTTTGTCTATATGACGTTCTTCCAGCCAGTGGCGTACACTGAACTGAAGATAGTATCCGGTTAGAAGCAGGAAGCCAATGATAAAAAATATCTTGGTTGAGCTTGTTTCTTTCATGATTTATGGATGTGTTAGATGGATTTGTTTTATAAAAAATCTGGTTTCCTGAAGCTTGGACATACTTTGGGCAAATGGATTTCTTTGGTATGGGACTTCAGGGTTGTTGCAGTACAATACATTGATTCAGGATGTTCTCAGGCCCGAATAAGAGCAGAGACTCATCGTTAGAGAATGCATAGGCTTATTATTGTACAATGGGCTTATCGTCGCCCGGGAGGAGGGATGTTGCTAAACTAAGGAGCGTTGATCGATTTACCGCTCAACAGCGACTGAGTAGCTAAACTTATGGCAGTGCTGCCGGAAACGTTTTCGCCCAGAAGCGCAAGAGGCTCTGAGTTAAGGCCGCTAGTCGCATCGATTCCGTAGTAATTAACCCAGAATCCGTTGTGCTTGTGTATTAACTGAAGCTGAACCCGGTCCTGCCCAAAGGTGCCGGCCATATCGGAGGCATTATGGTGCTGGGCCCAGGCCATGTACAGATAAGGAATAATCTGATGCTTGTCGGAACCGGGAAGTTCATTTTTATCTTCAGAAACCACCGCATCTGATTCTGATTTAGCGGCGTTTAGAATATTATGAAGATATGTGAGGAAATCATCCTGAGTGGAAAATCTTTCATCAGCATGTTCGGATTCGGCAAGGTGCTGTTTTACCCAGCTGTTAAACGAACTGAAATCCCGGGACTGCTGCTCATTAGGAAACTGTAGCATCACCAGACTGATGAGAATCAGCGATGTGCAGAAGAGCTTACAATATGTTCCGAAAAAGGATTGCATCTTATTAAGATAGGAACTCTTTGAACCTTCGACAAGAGGTAGAAAAAAATAAGGCACGCTCCTTTCCGGGAACGTGCCTTTCTATTTGATTCGACTGTTATATCTATTTAAAATCCTGATAAAGGACACCAGTACGACTGGCTTTTATCTAAATGACATTCGAAAATTAATGATGTCGGCTGTAAATTCAATAATAAATTATAGTTTAGATTAATTAATCCTTTATTATTTAGGCTTCCGTAAGGGAAAAGCGCTTTTATGCGAAATGATTATTTTTGATCCTTATTTACTGATCTAATGGCCTGTATTAGACGATAAACATCATTATTTTTGGGTGTCTTATTCGCACTGCGTGTTATTAACTAACAAGTATCCACAACGTAAATTTATGAACAGTCAGACGGAAGAATTGTACGAAGCAGCCATAAAAGTGGCTAAAATAGCCGGTGAGGTCACGCTCAAGTACTTTCGAAAAGATCTTGAAATAATATCCAAACAAGACGACTCACCTGTAACAGTAGCCGACAGGGAGGCCGAAAAAGCGATGCGTTCATTCATTATGGAAACGTTTCCAGAACACGGTCTAATTGGCGAAGAATTCGGATCTCATAACGATAAAGCTTCTGTGAAGTGGATTCTTGATCCAATTGATGGCACCGTTGGTTTCATACACGGAATCCCGCTTTATACTAATCTTGTTGGCATTACAGTAGATGATGTACCCACCGTTGGCGTAATTCATGCGCCATATATGAATGAACTTGTTGCCGGCGCGACGGGCGTAGGAGCTTACTTTAACGATACTAAAACCAGCATCCGGCCATGCAACAGTCTTGCAAATGCTTCTATGATGACAACCGATGTGCAGTTTTTTAATACCTATGGATACAAAGCATCGTTTGAGCATCTCCTTACCAAAGTAAAAACGCATCGAACATACGGAGATGCTTATGGCTACCTGATGGTTGCAACAGGTCGCGCAGACATCATGTTCGACCCTGATTTGAAAATCTGGGATGCTGCCGCACTTTTACCGGTAATAGAGCAGGCCGGTGGTTCGTTTACAGATCTTAAGGGCAATGCCCGCGTAGACGGAGATAGCGGGCTTGCCTGTTCTCCAGAATTAAAAAAAGAACTCCTTCACATTTTTGAAACTCATTCCTGATAACGAATCATGATAAAAAGATTCCATTTTCTGTTCCTTTTCCTGCCTTTTTTATTCGCAGGGTTCTGGTCACCCTCTTATGCGCAGGATTACGAAAACTTTCCGGTTCTGGACTATGATTTCCGCCACCTGGATGCCAATCTCAACTTTTCTCTGGCTGAGCGCGCTCTCGATGGTACGGTTACATATACCGTAGCTGCACGGAATACCGAGGCCGGCAAGCTCAGCTTAATGGCAAACGGTCTGCAGGTTGACAGCGTATTGGTGAATAGTGAAACAGCATTATTCGAAACTGAAGACGGGTTCGTTCTTATAGATATACCCGAAAGCCTCATCGGCTCAGGCCGGGAATTCAGCCTGGACGTTGCCTATCGCACCACGTCATCACAAATCTTTTTGCAAACCGCTGCCGGAACGGTTTTTACCTCAATGATGCCACACCGCAGATCCGAGTGGATTCCGGTTTACGAACACCCTCGTGTGGAGATGACAACCCGTATTATGCTTACCGTGCCATCAGATACGGAAGTTGTCGCAAACGGTTATTTCGATTCTGAGCAAAGCGTTGGTGAAGATCGTAAAAGGGTTATATGGAGTTCACGCGAGACAATTCCTTCTACCGATCTGGCATTCTTTGCCGGTCAGTTCGAATACGCAGAGACCATGATGGGCACCAAATCGGTACGGGTGTACTCAGAACCTAATACAATTGGAAGCAGTCTTCGTAATGATATGCTTCGTGATGTTTCGGCCTCTGTGAATCGTCTTCAGCGCAATCTAAGGTTCGAATTTCCGTACGATGCTTTTTCTGTGATTGTGCTACAGGATCACGTTTGGGAGCCTAAAACATACGCTGCCACTATTGGGATGTTAAGTATGAATGCATACGGCCTAAATGCACAGCTCGAGCGCGTAATTGCTGCGCAGTGGTTTGGCGCCTACCACAGAAGCGAGACCGTTTCTGATGCAGGGACTCAGATTCTTATGCAGGCGGCAAGCCTGTCCGGAACATCAAGACCTGAGGGCGATCTTGCGGTTTATGATTTCCCGCGGACCTCCTATTTCACCGGTTTCGATCAGTTTAAAATGGGCAACTGGCTGAAGTGGCGCGATCTGTACAGCAACTTGCCAGATATTCACAAAAACGTAATTTCTGCTGAAATGCAGCAGCTATTCAGGCTGAGCGGTACGGTATACGGCTGGGAAGATTACATGGAGATTTGGTATAACCGAACCGGGCGTCCGCTGGATCGCGTATCGGTTAGCGCAGAGGAAGAAGCCGAAGACGAAGCACCCCGGAAGATGGTAAACATCGCTTTTGAACCCAGCTCTGAGCGTTCAGGAATACTGGTGGTTGTAGAGCCAAGGGAAGAACTGGAGAGAGACAGCCTTCATATTCCTCTTAAGCTCATATCCCGCAGCGGCGTCACCAATAAAGAGCTTACCGTGTACCGTACGGGCGGTGAATTTTTTATTGAGCACGATCAGCGTCTGGTTAACATCACCGTAGATTATAATCAGGTTGATGGCATCGAGTTTTTTGAAATCAAGGATCTTGAAATGTGGCTGCATCAGCTTCGCAGCGACGAGCGTGAAACTGCCCGCATACGTGCTGCCGAAATGATGCCTCGTTTTCGCGATGATCCCGATATTCAGCTGGCGATGCAGGATTTCCTCAGACGTGAAGAAAGCTCAGCGGTAAGAATTGTGATGATACGATCCCTTAGCGATATCGTTGAGGGTGCTTCAGGAACGCAGCAGATATTTATTGAAATGGCCAGAACGGGGCAGGGTGAAGTGCTTCATGCCGCAATCGACGCGCTGTGGCACTACGAGGGCAACGATGATGTAATCAATGCCGTTGGCCGGGTTGCGCAGCAGTCCACCTATCAGCCGGCTGCTGTTGCTGCAATTGGCGTTTTCAGAAGAATCGCGTCGGAAGATCAGTTTAACGAGCTCTCCAGATCGCTGCTTCTGGGCAATCGTCCGGCCGGAATTCGGGCCGCCGCAATCGAAGAACTGTACCGCGCCGACGATCAGGATGTTGCTCTGTTTACCAGCCTCGATGTTCTTGAAAGCACAGATTTCCCGTACGCTATGCGGGAAACAGCTATGCGAATGCTAATCCGTCATAACCATACTTCGGAGCTTGCAGAAGTGCTTCCGGGCCTGACCACCGATGCCGATCCGCGCATCAGATACCTGGCGCTGGCAAATCTGGATCGACTCTCAGCCAACCGCATGAATGATTTGCTGGAGCAGCGATATGAGGCCGAGCGGGACCCAAGAGTACGATCGGCGTTCAACGAGTTTTATTGATATGGGAGTTTGATTTATGATGACTATAAATTAGTTGTTATACCGCTCCCAAATTTTTTCTAAGATGCCAAAAGAAACTAAAGTCGAAATAACTTTAAGTTCAGATGAAGCCCTGGTTCTTTTCGAATTTCTTTCAAGATTCTCTGAAGATGATGAATTGAGTATTCATGACCCATCAGAAAAACAAGCGTTATGGAATTTTTTGGCTGTGTTAGAAAAGCAGCTTGAGAAACCATTTTCTAAGAAATATTCTGAACTTTTAGAAAGTGCTCGAAAAGCCTTAAAATAATTTGGACGCAGTATATGAAGCGCTTCAACTGGTGACCTAAAAGTCACGCCCGTTATACGCTGGGCCGTTTTATTTTTCACTATTGCAATATTCCTCCGCCTATATTAGTTTCATTATTACACCATAACGAAACTCAGCCTTATGCCGAGCATTACAGTCAAAAATATTCCAGACTCTATTTATAAGAAGTTGAAGCAACAGGCAGAAGCTCAACACCGCAGTATGAATAGTGAAATCATTGCTTGTTTAGAGCGTACTGTTGAACCAACCCGTATATCTTCTGATGAAGTACTTCGTCAGGCAAGAATAATGAGAAAAAAAGTAAAAGGGAGTTTGTCTGCTGATGAAATTCAGGATGCAATTGATCAAGGCCGACCTTGATTGTCGTTGATACAAATATCCTTGCACACTTTTGGTTGCCTTCTGAACACACCGAACTTTGTGACCAATTATTCCAATGGGATTCGGAATGGGTAGCACCTCTACTATGGAAAAGTGAATTTCGAAATGTAGTAACACTTTATTTGAGAAAAGAGCTTATTGATCTTTCTGAGGCATTACAGATATCAGAAAAAGCAGAGAGTCAGATGAAAGACCGGGAGTTTCATGTAAACTCTATTCAAGTCTATAGTCTGGTAGAAAAATCTGAATGCTCTGCATACGATTGCGAATTCGTCAGTCTTGCTGTAGATCTGAATTTAAAATTGATAACGATGGATAAGCGGATTCTTCGTTCTTTTCCGGAATTTGCTGCCAGACCATTAGAGGTTATAACAAAATAAAGTTCAAGCGGTATAAGACCGACCGTTATATAATGATCTGAATTGCCCTAAACTCAAATAGAAACAACCCAACAACAAAAAAGCCGGTTTTCAGCCGGCTTTTTTGTTGGGTTATGTACTGCGTTCCGGATGTGTGGCCGGCCCGCCATCTCATGAAATGTTCGTTAGGCTAATCTCTTATATCAGGAGTAGCGAACCCAGCGGGCAAGCTCACGTAAGCTAGCGCTTTTTCCATACATCAGAATGCCGACACGGTAAATGCGTGCGCTTAACCAAATGAGTGCTATAAAGGTAGCTGTCATTAGAACAACAGCGAGCGCAACCTCCCAAAGGGGCACATTCATAATCGCCATACGGACCGGCATAATGATTGGACTGAACAGCGGAATCATAGAAAGTACAAAAGCCAGAGTGGAATCTGGATCAGTTGAGACCGGGCTTAGAAAGAATATCGGAATGATAATCGGTAGCGAAACCACCATAGTAAGCTGTTGATTCTCGGTTTCTGATTCGAGTGCTGATCCTACAGCAGCAAAAAGTGCGCTGTACATCAAATAGCCGAGTATAAAAAAGAGGATGAAGCCAAATACAAGCCCCATACCAATATCGGGAATAGTGAAAGGAAGCTCGGATTCGATTGTTGCCATTGCAGCCTGGGTGTCGCCGCTTCCGGCGGCTTCACTTACGCGGCTTCCGAAGAAATAAAGCAAAAGAGGTGTACTGGCAGCTGAAATGCCAGCAATGGCCAGTATCCAGAAGGTAAACTGGGTAACAGCCAGAGCGCCAACACCCATCACCTTGCCCATCAGGAGTTCGAAAGGCCGCACCGAAGAAATGATAACTTCAACTATTCTGCTGGTTTTTTCTTCAATAACGCCACGCATCACAATTCCGCCATACACAAACATGGAGGTATACATAATCATGCCGAGCACAATTCCGACAATAAACAGAGCGCTGGTATCCTGCTCTTCCTCACCGGTTTCGGTTAAAACACGGGTGGAAAGAGAGATGCGTTCGGCCATAATACCACGGATTTCCTCTGTTACCTCGGCGCGATCCAGCTTTTCGTCGCGAATACTGGTACGGATAGCCGACCTTACGTCAGATACGAATCCCATGCCGCCGGTACCGCCGTAAATAAGCTCGGGAGTTCGGTTTCCTTCAAGCACGTCCTGATCGATTATAATATATCCGTTGAGGGCACCTGTGGTAACCATGTCCCGAATTTCTTCCAGACTCAGTTCCGGATATACGATAAACTGCTCCGGGTTTATCTCAATCATGCGCGGAGCAATTACACCTGTTTCATCGACAATGGCGACAACCCGTTCTGTATCGGGAGATAGTAGAGTTACGGCAATAGGAATGAGAAAAAAGCTCAGAAACAGCAGGGGAGCAAGCAGGGTAGTGAGAATGTAGGCCTTGCTCGTAACGCGCGTGAGGTATTCGCGTTTGAAGATGATGGAAAATTTATTGAAATCGATCATGCTATCGTTTCCTGAAGTTTTTTACGCGCAGAGGCGTCGTTTACGGTAGTAATGAAAATTTCGTTCAGGCTTGGCTGTACGAATTCAAAATGGGTGAGGTCTACATGCTTGATGGCTTCACGCAAAATCTGCTGTTCGGTTACACCCTCAAGAAGGCGAATTTCCGCAAAATTAGATGAGCGGTTGTTAACACGAACGTTTTCCAGATTATCGATAAAGCTGCCGTCGCCTGTAAACTCAATCTTCACGGTGTTTTTGCCGAGCGACCGTTTGATGTCGCTTAGTGGTCCCGTAAGCAGAATTTTTCCCTCATTAAACAGACAGATGTCGTCGCACATTTGCTCGACCTGCTCCATACGGTGAGTTGCGAACAAGATGGTTTTTCCCTTCTGGTTGAGCTCAATAATTACCTCTCGAAGCAGCTCGCTGTTTATCGGATCCAGACCGCTGAATGGCTCGTCAAAAATGCAGATTTCCGGATCGTGAGCGATGGTGGATATAAACTGAATTTTCTGCTGTTGGCCTTTGGATAATTCACCCAGTTTTTTTTTGGTCCAGTCGGAGGCATTAAAGCGATCGAGCCAGTATTTCAGAGATTTACGGGCATCATAATCGCTCATTCCTTTCAGGCGGGCCAGGTAAATAAGCTGCTCTCCAACCTTCATTTTTTTATAGAGACCGCGTTCTTCCGGCAGGTAACCAATTAGCTTCTGGCTTTGGGGACCGGCAGGGTTGCCGTTGATAATAACTTCACCCTGGTCTGGAACCGTAATGTAGTTAATCATACGAATGGTGGTTGTTTTACCGGCACCGTTAGGCCCTAACACACCGAAAATCCGGCCTTTCTCAACATTAAACGAAACGTTTTCGACTGCAGTAAAGCTACCGTAGCGTTTAGTAATATCTCTGACTTCTATCATGTAAGTGTTTGATGTAATTGGATTAAATTCGGAAAAGATTGAAAAGATTTTCCAGAATACCTCAATGGGCTCCGGAGCTTTAAAAACCGTATATAGTTGTAATCCTGAAAGAATTAATTGCTTCAGGAAAATTCAATAAGAAATCGTGCTTTAAATTTTACAATTAAGACGCTTTACATTATAATAGGGATGAAGATACATCATTTTTAAGACCAAAAAATACAGCTTTACCCGCTGGGGAAATTGATTGCATGAATATTATTCATTTAAGCTTTGAGTGTTATCCGGTTGCAAAAACGGGTGGTTTGGCAGACGTAGTTGGTTCACTTCCTAAATATCAGCGTGCCCTTGGGGCTGATGCCTGGGTTGTAATGCCCCGCTTTAATAACGACTGGATAAACCAAAGAAATGTTCGGGTTGTGCATGCCGGCAATACGTACATGGGCGATCGGATGTTTCAGTTCGAAATTCATAAAGTTGAAGGCGAAGAGCTGGGGTTTCCACTTTATCTGGTACACGTACCTGGTAAACTAGACCGGAAAGGAATATATGTGGACGCAGAAAGCGGCTTCGGTTACTGGGATGAGTTTGAAAGGTACCTGAGTTTTCAATTGGCAGCTTTGGAATGGATTCGCACCTTTTCCACAACACCGGATGTACTGCACTGCCATGATCATCATACATCCCTGATTCCTTTTTTGATGACCTCTTGCGAGTTATTTAGCGGAATGGAGCATATACCTACCGTTGTTACTATACATAATGGTGAATATCATGGAAATTACGAACTTGGGAAGAAAAACCTGCTGCCGCGCATCAGAGAAGATCAGCAGGGCTTTTTAGACTGGGGGGGGCGGTTAAACTCTTTGTCAGCCGGAATCAGGAAAGCCTGGAAGGTTACCACGGTTTCTCAGAGCTACATGGAAGAGCTGCAGGATTCGGCCAACGGGCTTGAAGGACTTTTGAGAGCTGAGCGCGGTAAATGTGTCGGTATTATTAATGGAATCGACGATGAAGTCTGGAATCCGAAAACAGATCCAATGCTCGAGCATCATTACGATGTTAGAACCGTAGAAAAGGGGAAGGAAAAAAGTAAGAGGCTCATTTGCGACTATTTTAATCTTAATACTAATTACCCGCTCATCGCATTTATTGGAAGGCTGGTTAAAGAAAAAGGCGCCGATTTGCTTCCTGAAGTAATTTCCCGTTTTATAGAGGAAGGCGGGAAAGCATCTTTTGTAGTACTAGGCACCGGAGACCACTGGTTGCAGGAGCGCCTTCGCTTAATGTCGGGAGAATATGCGGGATTTTTCGACTCTTCAATACAGTACAATGAGACTTTATCCAGAAGGATATATGCCGGTGCCGATTTTATTATAATGCCATCGCGGGTAGAACCCTGTGGTCTCAACCAGATGTTCGCCATGAGATATGGTACGGTTCCTATCGTAAGAGAGATAGGGGGTCTTAAAGATTCAGTTAAAGATATAGGTGAGGAAAATGGTTATGGAATCCGTTTCAGGGAGTATTCAGCAAATGATGCGCTCCACGCCGTTTACAGAGCCATAGGCTTGTACGAGCAGCAGGCTGAGTTTAAGAAAGTGAGAAAAGAAATTATGAAACTCGACTTCACCTGGAATAAGTCTGCACAAACTTATATCGATTTATATCATCAACTTAAACAGTGAATTACTAATCATTTGAATTATGGAAAATGTACTTGCAGTAATACTAGGCGGCGGGCAGGGATCCCGATTGTTTCCGCTCACCAAAACGCGATCTAAACCGGCGGTTCCCATTGGGGGAAAATACAGATTGGTGGATATTCCAATTTCAAACTGCCTGAACTCGCATATCAGAAAAATATATGTGCTCACTCAGTTTAATTCGGCCTCTTTAAACCGTCACGTTAAAAATACGTTTACGTTCGATGCATTTAATCCTGGCTTTGTTGATGTGCTCGCTGCAGAGCAGACCATAAGCAGCCAAAGCTGGTTTCAGGGCACAGCCGATGCGGTGCGCCAGTCAATGCATCATATGGATAACCACGAATTCGATTACGTAATGATTCTGTCGGGCGACCAGCTTTACCAGATGAATTTTAAAGAGATGATGAAGGCTCATATCGATTCGAAAGCCGATTTATCTATAGCAACGATTCCGGTTGATGCTGACGACGCCACCGGTTTTGGTATTATGAAAGTTGGTAAAGACAGTAAAATTGAATCATTTGTTGAAAAGCCCGGCAAAGAGGAACTTGGAGACTGGGCTTCCGATGTACCTGATGATCTAAAAAAGAAAGGCCAGCACTACCTTGCATCGATGGGTATTTATGTCTTTAGTAAAGAAGTTCTTCGTGAGCTTCTTGAGCAAAACCCCGACGCCACAGATTTTGGTAAGGAAATAATTCCTTCCGCAATTTCGAAGAAGAAAAAGATCTGCTCGTATATTTATGGTGGCTACTGGACCGATATCGGAACAATTAAATCTTTTTATGAAGCGAATCTGGCGCTAACAGATGCCATGCCAAGCTTCAACCTGTACGACACATCGCGTATGGTTTACACCCGTGCACGCATGCTGCCGGCTTCCAAAGTTAGCGGAACCGCTCTGGAGCGCTCCATCATCGCGGAAGGCTGCGTAGTCGAAGCCAGCCGTATAGAACACACCCTTGTTGGAATTCGCTCACGGATTGGCCGAGGAACTACCGTTGCAGACAGCATAATAATGGGTAATGATTCCTTTCCTAAGTATGAAGAAATCGAACAGAAAAATGCAGATTTCCCGCCGGTCGGAATCGGAGAAAGATGTTTTATCCAAAACTGTATTATCGATAAAAACGCTCGTATTGGAAACGACGTACGTATAAACGGCGGTGATCATCTGGCGGATGGCAACTACGACAACTATACGGTAGTAGACGGAATAGTGGTAGTTCCTAAAGGCAGCATTCTCAAAGACGGTACGAATATATAATTGCTTCAAACCTTTTATAAACTAAACTTAAGCCGCTGAGATGTCTAAAACCATTTCAGCGGCTTTCTATTTTCCTGATACCCGATACCTCTGATTATTCCGGTACGCTGGCCTGGATTTCATTGAGTTTTTGAATAGCCCGGTCTCTTAGCTGGCTAAAGGTAAGCTCGTTGAGCTCGCCGTTATTAAACTTCATAAACAGCCAGATAAGATAGGTCGCGATTACATCTTCGTAGCAATAGTGTTCGATGGCTTCAAGTCGCTCCTCACGGAACATCTCCAGCACGATATTACCTTCGCCAGTCTGTTTGAAAGGTATGCCAATCAGCATTCCCAGATGTTTTAGCTTAGGCCACGAACTTGCGCCATAATTACTAAATTCATCCACCAAATCAATATTCTGCTGGCTGAATCTGTATCTGATGTCGTGATGGCTCATACGCCGTGGAAGCTGCAGGCCATGCTTCAGGGACCGATAGGTGATGAGAGGCAAATCGAACCCCCGCCCGTTATGATGAATAAGTCCGAAGTCCTTGAACAAGCCCAGCGTTTGGATCAGTTTTTCCAAGCCCTCTTTCTCATCTTTACCGGACCAGGAGACTTTGTTTTTAGGTTCTCCCATATTGTCCACCCAAAGACCGACCCATGAAACCATCCGGTGGAACATAGGTGGCAGAAAGCCAGACTTATTCTTAGCGAGCTCTTCTGCAGCGAGTTCAAGCAGTGCGTCTTCTTCAAGTTCGGGCTTATTCAGAACGGTGCGTATAAACTCAAAATCGGGTACAGATTCAATATCAAATACAAAAAACATAAGCGTCAGTAGGTTTTATCGGTTTCGGATTCGCAGTCTTACATTATCAATAATTTCGCTGATTTCGGCAACGGTTTTCGCTTCTTTTATTTTCAGGTATGTTTTTTTATGGGCCAGAACCCGCGCAAGGTTCGCGAGAACTGAGATATTTTGCTGTGTTGATGTTGTTTTCGGCGAAAGTAAAACAAAAATCAGGTTTACTTTTTCTCCTACGTTTGGATAATCGATCCCTTTTGTACTAATCCCCAAAAAGAGAGTGGGCTTATTACAAAGAGAAGTGCGGGTTTTCGTTAACACTACATTCGGTAGTTCGCCGGGGAGGTTATCAATATCCTGCTTCAAAATTCGCTCTATAACTTCAGACAGAGCAACAGGATTGTTGTGAAATTTCTTACCCATAAGTTCCCGCAATGCGTTTGAAGCATCCATGTCATCAAGCTCAAAATTAACATGCTCGGTGCTTATACTTGGAATTTTGCCTACGCTTTCAAAGCTAATACGGTTAACAACAGTATCTTCGGTTGTAACTTCGGAAGGGTACATGGTTATGAAATTAACGTTTGGATAGTTCTGGGCGATAATACGGGGCAGACGCTCCAGATTATCATCCCAGGAAACAGTGCCTTTCCGGGTACTAAGAAGCAAAACAAGGTCTTCCTCATCCTGAAGATTAATACGCTCATCCTTGAGTAAATCGCTCCAGTTATCCAGGGTGATGTATTCACCTTCGATTTGGGGCTCTTCGGTTTCAATTACTGTACGTATGGTATTATGATTGTTGCGGGATGTTACCACAATCAGGTCAGACCCGATTTCGCTAACCATGTTCTGGATAGTAGACATGGCATCCGAAAAGCCTGGTTCCCGATCGATGTAGGGAGGAACCATAAGAAAAATGCGCTCGGTAACATTTATAGGATGGTCTACTTTACAAACCATTACCAGCTGCTGAGCTTGTTCCAGCATTTGGTCGAGTACAGTACCAAAAATACGCTGACGCGCAGAAATTTGTCCGTTCCAGCCTATAACCACGTGAGAAGCCCGTAATTCTTTGATTGCCCTGAGAATACCGTTCGATATGTTCATATCGATTCTAGTGATGGGTAAAACCGGCATTTCAGCAGCTGCGGCATGTACAACAGCATGACTCAGCATTTTCTCACTTTCGGCTACCCTTGCGTCGGTATCTGCGTTACCTGTGTCGCGGGCCACGGTAAGCGGAAAAAGAGGTTCCTCACTGTTCTTCTTTTTAACAATCATGGCTATATCCATAAGCGTTTCTGCTGTTTGCGGATTAGCAAGAGGAATAAGAATACGTTCAGGTGCGTCTTTGGGATCGTACGGCTTTTTAGCATCCTGCAGAGCAACCTGACGCCCGAATTTTTCGACGAAACTTGGGCCAATCATACAGGTAATGAGAATCATAAGAACAACCGCGTTAACAGAAGTCTGGGTGAACAGCCCTATTTCAAAACCAACCAGGGTAACGGCGAGTGTAGCTGCAGCCTGAGGGATCGTAAGCCCAACAACGGTCCAGCCTTCAGCTGCCGACATTCTGAAAATAAGCTGGGTGAATTTAGCGGCAATACCTTTCCCAAAAACAACAAGAGCCGTAAAAGCGCCGGTTTGCAGCCAAACAGCCCAGCTTTCGATCATCACCTTTACATCCACGAGCATACCCACAGAGATGAGGAAGAAAGGAATAAACAGAGCGTTCCCAACGAACTGAACACGACTCATTAAGGTGCCGGATTCTGGTACGAGTCTGTTGAGGGTTAAACCGGCGAGAAAGGCACCGATAATAGCAGCTAATCCAACCAGCTCGGCCAGATACGCAGAGATAAAAAGAAGCGCAATCATAAATACATATTCTGTATTCGTCTGGTTTCTCACGTTTCTGAAGAACCAGCGCCCCAGGATCGGAAGACCGAATAATACAGCGACCCCGTAAATGACAACCATAATTACGAAAGTTATCCAAAATCCAACCCCGGACGACTCGCCTATTGTATTTGCTACTATTGCCAGAAAAATTAGGGAAAGCATATCCGTTACAATGGTTCCCCCCATTGCCATAGTTACAGCCGTATTCTTTTGAATTCCTATACGGTTTGCAATCGGGTAGGCCAGAAGGGTGTGAGAACCAACAATGGAACCCAGAAGAATTGACGAGACCAGGGAAAAATCGAGCAGATAAATACCAACCGGTATAGCTGCAAGCTGCGGAATGAAAAATGAGATAAGGCCGAATGCGAGACTCTTGTTTCTGTTTTTCTCAAATTTGTTAAGGTCTATGCTCAGGCCGGCCATAAACATGAGGTAAAGCAGACCTACGGTACCCAATAGTATGATGGTGTCGTCGCGTTCCAGTAAACCAAGAACGCTGGGTCCGACAATTGTACCAGCGAGAATGGTTCCAACAAGTCCCGGGATTTTTAACTTTTGAACGATTATGGGCGCTATCAGAATGATGATCATCACGATAGCGAAAATAAGTACTGGATCGTTTACCGGCAGGTTTGAGCCAATGTTATAAATAAATTCCAAGAACCTTTGTCGTTTAGTGGTTGGATTTGAGCAAATTGTAATATAATCAATCTGGTGCTTATCGCAGTCTTCAATAAACAGCAAAGAAAACTGAAGAATTCATGGCCTTAAGATGCTTTTCGGCAAGATTGAAGCGGGACATTCGTTAGGCTGTTAAATTGTGGATTGTTCAAGCGATTCACGTAATAATTAATTATTTTTGCCGAACCCAAAATTCCATTCAAATTATTATGTCAGAATCTCCCTTCGAAAGTAAAATTACCCGCCAAGGCTTAACTTACGACGATGTTTTGCTGGTGCCTGCGCATTCGGCCGTTCTGCCCAGAGATGTAAACACCTCGGTAAATCTAGCCAGAAACCTTACGCTTAATATTCCGCTTTTAAGCGCAGCAATGGATACTGTATCCGAATACAGGCTGGCTATTGCGCTGGCTCGTGAGGGAGGGATGTCGATTCTGCATAAAAACATGACTATTGAAGAGCAGGCCGAACATGTTCGTCTGGTTAAAAGAAGCGAAAGCGGGATGATTGTGGATCCGGTTACACTCCAAAAGCAGTCTACCGTAAAAGATGCCCGGGCTGTTATGAGCCAGCACAAAATCGGCGGTATACCAATAGTAGATGCAGCAAAAAAACTATTGGGTATAGTAACCAACCGGGATTTGCGTTTCGAAACTAACCCTGCTCGTCTCCTCAGTGAAATTATGACAACCGGAAACCTTATTACTGCTAAATCCGGGACAACCCTTGAAGAAGCCGAAAAGCTGCTTCAAACCTACAAAATTGAAAAGCTTCCGATAGTGGACGAAAACTACACGCTGGTCGGGTTAATCACTTTTAAAGATATTGAGAAAAAGAAAAATTTCCCGAATGCCTGTAAGGACGAAATGGGCCGGCTTCGGGTGGGAGCAGCCGTTGGGATTGCTGCCGATACGGAAACAAGAGTAGCGGCACTGGTTCATGCTTCAGTCGACTGTATTGTAATTGATACTGCTCACGGCCATTCTCAGGGCGTGCTCGATATGGTAACCCGCATTCGCAAGGCCTATCCGGAACTTGTAATTGTTGGTGGAAATATAGCAACTAAAGCCGCCGCTGAAGCTCTTCATAAAGCCGGTGCCGACGTAGTTAAAGTAGGAGTTGGCCCCGGTTCTATATGTACCACGCGCGTGGTGACCGGTGTTGGCGTGCCTCAGCTGAGCGCTATTATGGAAATTGCTGCGTACACCAAAAAGCACGGACTTGGCCTTATAGCCGATGGCGGTATTAAACAAACAGGTGATATCCCCAAAGCGATAGCTGCCGGTGCTGAAGTGGTAATGCTTGGATCATTATTTGCCGGCGTTGATGAAAGCCCTGGCGAAACCGTAATTTATGAAGGACGCAAGTTTAAGACATATCGCGGTATGGGTAGTATAAGCGCTATGAAAAAAGGCAGCAAAGATCGTTATTTCCAGGATGTTGAAGACGATGTTAATAAGTTAGTTCCTGAGGGGATTGAAGGCCGGGTTCCATATAAAGGAACGCTTGCCGAGGTTGTTTACCAAATGACTGGCGGCCTCAGAGCCGCGATGGGATACTGTGGCGCACCGGATATAAATACGCTGCAAAATGCAGAATTTGTTAAAATTTCTCCGGCATCCATGCGGGAGAGTCATCCGCACTCGGTACAGATCACCAAAGAATCGCCGAACTATTCAATGAGATAAAATTCTGTCTGAACTCAGGGCCACATCACAGGAAAATAAGAAAGCGGAAATGCAAAGCCGGGGACATAAAACCGTACTTGTAATAGCCTACTATTTTCCGCCAATGGGATCTTCGGGTGTGCAGCGGCCGTTAAAATTCGTGAAATACCTGCAGCGGTTTGGGTGGACACCCGTGGTGCTTGCGCCGGAGCCGGGACTTTATACTCATTATGATGAGAGCCTTCAGGAAGAGCTGGATCGAATACAGCCTGCTGTTGAAGTGCACAGGGTTAAAGGAAATACACCATTCGATAAAACTGCCGGGAGGCGCGCGATTGGAAACATTCCGGACTGGATGGCAGCTCCTGCCCGAATGGTATCATCCTTCTTTTATTTGCCGGATAATAAAAAAGGGTGGATACTTCCGGCTGTTGAAAAAGCAAATGAGCTTCACAAAATCCGCAAATTTGACGCCATATTTGCTACTGCTCCTCCATACAGTAACCTAATGATTGCTGCTGAGTTGAAAGAAAGTCTGGATATTCCTGTTCTCATGGATTTTCGTGATGACTGGTACGGAAGTCATCTGCTTAGGTATCCTACTCCATTCCACCGGAACAGAATGAAGGATTTAGAAAAGAAATGTTTACTTAGCGCAGATATGGTAACGGCAATCAACGGCTTTATGCTGGATTCGCTCAAAAGCCGGAATGGAAGGGAAGGGCTTAAGTTTGAGGTTCTTGAGCAGGGGTACGACCCTGAAGATATTTTACTTGCTGCATCGGATGATGTAAGTCCGAAGAGTTCCAGTACCGAAAACGAAACTATCCGGATTCTATATAATGGTTTGTTTTATGGTGAAAACCAGCCTGATACCTTTCTTGAGGGCGTTAGGCTATTACTGGAGGCACAGCCCGAACTCCGGCCAAAACTTGAACTCATTTTTCAAGGGGGGCTACAGGCTGAGCACCATACATTAATAAAGAGACTGGGACTTACAGATTTGATAAAGGATTGTGGATACCTGAGCCACAAAAAAGCGCTGAAAGGGCTCGCTTCTGCAGATGTGGTCTGGTTTACAGTAGGCCACAAAAAAAGTCCTGAACAGGTTACAACGGGCAAATTATTTGAATATATTGGGTGCAGAAAGGTTATACTTGGACTTGTTCCCTCCCGGGGTGAAGCAGCCAGGGTGCTTGATTCGCTCGCTGCTGGATTTGTGGCCAACCCCAATGATGCGATTTCGGTAAAAGAAAGACTATCGTATATCCTTACTCGTCTCGACGAGTTTAAACAACTGGGTTCCGGGGATGAGACCGGCTTACGTTACAGCCGAATTAACCTCACACGGAACCTGTCCGAATTTTTAAACGAGCTTATAGTAGCTAAAAGCCGGAAAAAGCAGTTCTGAGACACAACTTATGATTGAATTTTTAAAACGTATTGTTTCGTTCAGTTCGGAAAAGATTACGGTCCTTCTCTGGAAAGGACCGACGCACGATGAAACGGAGTCATATGTAATTATACCCAGTAAAATTCTTGGAATAGCTGTCGCAGGCTGTATGGGTGTTTTAGTAGTGGTGTTTCTGTTCTTTTTCCTCACTCCGCTTGGCACGATTCTGTTTAACAGAGAAGACCAGGCAGTAAGGGAGCAGATTCTTGAAATAAGGGATCGGGTTGAGGCGCTCAGAGATTCGCTGCATGCCAGTGAGCTACAGCTGGCAATGTTTAAAGATGCGCTTGCTGCAGGGAGCGATACCACATTTATAACCCGACGGCCTCAGGATTTGTCGCAGCTATATGATGAGGAACCAACAGCACAGCTTTTTGCAGAGGGGGTGGAAATATCACCCGGAGCACGAGGTTTACGAGCTGAAGAAATAATATTGTCGAATGCTCATTTCTTTTCCAGTGGTCTTGATTTTCCGGCATCTTTCCCGCTTCAGGGCTCAGTAACGCGCACATTTGAGGCTTCAAGCGGCCACTTTGGAATCGATATTGCGGCTGAAGAAGGCACAGTAATCCCGTCTTTCGCTGATGGAGTGGTCATCTTTAGTGGTTTTACCATAAACTATGGCAACGTGGTAGTACTGCAACACCCAGAAGGCTATATGAGTATATTTAAGCACAGCAAAAACCTCGCAAAACAAAAAGGGGATATAGTAAGAAGAGGCGATGTAATCGGTTTTGTTGGGTCAGACGGTTTGGTAAGTACCGGACCGCATCTGCATTTTGAGCTTTGGAGGTTCGGAGTGCCTCTGGACCCATCACAGTATTTTATAAATTTAAACTAAAGGAAATGTTTAACAATAAGAATAAGATGAAAAAATCAAACGGTGTACAAAACACAATGAATGGACAGCCAGCAGTAAACATGATAAGCGAAGGAACCCACATTAAAGGAAACATTACCACCCAGAACGACTTCCGTATTTCAGGAACGGTCGAGGGTGAGCTTGATGTGAAGGGTAAGTGTATAATAACACAGACAGGAAAAGTGGTTGGGCAAATCAACGCTCAGGATGCTGATATTTCCGGAGAAGTTGAGGGTACTGTTACCACAACAAATAAGCTCACGCTGCGCCAAACAGCTCATGTTACCGGCGACCTGACAACAAAAGTTATTCTTATTGAAGAAGGCGCGCGTTTTGATGGCGCCTGCCATATGGGGCAGAAACCAGCCAAGAGTGAGCAGACTGGCAGAGTTACAATTGAAAAAGCCCAGAAATAAGTGTTGTCTGTTTGTTTAACTAAGATCAGACACGGGGGATATTTCTGAATGAAGTTTAATGTTAGTGGCTACGGTCACCACATACAGTTCGGCCTGCAGATAGGGGTTACCATGGCTGCACCCGTACTAATAGGCTTCTGGCTGGACGGCCGGTACGATACATCTCCCTGGCTGACGCTGACAGGCGTTTTTCTTGGGTTCGTATCTATGATATGGACCATCATTAAAACAGCCCTGGAACTCAACGAAAAGGATAAAAGAGAAAAAAAGAGAAGAAAAGAAAATGAGTAATCAGAAGGTAAGTATGTGGCGCCAGTATTTAACCTGGCTGCTGCTGATCGATGTAATTCTGATTGGTGGCGGATATGCAGTTATTGGAGCTACAGAAACGGTTGGAGGTATGGCTGCACTGCTGCTGGCAGTTGTGATTTCGACTCTGAACGCGATAGCTGCATTCGCATTCGCAAAAAGCGGGATACATGCCGATATGAACACTTTTATGGTGAAAGTTATGGGAGGGATGGGACTGCGGATGCTGGTAATGCTGATAGTCGTCTTTTTAGTGATTTTTTTGTCCAAATTGCCAATTTTTGTCTTTATTATTAGCCTATTTATTTCTTATATTTCCAAATCTGTACTGGAAATTATTTTTATCCTAAAAATTAAGGACAACCCGGAACTAATCCATAATGGTTAAAACGCTTCGAATAGCTTTTCTATTCTGTTTATTATTGATGCTTGGCGGTTTTAACGCCAATGCCGAGGTGGATACCGAAACACCAATTGAGCCAGCCCAAGAGGTTGATATTCTCAGTAAAATGGGTGACCGTTACTACATCGAATTTGAAGGGTTGTTCAAGTTCTATTTACCCCGCATTATAATTTCTGACGGCCTCCATTTCTACAGCTCTACAAAGAGCGCAATGAATAGTGGCGTTTTTCAGGATCAGTTTTATTTCGAAAATCCACAGGCTTTCGAAGCCGGTGTATCCGGTCCGGTCTCTTATACATTGGTTCATACCGATGATGGTCGTCCTGTGATGCTGGATATGTCGATATCAAAGCATGTTGTTTGGTTCTGGCTTTCCGGACTTCTGACACTTCTTATATTTGGTCGGCTCGCTAATAAATACAAGTCTGGTATAGGCCGTGAAACTGCACCACGTGGAGCAGGTATGAATTTTGCAGAGGTAATGATTGTCTATCTGCGCGATGAAGTAGTAAAATCGAACATTGGGGAAGAGAAATACCTTAAGTTCGCTCCTTATCTGCTGTCATGCTTTTTCATTATTCTTTTTATGAACCTCTTCGGCCTTATGCCATGGGGACAGACGCCCACTGCTGATATATCCGTTACCGCAGCTCTTGCGATTACCACTTTCTTTATGGTGAATCTAAACGGAACCAAGGATTACTGGAAACACGTGTTCGCCATGCCCGGCGTGCCCAAGCTAATGCTAATCATTATGATTCCGGTAGAGATTCTTGGCCTGTTCACGAAGCCTTTTGCTCTTGCCATTCGACTTTTTGCAAACATGCTTGCTGGTAAAATGCTAATTTTGAGTATGCTTGGCATGATTTTTATTTTCATGGGCATGTATGGCACAGGCGTAGGACTTGGATCCGGTATCATCTGGGTTAGTTTCACACTTTTTATTTACGCATTGAAAGTCTTTGCAGCATTTCTGCAGGCTTTCATCTTTACAATGTTTTCGGCTCTCTTTATTGGTATGGCTCTGGAAGACCACAGCCACGACCATCATCATGAAGAAGAACCTGATGGACTTCAACCTGCTACACACTTATAATCAATACTTAACTTAATTCACAAATCTAGGAGTAATTATTATGGAATTTGCTTACCTCGCCGCTGGCCTCGGAGCTGGAATCATCCTTCTTGGAGCTGGTTTTGGTATCGGTATGATCGGTAAAGGCGCAATGGATGCTATGGCTCGTCAGCCGGAAGCTGCTGGTGACGTTCGTACTGCCATGCTTATCGCTGCCGGTCTTATTGAAGGTGCTGCGTTTTTTGCTCTGGTAATCTGCATTATTCTTGCACTTGCCTGATCTTTAGCAACAATCTTCTTTAAACCTGCAACTGATGTACAACCTAAGGGCTGTGCATTCTAAACAAATTACACATGAATCCGGTTTTAGCTAACGCACTGCTGAACTTCGAAACAGGCATTGTTCTGTGGGTGGGTATCACGTTTGTGCTTTTCTTCGTACTGCTTAAAAAGTTTGCCTGGGGACCAGTTCTGCAGGCACTAGAGCAGCGTGAGAAGAGTATACAGGAATCGCTCGATTCTGCTGAAAAGGCCATGAGCCGTGCAGAAGAGATTTCTAAAAAGAACGATGAAGCGCTCCGTCAGGCCGAAGTAGAAGCTCAGCGCCTCCGCAAGGAAGCCAAAGAGGAAGCCGAAAAGATTCGCGTTGATATCATTGAAAAATCTCGTTCAGAAGCTGAAGCCGTAAGAGACCAGACCCTCGCATCTATTGAGCAGGAAAAGCAAAAAGCAATGCTTGAACTGCGTAGCCATGTTGCGGAACTTGCTCTCGAAGCAGCCAGTAAGATTCTGAATGCAGAGCTTGATGAAAAGAAGAACAAGAAACTTGTTGATGATTTCATCGACGGGCTTTCCAAGAACTAATCTCTGATGATTCCAACTAAAGCCGCCAGACGTTATTCCGCGGCCCTTTTAGGGTACGCACTGGAAACCGATTCACTAGAGTCGGTACTTAAGGACGTTCAGCATGTGGATGAGACAATCAGACAGTCCAGAGAGCTGCTTCTTTTTCTTAGAAATCCGATTGTTAAACCGGCTAAGAAATCTGATGTGCTCAAAGAACTGTTTGGAAAAAACGTCTCGGAGCAGATGAACTCCATGTTCGGGCTGATTGCAGAAAAATCAAGATTTGATCTTCTTCCTGGTATCACGCATGCTTTTATCGAGGCGTACCGCAAACATAAGGGTATAATTGTGGCTGAGGTGTTTTACGCCGATATGCCAGATGAAAAACAGTTTGAGGCAATCCGAAAGGCAATAGCTGCCAGAACCGGAAAAACCGTAGAGCTTGTTTCCAAACACAAACCCGACCTTGTAGGCGGCCTTGTCGTTAAAATTGATGATACTGTTATTGATGGCTCTGTAAAACACAGTCTTGAACAACTCGAGCATTTGTTTTTAAAAGCCGCAATCTGAACAACCGATACCGATTAAAGACAGCGTTTAATTAAATATTATTATGAGTCACGTTAAACCCGACGAAGTATCAGCCATCCTGAGAAAACAGCTGGCTGGGTTTCAGTCTGAGTCCGATATTTATGATGAAGGAACCGTACTCGAAGTGGGTGATGGTATTGCCCGAGTGTACGGCCTTAGTAAAATTCAGGCCGGTGAGCTTGTAGAGCTCCCAGACTCCAGAGACAAAGATGGAAACCCTGTTCAGGGTATGGTTCTTAACCTTGAAGAAGACAATGTAGGTATTGTACTATTCGGTTCAGCAAGTTCCATACAGGAAGGTCATACTGTTCGCAGAACCAAAACTATTGCATCCATTCAAGTGGGTGAAGGCGTTCTTGGCCGCGTACTCGATCCTCTCGGTAAGCCCGTAGATGGCGAAGGCCCTATTGTTGGGGATACCATACAAATGCCGCTTGAGCGTAAGGCTCCCGGTGTTGTGTATCGCGAGCCGGTAAGTGAACCGCTCCAGACAGGTATCAAAGCTATCGACTCTATGATACCGATTGGCCGTGGTCAGCGTGAACTTATTATTGGTGACCGCCAGACTGGTAAAACAGCTATCGCTATCGATACCATTCTGAATCAGAAAGCATCGCACGACAAAGGAGACGGTGTATACTGTATTTATGTCGCCATTGGTCAGAAAAATTCTACCATCGCTCAGATAAATGATATTCTGGAACGGGAAGGTGCTAAAAAGTACACTACTATCGTTTCGGCTCCCGCCACCGCACCTGCACCGCTTCAGTATATTGCGGCCTATGCAGGCGCTTCAATTGGCGAATACTTCCGTGATACAGGTCGCCATGCTCTTATTATCTATGATGATTTGTCCAAGCAGGCGGTAGCCTACCGTGAGGTTTCCCTTCTTTTGAGACGTCCTCCGGGACGTGAAGCCTACCCTGGCGACGTATTCTACCTCCATAGCCGTCTTCTTGAGCGTGCAGCTAAGATTAACCGTAATCAGGCCGTAGCCGAAAAGATGAACGACGTGCCGGAAGGTCTTCGTCCGCTTATTAAAGGTGGTGGATCGCTTACAGCACTTCCGATTATTGAAACACAGGCCGGTGACGTTTCTGCTTATATCCCGACAAACGTAATTTCGATTACGGATGGTCAGATTTTCCTGCAGACTAACCTGTTCAACTCTGGTGTTCGCCCGGCTATCGACGTAGGTATTTCAGTATCTCGTGTGGGTGGTAACGCACAGGTGAAAGGTATGAAGAAGTTGTCTGGTACGCTTAAGCTTGATCTTGCACAGTATCGTGAGCTGGAAGCTTTTGCCAAATTCGGTTCTGACCTGGATGCTACAACGCAGCGTCAGCTTTCTAAAGGCGAGCGTTCAGTTGAGCTGCTTAAGCAGAATCAGTACTCACCACTTTCTGTCGAGGAGCAAATTGCCGTACTCCTTGCCAATAACGAAGGCGTACTTAGCGAAATACCGGTTGATAAGGTTCAGGCATTTGAAACAAGCTTCCTTGAAGCACTTCATCTCAAACATCAGAAAGAACTGGATGAACTAAACGCATCCGGAAATCTGAATGACGAAATGAAAGCTAAGTTTCTAGCCGTTGCCAACACAGCTAAAAATGAAATATTAAACTCTATCAGCAAGTAATATGGCTAATCTGCGCGAAATACGCGACCGTATATCATCGGTTAAAAGTACACAGCAGATTACCAAGGCCATGAAAATGGTTGCTGCTGCCCGTTTGCGCAAAGCTCAGGAAAATGTTGTCGCGACCCGTCCTTACGTGGCGGGTCTGCAGGCAGTTCTTGAACAGCTAAGCAGCAGCACCGACTCTGAAAATATTTTCATGACCGATGTCGAGAACCCGCAGAATATTCTTTTGATTGCTGTAGGTTCAGACAGAGGTTTATGTGGTGGTTTCAACAGTAATTTGTTTCGTTTTATCACAGATACTATCGAAGCCCGCTTTCCTGGTTTTAAAGAGAGCGGTAAGCTTTCGCTTATTACAATTGGACGAAAAGCCGGCGAGTATTTTAAGAAGCGTGGTTTCAATATTGTGAGCCGTAACGACGGATTCTTTGATAATTTAAATTTCGATGCATCTGTAGCTATCTCGACTCATGTTGCAAATGAATTCGAAAAAGGAAACTACGATAGCGTATTTCTTGCCTTTAATGAGTTCAAAAGCGTTATCGCTCAAAACAGACTGTTCAGTCAGCTGCTTCCTGTGTCTGTTGAAACATCGGATGAAAAAGACTTGACAGCGGCTAACACGATTGATTATATTTTCGAGCCAAATCCTAAGCAGATATTGGACAACATTATACCACTGCATATCAATATGCAGCTATGGCGCGCACTTCTTGAATCTAATGCTTCCGAGCAGGGTGCAAGAATGGCAGCCATGGATAATGCGACCGAAAATGCCAAGGAAATTATTGGTCATCTGAACCTGAAATACAACAAAGCAAGACAAGCTGCTATTACTACAGAATTGTCAGAAATTGTTTCAGGTGCTGAAGCATTGAATGGATAAAATCCTTATATTGTGAATCTGCCGGAGAGTTGGCAGAGTGGTCGAATGCGGCGGTCTTGAAAACCGTTGAGGCGCAAGTCTCCGGGGGTTCGAATCCCTCACTCTCCGCAATCTTAAAAAGCCCCCATTTTTATGGGGGCTTTTTTTGTATAATAAAGCCTCATCACAGCGTTACACGTCTTTCTATTCCGATCACTACGTATATGCAAACTGCGAATCCTTTTATTACGCTACTGGCGTCTTTAGCTATCCTTTTGCTTTGGGTTGCACCTCACTCTGCTGATGCACGTACAACTGCTCTACAGGATACCGTCGAATTAACGTTTACAGATTTTCTGGATCTGGCCCTTGAGCGTTCAAAAGAGCTTAACGCCAGAAGACAGTCTATTGGCATGGCACAGGCCCGACAGTCAGAGGCTAAGGCAAGCAGATACCTTCCTAACTTCGAAGTAATTACGGCACATGGATTAGTTCCGGGGGTAAGTGGTGCTGATGGATTTTCGAATTCACAACTTTATCTGGATCCCTCGCTGCGAAACGACTGGGAAGACTGGGCCTTTTTTAACCAGTTTGAGGTTACTGCTTTGCAACCTGTGTATACATGGGGAGCAATAAGTAGTGCTATAAAAGCATCTCAGGCTGCCGTAAGGATTGCAACTTATGATTTTGAAGCCGATCAGCGTAATACAGAACTACAGTTATTTCAGCTATATCAGGGGCGGCTTCTTGCAATGGAGCTGGATCGTCTTATAGATGAAGCAGAGCGTAATTTAAGGACTGCTGAAAGAGAATTGCAGCAGCTTCTGGATGAAGGCAGCACAGAAATTGATGATGCAGACCTGTATCAGTTTGAAATTTTTATATACCAGTTTGAAACTGAGGCTGAAGATGTTCGCCAGAATTTGAGTTTTCTGGAAAGGGCATGGGCCGTCGCGCTTGGTAGTCGCGAGTACAACCAGATCTACAGGCCAGCCGAACGTTTTCTGGACCCGCTTGATGAAGAGGTTGAGGACATTCAGATGTATCTTAGCCACGCCCTTCAGGCACGGCCTGAGGTGCTGCAGCTGGGTGCGGTTCGAGATGCGGCCGAGTTTGGGCTTCAGGCCACACGGGCGCAAAGCTATCCCGCTTTATTCATTGGAGCTAACTATCGTTTTGCGTATGCGTCTAACAGACCACGACAGCGCAACCCGTTTATTAGTAATCCCGCTAACACCTCCAGTCTTACAGTTGGCGTTGGAATTCGTCAAAACCTCAATTTTTTTATATTAAACAGCAGGACAGAGCGCTCGAGACTTCAGTCCAGACAGGCCGGGTATGCACTGGAGGCCGTTAAAGACGGTGTTGAACTAGATGTAAGTGATAAATACAAAGATGCCGTTGTCGCACGTTCAAGGATGGAGACAACGCGCGGTGCGCTCGAAGTGAGCCGTAACTGGCTGAGACAGGAGCAGCTGGATTATGATATCGGTTTTGGTGATGTTACCAATCTGGTAGATGCAGTCCGGTCGAATCTTGAGCTTGAGGCTGAATCCAGACAGCGGATACACGACTTCAATATCAGATACGCACGTTTGCTTAACGCAAGCGGCTTTAGCCTGAATCAGTTTTTTTTGAATAACGATTAAGTTTAAGTTTAACAGAGGACTATTTATGAAATTGACTTTTTTCTTCGCCATCATAATATCATTTGCGCTGGTTTTTAGCAGCACTGTGAATGCATCCACTCAAGACGTGCAGGACGAAGTCCGTGCTATGCTTGAAGATCGTGATCAGGAAATTAAAGATCTCCTTGGACCTGAGGGTACCGAGTACACAGACGAACAGCGCCAGGAGCTTATGGATATCATCAATGAAGTAATAGACTACGGAGCCATGGCTTCTCATGCTCTGCAGGATACCTGGGATGACCTCTCTGAAGAAGAAAGAGCTGAGTTTGTAGATGTTTTTGCGCGTGTTGTTCGCGATCAGTCGCTAAATAGTCTCGATATTTACCGCGCTGATGTAGCCTATGAATCGTTTGACGTTCGCGGAGACCGGGTTACTGCACGCACTATTGCAACGCTTCAGAATGTAAGAACCCCTGTTATATATGAACTGGAAAACCGTGATGGCGAATGGATTGTAATCGATATGTCGATCGACAGCGTGTCTACAGCTGATTCCTACCGCCGTTCTTTTCAGCGGATTATTAACAGAAGGGGTTATGATGCGCTTCTTGAAAACCTTAAGAACAGAGCTGGCGTCTCCTGAAAAGATTTGTATCCTGAACTGAAGCCATCCTCTGACGAGCAGGTATCATTTTAACCGACATCGTTTTATGAAACTATCCGCAGCAGTAATCCTATTTACCGCCCTATTTTCTCTTGCCGTACTGCACCCGGCTAAGGCACAGCTGCTCAATCCGGAAGGCGGACTCGGGCCAACTACTGCTGAGGACATCAGAGCACAGACGCTCACGGGTAGTCATTTTAACGAGTTCTGGACCTATCACTTTTTTCTGGATGATGGCCTTAAAGTTCATATTACGTTTTCAGCTGCAAATTTTGGCAGTCTTAAATCGCCCGTTACAGGCGTAAGGGTTAGCGTTTACGGTTTCGACAGTAACACATATCAATTGTCGAGAGAGTATTCTATCGATCATTTGGTGCAGCATGAGGACACGTATAAGTTCGAGCCTCGCCCGGAACGTACGGTCTGGTTCAAAGGGAAACTACCCGAAGAGCATGAAGTGCGTGTTGAGACGTCGAAAGACGGAGTCAATTACGATATTCACCTCAAGCTAAGCGACATAGTTCAAGGAGTAAAGTGGGGGGATGGAATCTATACGGTTGGTGATGAACAGATTGGGATTTTTACCCATATTCCCTATGCTAATGCCAGCGGATTTGTAGAAATTAATGGCAAGCGAAAGGAAGTTTCCGGTACAGCTTACATGGATCAAACCTTTCAAAACCAAACTACAACAAGGCTTCTGGATAGTGGCTTTCGTTTTATCTCGCATACTGATTCCCAAAACTGGGATGTGTTGTATTTCATGCTTCCGTCCGATGCAAGAGAAAAGATGACTATTGGCCATCGTATTTCAAGCCGCGATGGTAATCTGGATGTTTTCGAGGCCAACAACATTCAGAAAATTGATGAATCCCGTACCTTTGGTAAGCGACTCGCCCATACGATGGAAGTAATGATGATTCATCCTGAAGGCCGGCTCGAAGTTGTTACTATTAAGCGTACAAAGGATGATGAACGTTTCTCTGTTCTGTCTGAGCTGTCCTGGGTTGCGCGCCGTGCAGCACGCTCCTTTCTTGGAGGAGAGGTTCTCGAATTTCGTGGTGAAGGTGAATTGCACCTACCCGGTAATAAAAAACTGAATGGTTTCTACAACTTCTTTGTAGTCGACTGAAATTAGCCGCTTACCGCTCATTTCGTTTCAGTTTCGTCCGGAAGTCCACCGAACCGAAAGCATTGCGCCCAAATTTTGTGAGTGGACCGCACCTGTATCATATGCAAGCATAATTCCAGTCTCAAGGTTTTCGAAGAGTTTAACTGTGCTTAGCTCGAGCATGAACGACCATTGATCTTTACGTTCGGTAAGCAAATTCTGCCGGCCTGTAGGATTCGTTCTCAGAGAAGCTCTGTTAGCTCCGTAATTGCGGCTGTATGTCGTTAAGAACCTCCAGTCTGCAGCATCACCTATGTAGCCGTTCAAACCCGCATGGTGGGCGATTATCTCGTTGTTTACCACGCCAAGATGGGTTCTGTTTGTTAAAAGCAGGGAATTCCCCATGCTTTGATTATGATACGTCCAGCCGCCTCTGTAGGCCCAGTGGTTATAATAGTTGAAATACTCATCTCTTGCGCGCTGAGGGAAGCGCGACATGCCTTCCTTTAAATCCATATACTCGTAATGAACCGTTTCCAGTAAGGGACGGAAGTTTTTGTCTGAAGCTCTGTGAAGCCGGGTACCTGAACCTGAATTACGCGAAGATGAAGATCCGCTGCCTCTCCAGCTTCTCGGGGAATCCGGCGGACGCAGCGAAATTGTTGCTCCCCAAAGACCATCCCATGGCGTGCCAAAGCGGGCGTTCGGAGTGTCCTCAAGAATAAACTGACGGCTGAGTGAAATAGCGAAGTTCTCGGTATTCACTAAAGCGGCAAAGTCGTAGGTACCCAAATGATTTTGTGCGCTGTTTAGCAGATTCCCGCCGCCGATAATTTCCTCTGAATCGGCAGCCCTTGAAAAAAAGACATCAATAAACGATCGGAAGTTAACCGGAGAGTTTCCGTGCAGCGGACTGGTGCCGCCCCATTGCGCAAAGTGTTTCAATCCGCCATGAAGCACCAATGGTGAGTTTTCGCTGAATATGCGCAGGTAAAGATGTTTTCTGTGAATCCTTACAGTGCCTTCTACAAAACGATCGTCGTAGTCGGTCAGCCATCCGTGGCCCAGAGAAGCATCCGCATAGACTACACCCCTGGTAAAGGGTACAGGCATAAAGCCGCGTGTGGCAAACACGATTTGCGGAACAGGCCGCGCATTTTGCGACAAATCCATAGTACCCGTCGAGAGGGTAGGGTGCACAAGCCCGTATTGTTCATGTTTCCGCCCGGCCCAGAGTTCAAAGTATCCGTAGCTAACCTTCAGGAAAGCTTCATTAAAATGAACATTTGAGCCCTGAGAAGCTCTTAGCAATAGGTCAGCTTTACCAGTTATTGAAATGCCTGAATCGAAACTGAATACCTGTCGACCGAACAGGTTAAGCATTCCGTTTGCGCTGTAAGGATCTATTTGGCCCCACTGATTTGAGTAAAGCCAAAAGGGAAGGTCACCCGCAGTTGCTGCTCCGGCCCGGACCTGCCAGCCGTATGTTTGCGAGTTCCATACTCTTGGTTCAGCGTCTGATGTTTCCTGTGCAGAGAGGGCAGATCCAAAGATGAGCTGCATCACAAAAAAGCAAATTGAGGCAGAAAAAAGTCTTGGAATTTTGTTTATTTGCGGCACGGAGAGAGATCTTGTTTTTAACTCGATTGTTGAAACATCACAGAGTCTGGAAAATAATCGGGCTAAACAGACCGTATGTTTTGAGGATTAAATATACAAAATATGCTGGTGATTCTTCAGATAAGGCTATCTGTATGAGGACTTAAAAGTCGGTTAGATTATCTGCTGGGGATTTGAAACTGCTTGTAAAGACAGGCGTTCAGGCGTACCTTCATTCAGTATAATCTGGTACCCTTTAATAACCCATAAGTATGTTGTTTTCTGTCTTCACGCACTTTAATGAACGTATTTCCGAAATGCTTGCTTCAATTGATACTGAAGCTTACATCGGCCTGCTGATTCTTTTTTCAGTTTCCACGTTCATTCACGTAGTGATTCGGGTGTGGGTCATCAAGCTGTTAAAAAGACTTGATGAAAAGACCGAAACCGAATGGTATGCATCTGTACTAAGGCACAAACTGCCCCAAAGGGCACTTATGCTTATTCCGTTAATGGTGCTGTTCATAGGTATAGAGCTGATACCAGGGCTGCCGGAAGGTTTTTCCGGTTTTATTACCAGACTTACCGCCGCGCTTATGATTCTGGTAGCGGCCCGCGTTATAGATGCGTTTTTATCTTCAGCCCATACGCTCTATCTGATGCTGCCTAAGGCCAACATGCGGCCTATCAAAACGTATATACAGCTTGGTAAGGTAATTGTTTACCTGTTTTCCATCATCTTTATCATCGCAAGCCTTTCCGATCAGTCGCCCTGGTACTTTTTAAGCGGAATTGGTGCTATTACGGCTATTCTGCTGCTGGTTTTTCGCGATACGCTTCTTTCGCTTGTCGCAAGCGTTCAGCTTACAAATAACGATCTTATAAGAATCGGTGACTGGATTGAGATGCCTAATTTTGGAGCCGACGGGGATGTGGTGGATATCTCCCTTAATACTGTAAAAGTCCAGAATTTTGATAAGACGATTACCTTAATTCCAACACATAAGTTTCTGGAGCACAGTTTCCGTAACTGGCGCGGAATGAGTGAAGCGGGGGGAAGGCGGATAATGCGATCGCTTAATATCGATATATCATCCATTCGGTTTTTAACCATGAAGGAAATTGAAAGGCTAAAGCAAACCCATCTGCTTTGCGATTACATCGATGCAAAAATAAAAGATATAAGCGCGTACAACGAGAAGTATTTAAAAGACAACCCTTCTATTCTAACCAACTCCCGCTGGTTAACGAACGTGGGTACATTCCGCGCATATATAATTGAATACCTGAAAAAACATCCTCAGGCCAAAAAAGATCTTTTGATGCTTGTTCGTCAGCTGGAGCCAACAGATCGCGGACTACCCCTGCAGATCTACGTATTTACGAATACGACCGTCTGGGCGGAATACGAGGGCATACAGGCCGACATTTTCGATCATCTTCTGGCGGTAATGCCCGAGTTCGGTCTTAAGGTATATCAGCAGCCATCGGGGCAGGACTTAGCCGGTCTTAAAGTAACAGACGAGTACAGAATGAGGAGCTAAGCAGGCCACATCGGGTGTTTGAAGACCCTAAGGTTTTTAATTAAAAATGCAATAAACGGATTTTATACTGCGTTCGTAGGGCTTAACCAATAGCGGTAATTTTAGCAGACATTTTGTTTCCACACAGTAAGCATATCGGATCTTTTTTGCTGCTCATTTTTATGAGCACGCTAGGGATTGATATAGCTACTACGGCTCATAATGTATATCAATTTGCGAATAACGTAGATTATGAAGTCGACTCGCGGGCTCAATGCGAGGCTGGCCTGCCGCAACTTCAGAATACTGGTCAAAGTATCAGTTACCTGCCCTTGATAGCCGATAAGGCTTCAGAAGAAGAAAAGGGAAATGTAATTGTGAGTAACTGCAGCACAAGCCTGCAGCTTATTCCGACCCGTATAGTTTCTTTGAACCATCCTCACGTTACCTCAGCTGTCGACCATTCAGTACTCCTTGCTGACTCACAGCTGTTTGTTCTGCCCATAGCTGATCCCCCACAGCTGGTATAAACACTTCCCGCCCTTCCTGCTTACACCTTCATTTCAACATCCGACATCGTTTTATGTAAGCGAATCGTTTGATTGCTTTTGAAGCTGTAAGACCAATCTATGAAGGTTCATGATTTCGGGTTAAGCCTTTCTTTCGTCTTGATTAAGTCTGACATCACTACATTCGCCGGCTGGTGAATGTTGATGTTTTCTAGACTGCTCTGGCATTGAACACGCATAAACGAATTTCTAAAGCCTTCATTAAGCAGAATACAATGATTACCACAATGAAATTTTCCCAAAAAACAGTTGTACTTACAACGCTAGTTTCCGGTTTGGCATTAATAGCTTTATTCATAATTGTCCAAACTCAGGCTGATGCTTATTATCCGTCTAAACCCGTATTAGCTAATTCTATTCCTGCTTCCAAAGAACATAATGTTACCCGGGATTTTCCGGAAGCACCCGATTTTACTCTTTTAAATATGGAGGGAGAAGCGTTTACGCTTTCAGATCATAAAGGGGAGGTAATTGTTCTTAATATATGGGCTACCTGGTGCCCGCCTTGCCGTGAAGAGATCCCGGATTTCATAGAAATCCAGAATGAGATGAAAGATGACGGTGTGTTATTTGTCGGGGTATCTGTTGATGAAACGGGCTGGGATGTGGTCCGTCCGTTTGCAGAAGAATTTGAAATCAATTATCCGCTTGTGGTTGATGATGGTACGGTAGATGCAAGATACGGGCCTTACCCGGGGCTGCCGACCAGTTTCATAATCAATAAACAAGGGCAGGTAGAATATGTTATACCTGGTATGATTTCAAAAGCACAACTGCAACCAATACTGCAGGAGCTTGCGGCCAGATAAAGCAATGAAAAAATGATGACCGAAGGCTGGTTTATTTTTAGCTCGGCAATGCGGACTTACGCAAAACCGATATTTAAGTACTCCAGTCTCCAGTCTTCATTTCACGATCAGGAAAAAATTGAAAATGCTATTATTCTCTTAAATAAAGAAATACATCATTAATTATGGGTAAACATCAAAAAAAAGACCAATCTGGAAAGTCTGGATTGAAAAAAAACATATTCCAATGGCTGAGTATCGGTGCCGTGATTAGCTTTCTCTGGCTTACCGGGCTTCATACCAATGTAATTGTGGGCATACAGCAGGGTATGCTATACACCGGGCTATTTAATGCGAAGATAGTGGATATTGAAACAGCAGACGGACCATTCCTAACCGATACCGACTATAACTTCGCAATGGTTACCGCCGGGGGAGAGCAGGTTTTCCTAAGTGACTTTAAAGGTAAGGTGACCTTTGTAAACGTATGGGCATCATGGTGCCCGCCATGCGTGGCCGAAATGCCAACCATAGAAACTCTGTATACACAAGTTTCAGAGCATGAGGATATTCGGTTCATAATGTTATCTGTTGATGAGGAACGGGCTAACGCAAATACCTTTATGAGCAATAAAGGATATACAATGCCTTATCAGTTTCCGGCATCACCCTTGCCAAATGCTTTCAATAGCACGGCACTGCCTACAACGTATGTGGTTTCCAGAGACGGGCAAATAGTGTATGAAAAAGCAGGAATCGCAGACTATAGCTCTCCGGCGTTCAGGGATTGGCTTATAGAACTGGCTGAATATGCAGACTCTTCTAATTGATATTGATTTTTGATCATAAACAAACATGGAAAATGAATAAAGCAACCACACATTCACTAAAGCTGCAAAATCTATCTTATTTAATACTTCGTGTGTTGGGTAGCGGTATCTTTTTAATTGCCGGCTTAAATCATATTTTTGAAACCTCTAATCCGGTTGCAAGACTGGAAAGTGCTCCGTTTGGTTTTCTTGCAACCAGTATTTTTCCAGCCGAAATGCTCGTAATTCTTTCAGGTATCGGATTATTAACAGGCGGAGTTTTTCTTTTGATTGGTTTTAAGACACGCATAGCTGCCTTACTTCTTATTCTTATTCTAATTCCAATCTCTCTTACCATTCAGGCCGGAAGTACAGATACTCTGGGACCTTTGTTTAAAAATATTGCAATTGCCGGGATTCTGTTTTTCTTTATCGTAAATGGCTCCCTTGCATATAGCTTGGATCATTGGCTTAAAAAGAAGAAAACACAAAGTCCGGTGCGGGGTGCCGGCGCTGCAAGCCTGGTAATTGCGATGCTTTTGTCATCCTACCCGTCTACAGCCCACAGCGCATCCCCAGTTAGCTACGATACTTCAAAACAGGATTATGCTGTGCTCATTAGCCAGCCCGGTCATCTGGGAGCCGCGGTCCACACGGCTAAAACAATGATTGCAGACAAAAAATACAATACCGGTGAATTTGTGGTAATGGCATGTGGGAGGTCCGTTGAAGCTTTCACACAGGGTAGCAGTACAGATATGTCGGAAGTGTATAAAGATGGCAAAGAAGCCGGTATAACATTCGTCGTTTGTGGCATGTCGCTCGAAAACTTTGGAATAGGAGCAGAGACCATATTTGAGGGGACCCAAATAACGCCGAATGGACTCACCTATATGTTCGACCTTAAGCTAAAGGGATTTGAGACAATTGAACTCTAATCCTGATCCTGAAGACGTGCAGAATGATATAAAAAATCCTGTATGCTCTATCGTTCAAAAAATAGGTCTGAGTTCACCCAGACATCCGACCGTGGGATTTCTTATTAGCCTGGTAAGTTGTTCAGGTTAAGAATAACATCACCCTTTAATAAACTCCAAACAGCCTTTTATTCGCCGTTATCGTTTTCCCTGTTGAAGATGGTAACGGCGTGTCTGGCCGACATCATTACGAGCGGAATGCCGCCTCCTGGATGAGTTGAGCCACCCACAAGATAAAGATTGTCGATGTAGGGTGATTTGTTCCTGGGCCTCATAAAGGCTGAGAGCTGCTGGTTTGATGATGTACCGTAGATACTTCCGCGATTGGATCGGTAGCGATCGTAGAAGTCCTGCGGACTTATGTGCTCACGAACCTTTATGCTCTCGCGAAGCCCCTTGAGGCCGAAGTTCTCGAGCTTGTGTATAATGAGATCGCCATACTCTTTGCAGCGCGCCTCATCCCATGCAAGCTTCTCTGTGAGGTAGGGAGCATTAATAAGAACAAACAGGTTGGATCCACCCTCAGGGGCGTGGCCGGCTTCAGCGGCCGAAGTGTTTGCGATGTATATAGTTGGGTCTTCGGGAAGCATTTTACGGTGGAATATTTCAGCAAATTCATTTTCGTAATCCCTGGAGAAAAAGATGTTGTGATGCTTTAGATTATCGAAAACTTTATCTGTGCCAAGCATCATCACAAAACCGGAGCAAGAAGGCTCGATATTGCTGATTCTGCTGACCTGCTTTTTTCTCAGAACTTTTTTATCGACCAGGTCTGTGTAGGTAAAAGTAGCGTCGGAGTTGGAGAAAATTATGTCGGCTTTTGCAGCTGTACCATCGCTTAACTCTACACCGGTTGCAGATTTTTTCTCAGTTAAAATCCGTTTTATGTCTGTGTTATAGCTCACTTCCACACCTAATTCGGTGCAGAGCTTTTCGAGGGCCCGGCAGATAGAATACAGCCCGCCTTTCACGTAGTAACCGCCGAGGCACAGTTCCACATAAGCAATTACGTTAATGGTTGCCGGAGCCAGATAAGGAGAGGAGCCGTTGTAGGTTGCAAAACGCTTAAATACCTGGCGAAGGTAGGGTGACTTAAAATACTTATCCACGCGTGTACTAACGGTTGGAAACGCATCAATCTTGAATATATCAGACTTTTTGAGGTTGCGGAGATCCATTACGGTTTGCAATGGATTCATGATGAATGTTTCTGCTGTTTTTCCATACAAATCAGCTGAATAACCCAGGAATTTAACGTACGCTTCAGCATCCTCCGGAGCAAACTTAGCAATCTGACCTAATGTTTTTTGCAAATCAGTTGAACAATCAAAAACAGTACCATCCTGCCAGTTATAGCGGCAAAGCGGATCTACTGGCTGAAGCTCAAGATAATCGCTAAGATTGCGGCCACAGCTTTCAAACAGTTCTTCAAGAATAAAGGGCATGGTGAACAAGCTTGGCCCGGTATCGAAACGATAGCCGTCTTTTACGACTTCATTCATCTTGCCACCCGCTTTGTCGTTGCGTTCCCAAACTTTAACGCTATGGCCTTCTGAAGCCAGCCGTGCAGCAGCTGTGAGACCTCCGATTCCGGCTCCGATTATTCCGATTGTTCGTTTCATGCTCGTATCCGGCTTATTAGCTTGATTTCCGTTTAAGTTTGGCTACCGTTTCAATATGATAAGTCTGCGGAAACATATCCACAGGCTGTACTTCGATAATGTCGTACACTTTGTTCAGTTCAGCAAGATCTCGTGCCATAGTAGCGCTGTTACAGCTTACATACACAAGCCGGTCTACGGCAAGTTCGTTCAGCGTTTGTATAACATCAGGATGCATTCCAGCTCTCGGAGGATCTGTTATGATTACATCTGGCTTGCCATATTTCTTTATAAACTTATCTGTGAAAACATCTTTCATATCGCCGGTTTCGAAAGCGCAGTTGGCAACCTCATTGCGTTCCGCGTTTTCTTTGGCATTAACAACTGAAACCGGGTTCAGCTCAATGCCTACTACTTCCCGTGCAGCATCAGCTACAAAAAGCGTGAGCGAACCAACGCCGCAATACAGATCAAATACCAGATCGTCGGGCTTTATTTCGGCGAAGTCTTTTGCCGTTTGATAAAGTCGTTCGGCCTGAAGCGTGTTGGTCTGGAAAAACGTATTGGCATCAATCCGGAATGTATTGCTTCCCATTTTTTCGGTGATGTATCCCGGCCCGTGCAATACGTGCTCGAAGCGGCCTTCCGAACTTGGTGATTTGGTATCATTCACGTTATTGACAACAGTGGTAACCTGTGGGAAGCGTTTCAACAGCGCGTCTTTGAGGGGTTCCATCACGTCCATATCGTCCTGGTAAGTAACGAAATTGACCATCAGGTCTCCTGTATGATGACCGTTACGAACCATCACGTTTCGGATAAAGCCCTCATGTTTTATTGGATTGAAGGAGGGAATGTCGTGCTCAAGAGCGTACGTACGCACGAAGTCCAGAATCTCGTATGATACGGGTCCCTGAAGAAAACACTCCTCCAAATTGAGGATACGGTCGAACCTTCCGGGTGCGTGCATTCCTGCAGCCACATCTTTGTCTTTGAACTCCACACCGCTTTCAATTTCCTCGCGGGTCAGCCAGCGGCGGTCGCCAAAGGAATACTCCATTTTGTTACGATAGTGAAGCGTATCAGGAGCGGCGAGGGTTGGGTTGGGAACTACTTCACGCAGCCCTCCAATCCGGTGGATATGATCTTCGACATGCTGTCTTTTGAAACGGAGCTGCTCATCATAAGAAACATGCTGCCAGGTACATCCGCCACATACTTCGGCGTGTTTGCATACCGGCTCCACGCGTTCTGGTCCTTTTTCCAGGAGTTCCAAAAGCTGGCCTTCGTAGTATCCCTTCCTTTTTTTTATGATACGAACCCGGGCGATATCACCCGGGGCGGTATTTTTCACGAAGCAGGCGCGGTCGTTTAATTTACCAAAACCTTTGCCTTCGAAAGCTGCAGACAGAATAGATACTTCGGCTTCGGAGCCTTTTTTTACAGACATATTTAATTATAAACTTAAAGAATAACTGGAAATGAAATTGCTTGCAGGAGAGATGAAGTCACTTAAATCAGCGTGTCATCTTCCTGCGTATAAAATGTTTCGAACTGCAGGCGGTAGGCATCTGAAATGCTGCTGAGCTTGCCCAGCTCCTGAATCGTTGATTCGAGCTGTACGGCCATCACCCGGTTAATTTCTCCAAGAACCTTAATCGCAATTTGAGGAAACCGTTTTTCAAGCGTATCGAAATCGGGACTGAAGAATCCAAGTACTATGGTGTCTTCGGCAGCCCGTGCTGAGGACATTCGCCTCATTTCGTGACTGAGGCTGAGGTTGCCAAAGCTTTGGGGGCTATCCAGCAGGATATTTACTGGTACAGAATCTTCTCCTTCAGCCGGACTTTCGCCTTCAATTATCAGTTCAACGCTACCGTTCTCAATAATGTAGAAGCCATTACCGGGATCATTCTGGTGGTAGATGTACTCACCTTTGTCGTATTTGCGACGATGGCATAGCTGTATAAACTCATACGCCTCAAGGTGTGATAGGTTGTTTAAAAAACGAGAGTTAAAAACAATGCTGCTTTGTTTTTTAATCCTTCCGAAAAAGCCTGTTTTCTTGGTCATGATAGTTGGATAAAAATCTGTTGAATCAAAAAGAATGTCCAATACCGAAATGTATGGTATTTCTGTCAAAAATAGACGTGCCGGGCTCGTTGCCCAAATCTGTAATTCTGTATGCCAGGTCGAAACGGACTACAACAAAGTCCCAGTCGAGCCGTATGCCGACTCCCGAACCCACAGCAATTTCATTCCAGAAGGTATTGAAGTTGAATTTGCCCTCATCTATTTCATTACGCGGGCCTGTCCAGACGTTGCCAAAATCGGTGAACGCTGCAAATATCCAGTTAGTAGAAAGGAAGTTTCGCGAGAACGTATTCCGGTATTCCAGAAATCCGGCCAGCTTAATGTCGCCCCCGTTTATCGGATTTACGGTCCGGTCGTTGTCGCCAGGCCCAAGAGTTAGTGGCTCCCAGCCGCGAATATCGTTGGCACCACCAGCGAAGAACCGTCGGTTTATAGGAATGGTGCTGCTCAAACCGTAGGGGTAGGCAAGCCCGACAAAACCTCGCCATGCAAACACAGAATTGCTGGTTAAAGGGTGATAACGCCTGTAGTCGAAAGATGTCTTTACAAACTGGCTGTAGGCAAGCTCACGACCGGTAACGCTGAATGACGGAATCGTGCCCCGAAGTGAATCTTCGCGATTAATAAATACTTCTTCAATTATGCGTGGCAGGTTACCGCCGACTTCTATACGGGTTTCCAGGAAGAAGCCATCGTTACGCCTGATAGGGTGGACCGCAGCATTTCTAAACGTATATCCTGTAATAGAACTGAACTGTGGGCGGTAATCTTCGAGAATAAGCTGTACCAATAAGGGGTCTTCAATATTGTCTTCAATATCCTGCCGGAAACCGGCAGAAATATTAGCGTCGAACCATTCCAGCTCGAGCAAATCCAGAAAGCTGGTTGTCGTTTGGTCGTGATTAGCCTGGAAACGTGTGCTAAACCTTACGTTGTCATCAACGTTGAAATTGATTTGGCGTATTTGTCCGTAGCTCAGCTGAAACCTCGTGCTGGGATTCAGGAAATTGGGATTATTGTTGAGAGAACTGAACGGGAAAGCAAATCGTGGGAAGCTGTAGTTTACGAAGGCCTCGATACTTCTGGGATCGGTCTGACTGCCGGCTATGTATTCGAAACTGGTATTCATTCCAAGCTCAAGCCGTTCGGCAGATCCGAAAATGTTGTTGTTACTATACTGAACCCCGGCGCCGGCACCAAGACCTACCCGTTGCATCCCGAACAAGTCCGTCCGGATCTGGTGTCGGGGGAGGGTCTGTAAATTTAAAAGTACAGGCAGGTATTCGCTTGAGTAATCGGGCTGCCCACCAGCTTCGGTAAGACTGAACTGGCGAACTGTGAGCATCTGCAGCGACTGAAACTGACCAACAGAAGCCATATAAATATCCTGGTTAAAACGCTCGCCTGGCTTAAAAAGCACACGCTGCTGAAGCAACCGGGGTTTTGTACGCGTAACCCTGTCGATATTAATAATCATCGCGTTTGGCTCAATGGTGATGGGCTCTCCGCGAAGCGTATCGGAATCAATTGTGCCGGACTCACCTTCGGGTGATTCCAGATTGATTCTCACATCTCCAAAAAAGTAAACACTGCCGGGATTTATCCGGTAAAGCATATCCAGCTCAAGTGGATTGTCTTCATCGCGTTTCACAAGTGCGATGATGGAATCTCTGTTGGCCGATGCAAATCCATTTCTGTGTAGTAAAGCCAGGATGCGATTACGCTCATGGCTTATAAGATCTACTGTATACTGGCGGTCTACACTAAATGTGGTGTCGTCTGCAACAGATCGAATCAAAGAACTTCTGCTGTAGAATCGCTCCAATATCCTTTCGTCTTCGAAATCCGGAAAGCCTTCATAGCGCACGGAGCGTATATTAGACGGCTCACCTTCATCTATGTGATATGTTACGCGATATCTTGCTTCTCGAATCTTTTCGACCGTTGTATCGATTTCAGCGTTAAAAAAACCGTTATTGTTGTAGAATAATCTAAGGCGCTCTGCATCCTGGCCAACGGTGGTTCGGTCCAGCATCCGGGGGGCTTCGCCAAGCCGGCTGCTTATACGGTAAAGCCCGAGCCAAAGGGTTGCTCCCGGAATACCAAAAATTTCTCTGTTGGTTCGGGTTCGAACAACCGTTTGCAGCTCTCCGTTGCCAAACGCGCTGTTGCCATCGAAACGCACATCTCTCACTATACCGCTTTCACCGTTCGAGTTTTGCAGTGGTCTGTCCTGGCTCTGTGCGTAAAGAGCTGAAAAGGGGCAGGGAATCAAAAGCAGGCAAATCAAGCAGAACGCAAAGAGGCCTGGTCCGGCATATTTAGATCCAGGCCGTAAGGGTTCTGCTAAGCAAGAGAATAAATTGATGCGGATAGCGCTCAATGCAGATTGGCGTAAAATGCGTGTTGACAAAAAAACCTTAGCGATAAAATACAAAAACGGCTGTATGCAAGCACACAGCCGTTAAGGTTTCATAAAAACTATTTAAGATAAACACATGCAGAGCTGTTTACCCGGCAAACTGCAACAACAGGTACCGGTGTGCCCTTATACGTCGTCGTAGTCAAAGCCGTCGTCTTCTTCACCATGGAAGAAATCTTCTTTCATGATGTAATCGGGCCAGATTTCTTCGATATTTTCGTATGGGGTGTCGTCTTCTTCATCCAGCTCGTACAAATTGTCGATAACTTGCTGCGGACAGCCGTTCCGCTCGCCCCATTCGATGAGCTCTTCGCGGGTAGCCGGCCATGGTGCTTCTTCAAGCGTTGCAGCTAATTCAACGGTCCAGATCATTGCGGTAATAATTTAATGTGTAAAAAGTAAGAGATTAAAAATTGTAGCAGTAATAAAACAAAGTTAAGCGAATTTGCAAGGGCTTAACGGTAAATTATCAGATTAATTTTTCGTCATTTTAAAGCTTAATCCAAACAGTTGAGCATATGTTGCAAATCCACTCTATGCGCATTTACGGGTGTGGAAACAGTTTATTGTTTCTTATATTTCAGACTGTAGCGCATTCGCAGGAATGTATTAAATTTTAATCTCAGAAAATAATTTTATGGGATCTTTTGGCGGACTTGAAATAGCCATTATTGTATTAGTTGTTCTGCTTTTGTTCGGGGCTAAGAAAATACCTGAACTTGCACGCGGAATGGGCCAGGGAATCAACGAGTTCCGCAAGGCTTCAAACGAAATTAAAAGCGAAATCGAACACGGTGCACGTGAGTCAGAGCAAAAAAAAGCGTCATCAGAAAAGGAAAGTGAAAAAACGCCTCCTTCTGCAGACAAGTAGATCCAGCCTAAACCATAGGATCAGACTGGCTGATTTTGCATAGCCTAACTATTAACCAACACTATTTTTCCATTGCAGTCTTCATCAATACGGATTACCCGCCAACAGCTCGAAAAAGGTGAAATCACCGTTCTTCAAACCGTAAAGAACTTTCTTTCCGTCATCGACAGCAAAAACGAAGAGATATTTGCTCTTACATCTGTTTCTGCTGAGCCCGCACTTGAACGTGCTCATAAGATTGATGAGAAAGTAAAGGCAGGAACAGCCGGTAAACTAGCCGGAGTCGTTATTGCCATGAAGGAAGCAATTGTCGAAAAAGGCCAGGTTACCACGTCCGGCTCAAAAATGCTTGAACATTTCGAAAGCGTTTACGGCTCCACAGCAGTTGAAAAGCTTTTGGCAGAAGACGCCATAATTATTGGCCGAGCCAATATGGATGAATTTGCCATGGGCTCATCAACAGAGAACTCAGCTTTTGGCGTTACTAAAAATCCGCACAATACAGACTGTGTGCCGGGTGGATCATCCGGTGGAAGCGCAGCGGCAGTTGCAGCCGGTATGTGCCATGCCGCATTGGGTTCGGATACCGGTGGGTCTGTAAGGCAGCCGGCTTCGCTTTGCGGAGTAGTTGGTTTGCGCCCGACCTACGGCCGGGTATCGCGTTACGGTCTTATTGCCTATGCGTCCTCGTTCGACAGCATTGGCCCGCTTACATACAATGTCGAAGACGCTGCTTTGCTATTGGAAGTACTGGCCGGTAAAGATGCTGCCGATGCAACTTCATCGACACAGCCGGTAGAGAAATACACAGAATCTGTTGGGAAATCTGTAAAAGGAATGAAAGTAGGCCTACCTGAAGAATATTTCGGCGAAGGACTCGATCAGGATGTGCATAAGATGGTGATGGATCGTATTGGCGAGCTAGAAAAAGCCGGTGCTGAAATTGTACCGCTCAAGCTTCCGCTCACAAAGTATGCTGTTGCCACCTATTATATCCTTGCAACAGCCGAAGCCTCCAGCAATCTGGCACGGTTTGATGGTATCCGGTACGGACACCGCGCAGATCAGAAAAAAGTAGCTGCCGACCTGGCTGAAGAAAAGAAAAAAATCCAGGATGCTGGTGGTGATGTTTCAGTAATCGATTCGCCGCTAATACGATTGTATAAGCAAAGCCGCACAGAAGGATTCGGAACCGAGGTGAAGAGACGCATCATGCTGGGAACCTACGTTCTGAGCTCCGGCTATTATGATGCATACTACGCTAAAGCGCAGAAAATTCGTCGCCTTATTCAGGAAGACTTCAAAAGCGCGTTCAGTAAATGCGATGTAATTGTTTCCCCGACTTCGCCCACTACGGCTTTTAAAATCGGTGAGAAAACCGACGATCCGCTTCAGATGTATCTGAGCGATATCTACACTATTTCCGCGAATCTGGCAGGTATTCCGGCAATCAGCGTTCCTGCAGGCATGCATCCGTCTGATAAACTACCGGTTGGCATTCAGTTTATGGCGCCTCACTTTGGCGAATCCGAGCTGTTTCGGGTGGCATCAGCTGTTGAGGCCGCGCAAAAGTAAAATAATTTTAGCCTCTGTTTTTTAGGGTGATGTGTTCCGGGTTGAATTTTCAGCCCGGATGCGCATCACCCTTTTTTTATGCTATCACCTAATTGTCTTAACCACTGTTAAGCTGATTAAATAAATTTACTATGATTATTCCGGGCATATTTAACTTTTAGTGGTTTTTTGAGTTTCCTTTTTTAGTGCCTGCCTAACAGACTTGGTAGGTTTCTCCTAAATGCCTTAATAAGAAGAGCAGAATCTTAACTGACAGTGACGCCTTCTGTCACCTATTGGTATTATATTGCCTTCCTCAGACACTGACGGCTTGCTATTGTGGCTGCAGTGTACTAAGATTCGCCGTATCTAGATTCCCGTATCCCGCACTCAGACACTCAGACCAGGTTTTTTATGCTGCACGTAATTACATCAGGAGATCTGACCACCCTTTGGCAGACGTTCGAAACAAAACTCAGAGAAAACCCGAATTCCAATCTGCTCGAACCTGATATTATTATTGTACCCAATAGGGATATTGGAAGATGGATTCAGGTGAAACGTACTACAGAGTCAGGTATTAGCGCAAACCTGGAATTTGTTCTTCCCGCCAATTTTATCCACAGGCTGAACCTTGCAGCCGATAAAAATTACGAGTCTAAGCTGCCCGATAAATTCCGGCTTGGCTGGATGATTTATGCCGAACTTGCAGCCGATATAAACGGAGAACAGTACCCGGACTTAAACCAGTATATTAGCAAACAAAAGGGTGATGAATCCGGCGCATTAAGCCTTAGAAGATTCCAGCTTGCGGTAAAAACAGCGGATATTTATGATCAGTATCAGCTATTCCGGCCAGACTGGATTAGCAGCTGGAACAGGGGAGAACAACCTGAAGAGCTTCGCGACATAAAAACGGCACATTGGCAGATGCAGCTTTGGAATAACATCCGGAAAGCACATCCCGAAATGACCGACCGTGCCGCTTTGCACCAAAAACTGTTGGGAAATATTGAATCGGGAAACATCACTCTTCCGAAAAACCTGCACGTTTTCATGACCGGTGCCGTGCCGCCCGTTTATAACGAAGCCTTAATAGCGCTTGGTAAGCAAAGCAACGTTTTTTGCTACAGGGTGATGGCAACCGAACCCAATTCCGCCACCGGAGCCAAGGATTCAAATCCGCTTTTTATTCAGCTAGGCGAAGAGCAGCGGGATTCGGAAATCCTTTTCCGGGAGGGTGTCTCGAAAACAGGTGTTCAGGCAGTACCAGAGAAGGGCGGGCAATTTATCGGAGAAACCGAAAAAAATCTAAGCCTTATCAGGCAGATTCAGCACGATATCCATACCGCTAAAACATCACCCTTGCCTGTCGATGACAGCATTCGGGTCCATGCATGCCATAATCCAACCCGGGAAATTGAGGTGCTGCAGGATGAAATTATCGATTTTCTTGAAAATCATCCCGATGCCGGACCATCGGATATTCTTGTGGTTGCTCCACAGCTAAGCGATCATATTACCGCTGTGCATGCGGTTTTTGGTCATCCAGCTTCAGACAAGCTTCGCCTGCCGTATCACATTCATGATCCTTCTACATCAGTAACGAGCCGTTTATTTGAGCTCCTCAAAAGCCTGATGACGGTCGACCGAATCCGGTTCAAGGCGGCCACGCTTATGGAATTAATTGACAGTGAGCCCATTAGGGAGCGATTTGCCCTAACAGCAGATGACATCAGCCTGATCGAACACTGGCTCAAGGAAACGGGCGTTCGCTGGGGCCTGGACGGAAGCTATCGAAACGACAGCGGTATCTTTTCCTGGGATTTTGGTCTGTCGCGCCTGCTAATGGGCATTATGCAACCCTTGGAACGGGACGAGCCCATAATGGGCGTTATGCCTTACGCAGATATCGAGGGTGCCGGTCAGCTTAGGGTAGCCGGAGTTCTGATCGGGATATTCGAAAAGCTAAAGCACTGGTCCGAATTTTCAAAGCTTGACCACTCTGTACCGGAGTGGCAGACGGAGATCAGAAACTTAACCGAAAGCTTCTTTCCGCAAGACAGCGACACCCAACGTGCTCAACTGCCTTTAGATCGGGCTATTGAGCGCCTGAGGGATGCATCGTCCTTTATAGGAGAACAAGCTAATTTGTCGCTGAACCTGGTCTATGATGCTATAAACGAGCAGATAAAAGAGCGTACGGCTGGTTCGGGCTACAGAACAGGCGGCATAACGTTTTCGGCCATGGTACCGGTGCGTCATTTGCCGTTTCGTTTCATCGCCGTTCTTGGAATGAACGAGAACAGCTTTCCGGGGCGAGAGCAGGCATCCGGATTTGACCTCATGTTACAAAAAGCCCGTAAAGGGGACCGGCAGAAACGAATAAATAACCGCGCCCTTTTTCTTGATGCGCTGCTAACGGCATCCGAACGGCTTCACCTCAGCTACGTAGGATTTAGCTTCAAAGACGGTGCCGATATTGCGCCATCGCTTGTTGTTCGTGAGCTTATGGATTACATCAAGAGTCATTCCAAAGACGACAAAAAAGCTTCACAAATTCAGCTCAGGCATCGACTCCACGGTTTTCATGAAGACTATCTTAAAGAAAGCGAAAAAGGTTTATTTACGTATGATGAGTCCCGCGCCGGAATTCAGCGACAGATACGCGCCGGGCTTCATGATGATGACGCCCGAAAACGTTTCGACATCAGACCGGAGCCTCCGGAACTGCAGGATGACAATATCATTATTGAAATTTCTTCCCTGATTGCGATGCTGAAGCACCCGGTTCGGGCAGTAATGGAAAGCCGAGCCAGAATGAAGCGTATTTCAACTGAAGAGCTGCAGGATGAGCGCGACATTTTCAACCTGGACGGACTCGGTTCGTATAATCTGAACCAGGAGCTTCTGGATATTCTTATAACCAATAAAGACTATCTGGAAGAAGGAACAGGTGCCTTTGAAGAGCTGGAGGAAAAGTTTCGGCTTAAAGGATGGCTGCCTTACGAACAGGCGGGAAAAACAGCCATGCGTATTGGCCTGGGTAATGCCGTTTCTTTTGTTAAAGAGGTTGAGGAACAGGCCGGCCCGCTCACAAATCCACTGCCAGAGATTCATGCTGTAAATCTGCGAATAGGCGGTAAAAATGTACTGGTAAGAGGGCAGATACCACCGGCAGAAAACGGCAGAGCGGTAGTTGTTCATTATGCCGAAGCCAAAGCTAAACGAAAGGCTGAGGTATGGGTCGGGCACTTATTGCGGGCGGCGTCTTCAAAAGAAGAGCTTACAACTGTTTATGCCAGCTGGGATAAAAAAAAGGGCGAAGCTGTATTGCAAAAGGTACGAACCGACAAACCGGCAGAACGACTACGGGAGCTGGTTGAGTACTATCTTGCCCAAGATCTGATTGGCTTGCCCGCAACGGCCTCGGCGCTTGAAAAGCTTTATGAACTGCTCGTCGCAACCGACCCGAAAAAACAAACTAAAACCTTGACAAGCTTTAAGAGCTATTTCGATAATCCGGACAGCGAATGGAGTTTTGATACACTAAAGAATGAAGACCCGTACGCTTTTATGCTATTTGGAGAATATGAGGACGAAATTAAGGAGCTTATGCTTCCTTTAGCAGAACAGATCTGGCAGCCGTTGGAAAAGGGATTCGAAAAATTTGAGGTGGTAAAATGAGCACAAAGTTTGATTTATACAATGCACCAGATTCCGGAATTAACCTTGTTGAATCCTCTGCAGGTACCGGGAAAACATACAACATCTCGGGCCTCGTTGTCCGCTTTCTGGCTGAAAATGAAAAACTCAGTCCCCAAAATATTCTGGTGGTAACCTTTACCAATGCGGCCACTCAGGAGCTGCGCGACCGGATTGCCACTCGTGTGCGAGAAGCCGTTTTGGTTCTTAAAGATCGTGAAAAAGCTGGAGATGATGAGTTTCTGAAAGAACTGGCCAAACGTTATGGAGGAAACCCGGAGTATCTCAAACGGCTTGAGAAAGCCTCCCGCGATATGGATCAGGCTTCAATTTTTACGATACACGGATTTTGCCAACAGGCGCTGCAGGAGTATGTGTTTGAAAGCGGGAGTAATTTCGACACCGAATACACCGGAGACGACAGCGAACTCATGCAGGAGGCGGCCGACGATGTCTGGCGTGCCGAAATGAACCGTTTGGCAGGCGCAGGAGAGGAATCAAATGTGCTTCTGGAATACATGGTTTCGTCTATCAAAACACCGGATGAGATGCTGAGAATGCTCAGGAATCTTGCCGGTAAGCCCTATTTGGAGTATGCCCTCGAAATGGGCGAAGATGCCTTCAAGCTGCAGCTTAGGCGGTTATCAAAAATTATCGAAACCATGAAGGCTAATTTTAAGCCGGATGAAATTCAGAAGCTGCTGGATCCGAATGTAATGAATCAGCAGAAATTTAAGCCCTCGCAGGTTAAAAAAATGCTGTCGGAGTTTCAGCAGGATTTCATAAACGGCTTAAAAACCGAACGATGTGAATTCATCAAGCTGCAAACCAGCAATTTAAAGACTAAAGGCGGGCATCCGCTTCCTCACCACCCGTTTTTTGATGCGGTCGAGGAGTATGTGGAATTCGACACGGCTGCCATTTTCGAGGCCTTTTATATTCGGCTGGACCGCTTGTTTAAAGCCCGTTTTGAGGCGCTGAAGGAAGAGCGCCGTATCCGCTCGTTCGATGATATCCTGACTGCCATGGATGCTTCTGTTTCCGAAAACCAGGAAATGCGGATGAAGCTTCGCACGCAGTATCCGGTTGCATTGGTAGATGAATTTCAGGACACCGATCCGGTGCAGTTAGGCATCTTCAGAAATCTGTATTTTGATGCAGGTCCTAAGCACTGTATCTACATGATTGGTGATCCCAAGCAGTCGGTTTACGCGTTTCGCGGGGCCGATATTAAAAGCTATCTGAGCGTTTCTAAAGACGATAAAGTGCGGCAATTTACGCTTGGGAAGAACTTCCGTTCAACAAAAAACATGGTCGATGCAGTCAATGGGATTTTTAGTTATAACGAAGAGGGGCATCAGTGGCCGGGCGGGCTTGAATTTACCCCGTCTGAGGCGCATAAGGCGGAACCGGAGCTTTTTATAGACTCCGATTTAAAGGAAACCGAAGAAGCCGCGATGCACATCATCCTGCCTGAAGATGAGGAGCCGCTAAATAAGGGTGATGCTGAAACGGTTGTGAATGATAATACAGCAAGGGAGATTTCTCGTCTGCTAAATCTTTCCACGGAAGGAAAAGCCACTATACTGGAATCCGGTACACTAACGCCTTTACGTCCAAAGCATATAGCGGTATTGGTGCGCGGACACAGGGAAGCAGACGCTATACGTAAAAAGCTGCTTAAAAAAGGCATCAAAAGCGTTCATAAATCAAAAAAAAGCGTGTTTAAAAGTGATGAGGCCTTGTTTGTGGCAGAACTGCTTCAGATCATAAAGAACAGCGCAAATCCGGCCCGGCTTCGCATGTTTTTATTCGGGCGTATGATGGGTTACCGTCTCAGCGAACTGGAAAAGCTTGAACATGATTCCGGCCGTAATGCCAAAACAATCGAAGCTTTCCTGGAGCTCAAACGGACGTTCGAAAGGCAGGGTTTTTCCGCTATGCTCCGGAGTTTTCTGAATGCAGATTTAGCTATGGATGAAGGCAAATCCGTTCCGGTTATACAGCATTTTCTACGATTTACAGACGGAGAGCGAATTTATACCAACCTGATGCATATAAACGAGCTAATCGATCAGTATGAGCGTGAGCAGCGCCCCGGCCTGGAGGAACTCATAAAGTGGATTAACAACAAGATAGAAACCGCACAGGATTCAGAAGACGCGGAAATCAGGCTGGAAAGCGATGATGATCTTGTTCAGATTGTTACTATGCACAGCAGTAAGGGCCTTGAATACCCGATTGTGTTTTGTACAAGCCTGTGGAGCCTGGGGTTACCGGGCGGGCAGCGAAACAAGGAACCGCTGCTTTTTTATGAAAACGAAGAAACAAAAGTTGATATCACGGGCTACGGGAAAGACAGAGTGCAGGGATTTGTGAATGAAGAAAAAGTGGCAGAAAATATCCGTCTTATGTACGTGTCCCTTACCCGCGCCCGATACCGTTGTTATGTGATGGTGGGTCCGTATGAAGATAAAGTCGCCGGAAGCAGCGTGCTGCATTTTGCGATGAAGGGCTCAGAAGCAACGCTTCGCAATAAAAAGGTCGATAATTTTGAAGCCTACATGAGTCAGCTACGGGATTTTGCCAGTAAAAGCGAAGGCCTCGCCGTATGCAGGACAATTTCTGAAGATCACACTTACGAGGAGCCGTCTCAGGAGGTGCAGACTGAAATAAAGGCCCGTGCTCTAACCAGAGAGTTGAGTACGTATCCTGACTGGTACCTGACATCCTACAGCAGCATTAGTAAGAAACAAAAGGCTGGCATTGAACAGGCGCTGAAGTTCGACGAGGACGTTAAGACAGATGATAAAACACCGGATGATATACAGGATCCGGATCAGAGTGATGCAGGCCTGATTACAAACGAAACTGATTATTCCAATATATTTGAGTTTCCGAAAGGCGCGGGGCCCGGTACATTTATGCACCGCTTGTTTGAAGATCTCGAGTTTATCCGTTTTGAAACCGACGCTGAAACAATGGTGCGGAATTACCTCGATGAGGATGGATTCGAACCTGAATGGGCACCTGCCATACTTTCGATGCTTTCAAATAGCCTGAGGGCTAAACTCCCAGGTTCAAATGCCCGTTTAATCGATAAGTCGGCGGCTGACACTGTGGATGAGATGGAGTTTTATTTTTCCATTTCCCGCTCAGACGGAGACGAAATTGCGGAAATTATAAAAGGCGGGGACAGTTTGTATGAAGCCCAAATCCGCAGAGGGTTTCTGAATGGTTTTATCGATTTATTATTTGAACACAATGGCCGTTATTACATTCTTGATTATAAAAGTGACATGATTGGGTCAGAGCCTCAGAACTACTCTAAGGAGAGTTTAGGAAAGGTGATGTTCGACAGAGGTTATGTGTTTCAATATCATATTTATCTGGTTGCGCTGAAGAGGTTCCTCATTCAGAAAATGGGTGATGCTTTTGACTACGATAAACATATAGGCGGCGCGTACTATCTGTTTTTACGGGGCATTGATGATAGCGGTAACGGCATCTATTTCGATAATCCGGATAAACGCATCATAGAAAAACTGGACGCTTATTTCGAAGGAGGAGCACATGCAGCGCGAACTGTTTGATGAATCTAAAAATAAAAAGTCAGGAATAATGAAATCGCCGGGTTCCGGAAACAAGCAAAGTATTAGTGAACTTTCAGGTAAGCTGCTTGAAGCCGGTGTGCTTACAAATATTGATCTTGCATTAGCTGAATTCTTAAAAAAGAAAGGGGAAGCTAATGAAGATATTTTACTTGCGATATCGCTGGTCTCTGCCGCAAACCGGCTGGGGCACTCCTCGCTTGATTTGAATCGCCTGAATACAGATCCTGCGTCTATCTTTGCGCAACCCGGCCGGAAAAAGCCTCAGTTTGGTGACTTTACTATTTCTGAAGAAAGACTTCGCAGCTCACCGGTAACCGGCAATGCCGAACAAGATCCTGAAACGAAACTCCCCGTGGTGCTCGAAAAAGGACGCCTGTATTTCAACCGGTACTTTAACTACGAACACGATATTGCGGCACGTCTGCTCGCTAAAGCCGGGGAGCGCATCACCAACGAAAAAATACCAGACGACGAGTTAAAAGAATGGTTTGAGCAGCTCTTCGATCCGGGTGCGGAGTCGCTCTACCAGAAGGTTGCAGCAGCAGCATCGCTTAACCGAAGGCTAACGGTTGTGACAGGCGGCCCGGGAACCGGAAAAACGCATGCCGTGCTTCGTATTCTGGTGCTACTGATGCATCAGGCAGGAGAGGAGGGGCTTCGTGTAGCCATTGCCGCCCCAACAGGGAAAGCGGCCAACCGGGTGCGGGAGTCCCTGATTGAAGGCATGGAAAAACTGTTGGAATCAGAGATAGCTGTTAAGATACACGGTCTTACTGAAGCTGCACGGGCTGTTCCGTTACAGGCCCAGACCATTCATCGCCTGCTGGGTGTACGCTACCGCAGCGCTGGTTTTCGCTACAACAAAACGAATCCGCTTCCCTACGATATAGTGATTGTAGATGAGGCATCCATGATTGATATGGCATTGATGTCGAAGCTTCTCGAGGCTTTGAGTCCGCAGGCAAGGCTGATTATGCTTGGGGATAAAAATCAGCTATCCTCGGTGGAGTCGGGTGCGGTATTTGCCGATATATGCTCGAGGGGAGATCTGCGAAAGTTCACTGGCGATTTCAGTGCATTTTGCGGCAAGGCGGGCATCACCCTGCCTGGAGAAGACATCCTGCAAAACGAAACAAAAGGTGCTATGACCGACTCCATCGTTGAGCTGGTGCATTCAAGGCGCTTTACGGCTGGATCGGGTATCGGCAGGCTGGCGAGGCTAATCAATAGCGGAAATGCACAAGGTGCCATAGCGCTGCTGGAGGAAGGATTAGATGACGTAATCTGGATGGATACAGATCCGAAAAAATCCCTTAAATCCATGAAGGATACGCTTAACAAGCAGTTTGAAACTTTTAAAAGCCGGAAGCTTTCCGACTCCGATAAGCTGAGGGCCATGGCGGGATTTCAGCTGCTATGTGCACACAGAAGAGGGCCGGGGGGAGTGGAAGAACTTAACGGCTACATTGAGAACCTGCTTGGTATCGACAAGAACAAATCAGGCGAATGGTACGAAGGCCGCCCTGTGATGATGACGACCAACGATTATCAGCTGGATGTTTTTAATGGTGATGTGGGCGTTACCGTAGCCGTCCCGCAAATTGATATTCCGGAGCGTTTGGAAACGTCTCAAAGTGTGAGCGCGCCTGCTTTAAGGATTGCCCTTGAAGAATTTGATTATGTACGTAAACTGAAAACGGTTCGGTTGTTTCCTGTAACACAGCTGCAGCAAATGGAAACCTGCTGGGCACTTTCTGTGCATAAAAGTCAGGGCTCGGAATACGATACGGTGCTTTTTGCGCTGCCTGATCAGGATTCTCCGGTGCTTACGCGGGAACTCATTTACACGGCCGTTACGCGTGCTAAGAAAAAGGTAATAATAGCCGGCAGCAGAGAGATGTTAAAAAGAGCGATACACCGTAAAACGCTACGCTTTAGCGGGTTGGCTGAACGCCTCGATACGTAGTCTGTTACGGCAATTAGTAATCGTTTTTTGATATAGAGTAAAAAAGATAATTAACAGGCGGGCAAACGGTTAAAAATAGATTAAATAGTACCTCAAGCGAATAATCGGAATGGACTTTTAGGCCGATTCGTTGTATATAAGAAAGAGAATAGAACCTAATCGGCAAACATAAAACTAAGGAGCAAATATATGGAAAGACTAAGTCTGGATTATCTCAGGAAGCTTCACGACCAGCAGGATCCTAATTCTATATCTATCTACATGCCAACCCACCGCGTTGGAAATGAAATTCGCCAGGATCAGATCCGCTTCAAAAATATTATTAATGGCGTAATCGAAATTCTCAAAAAGAAAGGACTCCGCGATACAGAAATTGAACATTTAATGAAGCCCGTTGAAGCTTTTAGAAATGAAGCGCCAAACTGGCAGGCAATGAGTGATGGCCTCGTAATTTTTCGTTCTAAAGACCATTTCGAGGTAAACCAGTTTCCCGAAGCGTTCGAAGAGTTGGCAGTGGTTTCACATCGTTATCACCTCAAGCCTCTGATCCCGTTGCTTAATGGTAACGGTTTATTCTATGTGCTTTCACTAAGCCAGAATAAAGTTGCGATGTTCGAAGGAACAAGGTTTAGCATAAAAGAAATTGATTCTACGTTTTTACCCGAAAATCTTGCGAATGCTCTTCGTATTGATGAGTTTATGGAGTCTCAGCAGTTTCATACCGGAGGCCCGGTAACTGCTGGCGGTGGTCGTGCAGCGCTTTTCCACGGACAGGGTGGTGGAGAGGATGATCAGAAAGTATTGATTGAACAATTCTTCCGTAAAATCAGTAAAGAGATGTCCTCATTTTTAGATGATCGTAATGTGCCTCTGGTTATTGCCGGTGTGGATTATCTGCACCCCATATATCAGAAAGTGAATTCACATAAAGGTTTGCTGGAAAACGGTGTTCATGGAAACCCGGATGGCTATACGCTGGACGATTTACATGAAAAAAGCTGGGCTATTGTATCGGAAGTGTTCGAGAAAGAGCAGCAAGATGCAGCTAAACAGTTTACCGATTTAAATGGCAGTTCCCGTGTACTTACAAGCACAGATGAAGTCGTTCCTGCAGCCGTTGAGGGACGAATTGAAACACTGTTTATTAGCACAGACGAACATATATGGGGTCGCTATGATGTTACTAATTCTGAAATGAGGCTTGAACTCGACGGGGAGACTCCGGAAGATCTGATTGACCTCGCTGCAGTGAAAACACTCTTCCAGAGTGGTAAAGTTTACGGTATGAAACGCAGCGATATGCCAGGTGGACATCAGGTTGTCGGAATTGCCCGCTACTGATTCGTCCCGATTAGTTTACAATAACAAAGCCCGCCTGTGACTACAGGCGGGCTTTTCTTTTTATTTAGCCGGAATTATAGTCTGAGTATTATCATTATCTGTGTAAAATATCACACTATAAAAAGACAAAGATGTTAATCGAACAGCAGATGAGCCGGCTTATTGAGCTGGCACGAACAAGTGAAACGCCATATACAAGTATGATTCTGGATCCGGATGGCATAGTTATAGCCATGGCACCAAACCGGGTGAAGCAGGAGGCAAACCCGACTTCCCATGCGGAAATAAACGCTATTCGAGAAGCTTCAAAAAGGAGAAATAATCCGGATCTGAGCGGTTGTCATTTAATTTCTACTTGTGAACCATGCCCGATGTGTGCATCGGCTATTTTTTGGAGTGGTATAACTAAAGTAAGCTGGGGATTATCGATAGATGAAATTTCCGACATGGGCCACCGGCAGCTAAGTCTGCGGATGAACGAAGTTCTCGCTGATGTTGAAGGGAAAATGGAAATTGAAGGTGGTCTTCTCGCCAGTGAAGTAAAAAAGCTTTTTTAAATCGGAATGAGGTAATTAACACAAACAAAAAAAGCGTCGGGAAGACGCTTTTTTTGTTTGTGTTAAATAAAGTGTAGAGAAGCTATCAGCCTGCAACCCAAGCTGAACACCATCCAGCAGGATGAATCGGACCTGCCATAATTGAGCAACCGCCACAAGGGCTGTCGCCTGCCGGCTCGATCCAAAGGGCGCAGTTATCGCAACGCTCTTCTGGGTTTGGTGTCTCTGCAACGTAATTAAGACTTTCACGTCCCTGAATTTCAGCTTCAGATAAACCGGATAGGTCTCCGCAAGGATCTTCTGAAGGTGCCGGTGCAGCTTCCGGTGTTTGTTGTGGAGCTTCTTCACCACCGCCACAAGCCTTTAGTAGGGTAGTAGCTCCGATAGCACCGATTCCGAAGAGAGAAACTCTTTTGAAAAAGTTTTTTCTATCGATATTCTTGTTTTCCATATTCTTCGTATTTATTAAGGTTGGTTCTCAAACGTATTTCTATAACATAACACAGAAAACCGAATCAAACAGTACAAAATTCGCTCTTTAACCTATTTGGAAGCGGTTTAAATAAAAAAGAATATTCTTGTTAGATTAATAAAACCTGCTTTGTAATTTGCTGCAATTCAGCTGTTTACCAATTAAAGATCCAGCTGAATATCATTATAAGTAACGCAACAATAACTATTGAAATGCGAAACCGGGTACGAAACATAACCGGATGGAAGAAGAATCCGAAGCTAAGCGGATAGCCTGACAGCCAATTGTAATAGTGATGACGATGCAGCGCCCCTAATGCCATGGTTACATGCCCGTGTAAAATGGTCATCATAAACGGTAGTGCAAATATAATTGCACCCAGATTCGCGATTGGCGAAGAAATTCCCGTCCAGGTAGCTACCATATAGTAAGGCCACGCGAATAGAATGAGCATAGGCAGCGTAAGGCTCCAGTTAATGAAGCAGATTCGCCTGTAGTTTCGCTCGGTCAGTTCGGAGTAGCTCATGAATTGTGGTTGTGGAAGGTGTTGTTTGTCAGAAAAGAAGTAAACAAAAAAAGCGGACCAGCCATTTGGCCAGCCCGCTTTAAATATATCTGATTCCGGCTTCTAATCGTAAGACCGGTTTAATTAGATCTTATGAACTAGTTACCAGCTTCTTCAAGGGCCTGCAGACGCGCTGCTTCGAATTCGTCGCCCGGAGTCCAGGACTGCATCACATTATCGTTTGCAACGCGATAGGCAACATTAAACAGCAGGCGCATATCAGCTTCTGCACCTTTGAAAGTGATTACGTTTTCGATCGTATCATGTACGGTGTGATATATTTTTTGCAGATGCGGCACAACGACTTCCTGATGATAATCCTCACCTTCGAGATACTCAACCCCATTGTTTGGATAAAGCGCTGGAATACCAACACGGGCAAAAGAGAAGTGATCGGAACGGTAGTAGAAACCCTGCCCCGGATCCTGATCCGGAACTACGGTGCGGCCCATTTTTTCGGCCTCTTCCACCATAATGTTATCCATGGAAGTACGGCCTTTTCCAACTACTACAATGTCTTCAGTCTCGCCATAGCCGTTAATCATGTCGATATTTATGTTAGCTGATACTTTGCCAACCGGCACAGGCATGTTGTTTGCCAGGTATCGCGAACCGAGTAATCCTGATTCTTCAGCACCAACGGCGGCGAAGAGCAGGGTGCGCTTTACGTGAGGCTGTACGGATTTGAACGCCCGGGCCATTTCGATCATGGCGCTGGTTCCGCTGGCGTTGTCCATGGCACCATTAAACACAGAGTCTCCGTCCACAGGAACTGCAGCGAGACCAAGGTGGTCATGGTGTGCTGAAAAAATGACGTATTCATCGCTCAGATTGCGGTCGCTTCCCGGAAGTTTGGCAATTACGTTCTGGAACTCAAGGTTTGAGTAGGTTGCCGTGAGGTCGATGTCGAGATATATGCCCTCAAGCGGAACCGGCTCGAAATCAGGGCTTTCGGCTCTGTCGAGCAATTCATCGATATCCAGACCTGCACTGCTGAACATGGCTTCGGACTGCGGGAACTGCAGCCATGCGCTCAATTCGGTATCAGACTCTTCCTGCATTTCGTCTGCAAGAGCAAAACGCTCGCGGCTCCATCCACCCGATACCACGTTCCAGCCATATCCTGCCGTTGGTAAAGTATGTATGATGATGGCACCCAGGGCACCGAGCTCTTCAGCGATTTCGTACTTGTAGCTCCAGCGGCCGTAGTACAGGCGTGTGTTGCCGGCAAATCGCTCGGGATGCGTGCTTGGATCTGAGTTTTTGAACACCAGTATTTTACCGGTCATATCCATGCCTTTGTAATCATCCCAGTCTTCTTCAGGGGCGATAATGCCGTAACCAACATAAACAAGCTCTGCATCGCGGATGTTTACTTCACGTTGACCCGCAGCAGGCCATGCCATCATTTCGGTATAATAGTCGAACTCGTGCAGTGTGCGATTGCCGTCGGTAATCCGCATCACAGAACCGGGAGCAGTCTGCTGACCTACAGCGGGTACGTGCTGTACAAAGCTGCCGTCGGGCATGCCGCCTTCGAGTCCGATTTCCTCAAACTGACGAATCAGGTAGTCGACGGTCATTTGTTCGCCTTCGGTTCCGGGCGCGCGGCCCATGGTGGAATCGTGAGCAAGTGCCTCAACATGGCTCATGATGCCTTGTTCGGTTATCAAAGAGCGGGCATGCTCGAGATCCGGCTCTGAGTCTGATTCACAGGCCGCAAAAATGGTGAATGATGCGATTATAAAGATGCTAAGTGTTTGTATATGCTTATTCATTCCTGTAGTGTTGATGGTTGGTGTTGTGAAAAAACGGTGTTTGAAAAGGGTGAAGAGTGCATCACCCTTAAAGAAATGCAGAAAGAAAAACTGGCTCTAAATCCGGCTGGCTATGAGCATTTCTATGTCGCGGTAGGGGATATCAAAAAAGTTGGACAGCGTTTTCTTTGTGAGGTTTTTCTTGTATACGTAGGTCCCGGTGCGAAGGCTGTGATTCGACCATAAAGCCTGCTTAAAGCCGCCCTCATCACCTATTTCCAGAAGAAATGGCACAATAACGTTATTTAGCGCATAAGTTGAGGTCCTTGCCACGCCGGAGGGAATATTCGGTACGCAATAGTGAATTACATCGTGTTTGGTGAAAACAGGATTCGAATGCTTTGTAGCACGGCTTGTGGCAATACACCCACCCTGATCGATTACCGTATCTACGATAACGCTGCCGGGTTTCATTGATTCCACCATTTGTTCGGTAACCCAGCATGGGGCCCGGTGGCCTTCAACCAGCGCAGCTCCGATAATTACATCGGCAGCTTTGGTGGCCGAACTCAGATACTGATGATTCGCCATGGTGGTTATAATCCGGCGGTTGAGGGAGTTCTCCAGATGGCGGAGACGGCTGAGGTCGTTATCCATCACAAAAACCTGTGCGCCGTAGCCCAAAGCGGTTCGGGCGGCGTATTCTGCGATTATGCCAGCACCCAGAATAACAACGGTGGCCGGAGGAATGCCCGAAATGCCGCCCATCAGAATTCCCTGTCCGTCGGAGTAGCTTTCCAGATAGTGGGCCGCAATCTGCATGGACATGGATCCTGTTATTTCGTGCAGCATACGAACAATCGGAAAAGACCCGTCGGTGAGCTGCATGAACTCAAATCCAATCCCGGTTATGCCTTTCCGGATGAGCGTGTTGAAAAACTCTTTATCGGCATTTCCGAGGTGGATGGCCGAAAGCAAAACCTGTCCGGACTCCATATAGCCGAGCTCCTCCTGAGAGGGGGGCGCAACTTTAACAATGAACTCGCTTTTCTTGAAAACTTCCTTGGCCGTGTCGCACATAGTCGCTCCGGCTTCGGCGTACTCTCCATCGGTGAAATTAGCGCCCTCACCGGCTGCCCGTTCTATAAAAACATCGTGCCCATTTGCTACCAGAACCGAAACGCCACCGGGCGTAATGCTAACACGATGCTCATCATTAGAGCGCTCTTTGGGAAATCCAACATGAAGAGAAACTCCGCCGTTTTCTTTTTTAAGCGTTTTTTCGAGCGTTTCAAGACCCAGCTTGCGGGTAAATTCATCGGGGTTCAAAATTTCCATGCAATTTACGCTATATTATGTGCTCGCCGGCTACAGCGGCTGTGTAATTGAAATGAAAGAATACGAATCGGTTGCCACATAATGCTGTAATCCAGACTCCGGCAACGCGTAAATCAAAATAATTCAATTCGTTTCTTTAAACAAAATATATAAGCAGCCTTCATGAGCCTGAAACCTAAAAAAAGCCTTGGTCAGCACTTTCTTCGCGATCAAAATATCCTGCGTAATATTACAATGGCCGTTGGGGCAAAGGAAGGAGAGCGTGTTATTGAGATAGGCCCCGGTGAAGGCGCTTTAACCGAATGGTTGCTCAAGGCTTTCGACGACGTCCTGGCAATTGAAGTAGACGGCAGAGCCGTAGACGTGCTCGCTGAACGCTTTCCGGATCTGCAGGTTCGCCACGGTGATATATTGAAGGAAAGCTGGGATGATGTGCTCGCGCCTGACAGAAGTAACGTGGTGGTCGGAAATATTCCATATTACATTACAAGTCCGATTCTATTTAAAATTATGGATGCCGGTCCGATTTTTCGTAAGGCAGTCCTGCTCATGCAAAAGGAAGTCGCTGAACGCCTTGTGGCGGGGCCGGGAACAAAAGCTTACGGCATTTTGAGCGTACAGGCGCAGCTGCTGGGCGAAGTCGAGTATATGTTTGACGTATCCCGACACGTATTTTACCCTAAGCCTAAAGTTGAAAGCGCTGTAATTGCTTTTCATCCTTCAAAAGATCCGCTTCCGGTCGAGCTGGCTCATCTCAAAACAGTTGTAAGGACTTCTTTTAATCAGCGCAGGAAGATGCTATCCAATAGTTTGAAGCAGCTCTTAAACGAGCAGGGCATAGAGGAAATCGCCTTCGACATGAATTTGAGGCCGGATCAGCTGCAGCCCGAAAAATTTATTGAACTTACTGAACTTATTTTTGGTAAGAGTGTTTAAAAATGTGAAACATCTACCGCTGATTTACGTCTGAGCAACTGCTATCTTTTCATCCCAGCGCAACTCCAAGCATCAATCATCTTATGAGACTCCATTTACTGTTCTTAACTGCAGCCGTTATGCTGCTCTCTGCTCCGGTTTTTCAATTTTCAGCCTCAGCTGCTGAGCCACCGTCTGATCCCGTCTCGTTTATACAGCAGTTTAGTGCGCTTCAGACCGATTTGCCGCGTGAGCGTATCCACCTGCATACCGATCGCCCGTCGTATTTTCAGGGTGACCGGATCTGGTTTTCTGCCTACGTGCTCGGAGGCCCTAACAATGCTTTCTCCGGTATCAGCAGTGTTTTGTATGTGGATTTATACGATGGTGAAGGAAACCGTGTAGATCGAAGCATAGTACGCCTCAGCGAAGGCCGCGGCCAGGGAGTGCTTATTGCAGAAGAAGGTACAGGTGAGCCGGGGCATTATGAAATTGTAGCTTTTACAGCCTGGGGACTCAACTTCGGAACCTCATACGCATACCGGAAATCATTAATGATCCACTCCGGTGAAAATATGATGGCATTAGATTCTGATGCAGTTTCATCAGGCGCTGAACGCATCACCTTTTTTCCTGAAGGGGGGGCGCTCATCCCTGGCGCTTCGAGCATGGTTGGTTTCACAGCTGAAGATGAAAACGGAATGCCTGTAAACCTCGAGGGGTATTTGGTGAAAAATGATGAACGAATCTCTGAAATTGAAACGCTCCATCCCGGATTCGGAAAACTCAGCTTTAGTCCTGAAGCAGGTTCAACGTATTCAATTGAAACGGAAGGACGTTTCTTTGAGCTTCCGGCGGTAGAGTCCGGTTCAGAACACATGCGGCTGAGCGCAGGCCGGGACGATAGCGGTCAGTTTGTTATCCGCCTTGATGCTGCCGATACCTCAGTAAATGGTCCGGTTGTATTCATGGGGCACGTACGCGGACAGCTGTATCATGCGGGTGAAATCTTTATGCAAAACGGAAGAGGAATGACCTGGGTGTCTCCGGATTTGTTTCCATCCGGAATTATTCATTTTGCAGCAATTGGTGAAGATGCGCGAGTACTAAGTACGCGTGCGGTCTTAAATATAAACCCGATTGATCAGGCCACGCCTGAAATTGCTATTGAAGATGAGGTCGTGAACAGGCGTGCACGGGTAGAGCCTGTAATTAGTTTGAAAGATCATGAGGGGAATCCGGTTCGGGGTATTGTTAGCTTCACAGTATATGATGAAAGTGCCGCTCCGTTGTCTTCTTACGGGCAAAAGGAAATTAAAGACGGTCTGTTGTTTGCGCCAGAGCTGGACACACCGCTCTGGTACGGTGGCCCGTCACTTTCAGAGGCTTCTGTTGAGCTCCGGGAGGCACTGTTGCTTACCTCTGTAGGAAATGTTTTCGATTACGAGGCAGTATTCAGCACGGATAACATCACCCTTTACAGTTTGCCGGAAAATGGGTTTACTATCTCGGGTGATGTTAGGGGTGGTTTACTAACAAGCGGAGTGGGTGGCAGCACAGTTGTGGTATCAATAGGGGAAGATGATGACCAGCTCTTGGTGCTGGAAGCCGATGAGGACGGCAACTTTGCAATCGACGATCTCGAAATAATCGGGCGTGAGCGCATACAGGTACGTGGCCCGGATACACGTGGTATAGGGCATTCGCGCGTTAGGCTAAATCCTCAGTTTGAACATTTGCCGCTTATGGGGCGTCCGCTTCCGCAAGCTGCTATTTTGGATCGGTTAGTTCCCGTAACGGGTGAAACTATTACAATGGCAGAGCGCACCACTATGGCCAGAGTAGATACTGAAGCCTTTATAATTGCGGAAACTGAACTTGAGACTGTTACAATAACCGCCGAGAGAATCGATGATGATGAGCAAAGACGACGTATTGCCACCGGCGATGCTGGCGGCAGAGAAATACGCGTGGAAGATAATCCACAGCTGCAAAGTCTGGGTATACTTGAGGTAATACAGCGTCTGCCCGGCGTAACTGTAGCTGGTGATAACATACGCATGAATATCGGAGGCGTAAGTTTAAGCGGTACTAACCCACCACTTATTTTGCTGGACGGGATGGAAACTGAAGTTGAGCTTCTACGCGGGCTTTCTGCTAGTGATGTGGCCACTGTTATATCACTGAGACGCCCGGATGAACTGGCGCGGTTTGGGGCACAAGGAGCTAATGGGGTTATTTCAATCCGCTCTGTACGTGGCCGGCAAATCCAGCGCCCGGATACACAAATGCTGGTTGCCTTTGCCGAAGGATATGACGAGCCACTGCCGTTTCTTTCACCAAGGTATGGCGGAGCGCTACGGGATGATGAGCGAACCGATGCGCGTATAACTCTGCATTATGAGCCTGAGCTTCAGATCGGGAGAAATGGGCAGTCGGTTCTTTTCTGGACGGGTGATGTGCCCGGAACCTACAGAATCGAAGTGGAGGGCATCACCGAAGACGGTGTGCCGTTCAGCGGATCTTCAAGGATAGTTGTGGAGTAAAAAGTACTTAGATTCAATCTTAAGCCGGCCGGAACACAATCGTTCTGCCCGGCTTTTTTTGTGCACATTTGGCAGAGCGCTGTGAAGTTTGTGTGACAAATTGATGCCAGTGATGAGGTGCCGGCTGACAAAATGCTGATGTGTTCTGTAGAATGACTTTGGCACGGTTTTTTCTTTAATAAGAACATCATAACAAAAAGTGCAGAAGGCAGCGAAAAGAGCCTTTTGCACACGAAATTTCAATAACACAAACAACAAGAAAACTCAAAGGAGTTATTCATTATGGCATCAATTAAACCTTTGTCGGATCGCGTTCTGGTTAAGCCGGACGTAGCTGAGGAAAAAACCTCAAGCGGCATTATTATTCCTGATACAGCAAAAGAAAAGCCACAGCGTGGCACAATCGTAGCTGTAGGCGAAGGCCGTTATGAAAACGGAACCAAAATCGAGATGTCGCTCAAAGAAGGTGACAAAGTGCTATACGGCAAGTATGCCGGAACAGAGCTGAACATCGAAGGCGACGAGCTGATGATTATGCGTGAAAGCGACATTCTTGGCATCGTAAGCTAAGATCGGCTCAGCCCAATCAATCGAAGTTGAAGTACACACAGAATATTAACACACAAATTATTTAGGCAACTATGTCAAAGTTAATCCATTATAACGTAGACGCACGCGAGTCTTTAAAGCGCGGCGTAGACAAACTGGCTAACGCAGTAAAAGTTACGCTCGGCCCACGCGGACGTAACGTAGTAATTGAAAAATCCTTCGGCGCTCCTACCATCACCAAAGATGGTGTAACGGTAGCTAAAGAAATCGAGCTCGAAGACAAAGTGGAAAATATGGGCGCGCAAATGGTGCGTGAAGTTGCTTCCAAAACCAACGACAACGCCGGCGACGGTACGACCACTGCTACTGTGCTTGCGCAGTCTATCATTCAGAACGGCCTTAAGAACGTTACTGCCGGTGCCAACCCAATGGACCTGAAGCGCGGTATCGACGCAGCGGTTAAAGTTGTTGTTAGTGAACTGCAGAAACTGAGCAAGCCTGTTGGCGACAGCATGGCGAGCATTCGTCAGGTAGGAACCATTTCTGCCAATGGCGACGAAGAAATCGGAAATAACATTGCTGACGCAATGGAGAAAGTTGGTAAAGACGGCGTAATTACCGTTGAAGAAGCAAAAGGTACAGAAACCTACCTAGAGACTGTGGAAGGTATGCAGTTCGACCGCGGTTACCTGTCTCCGTACTTCGTTACCAACAGCGAAAACATGACCACAGAAATGGAAGACCCTTACATCCTGATCTTCGACAAGAAGATTTCAAGCATGAAAGATCTGCTTCCTGTACTTGAAAAAGTAATTCAGACCGGCAAGCCGCTTCTTATTATTGCTGAAGACATCGAAGGCGAAGCCCTCGCTACTTTGGTAGTTAACAAGCTGCGCGGCACGCTCAAGATTGCTGCCGTTAAGGCTCCGGGATTCGGCGACCGTCGTAAGGCGATGCTCGAAGATATCGCGATTCTTACAGGTGGTACCGTAATCAGCGAAGAGCGCGGCTACAAGCTCGACAACGCTGGTATCGAACACCTTGGTCAGGCTGCACGTGTAACCATCGACAAAGACAACACTACTGTTGTAGATGGTAAAGGCAAGCAGGACGACATCAAGGCGCGCGTTAACCAGATTAAGGCGCAAATCGAAAATACAACTTCAGACTACGACCGTGAGAAGCTCCAGGAGCGTCTGGCCAAGCTGAGCGGCGGCGTTGCTGTACTGTACATCGGTGCTGCATCCGAAGTTGAAATGAAAGAGAAAAAAGCACGCGTTGAAGATGCACTTCACGCTACCCGCGCTGCCGTTGAAGAAGGCATCGTACCTGGTGGTGGTGTTGCTTTCATTCGCTGCGTAGCTACACTCGACAAAATCGATCACGAAAATCAGGATACCAAGCTTGGTGTTGAAATCGTGCGTCGTGCTATCGAATCTCCGCTTCGTACCATCGCTTCAAACGCAGGCCTCGAAGGTTCAATCGTTGTTCAGCGCGTGAAAGAAGGCAAAGGCAACTTTGGTTTCAACGCACGCACAGAAGTGTACGAAGACCTGGTGAAAGCCGGTGTAATCGACCCAACTAAAGTTACCCGTACAGCGCTCGAGAACGCTGCTTCAATCGCAGGACTCCTGCTTACAACCGAAGCCGTTATCTCCGAGAAGCCATCCAAAGACGGCGACAACGCCGGCGGCGGTGCTCCAGACATGAGCGGTATGGGCGGCATGGGTGGAATGGGCGGAGGCATGGGCTTCTAAACCCACCTCACCCAAACGCCGGACTGACGTATTCATCAGTCCAGAAACTAAAAAGCCGGGCGCATCAGCGTCCGGCTTTTTTTGTGGAGTTGATAATTGTGATTAGCCAGGCTTTCTCTCCGTGTTAATCCCCCGATAAACCGGGGCAGGCTGTGAAGTAATCTATGCCAATCCGTGACCTTACGGATTTTGATTCTGATTGTAAAGGACGCGGATTCACACGGATTACAACGCGGATTCTCGCGGATTTAATGTTTTTGGGTTTGATTTAGCACAAACAAAAAGGGTGATGGCATCTCAGACGCCATCACCCTTTTTTGTGAACTGTACTTTCTATTGAGTGATAAGCTCTACTCTACAAGTTCGAAGCCCTGATGCAGGCCTTTTTCGATGGCCGGGACTCCGTGTTTCATCCATACGGGCATGGGCGCGTCCATCAGGTAGTGGTCGAAGAACTGCTGCATGCGAACGGAGAGATCTTTGCGGTTTACACGATCCCGCAGGTTGTGGGCTTCACCGTTGTAGTTGAGCATCCACACGGGTTGATCCAGTCGCTTCAGAGCGGTGAAGAACTCAATACCCTGATACCAGGGTACGGCACCGTCATCATCGTTGTGCATCATAAGCAGGGGTGTGCTTACGCGGTCGGCAAAGAAGATGGGTGAGTTCTCAATGTAGTACTGCTGACGCTCCCAAAGGGTGCCGCCAATACGGCTCTGCGTCTGTTCGTACTGAAACTGGCGGTTCAGACCGCTCGCCCAGCGAATGCCGCCGTACGCGCTGATCATATTTACTACAGGCGCTCCGGCCATGGCGGCTGCGAACATATCGGTGCGCGTTATGATGTGCGCAATCTGGTAACCACCCCAGCTCTGACCCTGAAGCGCAATCCGGTCGCGGGCTACGAAGCCTTTGTCGAGCAGGTGGAGGGTCATGCCGATTACAGCGTCTTCAGAACTTCTGCCGGGCAGACCTTCCCGGTAAACGATATCCGGCATGGCCACAATGTAGCCGCGGCTTGTGTAGAACGCCGGAGTGATAGTAGAAGCCGATGGAGCCGGAGCACGGTACCAGTGTTTGCGGTTTGAGGTGCGCTCGTAGAAATACACGATCATCGGGTATTCCTTATTCGGATCGAAGTTTTCAGGCGTGTAGAGCAGACCGTCGAGCTCCTCGCCGTCGAGGGTGTTGAAGCGGAACAGCTCCACATCACCCCAGAGGTAGTCAGCCTGCTGCGGATTGGCTTCGGTAATCTGGTTGAAGCTGCTGAAATTTCGGTTGGTCAGGTAGATATCCTGATACTTCTGAAAGGTTGATTTACGCACCATCCAGGTATCGGAATCGGCCGCCTTTGTTGGGCTGAAGGCCCGGTAGGCATCACGCCATAGCTGATTCGGGGCTCCTTCTGAATCGAAGTCCGTACGGTAGAATCCGGATGATTTGTCCTCATCATAAAACGCACTCAGGTACACTTCATCCGTGCTGAAGTAGCGTGATTCGCGGTCAACATTAAAGCTGCGAAGGGTGATGGTGTTTTCCCGCCCATATCCTCCGGTGAGAAGACGACCGCCGTTTTCCTGAGCAGGATCAAAGACCCAGAGGTCAAAGAAATCCCGGATGATAACATGCTCATCACCTTCGGTCCAGCCTTCGATACCCATTGGCCCAGGGTCGGAGGGGCTGTCGTGGAGCTCGTTGTAAAAAGCCACATCCAGATGTCCGGTCAGGTTACGAACATCGCCGCTGGCAAGGTGAAGCGTATGCCAGTTCTGGTCATCATAATCGTACCAGATGAAATAATTTCCGTCTGGTGATAAACCCGAAGATGCCTTCACTCTTTCGGCAAACATGCTGCGCTCACCAGTTTCAACATTAACTACATATACATCGGCAAGAGCTGGAAAGCCGGCCCACTGCGTGAGATACAGGTAATGGCGATTTTGTGTGCCGATAGCGAAGCGGGCGTCGTTTCGGTTGGGGATATTTACGTTTTCGAGATCGGTGTCCTCAAGCTGAACAAAGCGATCTTCGGAAATATGGTAGACCGCGCGGAAAGTTCTGCGCTGATCCTGATTACGCTGCACCAGCTGCTGTGGCTGCAGGCGGTCATCTGTCCAGCTCCATACATCTACATCGGCCATATCGATTTCCTCAACAGAGCGGTCGCGGCGCATGGGTTCGGGAGCTGTGCCAAACAAGAGGCGGGATCCGTTGTGCGAAAATGCGGGGCGGCTGTGCTCGTTTATCATCCAGGAATCGGTTAGCCATCCGGAAGTTTCGTCGGCAATCAGGCGGGCCTCGTCATGCCCGTCGGTCCAGTAGTAGAGTCCGTAGAAGTCAGGCTCGTCGTCATCATCGTTATTGCCGTTGTTGTTTCCGTTTTCTGCATCACCGTTTTCGTCTCCGTTCTCATCACCCTCGTCTTCGGCCTTTGCAGGCATGGCGAGAAACGCAATTTGAGAGCCGGTGGAGTCCATGGTTACGGAGCGGTAGTTTTCGAGACCGCTGCTGATGTTCATCCGTTCGCCGGAAGCCAGATCGAGCACATACACGCCGTTCTGCTGAAGCGTATCATCGGGCGCGGTGGTAAACACAAGACGCTCGCCGTGTTTGGAAAAGTAGTAGTCCTTCACGTAGTTGATCACGATTTCGGTACCGTTGCGAAGATTTCTTACGACCAGATCGTTCTCCGTTTCGATGGTGCCGTTGGTGTCAGAATCACCTAAAGAAGCTGAGCCGTCCTCTTCAGGCTCTTCGCTTTCATCATCCTCTTCTTCGGCATCTTCCAGCTCTCGGTCATATAAAAATGCGAGCCATTCGCCTGATTTCTCGGGCATCTTAAATGAAGTGACTTCCGCAATCTTTTCCAGATCACCGGTGGAAAGCGTGTAGACAGCGAGCGTATCGTCGAATACATTAGAAGGGCGCTTTCCGTCGATACGTGCCTGACGCATGTCGGCATAGGGCACAGCGATGAAATAGGCAAGATGGGTGCCATCATAATTGAGCTCAAAATTGCGCCCGCGCTCGAGAGAGGTGTCGCTGTTGGTTCCGAGGTTACGAACGATTAATTCACCGTCGCCTTCCTGCGGGTTAAGTGAATAAACCAGAAAACCACCATCGCGGGTGAACTCCGGACTGCTGATGGAGCGCCACTGATCAAAATCGCTGTGGTCAAGCGCCCGCTTGTCGTTTTGGGTGCCCGACTGACCGGTAGCGGCACAGGACACAAAGAAAAATAGAATTATGATGAGCAGATATCGCATAGGCTCGTGAGTTAGTTGAGTGAGTTAACTGTTTTTGTGAGTACATGGCGTAACATTGCCGCCACTTGAATATGCTGGGAAGGCAATGTATGAAATTATGTCAAACAGTTACATTCCAGAAGGGGGATACAGGCGCGATTGCGTTACCCTTTCCAACTTTTTACATCTTTTAGATGAATGGTCCTGTCAGGTGAAATATTTGAGCCCCAAAATACGCATGTGACGGGGAAGCTTTCTTTTAACCAAAACTAAGTACAAACCCCTTAACTGATGAAACGATTAGCTACCTGTATACTGATGATTGCCGGAATAATGACCCTTATGCTGACTGAGAGATCCGAGGCACAAGCCGAGTGGACGCCGCTTTCGTTTGAAAACATTAATATGACGCTTTACGATATCCACTTTACCACCGATATGCTTGGCTGGGCGGTGGGTGAAAGAGGAACCATCCTGCATACCAGCGACGGTGGTGAAAGCTGGGACATCCAGTACCAGGATGAGAACGATGAGCTCGAGCTCGTTAAACTTGCCTTCACCAGCGAAACCAACGGCGTGGCTGTAGGTGGCGAAATCTTTTCTTTTGGCACCATTTTTCATACGAGCAATGCCGGAGAAACATGGACACAGCTCGACATTGGTGATTTGCTTTTTCTGGAGTCGGTTTACGCCGCAGATGAGCAGAATATCTGGGCCGTTGGTGGCGCTGGCGGGAATCAGGTTATCGCCCGAAGCAGCGACGCCGGCCTGAGCTGGGAGGTAGAGATTAATGAGCTTGGCTCACATGCGCTGTTTGACGTCTTCTTTGTGGACAGCAACAACGGCTGGATGTCAGGGCTCAGCGGCAACTACCACCGCACTACAAACGGAGGTGAAAGCTGGAGTACGGATCAGACTGGAAACTTCGAGACCCTGATCGGCCTTCACATGCTGGATGCTGATAACGGATTTATGGCTTCACAAGACGGCGAGATATTCCGAACAGATAATGGAAGCAGCTGGACCAAAGTGGGTGAACTGGATTTTGTAACCCGTGATATCTGGTTTGTTTCAGACGAGGTAGGTTATGCCGGCGTGTTTTCAGGACTGTACAGCACAGAAAATGGTGGTTCTGTCTGGAATGAAGACCTCTTTACAAGTTTCAATACGGTAACCGGTTTTCATTTTATGGAATCAGGTGCGGGCTGGGCGGTTGGAACCAGCGGCAGATTTTGGAAAACAGAAGGTTCGCCTGTGTCGGTAAATCCGGAAGTTGAGCTGCCCCGTAACGCATCATTAAAACAAAACTACCCAAACCCGTTTAATCCCGGAACGAGAATTGCGTTTACGCTGCAGGAAAGCATGGACATCACCCTTACAGTATACGATGTTGCAGGTCGCATGATCCGCCAGATTGCTTCTGGTAGCTACGCCGCCGGTGAGCACAGCGTATATTTTGATGCAGCAAACCTTCCGAGCGGAGCTTATTTCTACCAGCTGCAAACGCCGCACGAAATGCTGAACGGAAAGATGATGCTCATTAAATAAAATCAGGAAGTAATAAATACGGCAGTATTTTCAATACGAAAAGAGCGTGCATGGAATCCATCATTCCGAATTTTTGGAGTGATGGATTTTTTTTGTGCCCCATTTCCCGTTGTAAGGGAATGATTTACCAACGGTGCCCATTGTTTTTAGCAAAACCACACGTTTACTGAAATCATGCAGAATTATGGAAAATGTTTATCATCAAAAATACATTAAGTTTAAATCATCACGCTTTTCAACAATGGTATTGTGCTTAACGGCGGCAATTGTTGTTTTAACGGGTTTGATGGCAGGTCCCAATGTACACGCGCAGGGGACAGACGATCCCATAGTTATAGGTGATGCTGTTGCACCGACAGACGAGCTTCCCGGATTCCGCATCGGTCTGGACATCGAATCAGGAGGGTTCTGGTTTTCACAGAATCAAGTCCGCATCCCGGGCGATACGGGCACTGAATTCGATATGCTTGATCTCATCGGAACCGGAGCCGATGCCTATATCCGGCTGAACCTGAATCTTGGCTTTGGTGAGAGACATAATGTTCGCCTTCTTTTTGCACCGCTCTCAAAAACAGGAACGGGCGTGCTTGCAGAGCCGGTCCTGTATGAAGAAACCGAATTTGCTGCCGGTTTACCGACAGACGGTTCGTACAGATTCAATACCTACCGGGCCACGTATCGCTACGACTTCTACAGGGATGACCGCTGGGAAATTGGTGCCGGTGCTGCGGTGCTTATCCGGGACGCGGAGGTAGAGCTTGCGCAGGGCAACCTGTCTGATTCCAGTTCAGATCTTGGTTTTGTACCCTTGCTTCACTTTCGTACCCAAGCCGGTCTGACAGACCGTCTTTCTGCCGTTCTTGATGCGGAAGGGCTCCTGGCTCAGCAGGGCCGGGCCTTCGACGTAACCCTTCATGCCGACTTTATGCTAAACGAAAACTGGAGCATATTTGCCGGCTACCGCTTTCTGGATGGTGGTGCCGATACCGACGATGTGTACAACTTTGCGTGGATAAATTATTTCATGGGCGGCATCAGTTTTCAGCTGAGATAAGCAGGGGAGTGTCGCGTAAATGACACCGGCAGAGGAACATGATGCTTAGTATGATAAAAAATCATACTAAGCATCTTACCGACCCATGATAAAGTCATTTTCTGATACCGGTTCCGGCGCAAATTTCATCATATCAGGTTGTGGGGAAATCGGGCGGCAGCTGGCCGTTTCTGACGACTACATGAAGATTCTGTGGAACAACTCAGAACACACCCTGAAGATATCTGTAGACGGCATTCCTGTTTCTTTAGCTCCTGAAAGCGTTTTATGTGCAACCTACAGCCAGCGACTGAGATGCGAGAACGTACCCCGTACAGATGAAATATGGCTGCTGGCTTTTAACCAGGCTTTCTACTGCATACACACAAATGATTCTGAAGTCTCCTGCAGCGGACTTTTGTTTTTTGGTTCAAACCAAACGCCGGTTATACGGCTCCCCGAACCATTACATGAAGTCATTGGGCGGGCCATAGATATGCTAAAAGCCGAATTTGATCAGCAGGATCAGAATCAGGAGGAAATGCTGCGACTGCTGCTCAAACAGATTATTATCCGGTGTACTCGTCTTGCCCGAACACAACTGCTGGGTGAAGATGCGGCATCACACCATCCGGAGAATATCAACCTCGTACGTCGGTTTAACGTGCTGGTGGAAGAACATTTCCGCACAAAAAAGCAGGTAAGCGATTATGCGGGCATGATGTATAAATCGTCCAAAACCATCAGCAATGTATTCTCTAAGGTATCTGATAAATCACCCCTTCAGATAATCCACGAGCGGATAGCTCTGGAAGCGCGCCGATTGCTGCTTTATACAGATAAAACCTCCCGCGAAATTGGCTTTGAACTGGGTTTTGACGATCCCGCTCAGTTCAGCCGTTTCTTTAAAAAAATGACTTCCGAAACAACGGGCAGTTTCAAAGAAAAGCATCAAAATATTACCATAACGGGTTAACAAATACGGACTGGTATGGGATTAGCCCGATAAAGGGTTGAAGGGAAGAATTGCCAATGATGCGGGGTGTCTTGCTATTCTTTGAGGAGAATCAACCACTTACCTTAGGGACAGATTAAACAATACAAAACAAACCACAACAAAAAAGGAAATACATTATGAGACCATTTGATGTCCCAACCAAAGAACAGGTAAGTGCACAGAATAAAGAGATACTCAACGACCTAGAAAAAAAAGTAGGTTTTGTGCCTAACATTTACGCAACCTACGCTTATTCCGATACAGCGCTGAGCCGCTATCTTGCATTTGCGAACGGCAAGACTTCCCTTTCCAACAAAGAAAAAGAGGTGGTGAACCTGGTTACAAGTCAGGTGAACGGCTGTACATATTGCCAGGCGGCTCATACTGCTCTGGGTAAAATGAACGGATTCTCTGATGAACAGCTCATCGAGATTCGTAAAGGTTCTGCCTCATTCGACAGCAAGACCGATGCACTGGTTAAGCTGACCAGAGCCGTCGCTGTAAATAAGGGCAAGATCAAGGATGATGTTCTCCAGGGGTTCTTCGACGCGGGTTACACAAAGGAAAATCTGGTAGACGTAATTGTAGGCGTTGGTGATAAAACCACCACAAATATACTGCACAACGTTACGGATATTCCGATCGACTTCCCGGAAGCTCCTTCGATTGAAAACAATTCCAATTAAATAAGGAGAACTTCAGTCATGAGAAAAATTAACTGGAAAATCGCTATCGCAGCAGGCCTTGCCGGAACCGTATTATTTGACATTACCGGCCTGATTCTCTCAGGCCAGTGGTGGGATATTGCCGCCATTCTTGGTGAGCAAACCGGCCTTGGTATGGCCTATGGAGTCGCAGGTCACTTTGGAAACGGTATTTTACTTGCCGTGCTTTATGCCGGTATAGCGCCGTCAATTTTTGGACCAACATGGCTGCGGCCTTTCATCTTCATTACGGTGCAAACCATTGTGCTGGTGTGGATGTTCATGTTCCCTCTGTTGGGCGCAGGAATAGCAGGGCTTAATGTGGGTCCCGAAATGGCCATAGGCTCCATGCTGAGGCACTGGGTATATGTAATTCCATTTGTGTTCCTGATTAATAAAGACATATTCGGGAAAACTATAGAAACAAAACCGGGTTCAGCTGAGCTGGTTGCTCATTAATTTTAGTTACTTAATTTCAGGGCTTTCTCTTACACAGGGAAAGCCTTTTTTTATTAACCTCCTGAAGAGCTGTATTATAAGACACTGTTGTATAATACGTTATTGAATAGTATATTTGTATGGGTACTCCAACTACTTGGGGTGTAATAGGGTAAGTCGTGAGACCCTTGAGACAAATAAAAAGAGATGAAAAATCAACTGTTCTTAACCGGTAAACAAAATGTTTAAACCGGCAAGACCCACTCAGGTAAACAAACCTGAGGTCACAACAAAATCAGAAACTATATACTATGAATACATCAATTAAAACTATTGCCGGACTGGCAATGTCTGCCGTTCTGGCCTTTGGACTTTTCGCATGCGATAACGCCAGCAGCCCTTCTTCGGATGCTCCTGCCATATTTGAAATCCGCATGCACGATACTCCGGTCGATAACATCGCTGAAGTAAACGTACATGTAGAAAGCGTACGGGTTAACCACTCTGATGGAAACGGATGGGTAACCATCAACGAGCCAAATGAAGTGTATAATCTGCTTGATCTGGTAAACGGCAATATGGTCGTTCTTGGTGAAGAAGAAGTGGAAGGCGGCCGTTACAATCAGGTTCGTCTCATTCTTGGTGAAAATAACACAATCGTTACCAGCGATGGCGAAACCCACGATCTTCAAACCCCAAGCGCGCAGCAGAGCGGTCTCAAAATAAATATCAATGCCGATCTCGAGCCCGGCGTCCGCTATACGCTTAACCTCGACTTCGATGTGTCGAAATCTATTGTGCAAACAGGGAATTCCGGCTTTATCCTTAAGCCGGTTATTCGTGCTTATGAAGAAGCAGTAACTGGCACCATTGCCGGAACTGTAGTACCCTCTGAAGCCAATGCACGCATCGAAGCTATAGTAGCTGATACGGTTTATACCTCTACATTTACCAATGAAGGCGGTGAGTTCCTCCTCATCGGTCTTGAGCCGCAAACCTACAATTTGGTTATCAGCGCTACTGAAGGCGATTTTGAAGACGCTTTCGTAAATGATCTTGATGTTGAAGCAGGCGAGCGCACCGATGCCGGTGTAATCGAACTTGAAGAAACTAACGGCGACGACGAAGAATAGCCGGATTCATTTTTTATGATGCGTCAATTGGCGCACATCAAAAAGGACTGCTTCTTAATGAGGCAGTCCTTTTTTTGTGTGTAAAGGGTGATGGAATTTGGATTAAAATATCAATGCCGAAATCATGCGACCTGTTATCCTTACTTATCCTTGTAGTAATTTGTGCCAATCTGTGACCTTCCGAATTAACTCAACTTTTGAGGGACACACATCCACACAGATTATAACACGGATTTTCGCAGAGAAATCAATTAGATCTAGAGTTTTATAGTTAAGCCAGAAGTCAGATTATTTTGTCTGTTTCTTTTCTCGAGTAACTAATACTCATATATCATCTTTCGTGTCATGCCGCCGTCTATTACAAGGTTTTCGCCATTAATAAAGTCGTTCTCAGGGTCGGTGAGGAACAGACAGGCGCGGGCGATATCCTCGGGTTTGCCAACGCGACGGCTTGGGTGTTGTTCATGATCGATATCGCGCAGTTTATCGTAGTCGCCGGTATGCATCCAGCCGGGGCTTATGCAGTTTACCCGAACTCCCGAATCCGCAAATGATATCGCCATAGCGTGCGTAAGCGCCAGCAGGCCGCCCTTAGAAGCAGCATAAGCCTCCGAATTTGGTTCGGACATAAGCGCGCGGGTAGAAGCGATGTTTACAATTGCACCGCCACCATTCTTCTTCATAACCGGCAGTGCGGCACGGGAAAGCAAAAAGGAAGACCTGAGATTGGTGTTCAAAACGCGGTCCCAGCCGTCAACATCCAGCTCAAGCGGTGGTGTAAACTCAGATATGCCGGCATTATTTATGATGACATCAATCCGGGAAAACCGTTCAACGGATATTTTGACCAGCTCGTCAATATCGTTGGGTTCAGACACATCACACTCCACAAAAACAACATCAAATCCTTCGTCCCGTAAATTAAGTGCATGTTTCTCGCCATTCGCTGTATCCACATCGGCCAGAACGACCTGGTGCTCCTTTTTTGCATATGCTGTGGCTATGGCTTTGCCTAATCCTTTAGCGGCTCCTGTAACAATCACAGTCTGTCTCATAAAACTTCGGGGGTTGTTATTTGAATGATATAGTTGATTTTCACAAACTTACTAAATCTGAGGCAGAATTATTGGCATCAGTAGTAAACTGAGGCAGAAACCACTCTATGTTTCTTTTAAATAAGATTTGGTAGTTAACCGCTTAATATATATCCTGACTTTTCCTGAAATGCACAAGCTTTTAAAGCTAATGCCAGAAATGAGATCTTTATGTAACCAACAGGTTGCACAATTACAGAAAGCCTCTGTTCATAAACATTAAACGCGAAAAAAAGCCCTGAATGGCTGAAAAGCACACCTTAGAAAGAGAATTAGGCCTTACTTCCATTATTGCTATAAGCATGGGGGCGATGATAGGCAGCGGTATTTTTATTCTGCCCGGGCTGGCGATGGCAGAGGCTGGTCCTGCTGTTATTTTATCTTTTGTTATAGCGGGTATTCTGGTATTTCCGGCTGCTATCAGTATTGCTGAACTTGGTACCGCAATGCCGGAAGCAGGCGGGGACTACATCTTCATTGAGCGTGGTTTGGGGCCGGCAGCAGGCACTGTTGCAGGACTTGGAACCTGGCTGATGCTTATGTTTAAAGGCGCACTTGCCCTTGTTGGCGGCATGTTTTATCTCGGTGCCATATTTGCCCTTCCCCCTGTGGAAACGGTCGCCATTGTAATTGGCACAATTCTGATTCTGGTAAATATTTTTGGCGTAAAGCAGACCGGCGGCCTTCAGACTATTATGGTGGTTGTTATGGTCATTATACTATCAATCTTTGTGATGGTTAGTATCGTGAATGTCGAATCATCCAACTTTTTCCCGTTTTATGACGAAGGCTTTTCAGGTCTTATGGCTGCTACGGTAATGGTACTTATTTCATATGGTGGAGTTACCAAAGTAGCGGCGGTTGCTGAGGAAATAAAAAACCCGGCCAGGAACCTGCCGCTTGGTCTCATGCTCTCGCTGATTGTTACGACCATCTTATACGCACTTATTGTGTATGTGCTTGTAGGTATTATCGACGGGGAGGCGCTAGCCGGTTCGAACATTCCCATGGTTGATGCCGTTGAGCCATTCTTTGGATATTTTGGCGTAGTATTAATCGTGTTAGCCGCTATGCTTGCTCTGGTGAGTACTGCGAACGCCGGCATCCTTACGGCTTCCCGCTATCCGTTCGCTCTGAGCCGGGACAAGCTGATACCCGAATTCTTTGCACATATCAGCACCCGGTTTAATACGCCAATAACGGCTATTCTGGTAACGGGTGGCGCGATGCTCGCCATCATACTGCTGTTGCCTGTAGAGGATATCGCCAAAACGGCAGGCTCATTTCAGATTGTGGTTTATATTCTGGTGAATGTAGCCCTGATTGCGTTTCGGATTCGTAAACCCATTTGGTACGAGCCTAAGTTTAAGTCGCCTCTTTATCCGTGGATTCAAATCTTTGGTATACTTTCGGGACTTTATCTGCTTACGCAAATGGAGCTTCTTCCTCTAATTGGCGGCGTTGGAATTTTCGTATTCGGTATCGTGTGGTATTACGCATATGGAAGTAAACGGATTGATTCAGATCGCAGCAGCATCATCCGTGAAACTATCTCCACGGGCTACCAGTATGAGCCTAAGACCGATCAGCCTTATCGGATTATCGTGCCCGTTGCCAATCCACACAGCCAGAAGAACCTGCTTCGAATCGTTGCCTCTATTGCTTCCAGTCGCCCTAATGCTGAGGTTATAGCCCTTAATATCGATGTGGTTCCCGATCAGACGGCTCTGGCTCAGGAGCTGCAGTTTAATCCCGACCGTGTAAAAAAACAGGAAGAGCTTTTTGAAGCGGTGAGAAGTGCTGCCAAAGACCTGGACTTTAATTTGGAAACACGCGCTGTGATAGGGCGGAGCGTTAGTGGGATTGTGCTCAATATGATTGAAAATGAGCAGGCCGATGAGGTTATTCTGGGCTGGAAAGGGCGCCGTAAAAAGCAGAATTATATTCTGGGCTCGAATATAGATCCGATTGTGAAAGATGCACCCTGTAAAGTAGCCTTGATTAAACCTCAAAGCGATAATATTGGTAAGACAGTTGTGTTTATTGGTACTGGTCCACACTCCATTACTGCGCTGAAACGGGCCGTTATTTTAACAAATAACGAACCGGGTACGAGCCTCACGCTCGTCAATATCCAGAACAGAAAACAGGATATGAGCGAGGAGAAAATCCGTATGAAAGGGGAGTTTCTGCTTCGGCAGGTTATTTCGGACAGCGATATTGGAGATGTTGATTTTAAAACAGATGTAATCCTGACCGACGATCCCAAAAAAGAAATGCTTAAACAGGCAAATACTTATAATACGGTTCTGATTGGTGCTTCGCGTTCATCCGGAATTGAGCGTGCTCTTTTTGGCACCTTCCCGGAGAATCTGGGTGAAAATGCCAAAGGGAATGTAATTATTATTCGTGGCCGTGAGCGCACGTTTCGTTCTGGTTGGCATCTGTTTCAAAGGATTATGAGCCCTAAAGGTACAGACTAGCTCCGGGAATGCTATCTTGACTAAGAGATCTCAAATAGCAGATATTTATTTGAGGAGTTTATAGCAGTTATTACGCATTATCATCTAAAGAGCGATTCATTAATTACGCCATTGTATTTAGTAATATTAATAGTTAACCGAAAGAATTTACAGAGTTCAGGCTTCTGAATTTTGGAATCATTGTTAAATTGATAACCTGAGACAACACAAACAGGAAGCCCAATACCCCATGAAAGTTGAAATCTGGTCGGACATTGTCTGCCCGTTTTGCTATATAGGAAAACGTAATCTCGAAAAAGCCTTGGCTGAAACTAATATGGTTGCCTCCACAGAGATATTGTGGCGCAGTTTTGAGCTCGACCCGGAAGCCATCACTAATACGGAAGTAAGTATTTACCAGCACCTTGCAAAGCGAAAGGGGTGGACTCTCGAATACAGCAAGCAGATGCACGGTCACGTAGCAGCGATGGCTAAGGATGCCGGACTTGATTATAACTTTGATAATGCATTTCCTGTAAACAGCCTGAGGGCGCACAGACTACTCCATCTTGCGCTTAAGCGAGGTGTACAGGATGAGTTTAAGGAGCTTCTTTTTAAGGCTCATTTTACCCTGGGAAAAAACGTAGACGATTTTGCCATACTAACGGAGCTGGCTAACCAGGCCGGTTTGAGCAATGGGGAAATTAAGGAAATACTTAACAGCGACAGGTTTGCAGATGATGTTCGTAAAGATGTAGCCCGCGCACGTGAAGCAGGAGTTAGGGGAGTACCTTACTTCGTATTCAATGAGCATTATGCGGTAGCCGGTGCACAACCACCGGAAGTGTTAATCCGGATTATTGAAGAAATTAAGTCAAAAACCGGCAAAAAAGATGTGAACCCAGCATCTCAAACACCTGATTTATGTGAGCCTGACGGAAACTGCTGATTTCCGGCAGGGACTGACACCATTAAATTTATTATTACAGAAACGTTAATCGCGCTATGAATACAAATAACTACAGGCTTCCGGCTAAGGCCGGAATAGGCCACGTACATCTTCGCGTATCTAATCTCGAGAATTCAATTAGTTTTTATCGGGACTTACTCGGTTTTGAACTTACGACCTTATATGGCGATCAGGCTGCTTTTTTATCAGCCGGGGGGTACCATCATCACATTGGCTTAAATACATGGCAAAGTGAAGGCGCAGCACCCGCGCCCAAAAATCAGCCGGGTTTGTTTCATACTGCTATCTTGCTTCCCACCCGCAAGGATCTGGCTGAATTAGTGAAAAGAATCCTGGATCAGAAATATCCACTGACAGGAGCCAGTGATCATGGCGTTTCTGAAGCGATTTACCTCGAAGATCCTGACGGCAACGGGGTAGAGCTGTACTGCGACCGTCCGAGGGAAGACTGGGCTTACCGGGAGGATGGTTCGATCATAATGACGACAATTCCTTTAGACCTGGACGACCTGTTTAAAGAGCTTGAATAATTAACAACCTTGTTTATCATTTTTTGAGATACTGCCTTTAATCAGGGCTTTTATTCTTATCGGCGCATACCTAAGACAGCGTATGTAAGGCAGTAGTATCTAACCTCCGTAGCATAGTAGATATTACGAACTGATCGGGATAGTTATGCAGCTGGCATCGACCATTTGATGTGTTCCCAATAGTATACTTAGGCAGTTTAATTCGGCGCAATATTATGAAAATTAAGTGAAACAAAATTTCATAAAAAGAGGAAAATGTTGCTTTTTATTTTTTTAATAATAATCTTATTGGAGGCTAAGTTATTGGCCCTCAATTAAAAAAGTAAACTTAAATGTATTGAATTAGTCATATGGCTATATGCTAATACGAGGATATGCTTATGTATAAAAATATAAAAAACAATTTATTATCACTTTCTCTGGTGGCCGCTTTTTTTGTTGTTGCCAGTGGAAGCGCTTTTATTGCTAACGCCCAGGGTGGTGATTCGCAACGACTGCAAGCCGATGCAAATATTTCTCAGGATGATGCTTCTACAATGGAGATCGACCTGGTAAGAATACCTTTACCGGTTGATTTTGAAGATCAGTCGATCGACTGGGATAATGTTTTCTTTGGTTTTGAAGGCGCTCATGCCGATGTGATCGCCAACCCGCAGCAAGACGAAGACAACGACAGCGGGTTTGTCGGTCGCATGATTAAAGATGCTGAG
>Ga0207421_10000133_pt1 | contig 85564 bp, 90 predicted proteins | sample SodLakKL_010_SED_4_FD_187542 | JGI IMG/M metagenome (GOLD analysis project Ga0207421, IMG submission 187542) | Alkaline sediment microbial communities from Lake Tanatar, Kulunda Steppe, Russia - 8KL_010_SED (SPAdes) (version 2) | ecosystem: Environmental > Aquatic > Non-marine Saline and... | reverse complement strand
GGATATTCGAGCGCTCCTACGGTGATAACACCGGGATGGGGCTGTTCCTTGCCAAGGAGATCCTGGCCATCACGGACATCAGCATCCGGGAGAAGGGTGTGCCCGGCGAGGGGGCTGTTTTCGAGATAGTCATACCCCAAGGTATTCACCGCGGTTTCGTGGGCAGCGCCCCTTAGTCTTTCCTCGGAACCCTCGTCCCAATCGTTGCTGGTACCATTCCATCAGGCCGTCTAGCATGCCGTCGTTGATCGGCAGCTTTGTGTACTCGTGGATGCCGATGTTCCTCCGCGACCATTCGGGGTCGAAGTGCTCCCTCGGGCGGACATGGTCCTCGTCGCTGAATCCGACGAACCCCTGCACCTTCTTCCTCGACGCCTCGTAATCGAGGACCATCTCCTCGAAGCTTATGAGCATGGCCTGGTCATCCCGAAGGCGGGACAGGGTCCTGCCATCGCCCTGGCCCGGCCCATGGTGAGATCGATGTCGAAGCGCACCCGGTCCTCCAGGTTCCAACCGTAGAGGAAGCCCACATCGTGGTTGTACCTCGCCAGCTTCTTTCCCTTGAGCCGGTCAGCGAACTGGTCGCGAGGGTCGCGGTGCACCACAATGAGCTTGAAGGGCTCGAAGACCTCCGGCCAGGCCTCGTCATTCTGGCCGAAGTTTATCGGCTGGTCGAACAGCACCGCCCTGGTGTCTGCATCGGCGACCGCGTCCACGGTGCAGTCCAGCCACCTTCGCGCCAGGTCCACCCGCTCCTGAGGGCCGTCCGTCCCCTCCAATGCGATGGCCGGCTTCTCGGTGCAACGATGCATCCGGGCGGTCTGACGGGCGATGCGCAGGTTCTTCAGGCCGATGGACAGGTGCATCCTTAGGAGCTGTTGCACACTGTCGAGATGCCGACCGAGCACCTTCCGGCGTTTCTCCCTTAGCAACGGCCTCGTTTCCGGCACATCCCTGTCCTGACGGCCTGCCATGAGCTGGTCGCCGACGATCCGTCTGAAGTCCGAGAACTCCTCCAGCCTCACGCAACCGGAGGGGTCGACGTGCTCGCTGCCGCCAGGAACCTCCTTCACCCCGTCATACTCCTTAAGCAGGTCGACAACCGTCCCTGAGCCGGACCAGCCCAGCCCGCAAACCAAGATCCTAAGCGGCCTTTCGTCCATGAGCACTCCTTTCCTCGGCGCGGCTTTCCGCCGCGGCCTTGCCAATATTATATATCATATTCTTAAAATATCCCTTCTGCACCGCAGCCTCCGGTCTGACTTTAAACGCCTTCCTGCTCAACGAGCAGGCCCCTGTTACGGTGAATAGCTAAGGATGGAGTACGGCTGTTGCCCCAGGAGCGGAACACTGTTAGGACAAGGCGGCATCATGGTCCAATGACGAAACAGAGCGGGATAAGCAGCTACGAGAAGTAGCTGAACTCCGTGGTCGCCGAGTTGGTCTTACTCCCTTAAACAGACAGCGCCTCGTCCACAAGGATTAGGTGGCCTTATCGAGGAGTTCGGCCTCAAGCTCTGACCCCGGAGCCCACGGTTCGCAAACTGTCTCTCCTCGACCGCAATTTCTAATATGTCGGGGGCGAATCTGAATAGGCCGCCGCGCCGGGGGGCATAACGCCCAAGCGGTCGGCGGACGGAGGAGACATGACGGAAAACGGCCCGGTCATCGAGATAAGGGGCCTCACCAAGAACTACGGCGACGTGGTGGGCATCAAGGACCTTGACCTGAATATCCATCGAGGGGAGATAATGGGCTTCCTCGGGCCCAACGGCGCCGGGAAGACCACCACCATCAGGACCTGTCTCGACCTGCTGCAGAAGACCAGCGGCGAGGTGAGGATATTCGGCCTCGACTCGCACCACGACTCCATAGAGATCAGGAGAAGGACCGGCTACCTTCCGGGGGATTTCGGGATGTACAACGACCTCCCGGTCAGGACCATACTCCGGTATCTGCTGTCATTGAGCGGCTACGAGGACGATGGTCCCATGGAGGAGTTGGCGCGTCGTTTCGCCCTCGACCTCGACAAGCGCTACGGAAGCCTGTCCAAGGGGAACAGGCAGAAGGCGGGCATCGTGCAGGCGTTCATGGCCGGTCAGGAGCTCATCATCATGGACGAGCCCACCGCAGGTCTCGACCCGTTGATGCAGCAGGAGTTCTACGAGTTCCTGCGCGAGGAAAGGGCCGAAGGTAAGACCATCTTCATGTCGTCCCACATCTTGGCCGAGGTGGAGGAGGTCTGCGACCGCGTCGCCATAATCCGGGACGCCGAGCTGCAGGTGGTGGAGAGGATCGACGCCCTCAAGGAGAAGATGGGCAAGACCCTGGAGATAGAGTTCGATAAGGAGATCGATCCGTCCGTATTCGACATCAGGGGGGTGGAAGGCCTGGAGGTGGACGGGCGACGGGCGAGGATGATCATAGCCTGCGACCTCGACCAGGTCGTGAAGCGGGTCTCCGAGCACAACATTGTCAACATGTCCCTGGAGACCTTCAGCCTCGACCAGTTCTTCATGACCTACTACTCGCGACCGGGAGGGGGATGAGATAGCGCTGGCGGCCATGCTGATGGAGCTCAGGACCAATTGGAAGGTCCTGCTTACATTCCTGGCGGTGGTCTCTTTCCTAGTGGCTGGAATGGTGGCTGCCTGGCCGTCGATGGGCACCGCCTTCCAGGCCGATGCGCTCGAAGGCGAGGAGAACGTCAGCGTGGAGCTGGAGGACCTCGGCGACACGGTGAAGGTGCACTTGCAATGGTCCCCGGTGGAGGGTGCTGACAACTACACCCTGCTGGCGTACCCTCAGCCGCAGATGCTGGTCCCTGAGCGGGCCGAGGGGATAGACACCGAATCCGCGGAGCACTTACTCGAAAAGGACGAGGGCGGGACGCCGCAGATGTACTTCGCGGTGGTGGCGCTGGTCGACGGCGAGCGGCAGTTGGTGGGGATGGCCTCCAGCCTCGAGCGGACGAGCGTCTACGAGGAGACCTTCGGCGTCGACATGAGCCGGGTGGAAGGAATGGCCTCCTTCATGTGGGACCTGTTCTGGGGCCTGCTGATGATGCTCTTCCTGGGATATGTGGCGGCGAGCACCGTCAGCCGCGACTTCGAGGAGCGGAAGATGGACATCATCCTCTCCAAGCCGGTCTCCCGCCGCCGTTATCTCCTGGAGAAGTTCGCCTTTCTCACCGCTTACACCGCGCTGATGCTGCTCGTCGCCGGCCTGGTGCTGGTGGGTTCGATGGCGGCCATCGGCGAGCTCTCCGAGGGCATGGTCGCGCCTCTGCTCATGTCCTCGCTGCTGGCGTTCCCGGTGGTGCTGCTCATCATGGCCGTGGGCACGCTGGCGGCCGTGTACGTGCAGGACGGGAGGACGGCCGTCGGCCTGGTGTTCCTCTTCGTCCTGTTGCAGGTGGGCATCAACCTGGTGGCCTCCATGGCGGAGGGCCTTGAGCATCTTTCCTCCTACACCGCCATGGGCTATTGGGACCTGGACGCCATATTGTTCGACAACGTGTATTCGGTAGGGGACTTCGTCCTGATCGCGGCAGCGGCGCTGGCGGTGCTGGCTGTAGCGGTCCTCGTGTTCGAAAGGAGGGACATGGCCGGATGATGGCACCCAGGAAATCAGGGATGCCCCGCGGGCGAGGAGGAGGCGATTCCGTCGGAGGACCGAGGGAGGTGGGCACCGATGCGCGCTAGCACCCTGCTCCTTGAGATAAGGAAGGGCTGGAAGGGCTTCCTCATCTTCACGGCGGTGGTGGTCCTCATAGCCGGAGGGTTCCCGCAGCTATTCCCCATCGTGCAGGAGCAGTTCGAAGAGCAGGACAACGGGCTGGAAGGCCAGGAATCAGTGAGGCTCGTCGCTGAGAACGGCCAGCTCTTACTCAGCTGGGATTTCCAGCATCACGGCCTGGTGCAGGAGTACCGGGTGATCGAGGATGACGCGGCACACCTCGCCACCGCCGAGCTGGTGGGCAGCACCTCAGCGAAGAACATGACCATAGCGGATGAGGACGGCGATGAGCGCTACTTCGCCGTGATAGCGGTGATGGACGACTCGTCGCAGGTCCCGGTGGGCATGGCCTCGACCGCCGAGCTCAAGGACCCTATGGCCGAGCTCATGGCAACTCCTTACCTGCAGATCTTCACCGACGGCAGGGACGACCTGCGCATGGACGACATGGCCGGATTCATGTCCATCGAGCTGTACTCGTGGCTCTTCCTTCTGGTGGGCACTTGGCTGGCCTACATCTCCGCCCGGAGCGTGGGCGGCGACTTCGACAGGCGGAGGATGGATGTGGTCTTCTCCACGCCGTTGATGCGGCGCCGTTACTTGGCGGAGAAGTTCCTCGCCATCAGCCTGATGACCTTTGCCGTCCTGATGGTCAGCGCGGCGTTCATGACCCTCTCCGTCGCCCAGGTGGGCGAGTCCGGGTCGTTGGGGGCATGGAAGGCTTTCGTTTCTCTCCTGGGTGCGTGGCCGCTGTTCATGTTCGTCATCGGCCTCGGTTTCCTGTTCGCGGCGCTGCTGCGCAGCGCCCGGGGGGCGGCGGCCCTCACGTTCGGAGTGCTGCTGGTCCAATACGTCTTCAACGTCGCCGGCCATATGATTGGCGGGCTCTCCTGGCTGCACACCGTGACCGCGCTGGCCTACTGGGACTACAACTCGGTGCTCCTGGACGGCGTGTTCGTGGCGGGCGACTTCGTCCTGCTGCTGGTCCTTGCGGCCCTTATTTTGCTGGCGGCGATGATCCTCTTCGACAGGATGGACATACCGGCGTGACGCTGGTTCCGGGGATGATGTCCTTATGGAAACTTTTAATCGTACATTGCGCAGTGTTAGCATTGAGCACTCATGGACGAGGCCAGGCCCTTGGGCCTCCTGACTGGTGCTTGGAGGGCCGCTCGGCCTCACTTGTGCTCATCGGATGAGGCAGGGAGGAGAGGGTGGGCCGGATGCGGTTGGACCAGAATGATCTGTTTAGGGCGCTGTCGCTGTTGCCGGTGAAGGTGTCGGTGTTGGACGGCGATATGAACCTGCTCTACAGCAACTCGGTGGAGTTTGTTGAAGACGTCGAGGAGGAGAGCGGGAAGTGCCATCGCATCTACCACGGCGTCGACGAGGTGTGCCCCGGTTGCCTAGTGACCGAAGCGCTGAGGTCCAATGAGCCGCTGGAGGCGGCCGTGACCACCGATGAGGGGCGATGTCTGGAGGTCTGTGTACATCCGGTGCTGGACGACATGTGCGGAGTGCGTATCATCGTTCATTCATCGAGGGACATCACCGGTTTGAAGGCATCGGTACAGGCCCTCGAGGAGAGCGGGGAGACGTACCGCATGATATTGGAGCATACAAGGGACATCATCTTTGCGTTGGATTCCCAGGGAAGGTACACCTACACCTCTCCGGCATACAAGAAAATCGGGGGCATCGATGGGGACAGGGGCATCGGCTACCCTTTCGATCACAACATCCACCCACTGGACCGCGGCCGGGCAAAAGAGGCTCTGCTTCGCATCGGTTTCGAGGGAGAGGAACTGGCCGATGTGGAGATGCGCCTCCGCCATCATGACGGGGAGTGGCACTGGTATGCGGTCTCGGGCACTCCGTTGATAGATGGAGAGGGGGGTTTCGCCGGCATCGTCGGAGTGGCGAGATGGGTGGAGGACAAGAAGAAGGCCGAAGAGGCCCTGAGACGCGCCAACCGCCAGCTCAGCCTTCTGACCGGCATGACCCGGCACGATGTGAGGAACCAGCTGCTGGCATTGCAGGGGTATCTGCATCTCATGCTCGAGGAGCAGGAGATGCGGGATGATGCAATGATCGCCAGGCTAACGGACATAGCCGAGCTCATGAGCCGGCAGATCGAGTTCACCAGCGTCTACCAGCAGATCGGCTCCCATGAGCCCCAGTGGCAACGGTTGGATGGTGTGCTGCCAATGGAATGCGACTTCGCCGGCGTCGATTTCCGCAACGGGGCGCAGGGCATTGAGGTGTACAGCGACCCGTTGCTGAGCAAGGTGTTCTTCAACCTTCTGCACAACTCGTTGGAGCACGGCGGGGGAGTGGAGACCATCATGCTGGGGCACCATAAGAGGGGCGGCTCACTGGTCATCGAATGGAGGGACGACGGCGTCGGCGTGCCTCAAGAGAACAAGGACAGGATCTTCGACCAAGGGTTCGGCAGGAACACCGGCATGGGGCTGTTCATGTCGCGGGAGATACTGTCCATCACCGGCATCGCCATAAGGGAGACGGGTACGCCGGGAGAGGGCGCCTGCTTCCAGATGACCGTGCCCCGAGGGCACCACCGCACCGAGCGCCACTGATTCGGCGCAAACGGCCGGCATTGCGCCTCATTGAGCGATGGAGAGAGGGTTTCCGCTTCCAGCGCGCTTGCTGGCGAACTTCCACATCTCCCCGATGACGAAGACCGAGCTGGACACCGCCAGCACGGTGAGCCAGTCCATCAGGCTCAAGGACACCGTGCCGAGGGCGGTCTGCAGGATGGATGACTCGGTGGCGAGGTAAAGAAGGCCCAGCGATGCCACCAGCGCGACATGGAAGTACTTGTTGCTCCTCACCCCGAGGCTGAAGACCGATTCGGTGCGGGAGCGGCAGTTCAGGGCGTTCCAGACCTGGAACATCGCCAGCGTTGCGAAGGCCAGGGTGCGGGCCCGCTCCGCATCGCCTTCGGCCATCGCCGAGTTGAATATGAACAGAGTGCCCGCTGCCATGAGCAGACCGAGGACCGCCAGGTTGCGTACCATGATGCCGTCGATTATGTTCTCCCCCATCCGCCGCGGGGGGCGCTCCATCATGCCGCCCTCACGCCCCTCTAAGGCCAAGGTCTTGTCGAAGAACCCGTCGGTGACCAGGTTTATCCAGAGTATCATGACCGGCAGCAGTATCAGCGGGTGCTGGTGGAAGAGCACGATGGCCGCCGCCAGGGTCATAACCTCGGCGGCGTTGGTGGTTATCAGGTACTGCACCACCTTGCGTACATTCTCGAAGACGACCCGGCCCTCCTCCACCGCGTTGACTATGGTGGCGAAGTTGTCATCGGTGAGCACCATCTCCGCCACCTCCTTCGTCACGTCAGTACCGGTGACGCCCATCGCTATCCCCACGTCGGCGCTCTTCAGCGCCGGGGCGTCGTTGACGCCGTCGCCGGTCATCGCTGCCACATGGCCGTTCCTCTTGAGGGCGTTGACGATGCGGTTCTTGTGCTCGGGCGACACCCGGGAGAACACCTGCGCGTCCTCCACAGCCGCATCGAGCTCATCGTCGCTCATGGCGGTGAGCTCCTTGCCGGTGTATGTCCTCACACCCTTCGATGATATCCCTATCTCCTTGGCGACCGCCTCGGCGGTCGCCTTGTGGTCCCCCGTGCACATGATGACCTTGATGCCGGCGCTGTGGCAGAGCCGCACCGCGTCCTTGACCTCCGCCCGCGGAGGGTCCATCATCCCCGCTAGGCCGAGGAGGGTCATTCCCGCCTTTCCCTCCTCTATCGTCTTTTTATAAGCCTCCACATCGTTGCCGGGAACGTCCCCGTAAGCGACTCCCAGCACCCGCAGTGCGTTGCCGGCGAGTTCGGAGTTGGCGGCCATCAGCCCCTCCTTGCTCGTCTGGTCCAATTCTGCAATCCCCTCCGGACCCAGGACATGGCCGCACATGCCGATGATGTCCTCGGGCGCTCCTTTGGCATAGGCCCTCATCCCGCCCCCGTCGGTCCGATGGAAGGTCACCATGTACCTCTTCTCGGGGTTGAAGGGGATGTCGTCCACGCGGGGTTGCCGCCCTTGCAGGCCCTCGAGGTCGATCGACGCCTTCAATGCGGCGACCACGAGCGCCTTCTCGGTGGGCTCGCCGGCCACCTCTATGCCGTCATCCTCGGCGACGATGGTGGAGTCGTTGCAGAGGCTCGCCGCCTCCAGCAGAGCCTTCAGGGTGGAGCCCTCGACGGCCTCCACTGGTCCGCTGTCGTCCTCGAAGCCGCCTGCAACTTCGTAACCCGCCCCGCCGACGCTGACGGCCCCGCCGTCAACGTGGATGGCCTTCACCGTCATCTGGTTGCTGGTCAGGGTGCCGGTCTTGTCGCTGCAGATCGCCGTCAGCGAGCCCAGCGTCTCCACCGCGTTGAGTTTACGGATCAGGGCGAAACGCTTGGCCATACGGAAGGCCCCCACCGAGAGTATGATGGTCATGACCACCAGCAGCCCCTCGGGCACCGCGGACACCGCGGCGGCGATGGCGAATACGAAGGTATCGAAGAAATCGAGGCCCTGGATCATGCCCACCGCGAAGATGAACGCGCTGGCGATGACCGCGAACAGTCCCAGCTTGACGCTCAAATCGCGTATGCGCCTCTCGATGGGGGCCTCGCCGGGCTCGGACTCGCGGATCAGCTCGGTGATCCTCCCCATCTCGCTGTCCATGCCGGTGGCTACGACCAGCGCCCTCCCTCTCCCCTGGATGACGGCGCTGCCAGCGAACAGCATGTCGCTCATCTCGGTCAGGTCCGAGGCTTTGGCGACGGGCTCCGGGCCCTTGCGCACCGGCAGAGACTCCCCGGTGAGGAACGCCTCGTCCACCTCCAGGTTCATGGCCTCGATCACGCGGCAGTCGGCGGGTACGATCGCCCCCGCCTCGAGGAGCACGACATCGCCAGGGACCAGCGCCTTGACGGGGACGCGGACCTTGGCCTCGCCCCCTTCATCGGAAGAGGTTCCGCGCAGAACATCCGCCTCAGGGGCGGACATGGACCTAAGCGCCTCGATGGACTTCTCCGCCTTGTACTCCTGGACGCTGCCCATGGCGGCGTTGAAACCGATGATGACGACGATCACGACGGCATCGATGGCGTGGCCACCGATGTAGGACGCCGCGGCGGCCACCGCCAGCACCAGGTTCAGAGGGTTCTTGAACTGCGACAGGAATATCGCCAGGCCGCTGAGGGCATCCTTCTCGGCGAGTTCGTTCGGCCCGTAGGCGGCAAGGCGCCTGGCGGCCTCCTCCTGGCTGAGGCCTTGTTCGCTGGCCTCCAGGCCATCGAAGGCTTCGGTCACGGTCCGGTCATGCCAAGTGTTGCCATCGTCCAAACGCGCACCTGCCTGGGCCTGGTCGCCCGCCAAGACGGCGAAACGCCGCCCTTGGCGATGACAATGGGATTTTGGCTTTGTCAGATATAAAGGTTTGTCAGCTCTGCCGACGCATCGGACGATTCGCCGCAGGGGTTGGAGAAGATGTGCTGGTGCTCCTGCCGGGATTCGAACCCGGGTCTTCGGCTCGAAAGGCCGGAATGATTGGCCGAACTACACCACAGGAGCGTAGCCGGTTGATTAAGCATACCGTTTAAAAAGTTTTCCAGGTTTCAGACGAACGGCGGCGTCTTGACCCGGGCGGGATGACCCCTGCCGCGTATGGATATCTCCAGCGCGCCGCCCTCCTCCGCCAGGTCATGGGGGAGGTAGGCCAGCGCGATGCCCCGCTCCAGCATGGGGGACATCGTGCCCGAGGTGACCGCGCCGACCTCCTCGCCGCGGTGTAGCACTGGATATCCGCTCCGGGGTATGCCTTTGCCCTCCATGACCAGGCCGGCGAGGACCGGGTATCCTCCCTCGCGGGACTGCTCCTCCAAGGCCTCGCGCCCGATGAAGGGGCGGTTGAACTTCACCACCCACGGCGGTCCGGTCTGCAGCGGCGTCTGCCCGCCGTCGAAGTCCGTGCCCGAGAGCAGCATGCCCTTCTCCAGCCGCAGGGTGTCCCTCGCGCCCAGACCCGCGGGGTAGACCCCGTCGGTTCCAAGTAGGGCGTCCCACAGCGCCGGGGCGCTGTCCCAAGGGAGCATGACCTCGAAGCCGTCCTCCCCGGTGTAGCCGGTGCGGGCGATCAGGCAGCGCAGTCCTTCCCCCCCGTCGTCCAGCTCCCGTGGGAGATTGGCCGCGGGGAGGGGCAGGGACGCGGGCGTGACGCGGAACCTCTTCAGCCCCGAGAGGTCGAGCAGCGGCCGCATGGCCTCCTCCGCCCGCGGCCCCTGCAGCGCCAGGCAGGCCATCTCGGAGGAGAGGTCCAGCACCTCCGCGTCATCGGCATGCGACCTCAACCATTCCAGGACCCGGTCCTTGGTGGAGGCGTTGGGCACCAGGAGGTAGCTGCCGCCGAGGTTGTAGACGATGGTGTCATCGATGGTCCTGCCCTCGCGGTCGAGGATGTGGGAGTAGATGGCCTTGCCCTCCTTGGCCAGGGCGATGTCGTTGCTCAGAGCGTGCCGCATGAGACCGTACGCGCCATCGCCGCGCACCAGCAGGTCCCCCATGTGCGACACGTCGAAGAGCCCCGCCGAAGAGCGCACATGGAGGTGCTCCTCCTTTATCCCCGAGTAGAGGATGGGCATCTCCCATCCGGCGAACGGCGCCATACGGGCTCCGGCGGCGACGTGCCGCCCGTGCAGAGAGGTCCTGGAAACCGGGTCCACAATGCTGTGAGGCCGTGCCCATATATACGTTTTCTCAGCTTTTCGGCGGCGTCAAGGACGGCCAACCCTTTTATACACGATGATTGTATCCAAAAGACACCGGAGGACTGAATTGACAGTAGACCAGCAGAACACCGAGGAGGACTTCTCACGCGTAAGGTTGCCCAATATAAAGGAGTCGGAGATGTTCGGCGTGGCAGACCAGTTGATGGGAGCCTCCCGCATCAAGGTCATGTGCGAGGATGGCGTGTCCCGCATGGGGAGGATCCCCGGCAAGATACGGAAACGTATGTGGGTCCGCGAGGGCGACCTCCTTATCGTCAAGGTATGGGACTTCCAGCCTGACAAATGCGACATCAAGTTCCGCTACACCAAGACCCAGGCCAGCAACCTCAGCAGGAGGAACAAGATACCCAAGAGCCTGGACGTCTTCTGACCGGAGGACGTGATGCCTCAGAAGGACGTCTACTCCCTGTTGGAGAGGAAGGTCGATGCTCTGCGCGGCAGCAGCCGGACCGGGGATGAGCGCAAGGTCGTGGACGAGGTCTTCGACCGGCAGACGCTGATGGTCATCTACGGCCTGATGACCGCGGAGCTCATCGACACCGTGGAGTACCCGATATCCACCGGTAAGGAGGGGAACGTGTTCCTCGCCATCGACGCGGAGGGCGGCGACCTGGCGTTGAAGATATTCCGCACCAGCAATTCCACCTTCAAGCGCATCGCCAAGTACATAGAGGGCGACCCGCGCTTCCGGGGCATCAGCGGCAGCCGCCGCAAGACCATATACTCCTGGACCGGCAAGGAGTACCGCAACCTGCAGCGCTACCGGGACGCGGGGCTGCGGGTCCCCGAGCCGCTGGCGCACGAGAAGAACTGCCTGGTGATGGAGTTCATCGGCGATGGCGGCGTCTCGGCGCCGAAGCTCAAGGACGTCGACGTCGAGGACGTGCAAAAGACTTACAATGAGGTGGCGGCCTTCCTCAGGGACGGGTACCGCAAGGCGCGTCTAGTCCACGGCGACCTGTCGGAGTACAACATACTGTACCACCGAGGAGAGGCGGTGGTGATCGACTGTGGCCAGGCAATGACCGCCGACCACTACAACGCCATTGAGATATTGGAGCGAGACATAGTGAACGTCAACCGCTTCTTCCGCCTCCGCGGGGCGGAGGTGGAGGGCGACAAGGAGATGCTCGGCAGCATAACGGAGGAAGAGCGATGAAGATAATCAGGGTCCCCCGCGAGAGGGTGGGGGTCATAATCGGCAGCGAGGGCAAGACCCGCGAGGAGCTGCAATCCATATCAGGGATACGGATCCACGTCGACAGCGAGGGCGAGGTGACTGTGCATGAGGACGACGAGTCGGACCCGTTGATGGCCCTCAAGATGGTGGACGTCATCCGCGCCATCGGGCGCGGCTTCTCCCCCGAGCGGGCGATGAGGCTCTTCCAGGACGATGAGTACCTGGAGGTCTTCGACATCAAGGAGTTCTCCGGCCGCAAGGGGAACCAGGTCTCGCGGGTGAGGGCGAGGCTCATCGGCAGCGAAGGCAAGACCCGCGGCCTCATCGAGGACCTCACCGGCTCCTACGTCTCGGTGTACGGCAACACCGTGAGCCTGATAGGCGACTCGGTGACCATGCCGGTCGCCAAGCACGCGGTGGAGATGCTGCTGCGCGGCAGCGAGCATTCCACCGTCTACCGCTACCTGGAGAGGCAGCGCCCCCGGCTGCGCATCGCCGAGATGGGTTTCGATATCTGAGGCCTCGCCATGCACCACTGGATCGATGAGAACGTGACGAAGGCGGCCTCCAAGGCCGCCGATGCAGAGCTCTGCGCACATTGCCTGGGGCGCACGGTTGCCAAGGCCGGCAGCGGCATGAGCAACGAGGAGCGCGGCCTGCAGCTCGCCGACCACCTTAGCCTGGAGCTGGCCTCGCCCTGCGCCCTCTGCGGCGACGTGTTCCGCCACGTGCACCGATTCGCCCGGGCGGTGGCGGACGCGGTGCTCTCGGTGGAGAGCGGCAACTTCCTCGTCGGCTGCCGTGTCGACCCCGACATCGCGCAGAAGGAGAAGGATCTCTGGAATGAGACCGGCGACGCCCTCGCCGAGCCCATCAAGTCCGAGCTAAACCGGGAGATCGGCAAGGCGGCGCTGCCGCTCATCGACCGCGCGGTGGAGTTCAACAGCCCCGAGGTGGTGGCAGTGGTGGACACCCGCTTCGCCTCGGTGGAGCTGGATGTCGCCCCGGTCTTCATCGCCGGCCGTTACCTCAAACTGTCCCGCGAGATACCGCAGACCGTCTGGCCCTGCCGCGCCTGCCGCGGCAAGGGCTGCCCCCGCTGCGGCCAGAGCGGCAAAATGTACCCCAGCTCGGTGCAGGAGGAGATCGGCGGCCCCGCCCTCGCCGCCGTCGACGGCAAGGAGCATTTCTTCCATGGCATGGGGAGGGAGGACGTGGACGCGCTGATGCTCGGCGACGGGAGGCCGTTCGTGATCGAGCTGCGGCAGCCGCGCCGCCGCGACGTGGACCTCGACTCGCTGGAGATGGGGATCAACCGCTCCGAGCTCGCGCAGGTGCGGGAGCTGCGCATCGCGGAGCGCTCGGAGGTGGCGGGCATCAAGGCGGCCACGCCGTCGAAGACCTACCGCGCCAAGGTCCTTTTTGAAGGTAAAGTTAATAAAGAAAGAGTTAATGAGGTAGCAAAATCATTCACCAAACTCCATATCGACCAGAGGACTCCGTCCCGCGTCTCCCACCGCCGCGCCGACATGGTGCGTCGCCGGGAGATCGTCTCCATGGAAGTGGAGGATGTCGCGGAGGATGCCGTCGTGCTCCTCCTGGAGGCCGAATCCGGCACCTATGTGAAGGAGTTCGTCTCCGGCGACGAGGGCAGGACGACGCCCAGCCTCTCCGATGCGCTGGGCCTCCCTTGCACGGTGGAGACCTTGGACGTGATTGCCATCAACGACCGATAACCGAGGAATAGAAATGGTTCAGGCATCCAGAGGGACTAGGAAGAAGACCCGCCACATGATGAGGAAGAGCCCCCGGGACCGCGGAATGTCCCCCATAACCAGGGAGTTCCAGGACTTCGCTGCGGGTGAGAAGGTCAACATAGTCATCGACCCCGGCGTCCACAAGGGCATGCCTTTCTCCCGCTTCCAGGGCCTCACCGGCACCGTCGCCGGCCGCCAGGGCAAAGCGGTGGTCGTGGATGTCAAGGCGGGCAACAAAATGAAGACCGTAGTGGCCAGGCCTGAGCACCTGACCAAGGTCGAATAGAGGTGAATTCAATGACTGAAGGCCGTTACGTCAGCCTCACCGAGGCGAAGGAGATGCTGGAGAAGGAGTCCGAGCTGCGCGAGCTCAGCCCAGACCAGAAGGCGGCCCACGAGCACGCGTCCAAGGTAACGCCGCTGTCGTTCAGCGATATCAAGGCTCTGATCGACGAGGTCGCCGCCCTCGATTTCGTGAACGACTTCGTAGCCGTAAAGATCGCCGATGTGCTGCCCCAGCACCCCGATGACGTCCGCGCGGTGTTCGCCAAGGAGAGGATGGTCCTGGAGAAGGGCCATATCGACCAGATAATTGATATAGTCGTCAAGTACCTTTAGACCTGGTACGGGGTTGATCCTTTGGAAGACTATGCTTACATTCTTGATTATTTAGCCCTAGGTCTGCCTGGAGGGTATAAGCGCGAGCCCCTTTGCTACGCCCTTGGCGAGTCGGAGTTCAAGATCTTCGAGCTCGTGCCCATTGACAAAGCGATAATAAACATCGGCGAGCGGGCCTACATCGGCAAGGACGCAGACAAGAGGGACAAGATCAGCCACGTGAAGCGCCGGGTGCGCTTCGATGAGCTCACCCATGCCGCCCAGGCGGAGATGGAGTACGTGATCCTGGACATCGTCCGCGACAACGAGGAGCGCTTCGTGCGCTTCTTCAGCGAGGCCCAGAGCATCAGCACCAAGAAGCACATGCTCGAGGAGCTGCCCGGCCTGGGCAAGAAGACCATGTGGGCGGTGGTGGAGGAGCGCAAGAGAGGGCCTTTCAAGGGCTTCGAGGACCTCGTCACCCGGGTGCCCTCGGTGAAGCACCCCGACAAGCTGATCGCCAAGCGCATCGAGACCGAGCTCGCCGACCCCGGCCAGAAGTATCGGCTCTTCGTGTCGCGATGAGCCCCCGCGACAGCGGCCACTTCTCTCCCCGCAAGAGCCGGGGGCAGAACTTCCTCATCGACGGCCGGGTTGCCGACCGCCAGATTGCTCACGCCGGCATACGCGACGGCGATGCGGTGCTGGAGGTCGGCCCTGGCTACGGCGTCCTCACCGAGAGGGTGCTCGCCCTCACCTCCGAGGTCAAAGCGATCGAGCTGGAGCCGGAGCTGGCCGCCCATATCGAAAAGGCTTTCGGGGAGCGAGTCGAGCTGATCGCCGGCGATGCGCTCAAGGTCGGGTGGCCCCGTTTCGATGTTTTCGTTAGCAACCTCCCCTACAGCGTGTCCACCCCGGTGATATTCAAGCTGCTGGAGCATGACTTCCGCCGCGCGGTGGTGATGGTGCAGCGGGAGTTCGCCGAGCGCATGGTGGCTGCCCACGGCACGCTGGACTACTCGCGGCTCTCGGTGAACGTCTACTACCGATGCCGCGCCGAGATGGTGGAGACGGTGCCGCCGTCGCGCTTCCGCCCGCGGCCGAAGGTGGAGTCGGCGGTGGTGGTGCTCGAGCCCCGCCCGCCGCCGTTCGACCTGGAGGACCCGGGGCTCTTCAAGGAGGTGGTGGACCGTTGCTTCCAGCACCGCCGCAAGACCATCCGCTCGGCGCTTCGCTCCCATGGGCTCCTGCCCGAGGACGAGGCGGGCGTCCCCTACCTCGATGAGCGGGCCGAGGCTTTGTCCCCGGAGCAGCTCGGCGAGCTCGCCGACGCGCTGCACCGGCGATTAAAGAGTTAAATGATGGAAGGCTCATGTCCAGAGGATAGCATGCAAATCGGCATCGTGGGGAAACCAAACGTGGGAAAGTCCACCTTCTTCTGCGCCGCCACCATGGCGGACGTGGAGATAGCCAACTACCCCTTCACCACCATCGAGGCCAACAAGGGCATGGCCTACCTGAGCGCTCCCTGCCCCTGCAAGGAGCTGGGTGTGGAGTGTGAGCCCAACAACTCCGCCTGCGTTGACGGCGTCAGGCTGATACCGGTGGAGCTACTGGACGTCGCCGGCCTGGTCCCCGATGCCTGGCAAGGCAAAGGTTTGGGCAACCAGTTCCTCGACGACCTCCGGCAGGCCGACGCGCTCATCAATCTGGTGGACGCCTCGGGGTCCACCGACATCGAGGGTAACCCGGTGGACGTGGGCGGCAACGACCCGGCGGCGGACGTGGAGTTCCTGGAGAACGAGGTGGACCGCTGGATAGCGGGCATCATCGGCAAGGGGTTCGACCGTATCGCCCGCCAGGCCCACCTTCAAGGAACGAAGATCGAGACGGCGCTGCACGAGAGGCTCACCGGACTGGCGGTCACCGAGGCGCAGATACTGCACGCCATCCGCGAGGTCAAGCCCCCGGCGAACCCCTTGGACTGGGGCGATGCCGATTTCTTGGCGATTGCCTCGGCGGTGAGGCGGCACAGCAAGCCGATGCTGGTGGCCATGAACAAGGCCGACGTCGCCCCCGCGGAGAACCTCGACCGCCTGACGGCCAGCGGCAGGGACTGCGTCCCCTCCATGGCGGAGTCGGAGCTGGCGTTGCGGCGGGCCTCGAAGGCGGGGCTGCTGAGATACGTCCCCGGGGACGAGACGTTCGAGATCGTCGATGACGCCAGCCTCAACGAGGGGCAGAAGAAGGCGCTGGGCTACATAGCGCAGAACATGGAGCGCTTCGGCGGCACCGGTGTCCAGGCCTGCCTGGAGAAGGCCGCCTACAGCATGCTGGACCTGATCGTCTGCTATCCGGTGGAGGATGAGGGCAAGCTCACAGACCATGACGGCCGCGTCCTCCCTGACGCGTTCCTGCTCCGCCGCGGCGCCAACGCCAAGGATCTGGCCTACAAGGTCCACAGCGACCTCGGCGACGGTTTCATCCGCGGCGTGAACGCCAGGAACAAGCGGGTCATCGGCCACGACCACCAGCTGGAGGACGGCGACATAGTCAAGATAGTCTCGAGGAAGTGAGGCCCATGGAGCGATGGGACGTAAGGCTGCTGAGCGCCTCCTACAGGCAGGAGGGCGAGTCCATGGTGCTGGAGCTGTTCGGCAAGACCAGGGACGGCCGTTCCGCCACCGTCCTCGACCGCGGCGGCTTCCGCCCCTATTTCCACATCCTCGATGCCAGCGCCGAGGTCAAGGATGGGCTGCGCAAGGACCCCGAGGTCCTGGGGGTCGAGGACCTCCGCCTCCTGCACAAGGGGAGGGAGCGCAACGCCACCAAGGTCACCATAATGTACCCCTACAAGGTCCCGGAGTACCGCAACAAGCTCAAGTCGCGCTTTGAGGTGCTCGCCGCCGACATCCCCTTCCATCACCGCTACATCTACGACAACGACATGGCGTCCTGCCTGCGCATTGAGGGTGAGATCGCCAAGGGAGAGTATGGCACAGACCTAGTTATCGAAATGTCTTCGTTCGAGAACGTCGAGCCTTTCAACCCTCGCTTGAAGGTGCTCAGCTTCGACATCGAGAACTCCATACGCGATGACACCATCTACACCATTTGCTACGTGATCGACAACGGCCAAGGCCTGGAATCGAGGCCTTGCATCAGCGGCAGCGAGACCGAGATATTCCGCCGCTTCTCGGAGGCCATCCGGGACGAGGACCCCGATGTCATCAGCGGCTACAACATCGACAACTACGACATACCCAAGATAGTGGAGAGGGCCAAGGCCAACAATGTCGAGTCCTTGCCGTGGGGGAGGGACTTCTCCCATCCCCGTCAGGTGGGCAGCCGCTTCTGGAGGGTCAAGGGCCGTCTGGTGCTGGATGCGTGGTGGGCGGCGAAACGGGAGCTGCACCCCAAACAGGAGACCCTCAACGCGGTCTCGATACTGGTCCTGGGAGAGCAGAAGCTGGACGTGGACCCCAAACGCATAGACCAGGAATGGAGGGAGAGCCCGGAGAGGGTGATGGCCTACTGCGCCAAGGACGCCGAGCTCTCGCTGCGCATCCTGCTGGCGGTGGAATCTCTGCGCAAGGGGATGGACCTCGCCGCGGTGTCGATGCTGCCGGTGGAGGACGTGCTCAGCTCAGGGTCGTCGCAGCTTATCGACTCCATCCTCATCCGCCGCGCCGACCGCGAGGGGGTCGCCGTGCCGTTGACCGGCGGATTCCAGCGCAACGACCAGATCGAAGGGGGCTACGTGCACAGCATCGAGCCTGGACTCTACCACTGGGTCTGCGTGCTGGACTTCAAGTCGATGTACCCCTCGCTGATAATATCCAACAACATCTGCTTCACCACCCTCGACCGGGACGGGGAGATAGTCAGCCCCAGCGGGGCCCGGTTCCTCTCGCCGCAACGGCGGCAGGGGCTGCTGCCGGCCATCCTCCGCGAGCTCATGGACCGCCGCGAGGAGACCAAGGCGCTAGCGAAGAAGGCCGCCACCGAGGAGGAGCGGCGCTACTACGGCGGCCTGCAGGAGGCGGTCAAGGTGCTGATGAACTCCGTCTACGGCGTCTTCGCCTCCTCCTTCTACCGTTTCACCGACCGCAGCATCGGCAGCAGCATCACCGCCTTCGCGCGGGAGACGGTGAAGAGCATCATCAAGGAGCTGGAGGACGAGGAAATAACCGTGATCTACTCCGACACCGACTCCGTCTTCATCCAGTCCCCGCACGGGGACCTGGAGGGTAGCAAGGCCTTCGGGGAGACGGTGGCCAAGCGCTACACCCGCGCCGGGGGGCGGCTGGAGTTCGAGAAGATCATGGAGCCCCTGTTCTCCCACGGCAAGAAGAAGCGCTACGTCGGCAGAGTGGTTTGGCCGGAGGAGAAGGAGATGCTGGTGCGCGGCTACGAGATACGGCGCACCGACACCTTCGACCTCCTCAGCGAGCTGCTCACTGGCGTCTTCGAAATGATCATGGACGAGGACCAGGAGGGGGCCGTCAACCTGGCGAGGAGCATCGTGCAGGAGACCATGGAGGGCAACGTGGAACTGGAGAAGCTGGTCATATCCCGCACCTGCAAGTCCTTCAGCAGCTACAAGGAGCCCCAGCGCATGGCCAATGTCCAGGCGGCGCAGAAGATGATCGACCTCGGCTACGAGTTCATCCCCGGCATGAAGGTCTCGTGGATCGTTACCAACGCCAGCAAGGTCCCGCAGGAGGTGGAGCCCTACATACCGGGCAGGGAGTTCACCGCCCGGCCCGACTACAAGTACTACGCCGAAAGGCTGGCCCATGCCACCGCCCGCGTCACCGAGGTCTTCGGATGGAAGGAGAACGACCTCATGCTCGGCAGCCAGCAGTCAACCCTGTTCGACGGTTCCTTCGGCCAGGCGAACAAGCGGCCCGCCCCCAAGAAACAGGCGCCCAAGCCGGAGAAGAAGGGCGGCCCCTCGCTCCGCGACTTCATGTGAGCGTCAGCCGCGGGCGTGGAAGCGCTCGGTGGCGCGGGCGGCATCCAGCATGGCCCACAGCCAAACGACCAGCAGCACGGCGAGGGGCACCAGCAGCAGCAATCCCAGCACGGTGAGTGCCACGGTGGCCAATATGAGCATGATGCCGGTCCCCCGGTCCTCGGCGTAGAGGTGACCCAGGCCCGGAAGCATGATGGAGAGGATGACCGCGGCGGCGGCGCTCTTCGCGATCACGGGCCGGGAGGCGGGGGCGTACGTCCGCTCGACCCCGCAACGGTGGCAGTAGCGGTCCTCGGGCCGCATATCGTTGCCGCAGCGGTGGCAGGCTTCTCCGTTCCAAGCCTCATCCTGCATGATGCCCGTCCTCTCTTCTCAGCGTCCGACCGAACGCTCATCACTCATGGGACTTGTCGGGGAAGTTGTACCTCAGCACCGCCTTGGAACCGTCGAGCATTCCGTATATCCACAGTACAAAATAGGGTAGGAATGCGATGCTCAGCATGGCGGATATGACGGTGCTGATCCCGGTAACTTCGGTGGCCTTCAGCGTCCACCACAACAGCGCGTAGGGAAGCGCCCCCAGGAGCACCGCCGTCATGATCAGGATCACTCCCTTGCTGTCCTCGCCGGCATAGATGTGCCCCAGGCCGGGTATGAAGAAGGCCAGGACCACCGCTGCCAGCCGCCTTTTCATCCTCCGGGGCGACGAGCTGTCGGTCGTTATGTATCGCTCTCCGCAACGAGGGCAGGCCCTCCGCCCTTCCGGGAGGCTTTGACCGCAGACGCCACAGATTCTGTCCTTGTCCTCCTCAGCCATCTCCTTTCTCCCGCTCGCTCATCCCTTGTCGGGTTGATAGCGTTGTTTGAATATAAATTGTGGACATCATAGGCCGCCTCGCCGCCGCGGCCGTGTCCCTGACCGGCGGGCGTCGTCCTGTGCACAGTGACTACGCTCATGAGACCGCGTCGTATCCGACGGCAGCGGCGGCGTCGGCCACGCTGAACGCCCAGACCGCGATGTAAGGGAGGAAGGCCAAGACCCCTCCGGCGACTGCGCCGGCCCAGGCGAGCAATGGATGCCCGCTGCCCGCCAGGAGGTCATGGGCCCCGATTGAGAGCACGAGGGTCAACGCCGCCGCCGATATCAGCGCCAGACCACGGCGGTGCCTCCCGGCGAAAATCTGCCCTATGCCCGGGACCGCCGCCGACAGCAACGCCGCCGCCAGCGCCCTCCGTCGCCGCCTCGCCCACGCGCCCTCGGGCACCATGAGCCTTCCAGAATCCTGGGGCGATAAATCCTTTTCCCGCCCGTGGAGCGGACAAGCTTTATATATTCTGCAATATTGCGTCAAGGCTAGTGACGGGACGAGTCCCGTTGGAGATGTGCCCCCATGGCGGGGTGAATCCGTAAACGCCGGAAACGGCAGGTGATACCAATGGAGAACCAGTACGATGAGGATGCCTCCCCCTCCGTGAAGGGGAAGAGCATGTACCAGTACATAGCCGATGCCTGGAAGAGGCCGGGCGACGGCCAAATGAGGGAGCTCTCCCTGCAGAGGAGGGTCAAGTGGCGCCGCGAAGAGAATTTCTCCCGGGTGGAGAGGCCCACCCGCCTGGACCGCGCCCGCAAGCTGGGATACAAGGCCAAGCAGGGCTACGTGGTGGTCCGCGGCCGCGTCCGCAAGGGCTCCTTCCGCCGCCGCAGCATCAGGCGCGGGCGCCGCGCCAAGCGCATGGGCATGACCAAGATGACCACCGGCAAGAGCCTGCAGCGCATGTGCGAGGAGAGGACGCAGAAGAGGTATCCCAACCTCGAGGTCATCAACTCCTACTGGGTGGGGCGGGACGGCAACTTCGAGTGGTACGAGGTCATTTTGGTGGACCCCCATCACCCGGTGATCAAGGCGGACCCGAAGATCAACTGGATCTACGGAGGCAGCCACAAGGGCCGGGTGTACCGCGGCAAGACCTCCGCCGGCAGGCGGGGCCGCGGCCTGCACAAGAAGGGCAAGGGCGCCGAGAAGATACGCCCCTCGATAGGGGCCAAGAAGAACCTCGGCAAGTGAGCCCGTGCCTAAACCATTTCTTCCAATCTTCTTACTATCTCTTTCTCATCCATCCCCATCAGCGGGAGGTAGAGCGGCACCGGTTGCCTCAAGGTCCTGACCGTGTCCATGTCCTCCATGCCTAGGCCCATCACCAACCCGAGCACATCCTCCCGCAGAGAGTCCTCCACGCTGCCCTGCGCCGTCCTCAGCTCGGGGTCGTAGCGCTGCAGCAGCGGGTGCGCCTCGCCGAGAACGACGGCGCGGCAGCCCCTTTTCATCATCATCCACGCCGCCAGGGCGTCGCGCTCCCCGTCCACGATCGCCAGCACCTTGCCTTGGCTCCCCATGGGCAGACCGCCGGGGCCGTCCATGTAACTGTCGAACAGATAGGCCCGCGGCCCCCGCACCTCCACGTAGAGCTCGAAGTCAGGGTCGTTGAGGTCGACGGTCACGCCGCGGTCCTGGTTGGCCAGCATCACCGCGGAGCCGGCCTCGCGGCCGACGTCCATCGAGCTGTAGGGGTGGCTGCCCTCGCGGCGGGGGCGCACCGCGAATGACTGGCCCTCCCGCATGCGGCCGCGGGAGTACTCCGCCGCCTTCGACCTGATGTCCTCTAGATCGCTGGAACAGGTCTCGGCGAGGCTCACCGATGCCACGCCGAAGACCCTCCGCAACGACCGCACGGCGGCCTCGGTGTCGTCCGCCTCCGCGTAGAACCGCCCCTCGTCGGAACGGAGCAGGGCCTCAACGCCATCGCTGGACAGGGCGGAGAGGATGTTGTCGCGGAGCAGGTTCTCGAAGCGCCGGCGCACCATCCTGCTCTTCAGCCCTAGCTCGGCGTAGCGTACCAGGATGACTTTCATCGCCACGGTAATCCCCTCCCGGGTATAAACGGTTTCATCGATGACGCTGCAACGGTGGAGAAGAATGGTGCAGGGGAAGGGATTCGAACCCTCGAACGTCTGCACGACTAGACCCTGAATCTAGCACCTTTGGCCAGGCTCGGTAACCCCTGCTTAAGGACGCTGAATCACCTTATTGTACAAAAAACTTGGCAAAAAAGGTGGTCACCGGGGCCGGAGCCCCGGTGGAAAAAAAAGGAAAGGACCGGCCTTTCAGGACTTCATTATCTTCATCCAGCCGCCGCTCTCGTAGATGGCCAGGCCCCTCTTCATGAGGGCGTCCTGGAAATCCTCCCAGCTGATGAGTTCGAGCCTGTCGTTGTTGCCCTTGGTGAACTGTACACCGTCGGTGCCCTTGACGCGGCCGGGCTTGAGACCCTTGTTCTCGGCGATCTGCCTCGCTTTTATTATGCTAATTTTCTCCATTACCATTTCCTATCCCTCCTGCTATCCATACCTGTCCAGTATGGTCAGGTTGCTATTTCAGTGTCGAATATATATATCTTTGCCAAAAAAACCTCCATCCAGACCTTTTTTGATATATAAAAGTTACTAATAACAGCGCTTATGAGCCAGCGTGTAAAGGGCTATCGCGCTGCCGTCCCGCGGGGATATAGGAAGAAAGATAACTCACCGAGGGCATGCCCCCGCGATAGAAATGTCGCTGTTCGGCTCATCCGGTATAAGAGGCAAGGTGGGGGAGCTCATCACCCCCGAGCTGGTGATGTCCATAGGCGCCTCGGTGGGAGCCTTGAATGAGAGGATAGTCATCGCCAAGGACACCCGCACATCGGGCGACATGATGGTCAGCGCCCTGGTGGCGGGGATCTGCTCGGTGGGCTCGGACGCCTACTGCGCCGGCGTGCTGCCCACGCCCACCCTCGCCCGCGCCGCGGCGGGGTACGATGCCGGGCTGATGGTCACCGCGTCCCATAATCCCGCGGAGTACAACGGCGTCAAGATGTGGAACCCCGACGGCTCCGCCTTCGACCCCGAGCAGACCGCCATGGTGGAGCGCCGCATCATCGATTCCGATTTCATCAACCGCCCCTACGACATGCTGGGAGGCATGCATCGCCACGAGGGCGCCCTCGAGGAGCACCGCCAGGCGGTGGCATCACAGCTGAGCTGCGACGGCGACGTGGTCCTGGACTGCGCCGCCGGGCCCACCTCGCTGATCACCCCCGGCCTCCTGGGCGACATGGGCGGCAGGGTGCTCACCCTCAACTGCCAGATGGACGGCCGCTTCCCGGGGAGGATGCCGGAGCCCACCGAGGAGAACCTCCAGGACCTTGTTTCGCTGGTCAGGACCCACGGGGGCATAGGCCTGGCCCACGACGGCGACGGCGACCGCGTCGTGGCCGTCGACGAGAAGGGCCGTTACCTGGGCGGGGACGTTCTGCTGGCGATGTTCGTCGACCACCTGCGGCCGCGACGCGTGGCGGTGCCCATAGACGCCTCCCTGGCCATCGAGGACCTGGTTGGTGATGTGTTGCGCACCCGTGTCGGCGACGTGTACATCTCGGACGCGATGAAGAAACAGGGCATCGCCTTCGGCGGCGAGCCCTCGGGGACGTTCGTCTTCGCCGACCAGGGCTACTGCCCGGACGGGGTCTACGCGGCGGCCCTCATCGCCAGCATGGCATCCGAGGGCCGGCTCTGCGACCGCGTCGACTCCCTCCCCTCCTATCCCATGGAGAAGAGGAAGTACCGCTACGACAAGGCGAAGGGCGCCATCGAGGCGGCGCTGGAGGAGGAGGTCGGCTCCCTGGAATGCGAGGAGGTCATCGACATCGACGGCTTCCGCGTCAACCTCGGCGACGCCTGGTTCCTGATACGCTTCTCGGGGACGGAGCCCATCATCAGGCTCACCGCCGAGGCGCGGGACGGGGAGAGGCTGAAGGAGACGGTGGAGAGCGCCGAGGCGCTGCTGCGGAGGTGCATGTCATGAAGGCCCTGCTGCTCGCGGCCGGCGAAGGCACCCGGCTGCGCCCCTTGACGAGCAACACCCCCAAGCCGCTGCTGACGGTGGCGGGGAGGCCGTTCCTCACCCACGCCATCGATGCCCTCAAAGAAGCGGGGGTGGAGGAGGTGGTGATCGTCACCGGCTTCCGGGGCGACCGCATCCGCTCCCATTACCGCAACGGCGAGGGCACAGGAGTGAGCATAAGGTACCTGGAGCAGAAGGAGAGGAAGGGGACCGCCCACGCCATCGGCAGGGCCGAGGGCATGATGGACGGGCCGTTCTTCTGCCTGGCGGGGGACGTGCTGGTGGAACGCGGCGACCTGGTGGCCATGAGGGAGCGCTACGAGAGCGAGGGTGTGAGCGTAATGGCGGCGGCCAAGGCCGAGGACCCCTCCCGCTTCGGCGTCATCGAGGCCGAGGGCGGGAGGATGCTGCGCATCGCCGAGAAGCCTGAGAGCCCCCGTAGCGACCTCATAAACGCCTCCATCTACCTTTTCGACCCCGGAATCTTCCCCCATATACGCGACACCGGCCTCTCCGCCCGCGGCGAGTACGAGATCACCGACTCGCTGTCGGCCATGTCCGCGGCCGAGGGCGTGGCGGTGCATCAGCTGCGCGGCCCGTGGATGGACGTGGGCCAGGCCTGGGACCTTCTCAAAGCCAACGAGACCCTGATGGCCTCGCAGGGGAGAAGGGTGGAAGGAACGGTCGAGGACGGCGCGGCCGTCATCGGCGACGTGGTGGTGGAGGAGGGCGCCCGCATCCGCAGCGGCAGCTACATCGAAGGCCCGGCGTACATATCGGCGGACTGCGACATCGGCCCCAACTGCCACATCCGGCCGAGCACCTGCCTGGGGCCGCGCTGCCGCGTCGGCAACGCCTCCGAGGTGAAGAACAGCGTCGTCATGGCCGACACCAATCTACCGCACCACAACTACGTGGGCGACAGCGTCATCGGCGAGCGCTGCAACCTCGGCTCCGGAACAAAGGTGGCCAACCTCCGCTTCGACCACCGCGGCATCAAGGTCATGGGCAAGGACGGCTTCATCGACAGCGGCCGCCGCAAGCTCGGAGTGATCATGGGCGATGACGTGGAGACCGGCATCAACGCCATGATACTGCCGGGCACGGTGGTGTTCGAGAGGGCGGTCATCGGCGCCGGCGCCAAGGCCTTCGGCATGCTGGGACCCGACTCGAAGGTCATCTAGACCAGGTCGACGTCCAAGGGCCTTCCCGAGCTGTCATAGGCCCTCCAGCTGTTCTCATCGTAAGGGAGGCAGGTGATGATGTGCACCCCGCCAATGGAGTTGAAGAAGCCGATGTCGGGGTCGGATGGCTCGTTGCTGTGGCTGGGATGGGAGTGGGCCGAGCCCGCCACGCCGTAGGATATCGGAGCCATGTTCACATCCAGTATGCCGTGGCTCTCGCCGCTCAACGTACCGGGCAGCAGCACCAGCTCGCATATCACCCCTTCCTCCTCCCGCAGCAGACAGAGGAACTCGTTGGGCATGCTGTAGCGGGCGGACTCGTTGACGGACTCGATGACCTCGCGCTCGATGGTCCACCGGCTCATAGCGAACCTACCAGCTTCTCCTGCATCCGGGCGTAGAAGTTGTCCTCGAAGCGGAGGAAGCGCCCGTAGTTCTTGGAGAGGGAGAACTCCACGCTGCTGTTGCCGCGGATATGGTACTCCCGCTGCCCGTCGATGACCAGCAGGCAGCCCTTGTCCATTAGCAGCTCCACCTTGATGCGGGCGCTGCTGGGCACCACCATCGGCCGGGCGGCGAACTTGAAGGGGGCCATGGGCACGAAGACGAAGGCGTTCACGTGCGGGTCGATGATGGGGGAGCCGACGCTCATGGCGTAGCAGGTGGAGCCGGTGGGGGTGGAGACGATCACGCCGTCGGCGCGCAGCTCGGTGGCCACCTGATCGTCGACCATAATGCGGAAGTGGCGTATCTTCGCCACCGCGTCGCTGTGTATCACCGCCTCGTTCATAGCGTCGGCCAGTCTTTTGCCCTCGTAGTCGGTGCGCAGCTTGAAGCGCTTCTCGATGAAGTACTCGCCATTGAGCACCCTCTCCATCGCTTGCGGTATCTCGTCGTGGGCCACCTCGGCGAGGAATCCCACCATCCCCGCGTTGACCCCGAGGATTATGGCATCGTTCTTCTGCATCGCCCGCAGTATGGTCCCGTCGCCGCCCACGGTCACCAGCAGGTCCACATCCATATCGTCCAGATGCTCGCCCTCCATACCCAGGGCCTCGGCGGTCATGCTCTCCAGCACCACCTCCTCGCCCTTGAGGCAGTCCAGCACTTGGCGCGTGACCGCGGTGGATTCGTCGATGCTCAGGTTGGTGTAGACCCCGTACCTCAGAGCAGCACCTCCTTCAACCTGCTGTCCCCCACGGCGAGGAAGTTCTGCCTGGCGGCGATGTCGAAGGGCATGTCCATCGGCTCGCCGGAGAGGTCGTAGACCTCTCCCCCCGCCTCGCGGAGGATGAGATGGCTGGCGGCGATGTCGATCACCCTTATGCTCTTGGAGGGGTCCTCGGAGTTCATCATGAACCCGTCGGCGGCCCCGTCGGCCACCAGGCACATCTCGATCGACGCGCAGCCGTAGGCGCGGGTGCGGCGGCAGCCCTTGAGCAGCTTGAAGGTGTCCGGGTGGGCGCCGCAGCCGAGGTAGAGCATCATCGTCAGTTCGTCAGGGTCGGAATGGGACCGAGCGCTCATGCGCCGTCCGTTGTGGTACGCGCCCTGGCCCTTGACGGCGCTGTAGACGTCGTCGGTGACCAGGTTGCGGATGTATGCGTACTCGACGTCGCGGAGGCTCTCCTTGCCCACCGCCAGCGACGCGGTGTAGAGGGGCACGCCCATGATGGAGTTGTGAGTGCCGTCGATGGGATCGATGACCAGGGTGCGGTCGTGACCGCGGTCCACGAACCCTATCTCCTCGCTGAGCACGTTTAGGGGGGCGTCCCTCTCCTCCAGGAGAGCGAGGGCCACGTTCTCGGCGCACTTGTCGATCTGCGTGGTCGGCGTCCCGTCGGCGCCGAGGCATACCTCCATGCCGCGCTCGCCCGCCTCAGGCATGCCGCGGGCTATGTCGCGTATTAGTACCGAGAGTTCCTCCAAAAGCTCCATCATCCCTCGTTCATTGTAATGGGCCCTATAATTGGCTTGTGTTCCAGCTGAAAATGTATTATCCTACCACCCGCATAGGCAGCGGTCGGATATGAAGAGGGTGCTCAGGCTTTCGGACAGCGAGGCCGCCGAGGCGGGCGTCGCCGGCGGCAAGGGCCACAACCTGGCGGCCATGACGGCCGCCGGCCTCCCCGTCCCCGGGGGCAGCGTGGTCACCGTCGCCGCCTACCGCCAATTCCTGGCGGAGAGCGGCCTCGGACCGCGGATAGAGTCCGTCCTCGAAGACCTGGACTTCAGCGACCGCGGCCAGCTGCGCCATGCCGCCGACGGGATACAGGCGATGTTCGCCGCCGCCGAGGTCCCGGAGGGGCTGCGGCGGGAGATCGAGGCGGCCGTCGACGGGCCGGTGGCGGTGCGCTCCTCGGCGATGGCGGAGGACATGCCGGAGGCCAGCTTCGCCGGCCAGCAGGACTCCTTCCTCAACGTGCCGCCGGCGGAGGCCGCTGCGACGGCCAAGCGCTGCTGGGCCTCCTATTGGAACGAGAGGGCGATCGCCTACCGCCACGACGCCCGCGTGACGCATTCCGAGGGAGGGATGGCGGTGGTGCTGCAGGGAATGGTCGACGCCCGCTGCGCGGGGATAATGTTCACCGTGGACCCGGTGAGCGGCGAGGAACGCTCCGTCATCGAGGCGGTGCGCGGTCTCGGTGACGGCCTGGCCGCGGGGACGAAGGCCCCGGAGCGATACCATGTCGGCCGCGACGGCGCCGTGGCGGGCGGGGGCGACATCCTCAGCGAGAGGGAGGCCGCCGGCCTCGCCGCCATGGGCGAGGAGCTGGAGCGTCTCTTCGGCGGGCCCCAGGACGTGGAATGGGCCATCGACGGCCACGGCGCCTGGCTGCTGCAGTCCCGGCCGATAACCACCGTGGCCGAGGACGACGGCATACTGTGGACCAGGGCCTACGGGGACGAGTACTGGGCCGATGCCGTAACCCCGTTGTTCTTCTCGGTGATGGGGCCGATGCTCACCGAGCACGTGAACCACGAGGGCGCCCGCATCATGGGCTACAAGGAGATCGAGGACGCGCCCCTGCTGCGCCTGCACCGCTCGCACGTGTACTTCAACACCTGGGTTCTGGAGCAGGCGTTCAGCTACTACCCCCGCTACGCCCGCTCCCCGGAGCTTCTCAACTACTACCCGGAGAGCGAGAGGGGGAGGATATCGCGTTCGCCCTCGCGGACCGGCAGGGCGCTGATGTCCCAGCTGCTGGTGGCCGTCCGCGACCCCGACGGGATGCTGTCCCGCACCGACGAGGCCTACCGGCGCTGGGCCAAAGGGTTCATGGGGATGTGCTCCCGCTTCGACCGCCTCGACCTCGCCGCCATGGGCTACGAAGGGCTGCGGGACGCCTACCGCCAAGTGGAGGAGGCGGCCATAGGCCACTACCGCCTGATACGCTACGGCATGGTTAGCCACTCCATCGCCTCCAACATGATGCTGCGCCACCTGCTGCGCAGCTGGTTGGACGATGGGAGCGGCGGCCTCTACTCGAAACTGATGTCCGGCCTCCCGGGCAACCGCACGCTGGAGACCAACATCGCCCTCTCCCGGCTGGCGCGGGAGGCGGCCAAGGACCGCCACGTCGCCTACGCGCTGCGCAAGTCCGACAACCGCGCCTTCATGCAGCTGCTGGAGGACGACCCCATGCTCGACAGATTCCGCGACCGCCTGGAGGAGTTCCTCTTCGACTACGGCCACCGCGGCCACACCCGGGAGATCCTCCACCCGCGTTGGGCGGAGGACCCGGGGATGGTCCTGGACGTGCTGAGGGCGCTGATGGACTCCGGCAGCGACCTGGCGGAGGTGGAGGGGGAGCGCAGGGAGGAGAGGCTCGAGGCCGAGCGGGAGGTCATGGAGAGGGTGAGGGGGATGAAGGGCGGCGTCCTGCGGGCGTTGCTCTTCCGCAGGGTCCTCGACCTGGCGCAGACCTACCTGCTCTTCCGCGAGAACCAGCGCTTCTACCTGGACCACATCCTGTTCCGGCAGCGGCTGGTGCTGCTGGAGTACGGGCGGCGGCTGCACTCCGACGGGTGGCTGGACGAGGAGGAGGATGTCTTCTTCCTCCGTCTCGACGAGTTGTTCTCCCTGGCGGGCGGGGACATGCGGCGGCGTATCCCCCCGCGACGCCGCGACTTCATGCGCCACCGCGGCACGCTGCCGCCGAAGTTCCTGCGCGGCCGGGCGGAGTTCGATGACACCGTGTCGGAGACGGAGGGCGGGAAGAGGATACAGGGCAGCGCCGCCAGCCCGGGGGTGTTCCGCGGCCGGGCGCGGGTGGTGGAGTCGGTGGCCGACCTGGCTGCGGTGGAGGAGGGCGATGTGCTGGTGGCCTCCAACACCGACCCGGGATGGACGGCGGTGTTCCACCGCCTCGGCGGCCTGGTCACCGAGACCGGGGGCATACTGTCCCATGGTGCGGTTGTTTCGCGGGAGTACGGGGTGCCGGCGGTCACCGCGGTGAAGTCGGCCACCAGGATGCTGCGCGACGGTCAGATGCTGACGGTCGACGGCAACGAGGGCGTCATAGTGCTGGAGGAATGATATGGACGGATTCGAGCCCCGCGAGGCGGGGGAACACGAGGACTGGAGCGAGAGCCTATATTTCAACTTCCATGACCGCGAGGCGGAGCTGACGGCGTTCATGCGCATCGGCCTGCGGCCCAACCGCGGCGTCAAGGAGGCCTTCCTGTTCATGATGTCGCCGGGCATGGTCTGCGGCATGAGAGCGGACGGGGCGGGCGGCGGCCTTGAGGCCGGTGGACTCTCCTTCGCACCGGAGGGACAGGGCTGGAGGCTGGCCTTCAGCGGGCAGCTGGCGAGCATGACCGAGGACGGTCCCATACCCATCGACGCGGATATGGACGTGCTGTGGACGCCGCTCAACGAGGAGTTCGACTACCGCCGCTGCGTCTCCGCCGAGGGGGAGCGGCTGGCGGCGTCGGTGGCCGCCGAGCACCGGGAGCAGTACGGCGAGGCGGTGGGCAAGGTGGCCCTCGGCGGCGAGGTGCGGAGGGTCCGCGGCCTGGGCGAGAGGGACCACAGCTGGGGCGTACGCGACTGGAACGCCCCGCGGGAGTGGATGTGGATCAACTGCCAGCTCGACCGCAGGACGGCCTTCAACCTCACCCGCCTGGTGCTGGACGAGGGCGAGGTGGTGGCGGGCTTCGTGCACCGCGACGGCCGCAGCCTGGCGGTGCGCCGCGCCACGGTGGAGACGCGATACGCCGCGAAAGGGGGGCCGCAGTCCTTCGACATCGACATCGCCGACGAGGAGGGCAAACGGCACCTGATATCCGGCGCCGTCGTCCGCGAGACCGCCCTGCCTTTCGAGAAGGACGGCGCCCGCAGCCTCCTGTTCGAGACGCTGGCGGAGTACGACTGGCGCGGCAGGAAGGGCTACGGGATAGCCGAGTATCTGCTGCGCCTGTGAGCCATCCGTCCAAAAAGTCGGCGGCCGGGCCCTTTTGGTCGGTACATTCCCGAGCGGAAAGCGATGGCGGAGCTCCCTTGCCGGTCGCGGCCATCCCCATCGCGAAGGTCCGCGACCCGCCCCTCCATCGTGGGCCTGCCGATGAGCGCCGAGGCCCGGGGACGCCGTCGAGCGTGGCTCCCTCATCTGTTCCTCCTCGCCGGGTCTGATACCCTTATATGGAAGGCGACCATGCATAAAGCATGCGCGTCACCGACGGGCTGGAGGAGAGGCTGGCAGAGCGGGACGGCCGCATCCTCACCCGCTCCCTGGACCCTGGCAGCAAGGTCTACGGCGAGAGGCTGCACAGCCGCAACGGCGCTGAATGGCGGGAGTGGTCGCTGCAGCGCAGCAAGCCCGCCGCCTTCATGGCGCGGGGAGGGGAGCTGCCGCTGCGCCGCGACGACCGCCTCCTTTACCTGGGGGCGGCCAGCGGCACCACCGCGTCCCACTTCTCCGACCTCCTCGACCGCGGGACCGTGTATTGCGTCGAGGTCTCGCCGCGCTCGTTCCGCGACCTGGTCACCGTCTGCGGGCGGCGCCGCAACATGCTCCCAGTGATGGGGGACGCCGGCCGTCCTCAGGACCTGGCCTTCGCAGTGGAGGGAGCGTCAGTGGTCTACCAGGACGTGGCACAGAAGGGCCAGGCCTCCATGCTGGCTGAGAACATGAGGGCCTTCGGCGCCGAGCGGGGCATGCTGGCCCTGAAGTCGCGCTCCGAGGACGTCACCGCCGCCCCCGCCAAGATCCTGGAGCGTGCCGTCGCCAAGTTGGAGTCGGAGGGCCTCAGCGTCGTCGACGTGCGCATGCTCGAGCCCTACGAGAAGGACCACGCCATGGTGGTGGTGCGGGCGTGAGCACGGTCTACTGCGTGGGCATACGCGACGGCGAGTTCCTGATGATACGCAACCCCCGCCGCGGCTGGGAGATGCCCGGCGGCGGCATCGAGGAGGGCGAGTCCATACGCGACGCCGCCCGCCGGGAGTTCGCGGAGGAGTGCGGACTCGAGCTTAAGGTCAAGGGCTGCCGCCCCGTGTACGACAGCAACGTCTGCGCCGGCGAGGCCGGCGCCGCGCTGAGAGAGGGCGAGATGGAGCATTGCTTCTTCCGCGAGCTCCCTGAGCCTCTGGCCTTTCCCCGTGACGAGTACATAGAGGTGCTGCGTTGGGCATACTCTTTGATGGGTCTCGAACAACCTTTATAAACAGTCATAAAAATCACCGGGAGAGGTTGTGAAAAATGGCGTCAGTCCGTATCGAGAACGTGGTCTCATCCACCGCAGTGGCCAAGAGCCTGGACCTCCAGTCTATCTCCCTGAGCATGGAGGGCGCGGACTATGACCCCGAGCGCTTCCCCGGCCTCATATACCGCATCAAGGAGCCCAAGACCGCCATACTGCTGTTCCGCAGCGGCAAGGCGGTCTGCACCGGGGCCAAGAACCTGGACCAGGCGCATGAGGCCATCGCCTTCATCTCCGCCCGCCTCCGGGAGCAGAATGTGGAGGTTTTCGAGAGGCCGGAGATCGAGGTGCAGAACATGGTGGCCTCCTCCGACCTCGGCCGCGAGATCAACCTCAACGCCCTCGCCATCACCCTGGGCCTGGAGAAGGTGGAGTACGAGCCGGAGCAGTTCCCCGGATTGGTCTATCGCATGGAGTCGCCCAAGGTGGTCCTGCTGCTCTTCAGCTCCGGCAAGCTGGTCTGCACCGGCGCCAAGACGTTCCACGACGTGGAGAAGGCGGTGGACAACATCGCCGAGGACCTGCGCGACGCCGGCCTCATCTGAGCATCAATCGTCCCCGCCCTCGTTCCAGTTCAGCAGGCCGTAGGCGATGCACCCGGCGGCGACGATGAAGGACAGCAGATATGCGAGCAGGACCCATGGGTCCTCGATGCCTAGCAGGGTGGCCCCCCTGCGCTGCGACGACGGGAGGCCTTCGATGAGTCTCCTGACATCTGGCATTGGATTTTTGTCGCGGATATTTAATTGTGTCCGTCCCGCAGCGGCAGGGTCGGCCCGCATCTCATCGGAGGCGTTCGCCTTATAGACGTGCGAGGGCATGAGGGATAAGAACCATGAGCTGCCCGTTCTGCGCCCCGCCCGAGGAGGAGGTCCTGCTCCGCAACCGCTGGTGCTACGCGCGCGAAGACCGCTACCCCGCCAGCCCGGGGCACCTGCTGATCATACCCTTCCGCCATTTCAGCGGCCTCTTCGAGGCCGACGCCGAGGAGCTGAAGGCGGCCGGGGAGCTTCTGGACGAGGCCAAGGAGCTGCTCGACCGCGAGCGCTCCCCCGACGGTTACAACATCGGCGTCAACGTGGGCGAGGCCGCCGGCCAGACCGTCATGCACATGCACGTCCATCTCATACCCCGCTACCATGGCGACGTGGACGACCCCCGCGGCGGAGTGCGGGGGGCGCTGCCCGCCAACAGGACATACTGACCGGGGCGCGCGGCGAGGGGTGAAGGGCTTAAATACTAGGAGTAGGATTGGCAAAAAGCCTCGCCGCCAGACGATTCATTTGGAGGATCCTAATGGCAAGAATGCACGCTAGAAAGAAAGGTAAGTCAGCCTCACACAGGCCCCCCGCCACCGAGAACCCGGAGTGGGTGCCGTATTCCGCTGAAGACATAAAAGAAAAGGTCGTCAGCATGGCCAACGACGGAGCCTCCTCGGCGATGATAGGCCTGGTCCTGAGGGACCAGCACGCCATCCCCGATGTAAAGCTGGCCACTGGCAAGACCATCACCGAGATCATGGTGGAGAACGATCTGTTGCCCGCGATCCCCGAGGACATGGCCAATCTCATGAGGAAGGCCATCAACCTCAGCGGCCACCTCAAGGAGCACCGCATGGACGTGAGCAACAAGAGGGCGTTGCAGCTGGTCGAGTCCAGGATACGCCGCCTCGAGAAGTACTACAAGAAGAAAGGGGTCCTGTCCCCCCGCTGGAAGTACTCCATCAAGACCGCAGAGCTGATGCTCAAGTGAGGATGCCCATGGACGGTAGCGTCCAGCTTCCCCCGAAACTACTTTCACGTTTCTCATATTGCGCCGAGGTCCTGGCCAAGCACCAGCATGTGCAGGTCGCCTCGCACTACGACGCCGACGGCATCTCCGCCGCCGGCGTCCTCTCCGCCGCCCTCATCCGCGGCGGCAAGGATGTCCATGTGCGGCTGCACAAGGCCCTGAGCGCGCAGGGGGCGGAGGAGATCGCCGCCTCGGACTGCGATTGCGTCATCGTCGCCGACATGGGCGCCTCTTATCTCGACGCCCTCTATTCGACCGGCAAGGACGTCATCGTCCTCGACCACCACCTCGACGGCGAGGACCGGGAGGACCTTCCCTACGTCAACCCGCACCACTTCGGCATCGACGGCATGACCTCCGCCTGCGCCGGGTCGCTCTCCCTGATGCTGGCGGTGGAGATGGACCCCGCCAACTGGGACCTGGTCCAAGTGGCCTTCGCCGGCATCGCCGGCGACCGCCAGCACATAAACGGGCCCACCGGGGTCAACGCCCACCTGCTGGCCGAGGGAGTGGCCCGCGGCCACATCCAAGAGGGCGCCGGGTCGCTGGTGCCTGCGGGCGAGCTGCGCTCCGCCCTCTACCACAGCACCGACCCTTACATCGCGGGGGTGAGCGGAAGACCGGAGGAGGTGGACGCTTTCCTCAACGGCGCCGGTATACCGCCGGGGACCAAGGACAGCGACCTCGACGAGCAGTCCCGCCGCCGGCTCTCCTCGCTGATCGCCCTGCGCCTTGTCGACCAGGGCGTTAGCCTGGCGACGATGAAGGAGGTCTCGAGGGCCCGCTACCGCCTCGACGGCTGGGGCATGGACGCCGAGGAGCTGGCATCGTTGCTCAACGCCTGCGGGCGCAAGGACCAGGAGAGCCTCGGCGTCGCTTTGGCCCTGGGGGATGAGGGGGCGATGCGCCAGGCAAGGGACCTGCGCATGGAGTACCTCGATGAGGTGGTGCGCATGGTGCTGGAGCTAGAGGAGCAGGGCCTGCAGAGCATGGAGAACATCCAGTACTTCCACAGCCCCTCCTCGGGATTCACCGGCATAGTCTGCGGCGTGGCCATGCAGTATCTCGGCGACAGCCGCCTCCCCTGCTTCGGCCTCAGCCGCAAAGAGACCAGCGTCCGCGTGTCCGGGCGAGGGACCAACGAGCAGCTCGCCGCCGGCATCGACCTGGCGGCGGCTTTGCGACACGCGAGCTCGCAGGCGGGCGGCAGCGGCGGCGGCCACCGTATCGCCAGCGGCGCCGCGGTGCCGTTGGAGAGGGAGGAGGAGTTCCTGCAGGAGCTGGACCGCGTCATAGGGGAGCAGCTTTCGGCCGCCAGATGACCTCCACGTCATCGGTGCGGAAGCGCTGGTCCACCTTGGTGTCCTCGACCTTCGTCCTGATGCCCGCGTCGTGCATGAGCTTCGCGGTCCAGGCGATCATCGCCCCGTTGTCCACGCAGAGGCGGGGCTCGGGGACGTGCATCCGCGCCCCCCGCTCGGCGCACATGGCCTCCGCCATGGCGCGGAGCCTGTTGTTCTGGACCACGCCGCCGCCCAGCAGCAGCTCGTCCTTGCCGATGTGCGCCATCGCCCTCTCGGTCACCTCGACCAGCATGGCGAAGCAGGTCTCCTGCACCGAGTGGCATATGTCCTCCAGCGGGACTCCCTTTCGCTGCAGGGCGACGGCGGCGGTCATTATGCCGGAGAAGGCCACGTCCATCCCTTTGACCGAGTACGGCAGCTCGTGGTAGCGCTCTCCCTCCAGGGCCAGTTTCTCTATGGCCGGTCCGGCGTAGTAGCCGAGGCCGAGCTCGCGGCCGAGCTTGTCCAGCATGTTGCCGATGCCGATGTCCAAGGTCTCGCCGAAGATGCGGTAGCGGCCCTCCGCCAAGGCGATGACCTGGGTGTTGCCTCCCGACGCGTAGAGCAGCACCGGGTCGCGGCATCCGGTGCTGGCTATGCCTATTTCCAGATGGGCGATGCAATGGTTCACCCCCAACAGAGGCACGCCCAGGGAGAGGGCGAGGGAGCGGGCGGCGGTGGCCACCGTGCGCAGGCAGGGCCCGAGCCCGGGGCCGCGGGAGAAGGACACCAGTCCGATGTCCGAGGCGGAGACGCCGGCGGCGTCGAGGGCATTCCTTATCACCGGGGTCACGCGCTCGGCGTGATGGTTCGCGGCCTCGCGGGGATGGATGCCGCCCTGCGGAGGGCGGTACATCTCCATCTCGTTGGCGAGGACATTGGCATCCTCGTCGACGATGCCCACACCCACGGTGTGGGCGGTGCCCTCGATGCCCAGCGTGAGCATCATCCGCTCCCGACGATCGACCTCAGGCGCTCGAGGATCCTGATGGCCCCGGTGACCACCTCCTCGTCCACCACCAGCACGGGGAACTCCTCCTCCAGCAGCTCGTAGTATGCCGCCTCGGCCATGCCGTCGACGCTGTCGGCGTCCAATATCTCCATGTCGACGCCCGCCGGCAGCCGCTCCTTGACGTGGTCGCACTTCTGGCAGTCGGGCTTGGTGAAAAGGATTATCTCGGTCATGATACCATTGGACCATTGACTCGGGTGATTAATAGATTACGCGGCCGCATGCAATTGGGCGCCTGTTCCCCGCGGCGGGGGAGCGGTGGCCGATGGCGGAATGCCAGTGCCCCGGCCGGCGGTGGAAAGATATAATAATAAAAACAGGTATCCCCGTTCCCTAGGGCTCGTAGTCTAGGGGTTATGACGTCGCCTTGACATGGCGGAGACCGCCGGTTCAAATCCGGCCGAGCCCACCATCCCCCCTCGCATTTCGTTCGACGAGCTGTTCTATACCAGGCGACAGCCATTATCAACATGGCGGTCGTTCTTTGCACCGGAGGAAGAGGAAGGCATGGTGTTGGAAGAGGGAAGTGTCAGGAGACTGCTGCGCTACCGCTGGCTGATATTCGCGGTGCTGGCGCTGGGCTATTTCCTGGTCTACTTCCACCGCACCTCCACCTCGGTGGTGGGCGGGGACATCGCCGACATCTTCGAGGTGAGCGCGTCATCGGTGGCCATGCTCGGCTCGGCCTATTTCTTCGTCTACACCGCCCTGCAGTTCCCCAGCGGCGTGCTCGCCGACCGATGGGGGCCGAAGAGGACCTTGATCGTTTTCTTATCGTTGGCGGCCTTCGGCTCCTTCCTGAGCGCGTTCGCGCCGTCGTTCGAGGTGGTGCTGCTGGGCAGGTTGCTCATCAGCGCCGGTGTCGCCATGGTCTACATCCCGGCGATGAGGGTCTTCGCCATGTGGTTCCGCAGCAACGAGTTCGCCTCCCTCACCGGCATACTGCTGGCAGTGGGGAACGTGGGGGCGATCGTGGCGGCCACGCCGCTGGCGGTTATGACCGCCAGCTACGGCTGGCAGAATACCTACATCCTGCTGGGCCTGTTCACCATCGCCCTTACGGTGCTTGTCTATGCCATAGTCATCGACCGGCCCCGCCTCCGCGGGCTGCCCAGCATCCAAGAGGTGGAGACCGCGGAGCGGGGCTCCCCGCCGCCGGGCGCCGGCGACGAGGTGATACCGTTGCGCCAGGGCATGACCATGGCCTTCAGCTCGGGCAGGAAGTTCTGGCCCCTGGCGATATGGTTCTTCATCATCTACGGTTGCATAATGACATTCCAGGGCCTGCAGGCGGGCATGTACTACCGCAACATCTACGGCATGGAGGACTACAGCCTCCTCATAACCCTGGTGGGGGTGGGGATGATCTGCGGCGCTCCGGTGTCCGGGGTCCTTTCCGACCGGGTGCTGAGGTCGAGGAGGAAGGTCCTCATCATGGGAACGGCCATCTTCACGCTGCTATGGGGGTTCATGTGGCTCACCGCCGGGGATCTCGCCACCATGGGGGCGCAGGGGGCCATCACCTTCTGCTTCGGCTTCTTCGGCAGCTGGTTCGTGGTGGCCTTCGCGCAGCTGAAGGAGCTCTTCCCCTTGGCCATCATCGGCACGGTGATAGCGTCGCTCAACATCTTCCCCTTCGCGGGGGCGGCGGTGATGCAGAGCGTCTCCGGCCTCTTCGTCACCACCGGCACCGAGCTGGCGGAGTTCAAGTCGCTGTGGCTGTTCATGTTCCTCTGCATGCTGGTGGCCACCCTCTGCGCGTTCCTCTCGGTGGAGAAGCCGCCTGAATGAGCATACCGGGGCGCGGAGCTACCAAGTCGTCGTCGCTTCGGTGAAACTTAAATGCTTGGCCCGTGCATATTTCCCCTGCAAGGGGGCGAGGATCTGAAAAGGATGACGACTAACTTCGGGCGACCGGTGGAGAACGACCTGGACAGTATGACGGCGGGGAACCCCGGCCCGGTGCTGATACAGGACGTCCACCTGGTGGAGAAGCTGGCACATTTCAACCGCGAGAGGATCCCCGAGAGGGTGGTGCACGCCAAGGGCACCGGCGCCGGGGGCTACTTCGAACTGACCAAGGACGTGAGCGAATGGACCAAGGCCAAGTTCCTCTCCGAGGTGGGGAAGCGCACCGAGGTGTTCGTGCGCTTCTCGACCGTCGGCGGGGAGAAGGGCTCCGCCGACGCGGAGAGGGACCCGCGCGGCTTCGCGGTCAAGTTCTACACCGAGGACGGGAACTACGACTTGGTGGGTAACAACACCCCGGTGTTCTTCATCCGCGACCCGCTGAAGTTCCCTGACTTCATCCATACCCAGAAACGGAAGCCGGGGACCAATCTCAAGGACCCGGACATGTTCTGGGACTTCCTGTCGCTCACCCCGGAGTCGGTGCACCAGGTGACCATACTGTTCTCCGACCGCGGCACGCCGCGCAGCTACCGCAACATGAACGGCTACGGCAGCCACACCTTCAAGTGGTACAACTACCGGGGCGAGATGTTCTATGTGAAGTACCACTTCAAGACCGACCAGGGCGTCGAGAACCTCACCATGGAGGAGGCGGAGGAGGTGAAGGGCAAGGACCCTGACCACGCCACCCGCGACCTCCACGAGGCCATCGAGAGGGGCGATCCCCCATCCTGGACGCTGCAGGTGCAGATCATGACCCCGGAGGAGGCGGAGGAGTACCGCTTCGACCCCTTCGACGTGACCAAGGTCTGGCCCCACGGGGACTATCCGCCGATGGACATCGGCAGGATGGTGCTCGACCGCAACCCGGCCAACTACTTCGCTGAGGTGGAGCAGGCGGCGTTCTCCCCTGGCAACTTCGTGCCCGGCATCGCCGCCTCGGAGGACAAGATGCTGCAGGGGAGGCTCTTCGCCTACCCGGACGCCCACCGCTACCGCCTGGGCGCCAACTACCACCAGATACCGGTGAACGCCAGCAAGGCCAAGGTGGACAACTACCAGCGCGACGGCGCCATGCGCACCGACGGCAACATGGGGGACGGGCCCAACTACTGGCCTAACAGCCATTACGCCGCCGACCCGGTGCCCGGGGAGGGCGAGCCGATGTACCAGGTCGCGGGGATGGCGGGGCGCCAGCCCTACAAGCACGGGAACGACGACTTCGTGCAGGCCGGGGCGCTGTACAATAAGGCCATGAACGACCAGGACCGTGCCAACCTGGTGAAGAACATCGTGGCGCATCTGGGCAACGCCCGCCGCGACATCCAGCAGCGCCAGGTGAAGAGTTTCTTCAAGGCCGATGCCGACTACGGCCGCCGCGTCGCCGTTGGCTTGGGCCTAAGCGAGGATGACCTGGTCTGACCTTTCAAACCGTTTTTTCCAATTCTCACCGCGCCAAGCGGTGCAGGCCCTGCGAGCGGGCCGCCTGGAGGGCGCGGCGGTGCTCCTCGCCGCTTGTGCGGCGGGCCAAGGGGCGGTGCTTTTCCTGCGGGGAGGAAAGAACCTTCCATCCCGGACGGTACTGGTCCATTATGTTCACGTAACTGTCGCGGGACAGCTCCTCGGCGATGAAGCGCAGCACCCCGTCGCTGCCGGACATCCCTTGCGGGAGGACGAGGTGGCGGATCACCATGCCGCGGACGGCGACGCCGTCCTCCAGCACCAGGTCGCCGACCTGGCGGTGCATCTCCCGGAGGGCGGAGCGCATGATGCGCCGGTAGTCCTCAACGTTGGAGAAGGACCGCGCCGTCGCCTCGTCGTCGTACTTGGCGTCGGGCATGTAGATGTCCACCACGCCATCGAGCAGCTCCAGGGCCGAGAGGGAGTCGTAGCCTCCGCTGTTGTACACCAGCGGCAGGCGGAGGCCGTCGGCGGCCGCCAGGTCCAAGGCCTCCAGCAGATGGGGGACCACGTGCGACGGGGTCACCAGGTTGACGTTGTGGCAGCCCATGTCCTGCAGCTGGAGCATGATGTCGGCGAGCCCGCGGGCATCGACGGCGCGACCGTGACGCTCCTGGCTGATGTCATGGTTCTGGCAGTAATCGCAGCGCATGTTGCAGCCGGCGAAGAAGATGGTCCCCGAGCCCCTCCTGCCCACCAGCGGCGGCTCCTCGCCGAAATGGGGGCCGTAGCTGGCCACCAGCGCATGGCGGCCGACGCCGCAGAATCCCGTCTCTCCCGACAGGCGGTCGACGCCGCATTCGTGAGGGCAGCAGCGGCAGTCGGCGAGGGCGGCGACCGCCTCCTCAGCGCGGCGGCGGAGATCGCCGCTGCGATGCAGCACCGCGTAGGAGGGCATGGTGAATTGATACCGTTAGCGGATGAAATCGCTTATGGTCCCCGCCGCAGGCGGGCGTCCATGTCCGATAGGATGCGGCGCAGCTCCTCCTCTCCCACCGGGCGCATGTTGTTCGCCGCCCTGCTGTCGGCGAGCATCCGCTTGTCCAGGCTTAGGATGTCGACCTCCTCGCAACCGCGGTACATCGCATCGAGGCCCAGGTCGGTCTGCAGGTCCTCCAGGCCCTCGGCCAGCTCCTCGGGCCCGCGGTACCCCAGGCCCATGGACAGCGCCTGCAGGCGGCCGTCGTCGGCCCCGGCGTTGTAGCGCAGCAGCTCCGGCAGCATCAACGAGCAGGCTATGCCGTGGTCCAGGCCCATCTCCATGGTGATGGGGTAGCTCATGGAATGGGCCACGGCGGTGCGGGTCTGGCTGATGGACATGCCCGCCAGGAGGCTGGCCTCGGACATCAGCTCCCGCGCCTCGATGTCGGAGCCGTCGGCCGCCGCCCGCGCCAGGGAATCCAATGACAACGAGAGGGAGCTGAATGCGAAATAGGTGCTCACCGGGGTGGTGTCGCTGTTCCATATCGATTCGAAGGAGTGAGAGATGGCGTCCATCCCGGTGGCGATGGTCTGGTCGCGGGGGAGCGTGAGGGTGAGCATCGGGTCCACCACCGCCCGTGCGGGGAAGACGCCCTTGCCGTCCACCGACCTCTTGACCTCGTCGCGGCGGTCCCATATGGTGGCGAAGGGGGTCACCTCAGACCCTGTCCCGGAGGTGGTGGGCACCGCCGTCAGCGGCAGCGGCGGCTCCTTCGCCGCCTTGCCTCCCCTGAGGTTGTCGGAGAGGGTGAGCCCGGGATTGGGCAGGAGCCTTGCAAGCGCCTTAGCGGTGTCGATGCTGCTCCCGCCGCCCACGGCCACCACCGCCTCGATGCCCAGGCGGCGCATGCCGTCGGCCGCCTCGTCGATCCCGTCGAGGTCGGGGTTCGGCCTGACGCCGGTGAACATCTCGACCTTCCTGTCGGCCATGCGCTCCATGAGGGGGGCCAGCGTGCCCCGCTCCGTGGAGCCGGAGGTGGTGACCACCAGCACCCTATCCCCCTCCGGCAGGGGCATGTCCCCGTAGACGCCGTTGCCGAACAGGACCTCGGTGGGAAGATGGAAAGACCACATGTGATTCACCGTACCTCCAATGTGCGCATCAGCTTTTTCATGTTATCGGAGGGGGAGCCGCGGGGACGGCCGAGGTCGGCCCGCGACCCGGGGCTCACACGGACCTCCACGAAGTCCGCCCCCGATGCCAGGGCATCGGCCAGATCGGCGGCGGTATCCGCCCTGGCCGGGCGGCGGTAGCCGCAGGCGCTGGCGATGGCGGGCATGTCCAGCGCGTGGGCGACGGTGGGCTGGCCCCCCACCGACTCGTGGGCGCCGTTGTTGATCACCACGTGCGTGAGGAGGGGCGCATCGCTCTGGCCGATGACGGCCATGGCGCCCATGTGCATCAGCATCGACCCGTCGCCGTCGATGCACAGCACCCTCCTCTCCGGACGGGCGGTCGCGATCCCCAGGGCGATGGAGGACGCGTGGCCCATGGAGCCCACGGTGAGGAAGTCGTTACCGTGGCCCTCGCCACGGCCCTCCCGCAGCTCGTAGAGCTCGCGCGAGGCCTTGCCGGTGGTGCAGACCGTCACGTCCTCGGGACCCACTGAATCCAGGACGGTCTGCAGCGCCTCCTCCCTCGACATCGGATAGTCATCGAAGCGGTGCTGGCAGCTGCAGCGCTCGAACGCCCCCGAGCGCACCACCAGCGCCACCGGCCCGCGCCGCTCCATCATGCGGTCGTAGAGGGCGGAGACCTTCTCCGCCACGTTCTCGGTGGCGGAGTCCATGACCATATACGGTACGCCCATGGACTTCAAGAGCTCCAGGGTGACCTTGCCCTGCTTCACGTGCTGGGGCTCGTCCTTGCTGCCCGGCTCCCCCCTCCAGCCGATCATCAGCATCAGCGGTATGCCGTAGACCTCGGGATCCGCCAGGGACAGCAGTGGGTTCACGGCGTTGCCGATGCCGGAGTTCTGCATGTACACCATTGACGGCCGGCCGCTGCCGATGTAGCGGCCGGCGGCGAGGGCGACGGCGTTGCCCTCGTTGGCGGCGACCACGTGATGCAGGCCGCAGCCGGATACGAAGGCGCAGAAGTCCTTCAGCAGGGAGTCCGGCACGCCGATGAAGGCGTCAAGACCCTTGGCGGTCAGCGCGTCGCATACTTCCTTGGGAGGGATCATCACTTGCCACCGGGTATCAGCTCGATGACGTCCTTTATGGACATCAGCCGGGAGTCGGCCTCCGCCGAGCGGCGGTTGCTGAGTATCGAGGATGCCACCTCCATCATCGCCGGGTAGGCGGCGCGTATCAGGTGGTTGGCGTATATCACCGCGTTCACGCCGCGGGCCTGGAGCTCGTCCTCGGTGACCTGGTTGTAGCTGGTGGGGACCACGAACAACGGCACCCGGTCGGGGATGGCCACGTAGCCGTCGCAGAACTCGAATATCTCGTCCGGCTCCGGGGAGCGGCTGTGTATCAGTATGCCGTCCGCGCCCGCTTCCACGTAGGCGCGGGCGCGCTCCAGGGCGTCCTCCATACCCCTGCCCAGGATGAGGCTCTCGATCCTGGCGATGACCATGAACTCGTCGGTGACCCGGGCCGCCCTGCCCGCCCGTATCTTGGCGCAGAAGTTGCCGATGCTGTCCTGGGTCTGCTCCACGTCGGTGCCGAAGAGGGAGTTCTTCTTCAGGCCGGTCTTGTCCTCGATGATGGCGGCGGACACCCCCAGGCGCTCCAGGGTGCGCACCGTGAACTGGAAGTGCTCTATCTTCCCCCCGGTGTCGGCATCGAAGACTATCGGTTTCGTGGTCACCTCCAGCATCTCGTTCAGCGTCGTCACCCGCGAGCTGACGTCCACCGCCTCGATGTCGGGCTTGCCCTTGGCGGTGGACTCCGTCAGCGAGCTCGCCCATATCCCGTCGAACTCCGCCCTGCCGTTGTCGTCGTTCACGCTGACGTTCTCGACGATGAGGCCGGTGAGGCCGTTGTGGGCCTCCAGCAGCCTGACGATGGGCTTGGCCTTGAGCAGCCGCGCCAGCTTCGAGCGCCTGACGTCGGGGGTGGTGCCTATCTCCTTGATGGCCTTGTTGAGGGCGGTGGAGGAGATGCCCTCGGTGTAGGGCACCTCCACCAGCTCGCCTCCCCACTCCTGAAGGGCGTCGATCACCTGCTGGCGGACCTCCTTCTGCACCCCTTCCTTCCAGTCGTCGCCGTGCACCACGTAGTCGGGCCGATAGCGGCGCAGGTTGGGCCGGTAGTCCAAGTTCTCCTGCGGCACCACGCGGGACACCCCTTTGATGCTCTCCACCACCGCCCTCCTCTGCTCGTACGGCATGTAAGGCAGGCGCTTGTAGCGGGCGATGGCCTCATCGGTGAGAAGGCCTATCGTTACCTCGCCGATCTCGGCGGCCTTCTTGATTATGTTCAGATGGCCGGGGTGCACCAGGTCGGCGCTCATCCCGACGTATACCTGCTTCTCGTTCATGGGTTCCGCATTGCCCATCACCTTACGTTTAGATAAAACCCTTCGCATCCCTTACAAGCGACCCAGCGTGAGAGCGCGATAAGCGTTTTAAACCAGGATTTGATACACCGTCCTAGGCGACTGTAGTCTAGTGGTTAGGACCGGGGCTTCCCAAGCCTCTAACCCGGGTTCGAATCCCGGCAGTCGCACCATTCCTTCGTATCGGTGTTGCCCTCGGGGGCAATGCTTTTCTAACTCCGCCTGCCTAACAGACCTTAATGGGAGGGCGCCGCCCCCGCATTAAGGAGCAGGATACGAATGGCCTTAAACCTGGACCGGCTGGACACACAGATTCCGCTCACCGGTCTCAGCGTGCTCGAGCTCCTGCTCTCCCTGCTGGTCCTCGCCATCGGTTTGAGCGCGGCCAAGTTCCTGGCCTCCTTCTTCCATAAGAGCCTGAAGAGGAGTAGGCTGTCCGACCTCGGCAGCGAGTTCCTCGCCCGGCTGCTGACCATACTGCTGTACATCATAGTGGTGCTGGTCTTCCTGTCATCATTGGGCGTGGCGGTGGACTCCGTCGTCCTAGGCCTGTCGGCGGTGATAGGCCTGATCCTCGGATTCGGCATGCAGGACACCGTAACCAACCTCACCTCCGGAGTGTGGATCGCCGCCCTGCGGCCGATGGACATCAATGAGATTGTCGAGGTCGCCGGCCATTTCGGCGTGGTCAAGATGGTGGGCATGATGTCAACCGAGATAAGGACCTTTGACAACCAGCACATAGTCATTTCCAACCGCCTGATATGGGGATCGCCCATAATCAACCACTCGCGCATGCCCACCCGCAGGGCGGCGGTGGATGTGCACGTAAGCAAAAAGTCCGACCTGCAGAAGGCCATCAGGGTCTGCATCGACCTCATGAGGAGCGACCCCCGCGTCCACGACGACCCGGAGCCCATGGTCATCGTCATGAGCTACGGCGACTCCTCTGTGGACCTGCAGCTGCGAGCCTGGACCAAGACCGACGACCTTTGGATGGTGGAGTGGGACCTCACCGCCGCCGTCTCCGAGGCCTTCGCCGAGAACGACATCGAGATACCCTTCCCGCAGCGCGATGTGCACATCAAGAGCCAGGCCTGAGCGGCGTTGGCCGCTGTGGCCACCTTAAGCTTTTGTATTGCCCCGTATATGTCTTTTGACGGGTGAGATGATGATCGAGATTGACGGTTCCAGGGGGGAGGGCGGAGGGCAGATCGTGCGCACGTCCATCGCCCTGGCCGCCCTCACCGGCAACGACGTCCGTCTCACCAACATCCGCGAGAACCGCCCCACCCAAGGGCTGTCGCGGCAGCACTGCACCGCCATCAGGGCGGTGGCGGGAATGAACGACTCCTGGGTGGTGGGCAACCAGCCGGGGTCGCGGGAGCTGGTCTTCCGCCCCGGCGAGGGGGGCCCCAGCAAGATGGTCTTTGACGTGGGCAGCGCCGGCAGCATCAGCCTGGTGCTGCAGGCGATGCTGCTCTGCGCCCAATCGCACGACTCGGCGGTGAGCATGGAGATCCACGGCGGCACCAACGTGAAATGGGCCCCGCCCATCGACTTCTACCCTCAGGTGCTCTTCCCGTTGCTGTCGCGGATGGGCGTCGAGGCCGAGATGGAGATCGTCGAACGGGGCTTCTACCCCCAGGGAAGGGGGCATGTCAATGTGACGGTGCGGCCGGCGAAGGAGTTGAGGCCCCTGGTCATCGAGGAGCTCGGCGAGATACAGAGCGTCAGGACGCGGAGCTACAGTCAGAACCTGCCGGGGAGGATCGTCGACGAGATGGCCTGGTCCTGCCAGGAGATGCTCTCCGACCTGGCGGTCATCGAGGTGGAGAGGGACGAGCGGCAGGGCGGCTCCACCGGGGCGGGGATATCACTGGCGGCGGACTTCCGCCACGGCATGCTCGGAGCCAGCGCCCTGGGGTCGCGGGGCACCCCAGCGCAGGTGGTGGGGCAGGAGGCGGCCAAGGACCTCATCGTGGAGATGGACGGCGGCGGCACGCTGGACGTCCATGCCGCCGACCAGCTGGTGCCCTACATGGCACTGGCGAAGGGCGTCAGCAGCTTCCGGGTGTGGCGCATCAGCAAGCACCTGCTCAGCCAGATGGACCTGCTGGAGACCTTCCTGGATGTGAGTTTCGCCGTCTACCGTTTGCCGAAAGGATATCGCATCGAGGTCATTCCGGAGGAGAGTGGATGAGGCCCAAGGTCATAGTCAACTGCGCCATGAGCGCCGACGGCAAGATAGCGGGACGGGACCGCCGCCAGCTGAGGATATCCAGCGACGAGGACATCAAGAGGGTGAAGCGCCTCCGCCTCGACAGCGACGCCATAATGGTGGGGGTGGGGACGGTGCTGGCCGACGACCCGCATCTCACCGTCAAAGGACTGCCTCCCGGAAAGGGGCCGTTGCGTGTCGTGGTTGACTCCAACGGGCGCACCCCCGCTGACGCGAAGGTCCTGGACCCCGGGGCGGGGACGTTGCTGTTCCACGCCGAGGGCACCTCCCCGCCGCCGGACGCCGATTCCTTCGCCTGCGGCGAGGGGAGGGTGGACCTAAGGGCCGCCATGGAGGAGCTGGGCAGGCGCGGCGTCGCCACGGTCATGGTGGAGGGCGGCGGCGAGCTCATCGCCTCGCTGTTCGAGGATGGACTGGTGGACGAGTACCTGGTCTTCGTGGGCCCGTTGATGATCGGCGGCTCCGGCGCGCCTTCGCCGGTCGACGGCGAGGGCCGCGACGGGGTGGACGCGTTGCGCCTGCGTTTCATGGGGCATGAGCGGCTCGGCGACGGGGTGCTGCTGCGCTATGCGGTCGAGCATACGCCTGAAAAGGAGCGCGCCTAGTTGTAGACGGGCTCGATGACGAACTTGCAGTAGTTGTTGGCGATGCCGAAGCACTCGTTCTCAGCGATGCGGAAGCCGCGCCCGGTGCGCTCCTCGAGCACCGACTTGAAGACCCCTTCGTGGAGCAGGCAGAGCTTGATCCCCGTCTGGGGGTTGGTGTCGTAATCGTCCCTGATGATGATGGTGAGCGGCACGAAGGTGTAGACGCAGACCTCGCCCATGTCATGCAGCTCGTAGAACTCCTGCAGCTCGGATATGATGTCCTCGACGCTCTCCGACTCCACCGCCGTCGCCAGGGCCTTGCCGACCTCCGTGCCTATCTCGTACATGGCGGGATCGATGGACAGCCCGATGGCCTCGAGGCCGATGAGTATGGACCTCATCATCCCTTTGAGGAACGAGGAGGGCGTCCCTGCGGCTTCCAGCACCGTCTGGTGCAGGTACTCGTTCATCTCCTGCGACGGCGGTGTGGACTTCGCCACCGCCCGGGAGCAGAGGTAGAAGATCTTGCGACGGTTGTCCGCCGGGTCGTCACGGGAGGAGACCAGCTCCTCCTTGACCATCTTGTCCAAATGAACGGACAGGGTGGACTGCGCCTTCCCGGTCAAAGTGGCTATCTCCGTGAGGGAGAGGTCCTTGCCTTGAAGCTCCGCCAGTATCTTCTGACGCACCGGGTTGCATATCTGCCTCAAACCGGTGTTGGTAGAATACACATCAAAGGCGGTTTCGTTCATGGGGACCGATGGGCCATAACGATATTTCTTAATTAATGTTGTCGTATCGGTTCCCCTATGGGAATGTGGCCCATCAGTTTAATCTACGACCGGGCCCATAGGCAAGGGGTGAGTCCTTCTTGAAGGTGAAGACCGCGGACGGGGAGCAGGACGTAAGGGCGCTATGGTTCGAGGACGGCGAGCTGGTCATGATAGACCAGCGCCTGCTCCCCCGCTCGCTGGAGATGGTGCGCTACCGCAGCAGCGCCGCGGTGGCGGAGGCCATACGGGACATGGTCACCCGCGGGGCGCCGTCCATCGGCGCCGCTGCGGCCTACGGCATGGCCCTGGCGGCGCTTGCTGGAGAGGACCTCGCCGAGGCCGCGGCCACCATCAAGTCGGCGAGGCCCACCGCCAACGACCTGTTCTATGCCGTCGATTGGATGGCGTCGCGGACCGAGGAGGGCGAGGGCCCCGTCGAGGCCGCTGAGCGCTACGCCGCGGCCATAGTGGAGAAATGCGTCGCCATCGGCAGCCACGGAGCGCCCCTCATCGAGGACGGGCACCGGGTCATGACCCACTGCAACGCCGGCGCCCTGGCCACCGTGGACGTGGGCACGGCGCTGGCCCCCATCCGTCGAGCATGGAGCGAGGGGCGGAGGTTCATGGTCTACGCGTCCGAGACCCGGCCGCGGCTGCAGGGCATGCAGCTAACCGCCTGGGAGCTGCTGCAGGAGGGCATCGACCACGCGGTGATGGTCGATGGCGCCTCGGGGCATCTCATGCGCCAGGGTGTGGACCTGGTCATCGTGGGCGCCGACCGCGTCGTCGCCAACGGGGACTTCGCCAACAAGATCGGCACCTACGAGAAGGCGGTGCTCGCCAAGGAGCTTGACATACCGTTCTACGTTGCCGCCCCGGTGTCCACCTTCGACCTGTCAACCGCCAGCGGGGAGGACATTGTAATAGAGGACCGCTCGCCGGAGGAGCTCACCGTGATCGCCGGTACGGACCTGGCGCCGGACGGCGCCAATGTCCTGAATCCTGCTTTCGATGTCACTCCGGCGCGATATGTGAGCGGCTACATCACCGAGAAGGGGATTCTGAGCGCGGAGGAGATATCCTCAATGGGAGGGGAATGAGATGAACGAGCCGGAGGCCAGGGAGGAGCTCGCCAGGGTCTGCAAGATGATGTACGACCGTGGCCTGACATTCGCATCGGGAGGGAACGTCAGCGTGAGGCTGGAAGACGGCGACGTGCTGATAACCCCGTCAGGAAAGAACAAGGGTCTGCTGCGGGCCGGGGAGATGGTCAGGATGGGCATGGAAGGCGACGTGATCGGCCCGGGGAGGCCGTCGGTGGAGGTGCACATGCATCTCGAGTACTACCGACGCCGCCCGGACGTGGGCGCCATAGTGCACAGCCACCCGCCCTACTGCACCGCCCTGGCCCTGGCCGGGGAGAGGTTGCTGGGAAGTCTCACGCCCGAAGGAGCCATACTCTTAGGAGAGGTGCCCTTGAGCCCGTACGGAACCCCGGGCACCATGCGTCTGGTGGACTCCGTGGCCGAGAACTCGCAAAGCAACGCCCTGCTGATGGAGAAGCACGGCGCCTTCGCCGCCGGCGAGGACCTCATGGCGGCCTTCAACCGCATGGAGGAGATGGAGTTCCACGCCCGGCTGCAGCACATACTGGGAGAGAAGGCGGTGGAGTTCGATGATGCGGAGGTCAACCGCATCAAAGGGGGATGAGATGGTCTCTTTCCTGGTGACCAAGTGGTTCGGCTCGTTCCTCTGCGAAGGTAGCCGCGTCATCGACAGCAGGGTGTTCCCGCCCGAGGCGGAGGAGATAGCCCAGAGGCTGGCGAGGGTTCAAAGGGGCGAGGTGCTGGAGGAGGAGAAGGACCTCGTCGGAGAGAGGAAGGTGAGGGTCTCGGAGCAGAGGCAGTCCCTGCTGGGCAGACCGGGGCTCTTCGACTCCTCGTTCATAAGTCCGGACGAGAGCACCCACGGCCCGGAGCTCATGCATGAGGTGATGGTGAGGCTGGGCAGGCTGAGGACCGGCGAGCCGCTGGCCAGGGACCGCAACCTGGTGCAGGCCATCAGAGGCCTGGACGACCTCATCGAGACCTGCAACCTCATGAACGAGAGGCTGCACGAATGGTACGGCCTGCACTTCCCCGAGCTGGCCGACCATGCCCGTGAAAGGCGCTACGCGCAGCTGATCGCCGAGCACGGCGGCCGCGAGGGCGTGATCGAAGAGCTCGGGCTCGACCTAGAATCGATGGGCGCGGACATGGATGACGAGGACCTTGAGAGCATAAAGGGTATGGCTCAGAGTTTGGTAGACCTTTACGATAGACGAGCGGTGCTGGAATCCTACATAGCCGACAACATCGAGCCGGTGGCCCCTAACCTCTGCGCCCTGCTGAACCCCAACCTGGCGGCGAGGATGATATCCCTGGCCGGTGGGCTGGGGAGGCTGTCGGGCCTGCCTGCGTCCACGCTGCAGCTGCTGGGGGCGGAGAAGGCCATGTTCCGCCACCTGCGCTCCAACAAGAAGCCCCCCAAGCACGGCATCATCTACCAGCACCCGTCGGTGCACCGGGCGCCGTACTGGCAGAGGGGGAACATCTCCCGTGCCTTGGCCTCCAAGGCGGCGATAGCCGCCCGCCTCGATAATTACGGGGGCGGATTCCGCGGCGACGAGCTGCTGGAGCAGTTCGAGTCCCGGGTGGAGGACATCAAGCGGCGCTACCCGGACCCGCCGAAGAAGGCCGCCAAGGGCAAGCGTCCGCGCAAACGGCGCCGGTGAAGTCCTGGCGCTCTCGGGCCGGTGACAAAAATATATAAACAATATGTCATTAACAAACGATTCACATGTGGGAACAGAAGGAAGTCTCAGAACTGAAGGTCAACAGGTACGTCAACATCGATGACGAGCCCTGCAAAATCACCTCGATGAACACCTCCAAGCCGGGTAAGCACGGCGGCGCCAAGGCCAGGATAGAAGGCGTCGGTATATTCTCTGGCTCCAAGAGGACCTTGGTATCCCCGGTGAAAGCCAAAGCGCAGGTCCCGATGATCGACAAGCGCCGCGCCCAGGTGCTCTCCATCGGCAACGACGAGGCCCAGCTCATGGACATGGAGACCTATGAGACCATCACCATGCCCATCCCCGAGGACTTAACTTCGCCTCTGGAGGAGGGCGGAGAGGTGATGTACCTCACCGCCATGGGCCGGCAGCGCCTGATGTGAAGTAACCATGATACCTGGTGTCAGCTTCGCCGACGCCGAGCATTCCTTCGAGGATGCCGATTACGTGATAATGGGGGTGCCTTTCGACCGCACCACGTCGTTCCGGGCGGGCTGCCGCGACGGCCCGCATGCGGTGCGCAAGGCGTCGTACAACTTCGAGATGCACCTCTTCGAGCACGGGCACGACATCGGCGATCTGAAGGTCCATGACATGGGCGACCTCGAGGACCATGTGCAAGTGGACCATATGGTCGAGTCGGCTTACATCGAGACCTCCCGCATCGTGGACGCTGGCAAGTTCCCCATAACCATCGGCGGCGAGCATTCCGTCACCATCCCGGCGGTCAAGGCCTTCGGCGATGGGATATCGGTCATCTCCGTTGACGCGCACACCGATTTCCGCCAGGAGTACATGGGCCTGGGCAACAGCCATGCCTGCGTCATGCGCCGTTGCGCCGACCAGGTGGGCGAGGGCAACGTGGCGGTGATCGGCGCCCGCTCCATCTCCAAGGAGGAGGAGGATGCGGGCCTTCCGTTCTTCGTGGACTCCTTCTCCATATTGGATCACGGCATCGAGCAGGCCATCGACAAGGTCTTGGACCATATCGGCAACGACCGCGTCTACCTGACGGTGGACATCGATGGGGTAGACCCCGCCTTCGCGCCGGGGACGGGTACGCCGGAGCCGTTCGGCATCACCCCCTACGACGTGAAGAAGCTGATGGGCGCCATCGGCGAGCGCATGGTGGGCTTCGACGTGGTGGAGGTCTCGCCTCCCTATGACAACGGCAGCACCGCCGCCCTCGCCGCCCGCCTGATCAGGGAGGCGATGGCGGTCTCCCGCAAGGAGTGAGCCGATGGACCTGGCGGTGACGCTCAGCGCCGTGGGACTGGTCTCTGTGGCGGAGCTGGGCGACAAGAGCATGTTCGCCGTCATCGCCCTGGCGTCCCGCTACGGCCGTAAAGGGGTCTTCGTCGGCGCCCTCTCGGCCCTCATCATCGTTTCCGTCATCGGGGCGCTGCTCGGCACCACCGCGTCCATGCTCATCGACGACGCCATCATACAGCCGTTCGCCGCCCTGGTGTTCCTGGCCTTCGGTGCATTCATCCTCCTTAGGAAGGACCCGACCGAGGATGAGGACGAGGTCTACAAGGTGCGCTCCGACAGCGGAGTGTTGGCGTCCTTCTCGTTGATAGCTGTCATGGAGATGGGCGACAAGACGCAGATAGCCATCTTCGCCCTGGCGGCGTCCAGCGGCGACCTGGCCGCAGTGGTCCTCGGCGCATCGCTGGCCTTCACCGTGCTGGTGGCCGTCGAGGTCTATCTCGGCGACAGGATGGGCCGGAGGGTATCGGCCAAGAAGATGAGGACCGTTGCCGGCCTGGTCTTCCTGGCCTTCGGCATCGTTTATCTATTGCAGTGGCTGCTCTGAGGCCTCCAGCCTTTCCTGCAGCTGCTGCTGGATGATGTCCGCCCGCTCCGCTGCCTTCTGCGGCGATGATGATTCGGAATAGATGCGGAATATGGGCTCGGTGCCCGACGGGCGTAGAAGGACCCAGCCGTCATCGTAAATGAGCTTCACGCCGTCGGTCTCGTCCAGGCGCTGGTCGGCGAACAGCTCCTTGGCATAGACCTGCAGCCCCATCTTGAGCGCTTCAGGGCAGGGGAACTTGCGCTTCTCGGTGTGGTAGACCGGGAGGGAGGACGCCTGCTGCGACAACGGCCCGTGCCTAACGACGGCCTCGAGCATCTTGGCAGCGCTCATGGGCCCGTCGCGGCAGTGCTGGTGCTCGGGGAATATGAGGCCGCCGTTCTCCTCCCCGCCGAAGAGGGCGTCGATCGCCATCATACGGCGGGCGACCACCGGCGACCCCACCGGCGTGTACTCCACGGTCCCGCCGGCGGAGCGCACCACGTCCTCCACCATGGAGGAGCTGCTGACCGGGGTGACCACCGTGCCCTTGCTCTTGCAGAGCATGGCCTTGGCTATCAGCGCCAGGCTCTTGTCGCCTGTCAAGTATTCGCCCGCGTCGTCCACGAACACCGCCCGGTCGGCGTCGCCGTCGAAGGCCACGCCGAGGTCGGCGCCGCTGGCCTTCACCAGGGATATGAGGTCGCCGAGGTTCTCCTTCGTGGGCTCGCTGGGATGGCCGGGGAACTTGCCCTGAGGGTCGGAATTAACGGTTATGGCCCTCACACCCAAGCGGTCCATCAGCCGCGGCCCCACGGAGAATGCGGCGCCGTTGGCGCAGTCCATCACCACCGTCAGGCCCGCGGACCTTATCGCGTTGGCGTCCACCAGCCTCGTGACCGCCTCCAGGTACGCGTCCTCGGCCCCGGGGGCGCTGCGCAGCGACCCCACCCGGTCCCAGTCGGCGCATTCCATTTTCGAGAAGAAGAGGTCCTCGACCTCCTGCTCCTTGTCGCGGGGAAGCTCGGTGCCGTCGTGGTCAACGCACTTGATGCCGTTGAACTCGGGCGGATTGTGGGAGGCGGTGACCATCACCCCTCCATTGACGTCCTCGTGAGTCTTGACGTAATGCTGGAGCACAGGGGTGGCCACGATGCCCAGCTCTATCACGTCCGCGCCCGCCGCGCTGAGGCCGGCGGCCGCCGCCGAGGCGAGCATGTCGCGCGAGGTGCGGGTGTCGGTGGCCAGCGCCACCTTGCCGCCCATGTAGCCGCCTATGGCCTTCCCCAGCTGCAGGGCCAGCGCGCAGTCCATGCCTTCGTTGACGATGCCGCGCACGCCGTTGGTGCCGAAAATCCTTCTCTTCATGCGATCATTCCCTGCGAGATGTTATCAGTATGTGGATGGTGTCGGCGCAGTCCTTGCAGCGGTCGGCGGACTTCTCCACCGCCTCCAGCAGGCCCTTGGCCATCATGGTGCCGCGGAAATCCATGTCCGCCATGAGGATCTTGGCGAGGGTGGAGACGTTGAGCTCGTCGATCACCCGCTCCTGGGACTTTATGCTCTGGATGCACTTGAGGGTGTCATCCTCGTCAGCGCCCAGCCTCTCCACCGCCCGCAGCAGCATCTTGCTGGCCAGGGTGAGCTCGTTGCAGACCGCCCGCAACGCGTCCCATATATGGACGGGTATCTCGATGCCCGCCTCGATGACCAGCTGAACGTGGATGGCGCCCTCCATCGCCCAGTCGGCGATGCGGTCCATCTTGCGCACCAGGTGCATGAGGTCCTCCCTCTCCCGCGGGTCCAGATCCCCCTTGCTCAGCTTGAAGGCCAGGCGGTCCTCGATGCGGTCCGCCTCCTTCTCGCTGAGCACCAGACGGTTGATGGCGCCCATGGCGGTGTCGTCGTCCCCCTTGGACATCGCCGTCACCGCCCTCTCCAGCTCGTTGACCGAATCGATGATGATCAGACCGTGCTCTCTCATGCCCTTGAGGACGAAGTCCTCCCTCCTTCTCCCGAACCACTCCAACAGGGGCTTGCCCTTCTTGTCACTCAAGTCTGATCGCCTCCGATGTGCCCTCCCGGGGCCGCTTGTAAACCATGGACATCTTGCGGTTGAACACCAGGCTGACCTTGTCGCCGATGGCGGGCGGCTCCCGGTGCTTGGGGATGTTGTACTCCACGATGTCGGCGCTATTGGACCGGGTCACCACCCTCCAATAGCTGCCCAGGTATATCACCTGCAGCACGGTGGAATGCAGTCCCTCCTTGGCGGTGTACACGTACTCCGGCCTAACAGAAAGGATCACACCATCGTTCACCTGGAAATGCCGGTTGCCGCCCACCTTGACATCGGTGCCGTCCCTCAGCCTGACCAGAAGGTTGCGGTCGTCCTTTCCCGAGACCATCCCCTCCATGAGGTTGGTCTCCCCTATGAAGTATGCGGTGAATAAATTGTTCGGTCGGCGGTACAGCCTCATGGGGGTGTCGGTCTCCACGATGCCGCCGTTGCGCATTACCACGATGCGGTCGGACACCGACATCGCCTCGTCCTGGTCGTGGGTCACATGCACCACGGTGATGCCCAGGTCCTTCACCAGGCGGCGGATCTCATAGCGCAGGTCCATCCTCACGCGGGCGTCCAGGGCCGAGAGGGGCTCGTCGAGGAGCATCAGCCTCGCCCCCGAGGCCAGCGCCCTGGCGATGGACACCTTCTGCTGCTCCCCGCCCGACAGCTCGCGGGGGAACATCTCCAGGCGTTCGAGCATGTTCACCAGCCGTAGGGACTTCTCCGCTATCTCGCGGCCCTCCTCCACCGTCCTGCCCTGCATGCGGGGGCCGAAGGACACGTTCTTCAGCACCTTCATGTGCGGGAAGAGGGCGATGTTCTGGAACACGTAGCCGACGTGGCGGTCCTCTATGGGCACGTCGGTGACGTCCACCCCGTCTATCGACACCCGGCCCTCGGTGGGCGTCCACAGGCCGCATATGATCTTTATCAGCGAGGTCTTGCCGCATCCTGACGGGCCCAGGATGGTGAGGTACTCGCCGTCCCTGATGACCAGGTCTATGTCCTTGACGGCGTAGATGTCGCCGAACCTCATGGTCACCTCGTCCAATGATATGTGGGGCATTCAGTCCAACCTCAGCTCCTCTTGAAGGCCCCCGGGAGGCAGGGCGAAGACGATGGCCTCGGAGGGGGGCCACCCCACCGTCACCTCGTCCCCGGGGCTGTATTCCTCGAACTTGCGGTTGGGCAGCTTGGCGGAGCAACGCTGCCCTTCAGCCATCACGTCCACGTGTATCGTCACTCCCTCGTAGAGCACCCTCTCCACCCGGCCGAGGAAGAAGCCCTCGTCCAGTTTGAGGGTGGTGTTGCCCACCTTCACCGCCACCGCCACCTCAGAGCCGATGGGGTGTGGCGAGGGGCGGGCCCTGACGGTCACGCCGCGCTCGTTCTCCACCACGGTCTCCTCTCCGCTGGAGACCACCTTGCCGATGAAGAAGTTGGACTGGCCGACGAAATTGGCCACGAACGGCGTCAGCGGGTTGTCGAACACCTCGCGAGGGGTACCCACCTGCTCCACCCTGCCTTTGCGCAGCACCGCCACGCGGTCGGCGATGACCATCGCCTCCTCCTGGTCGTGGGTGACGTGTATGGCGGTGATCCCCATGGCCTTCACCAAGGAGCGTATCTCACGGCGCAGCTCTATGCGGAGGCGGGCGTCGAGGGCGCGCAGCGGCTCGTCCAGGAGCAGCACCTTCGAGCCGGAGGCCAACGCCCGCGCCAGGGCGGTGCGCTGCTGCATGCCGCCGGAGAGCTCGTTGGGCATGGCGTCCTTGCGCCGGTGCAGATGCACCATCTCCAGCATGTTGTGCGCCACGTCCTCGGACTCCCGTGGATGCCATTTCTTGATCCGCGGCCCGTACATCACGTTGCCGTTGACGTCCATGTGCGGGAACAGCGAGTACACCTGGGAGAGCATCGCCGCCTCGCGGTACTCCGGCTCCACCCTGGTCACGTCCGTGCCGTCGAAGAGCACTTTCCCCCTGTCGGGGTCCAGCAGGCCCGCCGCCATGCGCAAAGCGGTGGTCTTGCCGGCGCCGGTGGGGCCCAGTATGCACATGTACTCGCCGTCCTCCACCCTCAGGGACATGCCGTCGGCGGCCACGGTCTTGCCGTATCGCTTTCTCAGGTCCTGCATCTCAACGACGGTCATCAGTACCCGCCTCCGTCACGCCGGACCAAATAGCGCAGGGCCAGCATGAATATGAACGAAACGATTATCAGCACCATGGCGGCGATGGATGCCAGGTAGAAGTCGCCGCTGTTTATGAGGTTCACGATGTAGACCGGCATGGTGTTGGCCTCGGCGCTGACGGCGACGGTGGCGCCGGTCTCACCCAGGGAGCGGGTGAAGGCGAGGATGGCCCCGGCGAGCACCGAGGCGCGGATGATGGGCAGCAGTACGGTGCGGAAGGTGCCGAACGGCTTGGCCCCCAGAGTGCGGGCCGCCTCCTCATAGGAGGGGTCCACCTCCATGACGGCGCCGGCGACGTTACGCACCACCAGGGGATAGGTGAAGGCGATGTGGGCGAATATGACCAGCACGGTGAGGTTGGTGACCAGGTCCTGAGTGGTCCAGAACAGGGCCAGGGAGAAGCCGAGAGCGGTGGTGGGCACTATCAGCGGCACGTTCACCAGCGAGTCCACCACCTGTGCCAGCTTCTTGTCGCGGTGGCGGGCGATGTAGAGCGCCAGCGGGACGCCGAGGACGATGTCCGCCGCTGTGACGATCCCGGCGACCATGAACGAGTAGGAAAGCGCGTCCACCAGTCCGCTCCAGTCCATGTCCCCGGGCGCGGGGACCAGGAGATAGGCGAAGATGAAGAACGACGGTATGATGACGATGGTGAAGAGGAAAACGAAGCTCAGCAGGTCCTTGGCCTTAGGGAATGTGCCGCGGCTCAGGACCCTCTCCCAACGAGGCCAGACCTTGTCGAAGGGGACGCTCACCCTCCCCAGCACGTACTTGATGATCAGCAGGAACACTATGGCGGTGATGATGAGTATTATGCTCACCACCGCCAGCACCGCCTCCACGTCCGCCACCCCCACATCCGGCTGCTTCAACCAGGCGATCAGCGTCGGACCGGTGAAGAACACGTCCGCCTTGCCCACGGTGATGAGCGCGATGAAGGTGCCGCCGGTCTCGCTCAGCGAGCGCGCGAAGCAGAGTATGAATCCGGTGATGAGGCCGGCGCGGAACAGGGGCAGGGTGATGGTGCGGGCGGCGGTGAGCCTGCTGGCGCCCAGGGTCATGCCCGCCTCCTCGTAGCTCTGGTCTATCTGCTCCAGTATGGCGGAGAGTGAGCGTACCATGTAGGGATAGGTGAAGATGATGTGGAGCAGCATTATGAGGATGTACGGCTCGGCGACGATGCCCAACGCCCCAGGGGGAACGGGGGCGTCCACGGGGAGTCCCCAGAATATGCCGATGGAGAAGCCGAGAGCGGCGGTGGGGAATGCCAAGGGCATGTCTATGAGGGTGTCCAGCAGCCTCTTGCCGCGGAAGTCCTTGCGCACCATTATCCATGCCATCGGCAGGCCGATGACCAGGTCGATGATGGTGACCAGGAGGGCAAGGCTGAAAGACGTGAACACCGCCCCCCATATCATCGACATGACCTCGGGCTCGCCCAGCACCGCGTCGCTGAGGTTCTGGAAGTCGGCTAGGCCGTAGATGAGGACGTAGACGGTGGGCAGTATGATGAAGCTGAGGAAGAATATGGTAATGAATCCGAACCAGCCGTTGCGTACCCCCCTCCTGCTGGAGAGATCGTCGATTCTCTTGGTCAGACTCATCGCGATCAGGTCAACGCTTGACCGATGATTGCATATTTATCAGCTATGGCGGTCATCTATATAGGATATATAATCTCTATATTTTTTCTTGGCCGTCTGCGGCGTGACCGCCCGATAAATTCAAGCGCTGGATCGGGGAAGGGTAAGGTGCCAGAACCTTTATCTAAGATGCCTCAACGGTATATCTTATCGTACACCTTCTGCCCGGCGCCGACCTTGGCACCGGGACAGACTATGGTGCGGCGCAGCACCGCGCCGGGGGCCACCTCCGCCCGGGAGAGCACCGCGCAGTCCTCGAGTTGAGCCCCGGACGAGACCTGGGCGCCCTCGCAGAAGACGTTCTCCTCCGGCCCGGCGGCGCGCAGCAGCACATTCTGCGCCTCCAGGTAGCTGGAGCGGGTGCCGCAGTCCACCCAGTGACCCTCGAAGAGGTGCCCGTTCATGCCGAGGTCCAGAATGCGGGGGAAGACCTCCTTCTCCAGGCTGACCACGCCGTCGGGTATGTGCTCGAGGACCTCCGGCTCGAAGACGTAGACCCCGGCGTTGATGAGGTCGGAGAGCTCCTCGCCCGGCGGGGGCTTCTCCTGGAATGATGTGATGCGGTGGCCGTCGAGGGCCGCCACGCCGTAGGCGCTGGGGTCCTCCACCCTCCACAGCGCTATGGTGCCGATTCCGCCGCGGGAGCGGTGCTGGCGCAGCATCTCGCTCACGTCCAAGGAGCTGACGATGTCGCCGTTGAACGCCAGGAAGGTGCCGTCGATGTGCTCCCGCAGGTTCTTCAACGCCCCGCCGGTGCCCAGGGGGCGATTCTCCTCCACCAGGCGGACCTTCACCGGCAGCTCGGCGGTCTCGAAGTACTCCTGCAGCCTCCCCTTCATATAATTGACCGCCAGCAGGACCTCGTCCACCTCGGCGGGCAGGGAGTCGATTATGTGGCGCACCAGGGGCTTCCCCGCCAGGGGCACCAAGGGCTTGGGCATGCTCAACGTGAGAGGCCGCAACCGGGTGCCCTTGCCCCCTGCGAGAATGACCGCCTTCATCTCATCCGCTCATAGCGTCGATAAGCTGACAACGTTGTTGCCGCGCAGCACCACGGTGCCGAGGCGTCGGTTCTGGTCAGTGTTGAACTCCTCGGTGTCCTCCAGGACCATGTTCATGTAGTCGTCGAAACCGGTGAGTTTGCCCTCCAGCATCCGGCTGTCCTTAAGCAGCAGGGAAATTCTCTTGTCCAAAGACTTCTCCATTAAAGCGAGAGGCATGACCATTTAAATCAATCGAGAAAGCTGAACTAGCTTTTTAAATCTTTTCTATGCTTGGCGGTCCTTGGCGGAGTCCATCCATCGCTTGATGTCCTCGCGGCTGCGGGCGTCGATGCCGAAATGCTCCGAGAAACGGCGGTTGGTCCGCAGCTCCAGGGTCTGCCCTTTCTTCTTGGCGTCGATCAGGCCCAGCTCCCTCAGCCTGCGCACGTCGTCATAGACCCGGGAGCCGAGGTTGCGGCAGAGCTCGCTCTGCTCCACCGGTTGATGGTAGGCTATCATCGCCGCCGTGCGCAGCGCCGACGGCGGCACATCGGGAGGGGAGAACTGCTGCCCGTAGGGCAGGTACTCGTCGCGCAGGCATATCGAGTAGCGCCCCGAGGAGCGCAGCACCTTGAGGGCGGAGCCCCTCTCCTCGTAATCGGCTTGAAGTCGGCGGAGGCCGTCGCGCACCTCCTTCTCGCTGAGGCCGGTGGCATCGGAGAGGTCCACCGGCCGCAGGCCCTCATGAGAGGCGAAGAGCACCGCCTCCAGCAGCGCCTTGGGCTCCAATCACATCACCAGCTTGTCGTCCGCCTCAGAGAGGACGGCGTCCTCGACGCTGCCCTCCATCCAGTCCACCTTGATCTCCACGAAGGCCTCGCCCCGAGGAAGGTCATCCTGCCAGGCCGCCAGCAGCCCGTTGCGCACCAGGAAGAGCAGCGCCACGAAGGTGGAGATGTTGCGGTCGTGGTCGGGGCCCATCAGGTCACGGACCGATATGGGGCCCGCCCCCAGCCTCTGCACGCGCTGCCAGACCTCCTCCACGTCCTTCTCCATGTCCTCGTCGTGGGCCTGGTTGCTGAACCTCTTCACCTCCTTGCGGGGCCGGGCCTCGCGCTGCCTCTGCCTCTCCATCTCGCGGCGGGCGTCCTCGAAGGCGTCCAGCAGCTCCATCAGCGACACCGGGCGCAGCTCGCGGCGGCGCAGCGCGGGGGTCAGCACCGCCGGCGCCGGCATCAGGCCCTCTCCCTCCTCGAACAGCGCTTCCGACATCGCCTCCACGTCCCACTCCATGAACGGGCGGTCGTGGCGCTCCTTCTCGCTGACGACCTCCTCGCTCTGCAGGCGGAGGATTCGCCAGGCCATGTGCACCAGCTTTCCGGCGACGATCAGGTCGAGGCGCTCCTCGCCCATCCTCGCCGAGTAGAGTCGGGTGAACTCCAAGAGGTCTATGGACCAGGGGTCCATGCCGTGGTTGAGCACCAGGTCGAAGGCCGAGCGTATCGCCTCGTCCACCGGGTCGCAGAGTGACTCCCCCTCCTCCCGCTCCAGTATCCCCAGGTAGCGGTGGATGTTCTCGTTGTCCTGCTCGTCGTCCACCAGGGACTGGTGGAACATCAGGTGCTCCAGCACCGTTCCGTCTATCCTCGCTGTCATGCGCTCCCCTCCGCATCCCCGAGCTTGCGGGCGACCTCGGGGAATTCAGGCTGCATTATCACCTTGCTCACGCCGTTGGGCTGCCGAGTGACGCCCATGAGGTGGTCGGCCTTGCCCAGGGTCACCTTGCGCAGCGATATCTGCACGAACTGCGCCTTGGCGCAGCTCTGCTTCACGCGGCGGGCGACCATCTCGGCGTTCACCGAGTCCAGGAACATGTCCACCTCGTCCAGGAGATAGAAGGGCGAGGGCTGGTGATCCTGCAGGGCGAATATGAACGCCAGGGCGGTGAGGCTCTTCTCCCCGCCGCTGAGGGCCTCCAGGCGCAGCAGCTTGCCGTTCTTGGGCTTGGCGTTTATCATCAGGCCTCCCTTGAAGGGCTCCTGAGGGTCCTCCAGGGAGAGGTAGGCATCGCCGCCGCCGGAGAGGTCGGCGTACACCTCGCGGAAGTTGGCATCGACGGCCTTGAAGACGCCGTCGAAGACCTTCTTCTTCTCCTCGTTGAGGGCCTCCATCAGCGCGAGCAGCTCCTGGCGCTGGGCCTCCAGCCTCTCCACCTCTTCCAGCATGCGGGCGTGGCGGCCGCTCTTCTCCTCGTGGTCCTCGATGGCGCGCAGGTTGACGTTGCCCATCGCCTCCAGCGAAGACTCGTGGCGGCGGATGCGGCCGCGGATGCTGTCCATCGACGGCAGCGGCGGCTCCACCTCCACGGAGAACGCCTCCAGCTCATTCTCCAGTTGGGCGACCCGTTGCATCGCCTGCTCGTGCCGCAGCCGCAGGCCGGTCTGGAAGTCCCTCTTGGTGTCGATGCGGTCCTTCATCGAGTCCGCCTCAGAGGAGCGCGCCACCGACTTGCGGTAGGCGTCGTCGCGCTTGTCCCTCAGCTCGCGCAGCTCGTTCTCCATGGACTGCATCATCCCCTTGACGGCGGCCATCTCGGTGCGTATGGCGCTCTCCTCCTCGCGGGCCTGGTCGCGTTCCCGGCGCAGGGAGGCCGCCCTCTCCTCCAGGCGCAGCGCCTCCCCCTCGTTCTCCTGGCGGCGCTCCGACAGGGATACCAGGCGGGAATCAGCCTCCCGCAGCGACGCGGCGGTGTCGCTGGCGGCGCGCTCCGCCTCGATGAGCGCTTGCTGCAGCTCGTTGAGCTGTAACTGGACCTCCTCGGGCGCGAGCTGGAGCATCTCCTCCTTCAAGGCGTCCCGCCGGCCGCGCGACTCCTGCAGCGAAGCGGCGCAGCGGCGCAGCTCCTCGTCCTTGGCCTGCAGCGAGCTCTCCTCGCCGGAGGCCTCCTGCTTGACGGCCTCCAGCCTCTCCTTCGCCTGGTCGCGGCGCTGGCGGGCCTCGTCGCGCTTGCGCTCCAGGCGGCCCATCCCCTCCTCGAAGTCGCGGCTGGACGACGAAGCTTCGCGGAGCTCCTCCTCCATGGCCCGCATCCTCTCGGTCAAGGTCCGCAGCTCGGTCTGCGCCCGCTCCGCCTCCTCGGAGGCGTGGCGCAGCTCCTCGGCCACCTTCTCCAGCCTGCCGGCGGCGGCGGAGCCGAAGCGCATCCCCTGCTTGGCGACGCTGCCGCCGACCATGGCGCCGGCGGCCTCGATCAGCTCCCCCTCGAGGGTGACTATCCTCACCCCGCCCATCAGGTCGCGCGCCGACGGCAGGTCCTCGGCGACCACGGTGTCGCTGAGCACGTGCCAGAAGGCGGCCCGGTAGGCGGGGTCGAAGCTGACCAGGTCGATGGCGTAGCCGATCGCGCGCTCGGCGGCCATGATGGCCTTGGCCCGCGGCCGCCCCTCCTGCATCTTGCTCAGCGGCAGGAAGGTGGCGCGTCCCGCCTTGCTCCTCTTCAGCATGGCGATGGCCTCCGAGGCCACCTGGTCATCGTCGACGATGATGGCCTGCATCCTCCCGCCGGCGGCGACGGCCACAGCGGTCTCGAAGCGCTCCTCCGCCTCCGCCAGCTCCGCTATGGTGCCATGGATGCCCTTTATGCTGCCGCGATCCCTCGCCTCCAGGACGGCGGCCACCGCCCGGTTGTACCCTTTCTGCAGGTTCTCGGCGGCCTCCTTCTCCGCCTTGAGAGAGTTGTACTCCCTCTCGAGGCGATAGACGGCCTGGCGCAGGTCCTTCTCGTCCTGGGCGCAGCGACTCTCCTCCTGTTTGAGGTCGCGCAGGGTTCCGGCGAGCTCCTGGGCGCGGCGGGCGGACTCCCCTTCGCTGGTGCGCAGCTCCCGCATCTGCCACTCGGCGTCCTGGGCCTCGAACTTGGCGGTCTCGATGTCCTCCTCCAGGGAGGAGCGCTCCCTCTCCAAGGCCTCGATCCGCGATTCCAGGCTCCCGCGCTCCAGGGTCAATGCGTGCTGCGCCTCGCGGCACTCCTCGATCTCCGCCTCGGCGGCGGCGGTCTCCTCCTGCAGCCTGGCCAGCTCCCCGCCGCGGGAATCTATCTCCTGGCGCAGCGTCTCCAGCCTCCCCTGCAGCGAGTCCCTCTCCTCCACGGCGGCCTCCTTGCGGTCGGAGGCGGCGGCGCGGGCGGTCTTCGCCTCCCCCTCCTCAGCGTCCAAGGCCTGCCGCTCCTCCTCGGCCTCGGCCGCCCTGCCATCCACCTCGGCGATGTCGGACTCCGCCCTCTCGGCGCGGTCCTTGCGCCGGGCGGCCTCCACCATCAGCTCGTCCCTCTTGTCCTTGAGGGCGCGGTACTCGTCCCCGCCGCGGGACTCCATCTCCTGCTCCCAGCGCCCCTTCTCCTCCTCGAATGCGGCCGCCTCTTCCAAGAGTTGGCGGCGCTTCTCCTCCAGGGAAGCGATCTCGTTGTCGTAGGAGTGGATCTGCTCCTCGGCGGACCCGGCCTCCGAGCGCGCCAGCTCCAGACTCTTGTGGGCCAGCTGCGCCTTGGCCAGGTCCAGCTCCGCCTTGGTGTCCAGGTAGCGTCGGGCCTCGGCACGCTCCTGCTCCAGCTGCTCCAGCTGCGCCTCCAGCTCCTTCTTGATGATGGATATGCGGTCCAGGTTCTCCTCGGTCTCCGCCCGCTCCTCCTCCGCCTTGGCGATGTCCGCGTCGAAGCGCGCGATTCCCGACATGTTGTCCAGCACCCTGCGCCTCTCCAGGTTGCCCATCTCCACGATGCGGGTCACGTCCCCCTGCTGCACCAGGTTGTAGCCCTCGGCGGATATCCTGGCGCTGGAGAGCAGCTCGTCGAACTCCCCCAGCGAGGAGCGGTGGTCGTTCACATAGAAATAGGAGTTGTAGCCTTCGCCGGAGGAGGAGAGCTTGACCGTCCTGGTGAGCTTCACGGTGTCGGCGTCCCAGGGTATGAGGCGGTCGTGGTTGTCGAATATCAGCGAGACCCGGGTGAGCTCGGCGGGTCGGCGGCTCTTGCCGCCGTCGAATATTAGGTCGGGCAGCTTGCCGGCGCGGATGGCCTTGGAGCTCTTGGGCCCGAGGACGAAGAGGATCGCATCGGCGATGTTGGACTTGCCAGAGCCGTTGGGGCCGGTGATGGCCATGTAGCCTTCCAGCAGAGGTATCGTCAGCTTCCCGCCGAAGGACTTGAAGTTCTCAAGCTCTATCTGTCTGAGGTACAGTTCCCACACCCCTTGAGCGGGGCGAGGCTCAAGCCCATCCCTGGCCTGAGCTTGTCGCATCCCATCGTGGACGGGCCTGGCCCGACCATCATTATAAGAGAAGTAGACCTTATTTAAAAGTTGTCGGCGCATCCAGCTTTCTGGCGTCCTGAGACATGAGGCATTTTCCTGCAGCGCGTTCCCTGTGCCGCGGCCCGTGGGCTTGAATGCCCACCCAACGATGCCGCATTATCGCCATCTTTGAAATAGAATGATTCTGTTGTCCAGTCGATGCTCGTCTCCGTGGTGGTCAAGGTCCGCAACGAGGAGCACTGCATAGCGGACCTCCTCGATTCGCTGGTTCTGCAGGAGGGGCCGCTGGAGATCGTCATCGTCGACGGGGACAGCACCGACCGCACCCGCGAGATAGTGCGCGAATACCAGGGGACATTCGGCTTCATCAGCCTTTACTGCGAGGGCGACAACCGCGCCGAGAGCATGAATCACGGCCTCTCCGTGGCCGAGGGCGACATCATCGCCCTGACCGACGGCGATTGCATCGCCAACCCGTTCTGGCTCAAGGAGATCCGCCGCTCCATCCGCGACGAGGGGCATGATTACGTGGTGGGCCGCAGCATCAACATCGGCTTCTGGTCGTGGGAGCAGCTGCCGCGGGTGCAGATCTACAACCGAGGAAATGACTGCAGCTGGCCGGGCTGCAACATCGCCTACCGCCGCGAGGTCTACGAGAATGTGGGGGAGGTCGACGAGTGGTTCATCACCGCCGAGGACATCGACTTCAACATCAGGGCGACCGAGGAGGGGTACGCCATCCATTACAACCCAAATGCGGTGATCTACAACCGGACGCGCACCACGATCTACGGGTTCATCGAGCAGACATTCTGGAACGGCGCCGGCAGGAAGCAGCTCACCGAGAAGTACGCGGAGACGATGTGGAGCAGCTACAACCTCCTGACCATGCTGAGGGATGAGAACATCAACTTCTGGTTCGTGGTGAGGTCCTTCTTCGCGGGAATGGGTTACATCAGCTACAAGCTGTTCGGCGACCGATATCCCGCCAGCAACGATTAACTAAGAAGACCCCTTTCTAAGCCTGGGTTTTCCTTTGCGAGTAACGGTAATAATCCCCACCATGAACGAGGCGGAGTCCATCGGCGCGGTCCTCGACGACCTAGACTCCGCGTTCTCCGGCAGCGTCCACGAGCACGATGTGCTGGTGGTGGACACCTTGTCCGACGACGGGACGCCGGAGATCGCCCGCGCCCGCGGAGCGAGGGTGGCGGAGGAGCCGCGGCGCGGCTACGGCATCGCCTACAAGACCGGCTTCGCCGCCGCCGAGGGCGACGTGATCGCCACGCTCGACGCTGACTGCACCTACCCCGCCGAGGACATACCGGCCCTCTGCGACATTCTTAGCAGCGAGGAGCTGGACTTCATCACCACCGACCGCTTCGCCGCCATGGACGAGGGGGCGATGAGCGCCAAGCACCGCTTCGGCAACTGGGTGCTCACCAAGACGATGAACCTGCTCTTCGGCCTTCGCATCAGGGACTCGCAGAGCGGCATGTGGGTGTTCCGCCGCGAGGTGCTGGACCGCTTCGAGCTGCGCTTCGACGGCATGCCGCTCTCCCAGGAGATCAAGATAGAGGCCATGGGGAAGTGCCGCGCCAAGGAGCTGCCCATCACTTACCGCCAGCGTGTCGGCGATGTCAAGCTCTCGTCATGGAGGGACGGCTCGGAGAATTTCCTTGCGTTGTGGAGAAAGCGTTTCCTCAGAGCATCCCCTTGACGGCGCGTATCGTCTCCCGCAGCCCCTCGCGGGCCTCTTTGCGGTAGATGCAGGCCGCCGGATGGTAGGTGGGGATGAGCACGGTCTCGTTGCCGTCCACGTCCAAGGGGACCCTGCTGTTGACGATGTCCTTCATGGGCGCCTCCAGGCCGGCGAGGGCGCGGCAGGCGGAGCGGCCGAGAGCCACCACCGCATCGCGCTCGGCGAGCTCGCTGAGCAGGAAGGGGCGGCAGGCGGCCATCTCCTCGGGGCGGGGGTCGCGGTTGCCGGGGGGGCGGCACTTCACGGTGTTGGTGATTAGTAGACTGGAGCGGTCGACCCCCTCCTCGGCGAGCATGCGGTCGAGCAGCTTGCCGGAGCGGCCGACGAACGGCGAGCCTTCGCGGTCCTCCTTCTCCCCCGGGGCCTCCCCCACCAGGCACACGCGTGCGGCGGGGTCGCCGCTGGCCAGCACGATGCGGCTCCTGCCCTGATGCAGGCCGCAGAGCCTGCATCCCTCCTCCGGTTCCATGTCAGTCGAGAAGCTCGCTGGCGGTCAGCAGCGCCTCCAGTTTCACCCCTTCGCCCCAGAGCGCCTCCCGTCCGCCGGCCTCGCGGTCGATGACCGCCATGACGGTGTCCACCGCCGCGCCCTGCGAGCGGAGCTGGTCCACCGCCTCGATCACCGATCCGGCGGAGGTTATCACGTCCTCGACCACCAGCACGCTCATGCCCTCCTGCAGGTCGCCCTCCACCGAGGAGCCGGTGCCGTGGGCCTTGCGCTCCTTTCGGACCATGAGCAGCGGCACGCCGCTGCGCAGGCACAGGGCGGTGGCCAGCGGTATCGATCCCAGCACCACGCCGGCGATACGGTCCGGCCTCTCCGCCAGGCGTGCGTCCATCTCCGCCGCGATGAGGGAGAGGATCTCCGGCCTGGTGCTCGCTTTCTTTATGTCAACGTAATAGTCGCTCTTCTCCCCTGAGGCGAGGGTGAACTCGCCGAAGCGCAGGGCGCCGCAGTCGGCCAGGGCCTGTCTCAATTCCATGATGTCACCAGGGCACTTCCTTCTTCCCCATGCGGTAGCCGATGATGTTCATCGCCCGGTGCAGCAGCGGCGTCGCCACCAGCAACGAGAGCAAGGCCAGCAGGCTCCATCCCTGCAGATAGCTCTCGTAGAGCCACACAGGGTAGGCGATGCCCGCCACCAGGAACGCGCCGATGAGGAAGTCGTACTGGTCCATGACCGGCAGCTTGGCGCCCCGGGGGACGTCAAGGCGTCTTTTGATGAACGATCCCAGCATGTCGCCGAGCAGCGAGCCCACCGCCAGCAGCGTGATGACTCCCAGCGCTTGGCCCGTGGGCCCGAAGCCACCGTTGCCCGACCATCCGGCGATGTTTGCCAGCAGCAGCATCAGCAGCCCGAGGGCGATGCCGGAGGCCGCTCCTCCGAAGAAGCCCCGCCAGGTCTTGCCGTCGCCCAGCAGGCGACGGCCCCGCCAGGTCTTGCCGAGGTCCATCGGGGCCCCGCGGCCGAAGAGCACCGCGGCGGAGTTGGGCAGCATCGCCGGCAGGGCCAGCCACAGTCCGCTGGCGGCGATGAGCGCCGCCTCTCCCGCATCCATGCCAGGTCATCAGGTAGCACGATTATTAACCTTTGCCGCGGCGAAGAAGCGCCGCAGCTCGCCCAGGATGTCGTCCGACGGCGATGACTGCAGCGGCGGCAGGGAGGCGGCGCGCGAGTCGAGGACCACGATGGCGCCGCGGTCGCTCTCCGACCTTATCACCCGGCCCATGGCCTGGCGCATCTTGCGCAGCGTGGGCGCTTTCATCACATAGTCCCAACCCTTGCCGAACTTCATGTCGTAGTACGCCAGCAGCGCCTGGTTCCTCGCCGAGGGCCGGGGGTACGGTATCCCGACCAGCAACGCCATCTCCAGGTCGCTGTCCGGAAAGTCGAGGCCCTCCGATATCCGTCCGCCGTAGACGGCGAAGATCACGTCGCCGTCGGCGCGGCGGAAGCGCTCCACCGTCTCCATGAGCTCCGCCTGCGGCATGCCCCTCCTCTCGATGTGCACCTCGGCCTCGATGCGCTCCAGCACGCCGTCGCGGATGAAGCGGTCCATCATCTGATAGGAGGGGAAGAACACCGCGGCGTTGCGATGCACCTGGTTGCAGATGTCCGCCACGCGTTCCTGGATGCGCAGGGTGATGCCGCGGTCGCGCTGCAGAACCTCGTACTTGGTGGTGACGTCCTCGGCATGGAGGACGAGGCGGTTCCCGGCGGGGAAGGGGCTCTTGAAGTACCTCGCCTTCGCGCCCTCGCCGAGGCCGAGGGAGTCCCGGTACTCGGTTATGGGGTCCAAAGTGCCGGACATGTGGATGCTGGCATGGCAGTTCAGCAGCGGCTCGGCGGCGATCGCCGGGTCCAGGCAGTAGCATTGCACCGACGGGTTGTCGCCGCCGGTGACCACCTTCACGTAATGCCTCTCGTCCAAAGCGGCGAAGGAGAGCAGGAAGCTTCCCAGTATCAGCATGTAGGAGCGCGGCAGCCGGCCCTTGTCCTTGCGCGCCTCCCGCACCACCTCGCCGTGCTCGCAGAGGCTGCGGTACATCCTCTCCAAGGAGACGGAGCTGCTGCGCAGCTCCATCATCATGCCGCTGCTGAGCAGGTCAGGGGGGATGAGTCCGTCCTCGTCCCGGATATGCTCGTCCGCCGCCTCTACGATCAGCTCCTCCACGATGTCGGCCACGTCGAGCGCGGAGACGCCGTTCATCACCTCGGGGTCGCCGAACTCCTCCAGCTCGGCGCGCATCATCTTCAGGTGATGGCAGCTCAGCGAGGTGGTCTGCACGTCGCGCAGGTAGTCGGGGAGGTTGTGCGCCTCGTCGATTATGACCACGGCCTCCTCCATGGGGCAGTTCATCCACTGCAGGAAGCGGTCGCGGATGAAGGGCACGAAGAAGTAGTTGTACGGCGCGACGACGATGTCCGCCTGCGGCAGCAGCGACTTCATGGCCTCGTAGGGGCAGGCGCCGAGCTCGGCGCAGAGGGAGGTGAACTCCTCCACCTGCGGCATCCTCTCGCGGCAGAGGGCGAGCAGCTCGTCGCTCTCCAGCGAGAGGAAGGCGCGGTAGTGCTCGCAGCCCCCCTCGCCGGCGAGCGCTTTGCGCTTCTGCTCGCCGCAGTAGCGCGACAGCTCCTCGGAGTTGCCCTTGCTCAACTCCTCGTCCTTGGCGGCCAGCGGGCAGGTGGAGTTGCGTCCCTGCACGCCGACGGCGAGCAGCGGCCGCAGCGCCGACATGCGCTTCGCCTCGATGATCACCTGCCGCTGCTGCGATTTCGTCCTCGTCAGGTAGACGACGCGCTTACCCTCGTCGAGTCCGGCCTCCAGCGCCCCCGCCAGGGAGCAGACGGTCTTGCCGGTGCCGGTGCCGCTCTCCAGCACCAGATGCGCCGCCCCCGCGACGGTGTCGCGCACCAGGGAGACGAAGGCCTCCTGCTGCGGGCGCGGCTCGTAGGGGAAAAGGCGCATGGCTATCCTAGAAGGGGTGTGTTAAGAAGGTGTTTTCCCCGAGATGGTCGAAACTTCTCACTCGCGGGACCAGAACTCTTCCGGGATGTCGTCGTAGATGGACTCCGCACCCATGTGGACGTCCCCGGCGCCATCGTCCCTGCCGAGAAGCTCCAGTATGCGCTCGCGGCGGAACAGCCAATAGTGGATGCGCCACTCGCGTCCGTCATAGAGGGTGGTCTCCTCGCGCTCGGTGGTGAGGATCCCGGTGTCCTCGAGCATATAGAACGCGTCGCGGTCCTCGGGCTCGAGCATGTTGTCGATGATGCGGTCAGAATATCCGAAGAAATTGAGTATGTGCTGAGCCAGATGCCCGGCCTCCTCGGAGGGCATACCGCGGGTGTCTATTCCGTTCCTGATGGCCATGGTAAGGTCGTCGGCGGTCAGAGTGGTTCGCTCGGACAGACCTACCATGAACTCCCGCTCTACCGAGTCGTCCAGTGTCCGTTTTTCATCCAAAGTGAAATCCATATTTTTTCGCCTCCCCGTAATTCGGGACAGTGAGTGATAGTCCTTCGATTGCATATATAAAAAGGTTTTCGCCCGGTTACCCCCTCTGCGAGCGGCGAAAGATTGGTTAGGCCCCGTGTCGATGCGTCCTTCATGTTGGCATCGTTCAGCATCGTGCCGTTGGACAAGGGCGAGAGCGTCAGCGAGCAGGTGGCGCAGTGCGTACGCATCGTGCGGGACAGTGGGCTGCCGTACCGTTTAACCCCCATGGCCACCGTGGTGGAGGGGGAGGGGGATGAGGTGATGGAGCTCATCATGCGCTGCCACGCGGCGGTGCGCTCCTCGTCGTCGCGGGTGCTCACCAGGATCGAGATCGACGACCGCGACGGCGCCGAGGACGCGCTGGAGAGCAAGATGCGCAGCGTGGAGTCCCAGCTTTAACGCATATAGCTGCGCGGCTGCGTCAGGCGGATGAAGCGGGCCTCCTTGAAGCGCTCCAGGGAGGACATCTCCTCCATGACCTCCACGGGGACGGCGTCGTCCACGCTCATCAGCATGAGCGCGTTCTTCTCCCGCCCTTCGCGGGACACCGCCATGCCGGCGATGTTCACGTCGTTCTCCCCCAGCTTGCGGCCTATCATGCCGATCACGCCGGGGCCGTCGCGGTAGACGGCCATGAAGAAGTCCGCGTCCAGGGGGATCTCGATGTTGTAGTGGTCCACGCCGACGATGCGCGCCTGCCCGCCGGGGAAGACCGTGCCGCGGACCTCGCGGCCAACGTTGTTGCCGCTGACCTTGACGCTGAGCATGTTGTTGTATTGCTCGCACTCCTCCGTCTTGGTCTCGACGATCTTGATGCCCTTGGACTTGGCGATGGACTCGGCGTTGATGATGTTCGTCGCCTCGCCGACGATGTTGGAGAGCAGGCCGATGAGCGCCGACAGGGCGAGCATGCGGGTGTTCTTGGAGGCGAGCTCGCCGCAGCACTTGACCTCCAGGCGGTCCGCCGGGCCTCCCAGGCTCTGCAGCGCGAACGAGCCCATGCTCTCCGCCATGGAGACGAAGGGCTCGAGCTCCGGCTCCACCTGGCCGCGGGGCGCGTTCACCGCGTTGGATATGATTCCGTCGCGGAGGAACATCACCACGTGCTCCGCCATCTCCACCGAGACCTTCTCCTGCGCCTCCACCGTGGACGCGCCCAGGTGGGGGGTGGTGATGAGGTTGGGCATCTCCAGCAGCTCGCAGGGACTGAGGGGCTCCTCCTCGAACACATCGAAGGCGGCGCCCGCTATCGTGCCCTCGCTCAAGGCCTGCACCAGCGCGTCCTCGTTGACGATGCCGCCACGGGCCACGTTGACGAGCAGGGCGTTGCTCTTCATCATCGCGAACTCGTCGCGGTCGATCATGTTCTTGGTGCTCGGCGTCAGCGGCGCGTGCACGGTGATCACGTCAGCATTGGACAGCACCTCCTCCAGGGTGCAGAGCTTCACGCCCAGCTTCTCGGCGATGTCCTCGGGCAGATAGGGGTCGTAACCGAGCAGCTTCATCTCGAAGGAGCCGGCCCGCTTGGCCACTTCCGCGCCCACGCGGCCCACGCCCACGATGCCCAGGGTCTTGCCGAAGAGCTCCACGCCGGTGAAGCGCTTCCTCTCCCACTTGCCCTCGTGCACCGACTGGTGGGCCCAGACGATGTTCCTCGCCAGGGCCATCATCATCGCCAGCGAGTGCTCCGCCGCCGATATGATGTTCGCCGACGGGGTGTTCATGACCAGGATGCCCTTGGCGGTGGCCGCTGGGACGTCGACGTTGTCGACGCCCACTCCGGCGCGGCCGATGACCTTGAGCCGCTGGCCTGCGTCGATGACGCGGGCGGTGATGGTGGTGCCGCTGCGGATTATCACGCCGTCATAGTCGCCGATGACCTCGCAGAGCTCGTCCTCGCTCAGGCCCGGCTTGACGTCCACCGGCATGCCTGATTCCTTCAGTATCTTGATGCCCTCCTCGGAGAGGGGGTCGGTGACAAGCAGTTTCATGCCAATTCCTCCAATGTCTCGTCCATCCTTTCGATGAGCTCTTTGATGTCGCCCACGGTGAGGTCTCCCATATGACCGATGCGGAAAGTGCTGTCTTTAATCTTTCCGTAGCCGTTGGATATCTCGTACCCTTTCTCCTTGAGGGCGGAGTGGAACGCCTCGAAGGGCATGCCGCCCTTGTTCATCACCGATATGGTGTCGGAGCGGTATCCCTCCGGCGCGTAGAGCCCGTCGCGGCCCTGGGCCCAGTCCCGCACCAGCGCCGCCATCTGCTGGTGTCGGCGGTAGCGGGCGGGCATGCCCTCCTGGAGCATGCGGTCCAGCTGCGCGTCCAGGCCGTACATCAGCGACACCGGCGGGGTGGTCAGCGCGAAGCCCTCGGCGTTCTTCTCCGCCAGCTGGTGGATGTTGAAGTAGTATCCCGCGTCCTCCGCGGCGGCGGCGCGGTCCAGCAGACGCTGCGACACCGCCGCGATCGCGATCCCCGGCGGCAGCGCCAGCGCCTTCTGCGTCCCGAACACCAGCGCGTCCACGTCCAAGGAGCGGAGGCGCAGGTCGGTGCCGGCCACGGCGGTGACGCCGTCCACCATCACCAGGGCGTCGCTCCTCTCCCTGATCGCATCGACGATGCCGCGCGTGGGGTTGAGGACGCCGGTGGATGACTCGTTGCTCACGAAGTGCACCGCGTCGAAGCTGTCATCGAGCATCGGGGCGAGGTCTTCGGGCATAAGGGGGGAGCCCCAAGGGACCTCGCAGCGCTCGACATCCTTGCCGTTGCTGGCGCTTATATCGCTCCAGCGCTTGCCGAAGGAGCCGTTCGACAGTCCCAGGGCGCGCTTGCTTATGCCGCAGCGCGAGCAGCCCTCCAGCAGACCGCTGGCGGACGCTCCCACGAAGACGATCTCCATATCGGTGTCCAGCACCTTGCGGAGCTTCTCCACTATGCCCTGATGGAGCTGCTTGTACTCTTTCCCGCGATGGATGATCATGGGGCGGGACATCGCCCGCATCAGCTCCTCCCTGACCTCCACGGGCCCGACGGTGAACAACCTGCGACTCACAAGAACCCTCCTGGACCTTCATCGTTGCCAGGCATCATGGCCGGACACGCTTCGTCCTTAATTGGAGAGATGTTATAAAGTTTCCGACCGATGGCCTCAGAGCCTGCGGATGGCATCGTCTATCCTCGCCAGCCCTTCCTTGATGTGCTCCTCGCTCGCCGCGTACGACAGGCGGAAGTGCCCCTCCCCGCAGGGTCCGAACGCGCCGCCAGGGGTGACCGCCACGTGCGCCTCCTTCAGGAGGTGGGTGGCGAAGTCCTCGGAGTTCATGTCCGCCTCGTAGCGCGGGAAGACGTAGAAGGCGCCCTGGGGGCGCACGCAGTCGAGTCCCGGGATGTCCTCGATGAGGTCGCAGACCAGGTCGCGGCGGTGGCGGAACTGCTCCACCATGCGCCGCATCTCGTCCTGAGGCCCTTGCAGGGCCTCCACCGCCGCCGGCTGGGTGAAGGAGGTGCAGCAGGTCACGGAGTGGGTCTGCAGGCGGTTGATGGCGCTGATGTTCTCCTCCGACGCCACGACCCATCCCAGCCTCCATCCGGTCATGGAATAGGTCTTGGACAGCCCGTTCACGGTCAACGTGCGGTCGAACATCCCGTCCAGGGAGGCGATGGAGAAGTGCTTGCCCTCGTAGATGATCTTCTCGTAGATCTCGTCGGAGAGCACGATGATGTCGTGGTCGCGGGCGATGTCCGCTATCGCCCGGATGTCCTCCTCGCTCATCACCGAGCCGGTGGGGTTGGACGGCGAGTTCAGTATGATCATCCTGGTGCGGCTGGTGACCCTCTGCAGCACCGACTCGGGCGTCATGGCGAAGCCGGTCTCGTCGCTCGTGGGCACGTACGCCGGCGAGGCGCCGGCGAGGCGTATGCACGCCTCGTACGTGACCCAGGAGGGGTCGGAGAGCAGCACCTCGTCCCCGGGGTCCAGGTAGGCGAGGGCGGCCATGAAGATGGCGTGCTTGGTCGGTGTGACCAGCACGTTCGAGGCCTGGCAGTCGATGCGGTTGTCCTCCCGGGTCTTGCGGGCGATGGCCTCGCGGAGCTCCGGTATCCCCAGGGACGGCGTGTACTGGGTGAACTTGTCCTCCAGGGACGCGATGCAGGAGCCGATGATGTTGTCGGGGGTGCTGAAGTCGGGCTCCCCCATGGAGAAGGAGAGCACGTCCACACCCTCCTGCCGCAACTGGCTCACCACGTTGGAGATCTTCACCGTCCCCGAGACCGGCACGCTCTGGAGCCTCTTGGAAACCATTGTCTACCTCAACACCAGACGGTTACATATCCTTTGTCGTTGAATCGGGCCGATTGTGCGTATATCGTAGTGTTTCTACGGGAAACGAAGGGGTGAAGCTGGCGGCGAGGCCGTTGGCCCTCTGTGGTTTTCATGAACGCATGATGTATTAGTTTGTACATTTGTGTATATATCTGTGCGAAAGCCTTAAATAAAAACCGGTGATAACTCTCATTCAGGTGAATATTATGGCACTCGAACTCGACATGTCTAAACTCCGCCACGGCACGGACCTCATCAAGAGGGGGTTCGCGCGCATGCAGCAGGGCGGAGTGGTCATGGACGTCACCGACGCCGAGCAGGCGCTCATCGCCGAGGAGGCAGGGGCGGTGGCGGTCATGGCCCTGGAGAGGGTCCCCTCGGACATCAGGTCCCAAGGCGGCGTCGCCAGGATGTCCGACCCCCAGATGATAATCGATATAATGGATGCGGTGAGCATCCCCGTGATGGCGAAATGCCGCATCGGGCATTTCGTGGAGGCCCAGGTGCTGGAGTCCCTGGGAGTGGACATGATCGATGAGTCCGAGGTGCTGACCCCCGCCGACCCGTTCTACCACGTGGACAAGCGGCCGTTCACCGTTCCCTTCGTCTGCGGCGCCCGCGACCTGGGCGAGGCGCTGAGGCGCATCGCCGAGGGCGCGGCGATGATGCGCACCAAGGGCGAGGCGGGCACCGGGGACGTGGTCGAGGCGATGCGCCACCAGCGCGCCATCACCGAGGCCATCGGCTCGCTTAAGGGTATGCAGCGCCAGGAGATGGCGATGTTCGCCCGCGGGATCGAGGCCCCTTTGGACCTGGTGGAGGAGGTGGCGGAGATGCAGCGGCTGCCGGTCATCAACTTCGCCGCCGGGGGCATCGCCACCCCCGCCGACGCGGCGATGATGATGCAGATGGGCTCCGACGGCGTCTTCGTCGGCTCGGGCATCTTCAAGAGCGCCGACCCCAAGGTCCGCGCCAAGGCGATCGTGGAGGCGGTGGCCAACTACGACGACCCGAGGGTCATAGCCGAGGTGTCCAAGGGCCTGGGCGACGCGATGCGCGGAGTGCAGGCCGATAGCATCGAGTTCGAGCAGCGCTACGCCGAGCGCGGCTACTGAAACCCCACCGTTCCGGCCCCGCCGGAACGCTTTCCACCCTTCTCACGTGAGTATCTCGTGCAGGCGGTCCTCATCGGCCGCCTTGCGGATCTCCAACGCCAGGCGGGAGCCGGTGCTCAGGCCGGGATGGACCATGTCCGCGTACGGAGAGCCGGAGATGAAGGGGTTCGTCCCCGCCACGATGCGCGAGGATATCTCGAAGACCTTGAACTCCAGCTTGTCGGTGACTATCGATTCGAGGCAGAACGGGCCCCATATGCCTCCGAACAGCTCGTAGGAGCGCTTGACTATCTTCTCCGCCATGTCGAAGGCCTTGGGCAGGAGGGACTCGCGCAGGACCACCGGCACGTTGCCGGTGACCACGAAGGAGGGGAAGAGGCCGTGGCGCTTCAGCTCCTCCTGCGCTCCCAGCTTGTACATCTCGTCGATGTTGCTCTCGTCGCGGCGGTCGATGGAGAGGAGCTCCATGTTGCCATCGTGCGCTTGGTAGCCCTCGGTGGAGAGCGGCGAGTAGAAGAAGTGCAGGTAGTACCTGGTGCCCAGCACGTACTCCTGTATGGAGTATGGCTGAGTGTGGTCTATGCCCAGCTTGAACTCCGGGTAGTCCTTGGCCACGAAGAAGCCGCGGCCGCCCTTGGCGCCGTGGTACTTTACGAGCACCGGCTTGTCTATGTCGCGGGCGTCGTCGATCATCTTCGGCATGGCGACACCGGCGGAGGTGATCCACTCCCGCTCCATGTCGCGGTCCGACTCCCACTGGAGCACCGACCTGTTCCCATAGACCGGTATCTCCAGGCTCTGGAAGCGCTTGGCCCCCATGTACTCCACGAAGGAGCCGTGGGGAATGAGGACGACGTTGCGGTCCACGAACTCCCCGGCGCGGTCGAACATCTCGTCGAAGTCCTGCAGGCGGACGAGCTCGTCCGGCTTCGCCAGCGGGAACGCGTCGTAGTAGCGGGTGTCGTGGTTGACGGTGAATCCCATGGTCTTGAAGCCCATCTTGCGGGCGCCATGGAAGATCTGCAGCGAGGAGTGCGAGGTGAGCGTGGCGATCACGATGTCGTCACGGTCGTACTCGGCGAGAACAGCGTCAATCCTCTCCTTGGGAACCATATAATAACATTACAATTCCCGATTTAAACTTTGGGTCGCTAGGTAACGATCTTGACTCCGTAGAGCTCGAAGATCACCATGATTATCAGCACGCGGTTGACGCCGGCGAGGAAGTTCACGTAGGCGAACGGCAGCGGGCGGATGACGCCCTCCTCGTTGAAGATGCCGAACAGGTACACCGGCACGGTGTCCACCATCAGCGGTATGCTGAGGATGAAGTACAGCCCGGCATAGTGGAACTTGACCACCAGCCAGTTGCAGAACTGCACGAACATCTTCGCCAGGCTGGTGCGCATCAGCCGGCTGGACATCACCTTGTTGATGGAGTTGCCGATGCGCAGGGCGATGACCGCGGCGGCGGCCTTCCCGCCACCGACCATCGCCGCCTTGGAGTAGACGTTCTGATCCAGGTTGAAGAACAGCGCCATCTCCACCGGCAGCGGCAGGGCGAGGGTGGCGATGGCGGTGAAGAGGAAGAGTAGTATGGAATAGACCACCGGGTCGGTGGTGTCGGCGAGAATCTCCACGAGCCCCTCCATCGGCAACTCCCTGTTTACCATCGGCTAAGGACTATTAAACATTTGGCGGGGCATTTTCGGGGGCCCCTGTTGAGTACATTTAATAGATAACACCATATCCCGGCAGGCATCCGTGCATACGGAGGTTTCACATATGGACATCGAAGAGCTAACACCCACCATCGAGGAACTCAAAAGGGTGCTGGAAGGGAAGGCGGACGAGGACACCATCGTCCGCGAGCTGGACACCTACATCAACGTCTACCGCTCCACGCTGGAGGCGGCCAAGAGAGGGATCGTGCGCAAGTACGGCGGCGAGGAGCTGGAGTTCGTCTCCGGCGACGGCGTGAAGAAGAAGGTCGAGCAGGTCGAGGGCAGCGAGCAGAACGTCGACCTCACCGTCAAGGTGCTGCACGCCGACAAGCGGGAGATCACCGCCCGCGGCGAGCCCAAGACCATACTCACCGGCATCCTTGGCGACGACACCGGGACGATACCGTTCACCTCCTGGGAGCCGGACCGCTTCAGTTTGGAGAAGGGGGGCACCTACAGCATCCGCAGCGCCTACGCCAAGACCTGGAACGACAGGCCGCAGATCAACCTCGGCAAAAGGACCGAGGTCGAGGTTGAGGAGGCCGACATAGAGGTGCCGCAGCGGACGATATCGTACTCCGCCAAGGAGGTGAAGCTGTCGGAGCTGATGGACGGCATGGGGAGCGTGAACGTGACGGCGAAGGTGCTGTCCGCCGGGCCCAAGAACATCACCGTCAAAGGGGAGCCGAAGACCATCTTCACCGGCACCGTGGCCGATGAGAGCGGCAAGGTGGAGTTCTCCTCCTGGGGGGAGTTCCCCCACGAGGAGGGCGAGGTGCTGAGGATCGAGGACGCCTACGTGCGCTCCTTCCGCGGCATACCGCAGCTCAACCTGGGCGAGAGGGTGTCCATCACCAGGGTGGACGACGACATCGGCGACCTCGAGGACCTGGAGTCCTCGACCCCGCGGAGCATCGCCGAGCTGGGGGAGGTCGGCGGCGGCCTCGACGTGCTGGTGCGCGGCACCATCGTCGACATCAGGAACGGCTCCGGCCTCATCCGCCGCTGTCCCGAGTGCCGGCGCTCGGTGCTCAACGACGAGTGCATCACCCACGGCAGGGTGGAGGCGCAACAGGACCTGCGCATCAAGGCGGTGATCGATGACGGCGGCGGAGCGTTGACCTGCATCGTCAACCGCGAGCTCAGCGAGTCCCTCTCCGGGATAACGATGGAGGAGGCGCAGCGCATGGCCGAGGAGCAGCACGACCCTGACGTGGTGGCCAAGGAGATGGAGCGCCGCCTCCTCGCCCGGGCGGCGGAGATGCGCGGCAACGTGGTCAGCGACGAGTACGGCATGATGATGATCGCCCAGGCCGTCGAGGTCGTCGATGTGGACGTGAAGACGGATGCGAAGAGGCTCCTGGACGAGCTGGAGGCGATGCTATGATGCGCCGCGAGCCCGCCTGGAGGATGTTCTCCGCCGAGCTGAACTCCTCCTCCATGACCTACAAGGGGGAGGAGGAGAAGTCACCCTCTTATCTCATCACCCCGCTGGGCGCGAAGGTGAACCGTGTGCTCGCCGCCGGGGTGCTCACCGACAAGGAGAACGTCGGCAGCGAGGACGAGCCCATGTGGAGGGCGAGGGTCAATGACCCGTCCGGCTCGTTCTACGTGAACGCGGGGCGCTACCAGCCGGAGGCCTCGGCGGCCCTCGCCGACCTGGAGCCGCCGAAGCTGGTGGCGGTGGTGGGCAAGGTGCGCACCTTCAGCCCCGACGACGGCCGGGTGTTCGTGTCCATACGGCCGGAGAGCATCGTGGAGGTCGACGAGGCCGTTCGCGAGGCCTGGGTACTGGAGGCCTGCCGGGCCACCATGGAGAGGATGCGGACGCTCAAGCTGGCGGTCGCAGCCGGCGGCACGGCGGAGGACCTGGTCAAGCAGGGGGTGCCGCGGCAGCTGGCATCGGGGATGACCATGGCCTTGGACTACTACGGCGTTCCCGACTCGGGCCGCTACATACGGGTGCTGCAGGAGGCCTTCCGCTTCCTCCTCCCCGACGAGGACGTGGACCTCGGCCTCACCGAGGACGTCTCCTCCATCGCCGACAAGGAGGAGCGCGTGGAGGTGGACGTGGACGCGGAGGACACCCTCATGGACCTCATCGATGAGCTGGACTCCGACGGCAAGGGAGCGCCCATAAGCAAGCTCATCGACGAGGCGCAGAGCAAGGACATAAGCGAGGTCGGATTCGAGGAGATAAGCAATTCGCTCATGGACAAGGGCCTCATCTACGAGCCGGTGCTGGGCAAGCTGAAGCGCATCTAGCTGTGGAACGCCGGCCGCGCCCGCCACAGGGCCCAGGCGGCCACCGCCGCCAGCGCGGAGAACAGGAACAGTGGCGCGGTGGCGGTCACCGCCACGGCCACGGCCATCGCCCGCCTCCACCGCTGCTTGCGCAGCGCCAGGGCGGCGCCGTAGAACCCCAGCAGCCCAAAGGCGACCATCGCCGCCGACATCGCCAGCACGTAGAGCTCCACCTGCGCGTCGCTGAGGCCGCTGCCCTCGAACACCACCAGGAACTGCGCCACCACCGACCCGGGGGCGGCGATGATTATCGCCCCCAGCCAGACCAGGTACATCGCTGCCAGCGCCAGGGCCAAGAATGCCACCTGGTCCATGGTGAACGATCTTGCCTCGGGGTCCGCCCCGCAGCGGCCGCAGAGCTCCTCTTGAACCAAGAGGGTGGCGCAGTTGTGGCATCTCCGCTCCTGTGCCCGGTGCATGCTCTGCACGATGGTCGATGATGTATATAAACATCGAAGGACGGCCTTTGCCACGCTCATGACCTGGCGCCGCCGTCCTCACTCCCGTCCCGTGAGGTCAGGAGATGAACTCGCCCTTACCTCTCCACAGGAAATAGATGGCCAGCACCCCTCCCGCCGAGAACAGGAACAGCGGAGTGGTCAGCGTCACCAGGATGGCGCAGATCATCGCCCCGATCCAGAACTTGCGGGTGACCGCCAGCGCTCCGCCCACCAGGCTTATCAGGGCGGTGATTATCATCCCGTAGGCGTAGAAGAGCACGAACTGCTCGGCGAAGGCCTCATCGAAGCCGAACCCCTCCAGCTCGGCCAGGACCTCGTTGACCACCGCATCGACGTCCATCAGGGTGCTGGCGCCCATCCACAGGAGGAAGACGCCCACCACCGCCATTATTATGAAGGCCAGGCGGGCCCTGTTGCCGCCGACCGGTTCCGCGCGTGCAGACTCCTGTTCCTCGTAGAGCCTGCGCCCGCAGCTGCGGCAGAAGGTCTCGTTGACTTTAACATCGGCGCCGCATCCGGGGCAGAAGCCGAGGTCGCTGTCGTAGTCCATGGCGTTGGAATAATGAGCCGGCAGATAAAACTATCTCAGCGGTGGAAGGCCACCGACGCGTAGCCCACCACGTCGTCCATGGGGATCATGTCCCCGGAGTCCATGTACTTCAGCAGCCGCGCCGAGGACGGCGCCGTGGCCAGCATCGCCGCCGCAATGGGGCCGTAGCCGCAGGCGCTCACCCGACGCTCCTCTATGGTGCGGTACATGCCCTCCACGTCAAGGTCGAGGATCCTGTCGACCAGCGCCCCGTCGTCCTTGCCCGCCCTCTGTCTGCTCACGTAATGGGACATGTCGTTGGAGGCTATCACCAGCGCGTCCTTGCCGGCGGTGGCCTCCGCCACCGATTCAGCCAGCTCGGCGGCGGTCTCCATGTCCTGGGAGTTCATCACCACGGCCACTATGCGCGGCGAGGGGTCGATGTACTGGATGAAGGGCAGCTGCACCTCCACCGAGTGCTCGTGCTCGTGCGCCCGGCGGTCCACCTCCGCTATCCCCCTCATACGCGAAACCGTGTCCTGGTCGGTCTCCACCACGCCGAGCGGCGTCCAGAAGTCCTCGTCGGAAACGGCCGCCGCGGCGCCGGCGCCGCGGTGGCCCGGGCCTATTATCACGTAAAGCTCCGGCAGACCGTCGGAGATTATCTCGTGGTAGACGTGGGCGGCGGCGGGGCCGGAGGCCATGTACCCCGCGTGCGGGGCCACCGCCGCGACGATGCTCCGCTCCGATCCAGGAGAGGGGGCGGGGCCGGGGCCATGGGGGTGCTGGAAGCACTTCTCGATCTGCCTGTGCAGCAGCTCGCCCTCGCTCTCGTAGAACCTTCCCGACACCACCGGGTATCTCATGGTTGGAAGAAGAAGTAGGGATGATGAAAAGGGTTTTGATTCAGAGACGGGCCTCGAAGTCCTCGATCTCCATCTTGAAGTCCTCAGGGGCCTTCAGATCGCCCCGGGCCAGCAGGGTCTCGCGGGCCAGGAGCCAGTATATGCAGGCCAGCGCGCGGCGGCCCTTGTTGTTGGTCGGTACGACCACGTCGACGTTGCGGGTCTCGTTGTTGGCGTCGCAGAGCGCCAGTATCGGTATGCCCACGCTGAGGGCTTCTTCCAGGGCCTGCTTGTCCGCCGCCGGGTCGGTGACCAGTATCACATCGGGCTCCATGAACTTGGGCATGCGGGGGTTGGTCATGGTCCCGGGAACGAAGCGGCCGCCGAAGACCGGTGCGCCGATGGCCTGGGAGAACATCCGGGCGGGGCGCTGGCCGTACTGGCGGGATGAGACCACGAGGATCCTCTTGGGGTTGTAGCTGGCCAGGAACTGGGCCACAGCCTTGACCCTCTCGTCGGTCTTCTTGACGTCCAGAACATACAGGCCGTCCGACCTGACCTTGTATATGAAGTCCTTCATGTCGGCGCTCTTCTGCTGGGTGCCGATGTGAACTCCCGAAGTGAGATACACGTCCTCGGGAACCAAAAGCTCATTCTTTTCCGCTTCACTCATGTGGAAAACCTCGACCTTTACTCTCTAGCCACTGTGATAGGGACCAAATCCTCATCATACTCCAGCATGGCTATGTCAATGGGGTCTATCATCGTCTCGGGGTACTCCACGAGGACGGGCGCCCCGAAGGAGATCTGCAGCGCTCTGGCGCCTATGATCCTTGCCTTCTCGAACCTAGTGTACTTCATATAATGCCACCACACCGGGAGTATCTCCGTATTAGCCTGTTGCTTATAAAACTTTTGATTTTCCCGCTCATTGGCCAGTATCCGGCCTGCATGGGCGGAGCCTCTCTTTCAGGGCGTTCACCAGACCGCCCTTCTCCAGAATCTCCAACAGCTTGGACGGCAGAGGGGGGAACTCCGCCACCAGGCCGCCGGAGCTGCGCAGCGAGCCGGCCACGAGGTCTATCTCCACCGTGTCGCCGTCCTCCAACCGCGAAGCGTCGGCGCAGACCACCACCGGCAGGCCGACGTTGATCGCGTTGCGGTAGAAGATGCGGGCGAAGCTCTCGGCGACGATCGCGGCCACGCCCAGCTCCTTGAGCACCAGCGGCGCCTGCTCCCGGGAGGAGCCGCAGCCGAAGTTGCGGCCGGCGACTATCACGTCTCCCTCCTTGACGTTCGTAGCGAAACAGGGGTCGATGTCCTCCATGGCGTGCTGGGCCAGCGAGGACATGTCGTAGTTGTCCAGGTACCTCCCGGGTATTATCAGGTCGGTGTTCACGTGGTCGCCGTACCTCCATGCCCTCCCCTTGATCAGCGCATCACCTCCCGCGGGTCGGTGATGCGGCCGGTGACGGCGGAGGCGGCCACGGTGAGCGGCGAGGCCAGGTAGACCTCCGCCTCTGGGGACCCCATGCGGCCGCGGAAGTTGCGGTTGGTGGTCGCCACCGCCGTCTCGCCGGCGGCGAGGAGGCCTTGGTGGGCGCCGAGGCAGGGGCCGCAGCCCGGGTTCGTGACTATGGCGCCGGCCTCCATCAGCGTCCGCATGGTACCGTCCTCCATCGCCCGCAGCGCGGTCTCGCGGGACGCGGGCACCACTATGAGACGGGTGGCCGCGGAGACCCTCCGCCCTTTGAGCAGCGAGGCGGCGGCGCGCAGGTCCTCCAGGCGGCCGTTGGTGCAGCTGCCCAGCACCGCCTGGTCCACGCTCACGTCGCTGAGCTCGTCGGCGGGGAGGACGTTGTCCACGCTGTGCGGCGCCGCCACCTGGGGCACCAGGCCGCTCACGTCCATCGAGTGGCAATGCTGCGCCGAGTCCTCGTCACTGAACAGCTCCTCGCCGCCGGAGCCCCTCTCCCCCAGGTAGCGGCGGGTCTTATCGTCGGGGAAGCAGACGCCGGCCTTGGCCCCCATCTCTACCGCCATGTTGCACATCACCATGCGCGAGGACACGCTCATCCCGTCCACCGCGCCGCCGACGTACTCGACGCAGCAGTAGTCAGCGCCGTCAGCGCCCAGCTCCCCTATCGCCTTGAGTATCACGTCCTTGGACATGCAGCCCTCCGGCAGCCGGCCCTCGATGCTCAGGCGCAATGTCTCCGGGACACGGAACCACAGCTCCCCGGTGGCCCACACCGCGGCCATCTCGGTGGCGCCGATGCCGGTGGCGAAGGCGCCGAAGGCCCCGTAGGTGGTGGTGTGCGAGTCGGAGCCGACGATGAGCTCGCCGCTGCGCACGTGCCCCATCTCCGGAAGGACCTGGTGGCAGATGCCCTCGCCGTGGCGGTAGAAGCTCTCTATGCCCTCCTCCTCGGCGAAGAGCCGCACCTTGCGATGGCCCTCGGCGGCGGAGACGGTGTTGGCGGGCATGCGGTGGTCGAACACCAGGACCACCTTGGCAGGGTCCCATATCCGCTCAGCGCCCATCTCGCGGAACTTGCTGGAGACCAGAGCGGCGTTCTCGTGGCTCATGGCCAGGTCCACCTTGGCCACCACGGTGTCCCCCACCGCGGCATCGCATCCGCTGGCGCGGGACAGTGCCTTCTGGGCGAAGCTGCGGCCGCTCATCGCCGCTCCAACCGAATCCGCGCTTAAATCGCTATTGGTCGGCGGATATGACGCGGTGGACCCCCTCGAGGAGCTGGCAGTGGACATCGGGACGCAATCGAGCGCGGGCGAACTCCTTCCCGTTGTTGCCCAGGCCCCTCCGTAGCCCCGTGTCTTCGACCAGACTCTCCAGGTAACGGAGCATTCCTTCGAAGTCCCGCTCAGCGAAAACAAGGCCGCCCTTGGCGTTAATTATGTACTCGTGGGTGCCGTTGCCCTTTGAGCATATCACAGGGAGACCGCTGGCCATGGCCTCAAGCGGCGAGTAGGCCGCCGGCTCGTCGTCGGAGGGGAGGATGAAGATGTCATGATGCCGGTACTCCATCAGGGTCTCCTTGTGGGAGAGGTCCATCCTCACTTCGGTGGCGCCCTCAATGCCCAAGGATTCGATGCGTTCGAGCACCATGTCACGGTAACGTACCTTTCTCTCATCGCCGGCGTTACCGATTATGGTCAGGCGGACGTCCCTGCCCCCGGCGAGTAGATGGGCCGTCGCCTCGACGAGCTCCAGGACCCTCTTCCTCTCCCTGAACTCAGCTACCGTGAGTATCCTGACTGGCCCCTCCTCAGGCCATTCCTCCTTCGGCCAAGGCTGCTCGACGACGAAAGGCACATGGAACACCGTCCGCCCGCGGTGCCGGGAGCGGGTCCCCCTTATCAGGACCCTATAAGGCTCAAACCCGCTGGAAGCGTCCGTCGTTCCGGATTCCTCCCTTGAACCGTCGGTCTCCATACTGACCGCTTCAAGCCCTCGGTCCTGAAGGCCCTCCGCCTCCGTCAGACCCAGAAGGGGCGTGATCTCGTAACGCATCAACGGCGAACTGATGAACTGCAGAACCCGGGTCAGCGGGGTGCGCCCCTCGTCATCAGGAGGGTTGCAGATCGGCCTCTGCGTGTGGAGGACGCATTTGAATCCCAGCGCCCTCATGAGAAGCATCGATAACGAGGAATAGCCTCCCTGCTCACGGATCACGGTGATGTCGGGTTGGAACTCTCTCGCCGTTCTTATCAGTCTTAGCGCCGGAGGATAGGAGAACAGCTTGTTGTGCGTCTTGACGTCGGCAAGGCCGCGGAGCGATGCGGAGATGTATCCCTCCCCCAGGACCACCGGCGCCAGGTCATCGTGGTCCTCCTTGCTGCGGATGCGCCGTGCCAGGAATACAACGTCCTTTCTGGAGCGGAGCAGAGCTCTGACCGCATGCGCTTGGTTGGTGTGGAACCTCGGGGCTATGAACAGGATTCTTCTCATCATCGTCATGCTAGGACCGTCACGAAACGGCGATGGTGCTTATTATTGATTCCTCGGTGGTTAGGGCCGATGGTCGATGCTCAAGAACGCCGCCGATCGCGCCAGGCCGCGTGGGGCGGCGGACAGTTGGCCGTAAGGCAGGAGGCGCGCCTCCTCTGATAGCGTGTTCGAGCTTGGGCGCGGTTCGGGCCCTCAGTC
>Ga0207421_10000132_pt1 | contig 85697 bp, 87 predicted proteins | sample SodLakKL_010_SED_4_FD_187542 | JGI IMG/M metagenome (GOLD analysis project Ga0207421, IMG submission 187542) | Alkaline sediment microbial communities from Lake Tanatar, Kulunda Steppe, Russia - 8KL_010_SED (SPAdes) (version 2) | ecosystem: Environmental > Aquatic > Non-marine Saline and... | reverse complement strand
TTGCATGTGTTAGGCACGCCGCCAGCGTTCGTCCTGAGCCAGGATCAAACTCTCCAGTTTAATCCTTAATCTCCTTAAAACTCAAAAGGAACCCAAAAATCTTTCGCCTTGGGAACCCAAATCTTACAATTGGCTTGCCCTGTTCAGTTTTCAAAGAGCGCTTATCGCCTGCCGTGAGCTTCCTCACCTCAAGGCGACTTTAATATCCTAACACGGTAATTTTTTTTTGTCAACCAATAAAGTGATTTCTTTCGTAAATTTTTTATCATTTATAACCCATTAGTAGCTACTCCCGAGGTCTTAAGGTAGGAAATAATATTACATCACGTATGGAAGTAGAACCCGTTAAGAGCATTACCAGGCGATCGACACCAATTCCTAAACCTCCGGCAGGAGGCATTCCATATTCCAATGACATGAGAAAATCCTCATCCATCATATGCGCTTCTTCATCACCGGCTTCCCTCTTTTCCAATTGAGCTTCAAACCGTCGTCTCTGGTCCAAGGGATCATTTAGTTCCGAGAAAGCATTGGCTATTTCATTGCCAGCCACAAATGCTTCAAAACGGTTAGTAAAACGAGGATCCCGGCTGTTGGTCTGGGCCAGTGGAGATACCTCCACCGGATAATCTTTAATAAAAACAGGACCTTCAAGCTTTTCCTCACAATATTCTTCAAAAAGCTGAGCCAGGATATTCCCCCAGCTATCATCAGCATTTAATTCCATTCCCAAAGCCTCAGCTTCTTTGCGAGCCTGGTGCTTGTCCTCTATTTGAGCAAAATCTACACCGGTATATTCCTTTACTACCTCGATCATTGTTTTGCGAGACCAGGGTGGTGTCATATCATACTCTTTTTGATTATAGGTAATGGTTAGTTTGCCAAAAATACGCTGGCACAAACCGGCAATTATCTGCTCAGTTAACTCCATCATGTCCTCATAATCAGCATAAGTCTGGTAAACTTCCAGTGAAGTAAATTCAGGATTGTGAACTGTAGAAATACCTTCATTCCGAAATACTTTGCCCAATTCATAAACTTTATCCATCCCACCAACCAGCAATCTTTTAAGGTGAAGTTCTGTGGCAATTCGCAAGAACAAGTTTACATCAAGGGCATTGTGGTAGGTCCTAAAAGGACGCGCACTGGCGCCTCCCGCCACAGTGGACATCATGGGTGTTTCTACTTCTAAAAAACCTTGTTCGTTTAAAATATCCCGAATACCCTGGATTATTTTGCTGCGTGTGATAAAAGTTTCTTTTACTTCTTCGTTGACAATCAAATCCAGGTACCGGTGCCGGTAACGTAATTCTACGTCCTTCAGGCCGTGCCATTTCTCAGGCAACGGACGCAAAGACTTGGAAAGGATAACATAATCTTGAAGATTTACTGTAATTTCACCACGCCTGGTTTGAAATACTGTTCCCTTGATACCAATAATATCCCCTATATCAAGTAACTTGAAAATTTCAAAAACTTCTTCTCCTATTCCATTTACATTTAAATAGAATTGGATTTTCCCCTGGCCATCCTTGAGATGGCCAAAGCAAGCTTTGCCATGCTCTCTAATACTAATTATCCTGCCAGTTAAAGTAACTATAGTTTCATTCTCACTGTATTCCTCGAAGCTTTCCAAAACTTCAGCAGAACTAAACTCAGCTTTAAAGTTCTGGGCATAGGGATTAATGCCCCTTTCCAACAACTCATTTAACTTGCGATGCCTGGCCTGAATTAATTCGTTTTCTTGCTCCATTTCATATCTCCCTAACTACACTATTTTTTTGCAACCACCTTGAATTTCAAAACTCCAGCAGGTACTTGCACCTCAACAGTGCTGCCTACCTTCTGCCCATAAATTGCTTTCCCTACTGGCGATTCATTGGAAATTTTATTATTTTCTGGTTCAACTTCTGCAGTTCCAACTATAGTATATTCCATCTTTTCATCAGTGTCCAGGTTTAACAGAGTAACCTTATCCCCTAATGATACTGTCTCCTCATCTTGGTCTTCTTTTTTAAGAAGCCTTGCATTGCGGAGCCATTTTTCCAAAGTAGCTATTCTTCCTTCTATAAAAGCCTGTTCGTTTTTTGCATCTTCATATTCCGAGTTCTCGGAAATATCTCCGTATGAAATTGCCTCCTTGATGCGAGAAGCTACTTCCTTCCTTTTTACGGATTTTAAATGAGATAGTTCGTTCTCTATCTTTTCCAAACCATCCGGTGTTAAAACAATTTCCTCATTATTATTGGATACTTCTTCTTTTGCCATCTAAGCCATTCCCCCATAAAAAAGGATTTAAAAACTGATTCATACTATGAAGGTCTGCCCCTTAATATGCAAGCAGACCACTGCCCTTTTCATTTTTTCTAATTATAATAACACCCTAACTATATGTCAATTATAACTTTAAAACAGATAAGACATCTGGTAGTGTTATTAACTATTGGTTCCAACCTTGTAAATAAAATATCCATAGTAAAATCTGCCAATGAATAAAAATCCTGAAGCTTGCCCAGAAACCACTCTATCTCCAAAGTTTGATTTCTTTCCCCGAAACATAACCAGCTAATTTGAAACCATGTTTGAAAGCCATCTTTGACATTTCTTCTATTTTCTCAACTCTTATTCTCTCCCCAAGGGAATAATTAGTTTTCATTTTTTCCAATGCAAGTATAATAGTTTCAGCATCTTCGGCTCTTATTATTCCTGCAGGATAGTCATATGGATAGCTGGCTTTTAAATGCGAAGGAGCCTTAATTAAAGGAGCATCTATAGGGGTAATACCAGGTTGCCTCCCCAAAATGTTTTGTTTATTCTGCTGGAGGGGATTGCAACGAACTACCAGGATGTCCTGCTCCATAGAAATATCATTAATATTAAAATTTTCATCTACAGACTTAAAATCTTCATAAGTAGCAATAAAAAAAATATCAGCTTTTTTTATGCTTTTAGACAAATGAGTGGTTTTTTTTACAGAAATACCATAATTACGAAATATATTACTACATAAAGAATCTAACTTCTTTACAGAAGAAGAAACCAAGGTAAAAAAGCGATAACCCTCACGGGCTAAAGCGTGGACAACCGCACTCCCTGTAGACGTTGATGCCCCCCACACCAAGCATTCAACCTCACCAATAGTTTTGCCCCGATCCCCTAATTCTTTTTCCACAGCTTGCAAAAGAGCAGCCAACCTGTAACTTCTTCCGGTTGTAACAGCTACACCATTCATAGCCTTAGCAAAATCCAATCCATCACGAGTAGCAACTGCTAATCCTTCTCCTGTACCTATCAACTGCAGCTTGCTTTTAGTAGCTAACTTATTGCATTTTTGCAACTTGTGATTCAAAACTCCGTTTTGTGAGCCGTTAATTTCCTCTTTATTTAAAGCCATGGTGATGAGATATCCTTCAATTTCATAATCTGCAGAAAAAACTACCTTCCTTTTCTTCTCAAAAGGAAGATACTGATCAATCAATCTTGTCCAGCTTTGAGGCAAGCTTTTTAAAATGCCTGCTCTTTTTCTGTCTTGAGCGTTTTCCTTTACACTAACCACCTGTGCGAATTTAAAAGGAGGCATTTAAAACTCCTGAAGCAATATTTTTTTCAATCTGTAACTGCTTAGAGGGAAAATACACCCCTGAGCAAAACATATTTAATTACTTATATTCTCTCGTAAATAAGTTTAGAATATTTTAATTCAATTCAATTATATTTGGTTTAAAATCAAGAATTTCAAGCATATGATCATATTCACCAGCAGTTAATTCGCGATTATTTTCAGAAAGACATACCAGGAGGGCTTCCACAATGTTAGTACCGAAAGAACGACCTTCAAATACAGGAGTAGTAGTAACCAGGGTTTTTACTTTTCTATTGCGAAGAAATTCAACATCCTCTTGAGTGATCGTATTAGTGATAATAATTTTACCAGGCAATTCTGGGGGCATATACCGCTTTATAAAATGGTAATCCCCGGCAACAATATCTGCTTTTTCAAAATATTTCTCGTAACGTGGCTCATTTACCTCTTGTTTTTCTCCGGTAGGATAAATTAAGCTAAAAGGTAATAGCCTGATAATGGGAACAAGAAGGCGGGCTGCACGAGCCAATGCCTGCAATGAATAAAGAGGTATGGGCATTTTCAAAGCGTAGAGAAAATCTCCGTAAATCATTTTGCAACCGGCTTCTTCTAAAGATTGAGCCATACCCATTCTGTCCATGCCTGACATGAGCAAGGCACAGGGGTTACCCTTAAGGAGATCCGTATTTTCCGAAATATGCTTAATTACTTTTCGCTCCAAAGTATTTTTCAAGCCAGAACCATCTACAACAGGAGTTCTTTTTGCCGCTCTCACTACTCTCTGGGCGTCTCGGATTTCATAACGACGGTCAACAGCGTAAAGATATAAATCCATCCCCCCGAGCCCAAAAGCATCCACCTTGCCATCATTTTCTTTTATATATTCAATCATGGCATTGAGATCACCATTAGTAGCAATCCTTTGAATTTTGCATTCTTCACCCATCAAATTTACAGTTACAGAATGATTGCGAGCCTGGCTTCCCAAGCTAATACCCACTACATGTTTCATTTCCCCATAAACCTCCCTTACAGATTACTCGGTTAAAGGCTTCAATTCCGCTTCCAATTTATTAGTGTCTATCATACAATCATGCTCCAGAGGAGAATCACCTAACTCCCAAAAAACTATCTCATTATCCAGGAAAGCTTCCGCTACTCGCTTCCAATTCTCCGAGGTCATTAACACAATCAAATCGAATTGTTTTAACTCGGTAATAATGTTCACCACGATATTGAAAAAATCCAGGGCACTTCGTTCGTGAATCAAGCCCCACCTTTCTTCATTGTTCATCAACAATACATAATCTATGCCCAAGTTCTGACACAACTCGTTAATATCATCCTTATTCTGTACAGGAAATGCAACCATGGCCAGCTTTTTACCTTTCCGAATCTCCCCTACTGACTCTATCCGGGACACAAAACTTCTTTCTAATCCCAACCTATCAGCTACTTCCTGCTGAGATAATCCCTGGCTTCGTAAGGTAAAAAGCTTATCTATTACCCTATCAATCTTTTTGCGGCTTACCATTTTAGAGCCTATTCTGGTGGTCTCCAAAGATTCCATTTTTCAACAACCCTTCTTGTGCACACAATTGTCTACACCTACTCATTATTCTACAAGCATTAACTAAGATTTTCAAGCACCTGGGAATAAAAAATGTTAAACATGTTGTATATATACTATACAATTTTTAAAAGAAAACGGATTTTCTATAATATTTCTGTAGCCGTCTCATGACTTTAACCTAAATATTTAGAAAATCCGTTAAAGAAATATTTAATTAAATTGTAACTGCTCAGGCATTGCTAGGAAAAGAGTAAACACACCCCCACCCCGACCCTCCCCCTTCAAGGGGGAGGGAGAAAAAAATCAACCCCTTCAAGGGAAGGTAGAAAAATCAACAATATCAATGAATGCTTCCAAGTACAACTAAAGTTCTTCGAGAATAATCTGATGGTCATCTAGCAACAATTCTTTCAACCTGGCTTTAACTTTTTTTTCTTCTCCCAACAAACCGACCAATAATACCTCACCATCATCAGGCTTTACCTGGCTTACATCTTCCATTAAAACCTTCTTTTCATCTCCGCTAATTAAATAGGCAGTAGATTGACACATGTCTCTCCCTCCTTATCCCTCTATATTGATTGATTGTCTAGACAATATTTCATCAAACAGGGATACAAATTCCTCCCTTGATGAAGCTTTATTTATTTTACTGCGTATAGCAACAGCTCCTTTTATAGCCTTAACGTACCAGTGAGCATGTTTACGCATCTCCTTTATCCCCCTGTTTTCCCCTTTGTGCTCAATCAAGAGATCAAGATGCCGGAGTGCCTTTTCCATGCGCTCCTCCAGAGTAGGAGAAGGAACTTTTATCCCTTTTTCTATTAAGCTTTGCGCTCTACTAAATATCCACGGGTTACCCATGGCCCCACGAGCAATCATAACTGCAGAGCAATTACAATAATCGAGCATTTTTTGAGATAATTCAGGAGTAAAAACATCACCATTTCCCAAAACCGGTATCTCTACTTCCTCTCCAATTTGTTTAATTATATCCCAGTCAGCTTCACCACTAAAGCCTTGCTCAACCAAGCGCCCGTGGACGGCAATTGCCTGCACTCCTACTTCTTCTGCTTTTTTAGAAATTTCCAGAGCAGTCAGGCAATCTTCCCAGCCTTTTCGTATTTTTATAGTAACCGGCACTTGCAAGTTTTTTACCAGTGACTCCGTAATATTAAAAGCCAAAGAAGGATCCCTCATCAGCCAACCGCCTTCTTTGTTTTTTAATATTTTCCGTGCCGGGCAGCCCATATTAAAATCTACGATGTCAGCTTTAAAATAATCCTGGGCAATTTTGCCAGCTTTGGAGATAACATCGGGGTCTGAGCCAAATACCTGAACAGAAATAGGTTTGTCTTTACTTAAAAAGTATCCAATATCCTTCAGCTCATCTTCGGATAATTCCAACAGCCCCCTGGCATTTATCATCTCCGAATACACAAGCCCGCATCCCTCTTCACGGCAAATTTGGCGAAAAGCATGATCGGTAATGCCCGCCATTGGCCCAAGTATTAACTTGTTGTCTTTCCATATCCTAGAGACTATCAATGATCTCCTGACCCTGTTTCAGATAGATTATCTTGTTCGGTACGGACCAAAAACAATTCTTCTGGTGGAACATCAAGAGCCCGGGCTATATTTTCAAGTAAAAAGGGTTTGGGTTTTCTAATTCCCCTTTCCATATTGCTTAAAGAGCTTACTGAAACATTAATTCTTTCTGCCAGCTCTTGTTGAGTAAAACCTTTCAATCGACGCAATCCCTTAATTCTTTTGCCCAATTCTACTGACATTTACTCTCACCTTCTTCATATATTACTTTTAAATTAAACTATAAAATTTTACTGATATAACAAGCAGAATCAGCTAAAATATTTCGACATATAAATTAAATCTCCTTTTGTTTTATCGAAAAATGAAGTTTTTTTAATAATCATAGGGATATATATTATATAAAAAAGGTGCCTGACCATGTTGCTTGTTACCTTATTAACAAACAACATCAAAGTGCCATCAACAGGAAGTCGATGGCACTTTAGAATATATATTACAAAACTATTATTATAGTCAAACTACAAATATTACTCAGATGTTTCCCCTACGTCACCATTTAAGCTAATAGTCCTAACCAACAATCCAATTAATACAAAGAAACCTAACAAACCTACATAACCTAACATTCTGATCACCTCCGGTTGATTTAAACCTACAACCTTGCCCTCTCCAAGCTTTTCTACTGTTGTATTTGTAATGTTGTAATTGTATTTTATATGAAGGTATCAGCATTGTCAAGGAATAATTTAAATATTCTAACAAGTTATTTTTTTCCCAAGCGCTTGTTCATACTTTCTCAAGTGTTTGTTATTTTTTCTCAAGCTCTACACCTTGCCTTTGTCCTCCTGTTTCACAAACAACAGCTATTAGCCAATTCAACAAGCAAACTTTTGGCTCTACTTGCAGGAAAACTTTCAATTGATTGAAGCGCTTGTTGGCAATTTCTGTTGACTAGGCTCTTTATAAATGCCATCGATTCTATTCGTTTAATTTCTTGCTGCCAAAGCATTTGCTCCTTTTTACTCCAAAATGCATTTGCAAGTGAGCTAAGCAGCTTTTCGCGAAAAGGGCTAACTTCCAAGAGATTAATTACTGGAAGTGTAATAGTTATCTTTCTACTTTCTTCGTTTAAAGGAAGCTCCCTAATAGATTTTACAAAATTCTGGTAATCTATCTTTATCTGACTTGACAAACCTACATAGTGACCAAAATAAGCCATTAACTCTACTTTAGAAGTTTCCACCCCTTTTGTCCATCCACTTAATGCACAAGAAAGCGCCAGAGGAGATGCTACCTGATAACTTATCTTATTTAAATATTTCTTGCGACACGACATGGCATCAAAAGGAAGTGGCAAATTATTTAAATCACTTAAAAAGTAAGCTTCTACATTTCGGCAAACTATCTCCGTCATCCCCCTTATAAATTCGGGATAACTACCTACCCTGGAAAATGCACTGCTAATTAAATATCTTCCAGCTTGCTCGTATTTATCATTGTCCCTCATATCAAGATCCTCTTTCATCTTACCTTCAACTATACCATTTAAATAGATTTGGGAATTCAGCCCCAGGTACAAAGCATCCAGGGAAGCAGCTTTTAATGGATCACTTTTGTGAAAAGAGGTGTTCAAAAGGCGAGAACATAATAAAAATAAAATTGCTGTCATTCTTTCACCTTTTAAAAATAGCAACTCGGATAGTAGGCGCTTGAGCGTTTGAGGTGATTTTTCCACTATTTTCTTTAGCTCTTCTTCAACTTCTTCCATTTCTTTTTCCAGGTAGTCATACATATTGTAATAAAAGGAACTTTTTCTCTCTTCAATTAAGTTCGAACTACTTGTAACAGAATGCTCCTGATTTTTAGGCCTAAAATCAAGCACCTTTTTTCCCATAACACTTTTCTCCTCAAATTGTATTTAAAATATATTATGTTAATAAAAGGCATTATTTATGCAATTTCCCATCGCCCTGTTACAAAATTATGTTGCAATGAGAAGTGAATTAGCTTTACATATAGGGCAATAATTGGTTATAATTATTATGCAAAAAAATAAACGGGGCGTAGCGCAGTTTGGTAGCGCGCCTGCTTCGGGAGCAGGAGGCCGTGGGTTCGAATCCCGCCGCTCCGACCATAGCCGAAGGCTTTCTTGTCGGAAGCTTTCGGCTTTTTTATTATACGATTCGCATATTATCTCTATCTAGGAAAGTAAATTTGATATTTTAAAGAAATAATTCTTCCCTTTTTAAATTTTAAACCTTCAAGGAGGGTTTATTAAAACAGCATAGAAATACATCATACGGAAACAAAGCGCTCTAAAATGGAGGTGAGGTCATTGAGCAAAGCTCTATTGATTACAGATATGTTACGCGACTTTGTAGCAGAAGGAGGTGCCCTATATATAGGAGATTCCGCGCCAGAAGTTATTCAAAATACTGCCGGTAGATTAAAAGAGTGGCGAGCTACAAAAAACCACGTTATATATATAATGGATACTCACTTGACCGATGATGCCGAGTTTAATATGTTCCCTCCCCATTGCCTGGCCGGTGATTGGGGCGGAGAAATAATTGATGAGCTCGCGCCGGAAAAAGGAGATTATTTCATTCGCAAGCGTCGGTTTAGCGCTTTTTACGGAACAGACCTTGATTTAACATTGAGAGAGCTTGGAGTTAATGAAATTGAAATAGCAGGGGTGTGTACCCAAATTTGTGTGCTATACACTGCCGCTGATGCCCGGATGCGCATGTACGATGTAACAGTGCAAAGAAACTGTGTGGGCTCTTTTGATCCCGAAGCCCACAAATTCGCTTTAAAAGAAATGGAAAATACCCTGGGGGTTAATGTTATTTAAACTGTAAAACTCCTAAAAAACTGTGAGTGAATAACATGGCTAAATTAAAAAACACACAAGATGTGCAAAATTTGCAAATAAATAAGCAAAGACTTCATAGCGCCAATCACGAAGAAATAAAAAACGGTCATACTTCAGACATCTACTTTGTCCGCTCAAATGAACTTCTTGCCTATGCTGGCTTGGATAAGTCTCATACCCATGCAGAAATTTTTGCCAGTCGCGAAGGTGTTTTTGCCGGGATTGAAGAAGTCTGTAATTTATTGAAAGATTCATCAGTATCTGTATGGGCACTGGAAGAAGGAACTAAAATGAATGCAAAAGAAGTAGTAATGCAACTCAGCGGACCTTACTCAGAGTTTGGATTATATGAAACTCCTATGTTGGGGATGCTGGCAAGTGCCAGCGGGTGGGCCACCGCTGCTAAGGCTTGTATAGAGGCTGCTGAAGGTTCTCCTGTCTATTGTTTCGGAGCCAGGCACGTCCATCCTGCTATAGCGCCTGTTATGGAAAGAGCAGCAATTATTGGTGGAGCAGAAAATTGCAGTTGCATCATTGGTTCAAAACTTATGGGGAAAGAACCAGTTGGCACTGTACCTCATGCAGCAATGTTAGTAATAGGAGATACTTTAAAAACTGCTCTTCTCTACGACGAATCAATGCCCGAAGATAGCCCCCGCATAATCTTAGTAGATACTTTCAAAGATGAAGCTGAGGAAACTTTACGAGTTGCTGAAGCCCTTAAAAAAAAGCTAAATGGGGTAAGGCTAGACACTCCCGGTGAAAGAGGTGGAGTGACCACAGGGCTGGTAAAAGAAATACGGGCCAGGTTAGATCAAGCTGGTTATGACCATGTTCAAATTTTCGTGTCCGGAGGAGTTAACCCTGAAAGAATCCAAGAATTGAAAGAGGCAGGAGCCGATGCATTCGGAGTAGGAAGTTACATTGCCGGAAATCGTCCTATTGATATGACCATGGATCTTAAAGAAATAGAAGGCAAACCCATTGCCAAAAGAGGCAGAATCCCGGGGCTTACTAAAACTTCACGTCTAGTAAAATACTTGTAGTTTTTTGCATAATGACGTATAATTACATGATAAACATGATTAAATTATAATAATTGTCAAAGGAGGTTAAAAATGGACCTTAAAGGAACTAAAACAGAAAAAAATCTTTGGGCAGCATTTTCAGGAGAATCACAAGCTCGCAACAAGTATACTTATTTTGCCTCAGTCGCTAAAAAGGAAGGAATGGAACAGATAGCAGCTTTTTTCTTGGAAACTGCAGAAAATGAAAAAGAGCATGCCAAGAGGTTGGGCAAGTTTTTAGATATTGTCGGCACCACGGAACAAAACCTTAAAGAGGCTGCTAAAGGAGAGAACTATGAATGGAAAGAAATGTACCCTAACTTTGCAGCAGAAGCCAGGGAAGAAGGTTTCAATGAAATAGCTATCGTTATGGAAGAAATAGGAGAAGTAGAAGAAGAACACGAAAAACGTTATTTGGCTTTGTTAGACAGGCTTAAAGAAGGTACCTTGTTCAAGCGAGACGAAGAAATTGAATGGCAATGCCGTAATTGTGGCTACATACATTTTGCCAACGAAGCACCATCTGCTTGTCCTGCTTGCGCCCATCCCATAGCATTCTTCCAACCCAAGGCTACAAACTTTTAGCAATCTATAAGTAGTTAAGTTTGATATAATTGGCAAAGGATAGGTTTTCCAAACCTCTCCTTTGCTTTTTGTTATTTAATATTCTCATATTTTATCTGTATTTATTTGTTTTGTATTTCATAAAGCATAACTTGCCAAAATCCACATGCCAAAATCCACTCTGTTGATTTTTTCATTTATAAGTGAGAAAATAAAGTCAAATACAAAAAAGAGGTAATAGTATGGACCATTCAACTTTAAAGAAAGAACAGTTAATAGAAATATATGTACCTTCTTTGCAACAGTATTATAAAGTGAAAGTAACTCAAATAGAAGATAACTCTATTATAATAGAAGAAGTTAACCATGAAGACTATCAAAGTGATCCTGATAAACTTCCCCTTGATCTGGGCAAACTTTATTTAATTTACATTGGAATGGATCAAAACGTTTACTGTGGCAAAACCAAACTACTTGACACTGAAAAAACAGAAGATGGAAGGTTCGTTTATGTTTTGGAAAAACCGGAACAGTTAACGCCTCAAGAAAGAAGACGTAGTTCCCGTGTTCCATATAATGAAAATGTATATTATCGCCTTGAAAATTCACCTGATAAAGAATTTACCAAATCAGCCCAGGCAGTTGATCTGAGCAAAGGCGGCATGAGCCTTATAGTTGAAGAATACTGCAAACCCCAGAGCATAATTCTCGTAAAATTTTATATAGAAGAAATAGAGCTTTTCGTACGGGCTAAAGTCAAATGGATTAAAAAAGACCAAAGTAAAAACAGATACACCATAGGAATTAACTTCCTGGAATTATCCCCCCAGATGCAGTAAATATAACTATACTTTTATTAAAAATCTTCTTCCTCCAAAATATCTTCCCTTTCAAAAAGACGGACAACTTCGTGAAGAATATAAAGCAAATATTCCCTGTCTTTTTGAGGAAATCTTGCAAAATATAGCCCTAACAGAAAATAACGGGCTTCTTCTGCTTCATTTAATATTCGGGAACCTTCCTCGGTTATCTTAATCCAAACCTGGCGCCTGTCTTGATCTCTTCTTTCCCTGGTTACCAGTTCTCGCCGGTAAAGGCGATTAACAACTGCAGTGATGGCACTTAAAGTTACGCCTAATGATTCTGCAAGATAAGAAGTATTGCTAGGCCCATTTTCTTCCAAAACTCGCAAAACCATTAATTGTGTACCCGTAATTTCATCTGAGGTATACTTGTTAAATAAGAAACGAAATCGATTAATAAAACGACTAAAAACATGATCAAGATCTTTTATGTACTCTATGAGTTCTTGTTCTTTAATGGCGATTTTGGCTCCTTTCCCTATAGTGGTTAAGCTTGTTCTAATAATTTATAGAATTATATGGAGATTATATACTATATTGTATAGACTATCACATTAATTCTACTTTGTAATTATTTTTTAGGTATAAATTTTGTTGCTAAACTGACCTCGTTTTATGTACAATTATATTTAAAATGTTAAGCGAGGTATTTTAATGAAAATAACGAGACTTAAATATATTTTACCCGTAATATCTGCCCTTTTATTAATTCTGGCATTTCCCCGCTTCAACCTTGGCTTTATGGCTTGGTTGGCATTAATTCCCTTGTTCTGGTTCCTTATGGAATCCAAACCTCGAGAAGCTTTTAAAGGTGGGTTGTTATTTGGTTTAACTTTTCATCTTTATATTAATTACTTCATTATCGTAGCACTCTATCCATTCGTATCGCTGCCCCTTACTTTGCTGGGCTATTTTTTAGTTGCAGCCTTTAAAAGTCTCTTTTACGGGATATTTTGTCTGGCGGCCAGTTATCTGAAAGACAATTTCCGTGCTATATACATAGTTTGGGGAATACCCTTTTTGTGGATATTGATGGAGTTTTCAAGATCACTGGGACTTTTGGGCTATACTGCAGGTTCTATTGCATTTTCACAGGCTCACTATCCCTCTGTTTTGCAGATAGCAAGTGTTTATGGCCACTGGGGAATTGCTTTTTTGATGATAATGTTACAAGTTGTAATCGTATTGATAATAAAAAACAAACTTTCCCGGCCTCAACTAACCGTGCCAGCAACAACCTGGATAATAATTGCAATGGTAGGATTGATCATCCCTGGTCTTTTTCCCGTTGAAAAACAATCTTCCCCAGAAAACATCGCCCTAATTCAGGCCAACATTGAACAGGAAGATGTTCTGGCCGGTCCCCGCGAAAACCTCCTGAAATATGAAATGCTAACCAGAAAAGCTTTTCAAAAAAATGACGATATTGATTTGGTCGTCTGGGCCGAAACGGTCCTCTCTCTTCCCATAGCCAGGGGAGAGCCAATAGTCCCCGAGGTGAAAAATCTTTCTCATGAATTAAATACCCCTTTTATTTACGGGGCTGTAGTTAGGGAAAATGAAAAACAGTTTAACTCGGCAGTTTTATTCTGCCCTCAGGAAGAAACATTGCAGCAAAATCATAAAAAGTATCTGGTACCGGTAGTTGAGTACTTCCCTATGGAAGAACAACTCAATCAGCTGCTCAATCTTAACTTGAATCTGGCAAGATACACCCGGGGAGAGGGAATAGACCTTCACGAATATGGAGATACCTCTCTTGCCTGTATCATCTGCTTTGAATCATTTTTTGGTAGTTATAGCCGAGAGTTTTCAGCCGCAAGTGCCCAGCACATGTTCATTCTCACTAACGTTGGTTGGCTCGGCGATACTCATGGTGTGGATCAACATGCTGACATGGCGATGATTCGTGCTGCAGAAATGGGAATAGGTGTTACCCAGATAGCAAATACAGGGATAACTATTTCCGCAGAACACACTGGTAAAGAAATTCTGCGCTCAGGAATTGAAACCGAGGAAATTTTATTTTTGGAAACTGACTTTAGCCACCGTAGGACAATTTATACCATTGCCGGTGATTATTTTGTCTATGCAAGTTTGGCTGGCCTATTAATTTTGTATATTTTGAACATAAGAAAACCGAAAAAATGAACAACAGCTAAGCATTGAGAAGTTCATTGAGAAGTTATTTCTAACTAAAGTGATTGCTTTTTGCTTCTATTATTCTGATTTTTTAGTTCTGGGGCTATATTCGTTTAATATTTGCTGCGCTTGTTGATAGTCCTCGGATGTGTTTATGTTGAAAAACATTTTTTGTTCCGGGTCAAAACGGTTTATTTCCTCGGTATCAATATATCTAACTTTTACTTTCTTAAAGAATTCGGTAATCTTGAAGCGCCCGCTATATAAATTCTCCTCTATAATATCCACACAATTTCTTTTATAAAAAGCATATAACGGCTGCAAATAGCCATCAATTTCAGGAACTACTACATCATGGCCATCTTTTGCAAAATACATGTATTTTATAAAATCAAGATTGACAAAAGGCATATCACAAGCAATTACAAAATTGTAAGTAAAATCAGAAACGCTTAATCCTGCATGCAGACCTCGTAACGAAGATTTTGAAGGAATATCAATCAAATCTTTAGTAGTTTTTACTTCAAGATGCTGTAAGCGTTCCGGAAGATGAGTAACTACTATAATATCAGCGAAGCATCTACTCAAGCTTTCTATAATGTGGTCAATTATTAGCTTGCCGTTGAAATTCAAAAAAGCCTTGGGATAGCCAAAACGCTTGCTATCTCCACCTGCGAGTACTAATGCTGCTGCTTGAAGTTTTTCTCCTTCCATAATCTTATATTCTTTCCTCACCTGTTAAACTTCGGTAATCTCTTCTTCGAGTTTCTTTTTCTTGGTAATTTTTACTGCAAACAGCCCTACTTCATACAACAACATCAGGGGTACAATCAGCATAAGCTGCGAAATGATATCCGGAGGGGTTATTAACGCTGACGCCCCCAGCATAATTAAAAGAGCAAATTTGCGATTGCGCCTGAGAACATCAAGGCTAATTAAATCCAACTTAGCTAAAACCCACATTACCAAGGGTAATTGAAAGAACAACCCAAAAGTAAGCAAAAGAGTAAATACAAAAGATAAATAACTACTGACGTTGAACATAGGACTCAATTGGGTAGTTTCAAATCTTAAAAAAAAGTGGAGCACCAGTTGCAAAACCACCAGGTAAGCAAACACTATTCCCAAAACAAAAAGAGTAACACCTCCGCCAGTAACTCCCAACAAAAACCTTCTTTCATTTGAATAAAGCCCTGGGAACAGAAATGCCAAAACCTCGTAAATAAAAACTGGTGAAGCCAACACCACCCCACCTATTAAAGCCAGACGCAAATTAACCATAAATGCTTCCGGTGGAGAAAAATATACCAGAGATAAACCTTCTACTGGACTTACAAGAAGATACCGCAAATAATCCGCCTGTAAAAAGCAAAATACTATTGCAATAACAAAAGCCACTAAAAACACTAGTAGACGACTCCGTAGCTCCCCCAGGTGCTCCATCACCGTCATGCTATCGGTACGGTTTTTACTCAACTCTTCTACCCCTTGATCCAAGCTATACTACACTCAATTATTCTGAGTTATTTTGGTTTTCCCCGGATGAATCTGCGGCAGGCTCGCTATCTGATTTGCCTTTTAATCCGTCTTTTAATTCTACAACACTTTTGCCAATAGACTTAGCTAGATTCGGCAACTTATTGGGACCAAAAATAAGCAGCACAACAGCCAATATCAGCAACAACTCCGGGACACCTATTTTGCCTATACCCATCTCTTTACCTCCTTTATCTCATTAATAGAAAATGCCCAGACCTAGTTTAAAAGAGAAAGATCCTGGCCAGGCTTGTAACCTCTTTCCTGGGCTGCAGAGTCAAGATCAACTGTGAACACATTCTCTACATCCAGGATTACTTCACGTCCTATTTCTTTAAGGTTAACCGTTTTCAAGTAACTCTTACACTTCTCGCAAATATTTATTCTGCGAGCTTTTTCTTCCTCAACATAGAAATACCCCAGTTTGTAATGGTCACGATTGTTGCAATAAGGGCATTCCAAACGTGAGAACTCCCATTGAGTATGACAAAGCCAGCATTCCAACACCCTGGCACTATTGTCACGACGCAACTTGGCCATCATTGGCTTCTGCCCACATACAGGACAATAACCACTAGACCATAAAGCAAAGTCTGTTATCTCATTTGCCTTGTTTGCATAATTCATATAATAGGGCGAAAGTGCAGCAAAAAATATATCTATGATAATTTCCGGTTCAATATCATCATCTTGAATTTCAATATTTTGTTCCCTCAAATATTTTTCCAAATACTCCGGGGTTATACCACCCTTATTTTGTAACAATTCACTTAAAACATTATCCTCAAAAATAGGCAACTGTTTTAACTTCTCTACTTTTTCTGATGCCTTTATATCATCCTTAAACACAGCATGGGCAATTTCAGTCATTATTTCTTTCAACTCTTCTATATCAATATCCAGAACTTTATCATTTAAAAGGTAATTGCCTTCTCGTAAATAATTATTTATCTCTTCCCCCTCTTCAAAATGAAAAGGAACATCTATTTTCTCTCCATAACGAAATTGCACTCTTGACACTTCTTTATAAACATCAAAAAGATTTTCAAATTCCTTTTTCAAAGACTTATACTTTTCTACTTCCTGGCTAAACTTCTCGAATGTTATATTATGCATTAATAATATTCCTCCTCCACGGTATCTCGATCCCCTAATAAAGAATAATATCTGTATATTATTCTTTATCCTTTTCTATTTCTTCATCAATATCAATACTCTTTTGAAGATCTTTCCCAGCATTGCGCAGTTCGCTAATGCCTTTTCCGATAGAGCGTCCTAATTCCGGTAATTTGGTAGGCCCAAAAATTATAAGAGCCACAGCCAAAATTATAAGCACTTCCATCATTCCTATCTTACCTATCAAGTAAACACCTCCAAGCTAGCTACTCAACATAATACCATACTTAAATTAACTTCTACATGAAGAATCCGAACACCTTTAATAGTTGCACTTATTATAATTAATTCCAATATACACAGAAAACCCTTCGTATAATGACCTAATTTTATCGTAAGTAGATTATATAACAAAAACCCTATAAAAAAAAACATAAATTAATTTAATTTAATTATACGGAAAAATGCCACATTTTACTCTTCACTCTTTATCAAATCCCTGGCCCATTCCAAAAACTTGGAAGGAACCATTATGTCTACCCCTAGTTCCTGCCCGAAAATAACTTTCAACCCTGCAAAAGGACCACTATACCTTTTCTCCACTGGAATTTCATAAGAATCAAGCAAACCACAAACTAAATCTGCTTCTGTTTCATTAGCAGCTTCCATTAAAATTACCCATTCATCATTTTGCACTTTTTTCCCCTCCTAATTTGACAGTTTGGGAAAATTAAATTACTATTTGCGTACTTTAAGCTTTGTTGAAAAGGAGCTACAATGAACCTGAGCGAAAAACTGCGCCAATTTGCATTTGCAAACGGGATAGAATATCTGGGTATAATCGATGCTGAGCCCCTTTATGAATTTGAACCTTACCTGGAGGAATGCCGGCAGAGAAAAATAGACCCTCCATTTGTCCAAAATTCTATATCTCAAAGAATTAACCCCCGCCTCAGCTTGCCCGGCTGTCAGAGTATTATTTGCTTGGTTCTTCCTTATCTGCCCGATTACAACAAAATAACTGAAGCTGAACCAGAGGAACCTGTAGGACTGTTAAGCAAAATTGCTCAAGTCCGGGATTATCATCAGGTAATGTCTCAAAAGGCCAATCAGATAGTGGAATATTTACAAGAAATAACCTCTCCCATATTCAATTACCTTATCCATGTAGACACAGGCCCTCTCTTAGAAAGAGCCTTTCTGCAAAAAGCAGGTCTCATCACAGGGGAAAATACCACTTTAATCACTCCTAAATATGGTTCATGGGTAGTAGTAGGGTTAATTCTCCTGGACATTCAACTACCTTCCCTGCCACTGGAACAAACTTACTCGGAAACCTGTCATAACTGCGGTCTCTGCCGTCAGGCATGCCCTACTGGAGCCCTCCTTGCCCCGTACCAGTTAAACCCCTGGCATTGCCTTTCTTATATTTCTCAAATGAAAGGAATCATTCCCCGTGAATACCGAAATTTGCTTGAAAATAGATTATACGGTTGTGATACTTGTCAGGAAGTTTGCCCTCTTAATCACGACATAAAACCCTCTATCCTTCCAGAATTTAGCTCACCCATACTCCTTCCCAAATTACCACTACTTACTCTTTCCCACATAAATAAAAAAGAGTTTTTCAGCTTAATTAAACCCACCGCAGCAGGGTGGGTGGGACGCCAAACCTTGCGGCGCAATGCAATTGTGGCTATGGGTAACAGCAAGTTTGAAACAACCTTGCCTTATCTGCGCGAGATTCTATACAATGACCGATCGTATTTAATGAGGAACCACGCTGCCTGGGCTTTAGGCCAATTTAACGAACTTCCTAAAGTCCGTGAATATCTACAAAGAGCCCTTTTATTAGAAAAAGACCCTCGGGTCATAGAAGAAATAAAGTATTCACTACAAAAAAGTTAAATTTTTTTATTAAGTTTATGTAACTGCTCAATTATAATTTATTCATCATGTTTTTTCCGATAAGCTCCTGCAGCTATAATTATAATAACCGCACTTACAACTATTACTGATATAATAAACTCCCCAAAGTAATTATCTTGCATAATAGCTCTCTGGGCATCATTGACCAATCCATGGCCCATCAACTGAAAGATACTGTACCAGATGACTATTAAAGCCAACAGCAAGGGGAGAAGGTTTAATATCTTCCCCTTAGATTCAGTTCCGGGTAAATTAAATAACTGTTGAAAAACTTCGGAAAATATTCCCGTATTTATGTCAAAAAAACCTGTCAAAATTATCAAAGCCCCAATTAACAACAGTAATAGATGAGCAATACCGAAATAAGTAAATATTAACAATACAGCTACCAAGATGATTAAATCTAATATTAATAGAACGATTAAGCGTGGCTGCTGCATATCACACCTCCACCTACCTAACATTGATAGCTGGGGAAAATGTGTGCCCGCCTGAGGCGGGCACACATTTTGTCACATTGAACATTCATCTAACCTAAAAATAACAAAAGCGTCTTAACTAGCAACAGCCACCGCAACTACCAGGGTTCTCATCATATATTGTGAATCCCTCGTTCATTTCATCTTGGTGATAATCAAGTATTTTCCCTTGAACATGGGGAACAACTTTTTCTTCACAAACAAATTGCAAACCATCAACTTTCTCTACAACTTCATTCTCTTCATCTACTGACTCTTCCAGAGCCAACCCCAATTGGGGCCCTCCTCAACCGGCTCCACTGAGATACAAGCGGATATAAGCATCTTCATGGCCTTCTCCCTTGAGTATCTCTTTAAACTTGTCAACGGCTGCATTAGTTACATTAATCATGAGATTTCTCCTTTCTTAAACTATTGTTACCAAATCATTTTCTATGATTTGCTCCATTGTATAATTTTCCTCTTAGTTTTGCAAGTAATAGGAATCAATGCATTTATAAGTATGTTTTTTGTTTTAGAAGAGCATGCTCTTATAAGCTCTTTCAAAGACTTCAACGGGATCATCTTTTACCTCATTTTTCCCCATAATTAACTTAATAATTTATTACCTAAAGAGACAAAATAATAATGAACCCCATATTAAATAAACAGCGGAGGTGATTGAATGCATTTAGACGATCGCATTTCTCTTGAACCTGGCAGCCCCAAGCGTGGCCAAAAAATGACCGTGGAATACCGTGGGCTACTTGCCCAGAGCGGGGCAGACAATTTATGGATGCACTATGGATTTGATGGTTGGAAAAACGAAGGGGAGCTTCCCATGGAACCAACCTCTGATGGCAATTTCACATGCCAAACAGAAGTTCAAGGAAAAAAGGAGTTCAATTTTTGCTTTAAAGACAGTGCCAATAACTGGGACAATAACAATGGCCATGATTGGTATTGCAAAATTGAGTAAGCTCTCCTACCATCCCAAATACTCCGAGCTATGTAGCTCGGAGTATTTTTTTCTCCTCTAAAAATTGCAACTTACTCTACAGAAAGAATAATATCTTCCAGGGAAATGCGGGGGCGTTGCGGAGGATCTTCAGCTGGATAGCCAACAGGAAGCAAAGCAACCGGTACTATTTCAGGCGGTAAATTTAAAATTTCATGAGCACGTTCACTATCAAACATGCGCACCCAGCAACTGCCCAACCCCATGCTAGTGGCTTTAAGTACAATATGCTCTACCGCTATTCCCAGGTCCAAATATGCAGATACAGGAACCTTGGTATCTTCTACCTTTTGGGGCATTTTGCGCTGATACAACATCTCAGCAACATCGCGTCCAAGAACATCAGCTTCAACCAGCTCCTCAACTCTTTTTTCAACCATATCTTTAATAAAAGTCTTTCGATCCAGGCAGCAAACTATAATTAAAGGAGCTCTGGTTACGAATGACTGCACCACAGCTTCACTTAAACGGTTTTTTAAATCCTCATCCCGGACCAGTGCAAACCTCCAAGATTGCCTGTTAGTTCCCGAAGGTGCCAATCTGGCTGCTTCCAACAATTCTCTCTCAACTTCCTGTGGTACAGATTTCTCCTGATAACGCCTAATGCTGCGCCTATTTTTAATTACCTCATCAAGTTCCATTTTTTTACCTCCTTAGTTTGGGCTTCCTTAATTTAGTTTCATCTTTTATTTAAATTTTCCTTTCATAAAACAAAAAAACCGGGGAAATCACCTCCCCGGATCTCACAGCTTTTGGGTTTATTTCTTGTCTTTTCTAACTTTAATGGACTTAGGCCTAGCTTCCTCTGCCTTTGGTAAATCAATCCTCAATACTCCATCTTCAAAAGCTGCATCCACCTTATCAGACTGGATAGGTGTAGGAAGCTCAAAGCTACGAGAAAATTGCCCGCTGTATCTTTCCATCCAGTAGGCGTTACCTTCTTCCTTTTCTTCTTCTCTCCTTATTTCTCCATTGATAGTTACCTGATTGGCACTTACGTTGACTTCTACATCATCACTATCTACGCCCGGCAGATCAGCCAGTACTACGTATTTATCTTCTTCGGAGTATATATCGACGTTCGGATAACCTCCTTCTTTTCCTGTAAACGGCCAAGTTCTGATAGCATCTTCTAACAACCTATCCAGCTCAGAACGCAACCTACCTACTTCTCTTGAAGGTTCTCTCCTGATCAATTCTGTCATACTTATCACCTCCTTGCCTCACTGTTTATTAGCACTCTTTTCTTTTGAGTGCTAATCATTTCATTTTATATTTTACTTAGCTAAAATTTAGCTTTCAAGCCTTATTATAGCATCTCACATGATATATACTTCAAATTTTGCCTATATTTTTCTATTTGCTCGGAATTATTAATTTTTTCGCTCTTTTGCTTATCCAAGAAGGGTAAAAATTCATTTGAAAGATACAATTAATGAAGATAAAAGGGGGGTAATTAAAATATGGTTATTTATTCACTAACTAACTCGCTCCATATTACGCTCATAAATTATTCGTAAGCCCTCCAGAGTGAGCAAACTATTTACTTCTTCTATGGTTTCGGATTCCTGAGCCAGCAGTTCAGCAAATCCTCCAGTGGCAACTACTAAAGGCTTTGCAGACAATTCTTGAAATATACGACGAACAATACCGTCTACCTGCCCCATAAATCCATAGATAATTCCTGATTGCATACTGCTAACAGTATTTTTGCCTATAACTCGTTGAGGTTTTTGAAGTTCCACACGGGGAAGTTTTGCAGCATTACTAAATAGAGCCTCTGTAGACACTCCTATGCCCGGTGCTATGGCACCGCCCAAATAATCCCCTTTCTCACTGATTACACAAAAAGTAGTAGCCGTTCCAAAGTCAACAATAATCAGGGGACCTCCATACAACGAATAGCCGGCTACAGCATTAACAACCCGGTCTGCTCCCACCTCCCGGGGATCATCAATCAATATATTTAACCCGGTTTTTACTCCCGGCCCTACAATTAGAGGGGAAAGATGAAAATATTTTTTAGCCATCTTTTCCAGGGAGTGCATTAAAGGAGGAACCACTGAAGAAATAGCCACCCCGGAAACTTCATTCCAGTCCAGGTTGCTGTCTTTAAACAAATTCTTGGTGATTACCGCCAGTTCATCCTCGGTATGATTCCAGCTAGTAGAAATACGCCAGGATATAACAAATTTATTCTGGGCATAGACTCCTAGCATAATATCGGTATTGCCTACATCTATAGTTAAAAGCATTATCCCACCCCTTTTTTTCAAATATACCAAAAGAAGGGAGAAAAAACAATTGTAAGTGTAACTTGAAAGCCACTTACGCTGCAATTATTTTTTAATCAAAACACAGAGTTTTCTTTAAATTAAGCGTAAAGTGACCAGAATATTTGTACTCTTCTATATCCTACTTTCCTTGCAGGAAAAAAACAATATTAATCGAAATCAATAAAACAAACAAGTGGAATTTGTAAAAAACGTAAATGATAAAAGTAAATTATAATTGAAGATAATACACAATATAAGAAACAAGGAGCAAAGCAAAACAATGGTTGATGAGCAAAAACTAGAGCAAGCAGTTAAAATGATTCTGGAGGCAATAGGTGAGGATTTAGATCGGGAGGGCCTAAAAGAAACTCCCAGGCGAGTAGCTAAAATGTATCAGGAAGTTTTCAGTGGCCTGCATCAAGACCCCCGGGAGATCCTGCAAAAATTCTTTGTTTCTGATGAACATGATGAGATGGTTCTGGTAAAGGATATCTCTTTCTATTCTATGTGCGAACACCATCTCATGCCTTTTTACGGGCAGGCCCACATTGCCTATATACCTGCCGGCGGGCGTATTACGGGTTTAAGCAAACTGGTAAGGGTCATAGAAGTAATCTCCAAACGCCCCCAGTTGCAGGAAAGACTGACTACTCTAAGTGCCGACGTAATCATGGAAATGTTGAAGCCTAAAGGAGTTGTGGTAGTAGTAGAAGCCGAACACCTTTGCATGAGTATCCGGGGAGTAAAAAAACCAGGTTCAACTACGGTTACCTCCGCTGTAAGAGGTTTATTCCGCCACAGCCCTGTTTCCCGCGAAGAAGCTTTTGCTCTCATCAAAGGTAAATAATATCTTTTTAATAATTTAAGGAGAATTTGGATGAACGACGGTTTAATTCTTGGCACTCACAAATTACCTCTGCACAGACGAACATTGATCATGGGTATCCTCAATGTTACTCCGGATTCTTTTTCTGATGGCGGTTATTTTTTTGATCCGCAAGAAGCCCTGAGGCAGGCGCAACAAATGGCTACAGAGAGCGCTGATATCATCGACATTGGCGGTGAATCGACTCGACCGGGAGCTATCCCCATTTCCGCTGAAGAAGAATGGAAAAGGATTCAACCCATAATCAAAGCTATCAAAAAAGAGGTGGACATTCCCCTTTCCATAGATACTTACAAAGGTGTGGTTGCTGCTCAGGCAGTAAAAGAAGGAGTGCATATGGTAAATGATGTTTGGGGTTTGAAAGCGGATCCGGCCATGGCGGAAGTAGTAGCTGAATACGAAATTCCTATTTGTATAATGCATAACCGCAAAAAAGCTGTTTACCAGAAATTGATGGATGAGATTCTCAGCGATTTACAAGAAAGTATTGACCTGGCAATAAATGCTGGCATTAGGCAGGATAAAATAATTATTGACCCCGGAATCGGCTTTGGCAAAACCCTGGAACACAATCTCGAAGTAATGCATCACCTGGAAAGATTTAAAACCCTGGGTTTCCCCATATTGCTGGGCACATCTCGCAAATCTATGATTGGTAAAACCCTGGATTTGCCCACCCATGAACGCCTGGAAGGAACTGCAGCCACTGTAGCCTATGGTATTACCAGGGGGACAGATTTAATTAGAGTACATGATGTTAAAGAAATGCGCAGGGTAGCCATAATGACCGATGCTATCGTGAGGCGGTAATTCTTATTGACAGTAATTTATTCGTTTCTTTCAAGAAGGGAGTCAACCAATAATGGATTTTATAACTATTAAAAACATTTCCATTTACGCCTACCACGGCCTTCTCCCCGAAGAAAGGGAAAGGGGGCAGGAATTTCTAATATCGGTCAAAATAGAAGCCAACTTTGCCGGCATCAGCACAACTGATAACATCCAGGAAACAATCAATTACGCCTATGTTGTAGAGGAAATCCAAACTATTTTTACCAGTGATAATTTTAACTTGATTGAAACTCTTGCTGAAAAAATTGCCAATCATCTTCTTGATGTTCACCAGCAAATCGAAGGAATTGAAATAACAGTAGAAAAACCAAGGCCACCACTGCCATCAATTACTCAGGGAGTAGCTGTAACTGTTTACCGTTCCCGAAAATAATTACTGTACTGAAAAGGGCAAGCAAGTATTATCACAAAAACATGACAAGGAGAAATTTAGCATGTCTACTGTTTATCTTGGACTGGGGTCTAACCTGAGCCAACGTCAACAACTACTATACCAGGCGGTAGAAAAGCTATATGCTCATAATAATATTGAAATACAGAAGCTTTCTTCTATATATGAAACTGAACCTGTTGGTAGTTCCCTGCAAAGCCGTTACTTGAATGCAGCCTGCAAGCTGAAAACTGAGCTATCTCCGAAGGAGCTGCTTGAGCTAACCAAAAAAATTGAATTTGACCTGGGACGGAGAAAAAAAGGTAACTGGGAATCACGCTTCATTGACCTGGACCTTCTGGTTTACGACGAAGTTATAACGGAAAGTGAAGACCTCAACTTGCCCCATCCACTTCTTGCCCAAAGATGGTTCGTCCTGGTGCCCATGTCAGAAATAGCTCCTGAACTAACACCACCTGGGTATTCACATACCATTAAAGAATTACTGGCACAACTAGGAGAACCTCAAGGGGTCTATAAGCTAAACCAGAATGAACCGTGGGGAAAGTATAGCCACCTGATTCCTGGATAAATGAAAAATAAATGGCATTTTTAACTACCACCTTGTTCACTTTGGACATAGTCCCGGTACAACCGGCGCAACCTGCCGGTTAATAATCCTGGCTCACCTGTATTCACAGGCTGAGTTTCCACTTTAACTACCGGCATGATTTCCATCAAGGAATTGGTTAGGAATACCTCCGTTGCTTCCCGCAACCAAGAAGGTGGGATATTTTCTTCCTTAACTTCTACTAATTCCGCAGCTATATTTAATATTAACTCCCTGGTAATACCCGGCAACACCCCCGCCTCAAGAGGAGGAGTATATAACACTTCACCCTTAAGCAAAAAAAGATTGCTGACTGTGCCTTCTGCCAAATAGCGCTTTTGATTCAGAAATATTCCTTCCTGAAACCCTCTTTTCTCAGCTTCACGCCTTCCCCATAAATAATCCAGGAAATTCAAAGTTTTATGAGCTGCCTGAGGGGAATATTCGTTTAATGGAAAACTAATCAATGCTACCTTGAACCCTTCCCGGTAAAGTTCAGAAGAATAAGGAATATTAGAGTTAGAAGTAATAAAGAAAGTTGATTTGCCTTTTTGCCAGGGCCAAAGCCCCTGCATTCCTGCCCCTCTAGTTAGTGTCATCCGCAAAGAACCATCTTTTACACGGTTGGCTGACAGCAAACTGGAGACGGCATTATTAATTTCTTCCACTGAGCCGGGCATTTCAATATCCAGGGCAGATGCGCTTGCAGACATGCGCCCAATATGTTTCTCAAGCAAAAATGGCTTTCCATCATAAACTCGAATTGTTTCAAACAAGCCATCTCCATATAAAATTCCTCTATCCTGCAAGCTTATATGAGCATCTTCCAGAGACACTATACCCCCGTTTAGGTAGCATAAATTGTCCACAGTAGCATCACTCCAGTTATGAAAAAAATATATAGCCTACTCTACTTTTCAAAACCCAGCGCCCCCAGTAAAGCTTTTGCTTTATCCAGAGTTTCCTGGTATTCCGCACGGGGCGAGGAATCTGCTACAATTCCTCCTCCCACTTGAAAATAAACCCGGTTGTTTTTAATTATAAAGGTGCGAATGACAATATTTAGATCAGCCTGTCCTCCAAAATCAATATAACCGATAGATCCTGTATAAATACCGCGGCGCACCGGTTCCAATTCCTCAATTATCTCCATAGCTCGTATTTTAGGAGCTCCTGTAATGGATCCTCCAGGAAAAGAAGCTCGCAGGACATCCACTATATTTTTTTCCGGGGAAAGCTCACCTTCTACAGTGGATACCAGATGATAAACGGTGGCATACTCCTCCAAAGCAAACAATTCAGGAACATTTACTGTTCCTGTGTTACAAATCCGGCTCAGGTCATTGCGCTCTAGATCTACAATCATAACCAGTTCTGCCTGATCCTTGGTGCTCTCCCATAATTCCTGGCGCAAAGAGCGGTCTTCTTCCTCCGTGCTACCCCGAGGACGGGTCCCCTTGATAGGACGGGTTTCTATCCTACCTCCCTTTTGAGCAAGAAACCTTTCCGGTGATGAGCTTACCACTGCTCCTTCCGGGAAACATAAAAAAGAAGCAAAAGGTGCAGGATTACGCTGCCTTAGACGGCGATACAACTCCCATGGAGAGGACTCCAGGACTGCTGAAAATCTTTGGGTAAGATTAACCTGATAAATATCGCCCTTCCCTATGTAATCAAGAGCTTTTTCTACAGCCTTTTCGTATTCTGCCGGGGAAAAATCCGCTTGTAAATTCTTCCCGCAAGCATTATTGTTATTCAAATCTACAGGCAACTGATGGGAATAATTCTGGACTCTTTGACTTAACTCCCAGTAACGCTTATCACGGTATTCTATCCCTTCCTGGCCCTGGAAAGGTAACCCCGTGGAAAATATATAGCTTTCTTCCTGAAAATGATCCAGGATTATACCTCGATCAAAAAAAGCCATGATACAATCCGGAAAACCTATATCATTCCTAGTGCTCCGGGGCAGTATTTCCAGGTTCCGCCCCATGTCATAAGCAAAGTAACCCACAGCTCCACCAGCAGAAAGCGGTAAATAAGCGGGTTCAGGTTCAGAAATAGCATATTTAGCAATCAAGTCATTTAAACATGCCAGGGGGTCTACGTCATGGTAGTAGTAGGCAGGGCCATCTCGATGCTGAACATGGCAGGTAGAGCCCCAGGAACGGAAGATTAAAAACGGATCTCCCCCGGCAAAAGAAAACTTCCCCAGTTTTTCATGCACCAAGGAACTATCCAGGAGAAAACTACATTCATCACCTGCAAAAATTTCGTAAGCCTGCACGCCATCAAGATGTGGAATCCTATCTATTATAGTTTGCATTAATCAGATCCCCCTTCCAACTACTGACCTCTTGCAAAAAATTAGCCAGGAGAAGCTCCCCGTTCTCCGTGAGAATGGATTCCGGGTGAAATTGAACTCCCTCCATCAAAAAACCGGAGTGTCTAATCCCCATAATCTCGCCCTGGGATGTATAAGCCGTAACTTCCAGTTCCGCAGGAATCGTTTCTGCATCCAGGATGAGGGAATGGTAGCGAGTAGCTTTAAAAGGAGATGGAATGTTAAAAAACACACCCTGCTGATCATGGTAAATATCTGAGGTTTTTCCATGCATCAACCGGGAAGCCCGAACTACCTTGGCTCCAAAAACCTGCCCCATGGCCTGGTGACCAAGGCACACGCCCAACATTGGCACTTTACCGGCAAACCGCTCCACAACCGGAATGCTAATGCCGGCATGGTCAGGATCTTTAGGGCCTGGCGATATTATTATTGCTTCTGGATTCATTTCTTCTACATCTTCTACTGTAACCTCATCATGACGAAAAACTTTTATTTCCTTGCCCAGGCGCCGGAAATAATCCGTCAGAATGAATGTAAAAGAGTCATAATTATCGATCATAACCAGCATTTTACCAGATTTCCCTCCTAAAAAAACAGGACGCTAATGTGCCGATTCGCATCCCGGCTATTAGCGTCCTGAAATAAGTTAATGATTAACTTTATAATTTAAAACAAGTATTGTCTTTTAAGTGTTTTAGAACAATCCCTGCACTCTACCCGTCTGCACATCTACGTCTACGCGGCGATATGCCGGATTAGCAGATGTTCCGGGCATCATGGGGATGGTTCCGGCCAATGGTACCACAAAGCCTGCACCTTTATAGGTAAGAATATCCCGCACAGTGAGGTTCCAGCCCTTGGGCGCTCCCTTGAAGGCTGGATCGTCTGTTAAACTGAGATGGGTCTTGGCCATGCAGGTACCCAACTGTTTCATCATTTCCGGATCTTGCTCCATCTTCTTAGCTTTCTCCAGTGCTTCGGGAGTATATTCTACGCCGTCTCCGCCATAAACCTCGGTGACGATCTTTTCAATACGGTCACGGAGAGGAGTATCCAGACTATAGAGATACTGGAAATCATTGGGCTTTTCAGCAGCTTCCACAACAGCTTCAGCCAACTCGGTGGCACCGTCTCCACCATGCAACCAGTGTTTGGAAACAGCTACCCAGGCACCGGCTTCTTCAGCCAGGCGACGGACAGCGTTAATTTCGTTTTCAGTATCAGTATAGAAATGGTTAATGCAAACTACAGGGTTAATGCCAGATTTCTTTACGGTATTGATATGCTGGATCAGATTCTCGCAACCTTTTTCCACCCACTCGACGTTTTCTTCATTGTATGCAGGGTCAATGTCCTGTCCGGGCTTCGGAACAGGCGCACCGCCGTGGCACTTCATAGCCCGGATAGTAGTTACCAATACTGCAGCATGAGGCTTCAATCCGGACATACGACACTTCAAGTTCCAGAACTTTTCAAAGCCGATGTCAGCACCAAAACCAGACTCGGTGATAACATAATCGGAAAGCTTCAGACCAACCCGGTCTGCCACAATAGAAGACTGACCAATTGCAATATTAGCAAACGGGCCAGCATGAACCAGGGTAGGCTGCCCTTCCAGGGTTTGCATCAAGTTAGGATTGAGGGCATTGACCATCCAGGCAGTCATAGCGCCATCAACTTCCAGGTCAGCAGTAGTAACTTCATTGCCGCGCTTATCATAAGCAACCACAATGCGGCCCATTCTTTCCCGCATATCCTGCAAGTCTTTGGCCACCGAAAGAATAGCCATAACCTCGGAAGACACAGCAATATCAAAACCAGATTCCATCATAAAGCCGTCTCTTCTTCCACCCAGGCCGATGACAATATTGCGCAGTGCCTGAGCACAGAAATCGATAATCCAATTAATCTGCAAATTACGGGGGTCAATATCTAGCCTATTTAAGCCCCGCTTTTGAAGGAAGTTGTCAGTGGAGTTAAATTCGTGCTGCATCCTGGAGGTCAAAGCGACCATAGCCAGGTTATGCGAGTTCATGATGTCATTAAGGTCCCCTGTCAGTCCCAGAGAGAAGGGAGTCAAGGGGATACACTGGGCAAGGCCGCCACCGGCAGCGGACCCTTTAATGTTCATAGTTGGTCCACCGGAAGGCTGACGAATGGTAGCCATTGCATTCTTGCCAATCTTACCCATTCCCTGGGTCAAGCCCATGGTTGTAGTGGTTTTACCCTCGCCAAGCGGTGTTGGGTTAATAGCAGTTACATCAATGTACTTTCCGTCCGGCCTATCTTTAAGGCGCTCCAGAAGTTTTTTGAAATCAATTTTGGCAACATAGTTGCCGTGGGGCAACAGTTCTTCTTTGTCCAGGCCTAATTCTTCGGCCATTTCATAAACAGTTTTCATGCGCGATTCTGCTTCCTGGGCAATTTCCCAATCTGCATGTTTGGTTGGATCTAATGCCATTAATGTTCCTCCTTTAAAAATAATAATTTTTTTTAATAAAACAGGTTAAAAATAAATGAGAGTAACCTGAAACCTCCTTTCAAAAAATTTTCAATACTATGTAAAATTTCGCTATTCTAGTCCACTATATATTTTTCTACATTACAATATTTTTTCCTGCTTCTTGTTATTCTTTTAACATATTTTTTGTAATTTATATATCTTTTCCCGCACAATTTTTTGGTATAATTCAACTATGACCAGGGAAACTTTAAACTACCAGAATTCAGGCTTTAGTGAGATTAACAAATTATGGGACGGACACATCCACCTCTTTCCCCCAAAACTATTCCAGGCAATTTACCGAGTATTTACTGAAACCTACGGATGGAATTTAGCTTTCAAGGATTATCATCCTCAATTGCTGAAATATTTACGCAACAGCGGGATTGACCGAGCCTCGGTTTTAGTTTATGCTCATAAACCTAATATATCCCTGGAAATCAACCGGTGGCTGGCTCAACTGGTAAAAGAATATCCATGGCTGGTGCCATATGGTTGCATACATCCCGATGATCAAAATATGGATGAAGTTCTTTATGAAGCGCTTGAGAAATATGACTTTGCCGGATTAAAGATTCATAGCCTGGTGAAAAGGATACCCCCGGATACGGAAAGATTGTTTCCCGTATATGAAAAACTGGTACAAAAGAATAAAGGTGTAATCATTCATGGCAGTACTTTTCCTCTGGATATACCGGAATGCCTCGGGCTGCATCGGATATTCAGGATCCTTGAAAAGTTCCCGAACTTGAGAGTGCTCATCCCCCATATGGGCCTTGATGAGTTATCAAGCGTTGGTGAACTTCTGGAGAAATACCCCCAGGCATATGTAGATACAGCTTTTGTCTTTAACAACCATAATATTTTTTCGCTTCCTTTTAACCATATTAAAGAATTGATTAAGCAATTTCCCCGGCAGGTTATTTATGGAAGCGATTTTCCCTTTGTTATCAATGAGCCTACCACTGATATCCAAAACATTCTTAATTTGCAACTTCCCCGGGAGATATATTCCCAGTTGTTCTACACAAATGCCAGGGACTTTGCTGCAGCTAAACAATATAAATAGCCTTGATCAAAAAACCAAAAAACCGGAAGCAGCTTATTATGAAGCTACTCCCGGTTTTCTTGCCAATGTTTATTGATAATATTATAAAAAGCAGTAAAGCCTTCTATAACTTTATCTTACTCTCATTCATCCTGGGAAGCTTCTTCACTTTCATTTGAAGTGTTTTCTGATCCCGCTTCTGCATCTTCGCCAACTTCTTTTTGTTGCTTAAGATCTATATTTTTGCTATCTGGAACAGGTATCTTGCCATCACTTTCAAGCCCTCTTTCTTTTCTTACCTGTTCCACACTTTTATCCTCAATAATAGCAATTATTTCTTCTGCCTCAAGAGTCTCTTTTTCCAACAAGGTATTAGCCAGGGCATCAAGTTTATCTTGATTTTCTTGGATAAGTTTTTCCGCCCGATGATAACATTCATCAACTGTAGCCCTGATCTCCTCATCAATAGCCTTGGCGATTTCCTCGCTAAAGTCCCGATCTCGGGCCAGATCTCTGCCCAAAAACACCTGGTCTTGTTTTTTACCCAGGGTAATGGGTCCTAATTTATCACTCATGCCATATTCCATGATCATCTGACGCACTATGGAAGTAGCGCGTTCAAGGTCATTCTGGGCGCCGGTACTTATTTCTTCCAATACTACTTGCTCTGCCACCCTGCCTGCGAGTAGGGTGCTTACCCTTTCCAAAAGCTCCGAGCGAGTCATGTAGTAACGATCCTCCTCGGGCAACATCAAGGTATAGCCTCCCGCTTTACCGCGAGGAATTATGGAAACTTTATGAATGGGATCGGTACGGGGCAGCAAATAACCAACCAGGGCATGTCCACTTTCGTGAAAAGCAACCAGTCTTTTCTCAAAATCGCTGATTACCCGGCTCTTCTTTTCAGCCCCGGCAATAACCCGATCAATTGCAGCCTCCAACTCTGGCATGCCAATATCTTGTTTGTCCTTTCTGGCAGCAAGCAGAGCAGCCTCATTAACCAGGTTTTCCAGATCCGCTCCGGTGAAACCAGGCGTGCGCCTGGCCACAACCTTTAAGTCTACCTCCTCATCCAGGGGCTTCTTTCGAACATGGACCTGCAAAATTTCTTCTCTTCCTTTTACATCCGGGTAATGGACAGTTACCTGGCGGTCAAAACGCCCGGGCCGTAACAAAGCCGGATCCAGAATATCAGGACGGTTAGTGGCTGCCAGAAGAATTATTCCCTCATTTACATCAAAGCCGTCCATCTCAACCAGTAACTGGTTCAATGTCTGCTCCCTTTCATCATGGCCTCCTCCCAGGCCGGCACCTCTCTGTCTTCCCACAGCATCAATTTCATCAATGAAAACGATGCAAGGAGAATTCTTTTTCGCATTTTCAAACAGATCGCGAACCCGGGAAGCTCCTACCCCAACAAACATTTCCACAAAGTCTGAGCCGCTGATGCTAAAGAAAGGCACTCCTGCCTCACCTGCTACCGCTCTACCCAAGAGGGTTTTACCAGTTCCGGGAGGGCCAACCAGCAGGACTCCTTTGGGAATCCGGGCTCCGATTTCAATATACTTTTTGGGATCCGAGAGGAAACCTACTATTTCTTCCAAATCGGCTTTTTCTTCATCAGCTCCGGCCACTTCATCAAAAGTAACTTTCTTCTGCTCGGGTTCGTGCATGCGGGCTTTACTTTTACCAAAGTTCATAACTTTACTGCCGCCTCCCTGGCTCTGCTGCATGAAGAAAAAGAACAGGCCAATAAGCAACACAAAAGGAATCATATAGGTGAGAGCGCTCCACCAGGGAGTAGTCAACTCCGTAAATTCAAAGCGGATATTCCTTTCCTCCAGCCTTGAAGTTAAATCCTCTTCGGGAGGTTTTGTGGTTTCTATGCGGGTAACCATTTCTCCATCAATCTCAGTTTCCCCTATCAGTTCCGCTTCAATATCCGTGCCCTCTAAGTATACTTTTTCAACTTGTTCCTGCTCTATAAGTTCCAAAAAGTCGGGGATATAATCTATACGGGGCACAGGTTCCCGATCCTGGAAATAACTCACCAGAGCTATAACTACTATCGCTATAAGCAAATAAAAAGTGGCGTGACGCATAAATGGACTCATTAATAACCTCCTCGTAGATCTACAGTTACACTAAACAGTAATTTTATCAAATTTACCCGGGCTGCGCAAATCAAATCAGCAGCATTATGTAAACCATTACTCTTCTAATATATGAATATCTGGTAAGTTGCGATATTTTTCGTCAAAATCCAATCCATAACCTACCACAAAGTGATCAGGTATGGTAAAACCGCAATAATCAACTTCCATCTCTACCTGTCTTTTTTCCGGCTTATCTAAAAGTGACGCTACTTTAATAGAATTTGGATATCGCTGCCATAAATTATTATACAGAAATTGTAGGGTGAGGCCAGTATCCACTATATCTTCTACTATAATAACATTTTTCTGTTCAATACCGCGATCTAAATCTTTTAAAATTCTAACCACCCCGGAAGTTTTGGTAGAACTGCCATAGCTGGAAAGAGCCATGAAATCAGCTTCAACCGGCATATCCAGGCAGCGAAGCAGGTCGGCCAAAAAAATTACCGCTCCCTTGAGCACCCCGATTAAAAGAACTTGACTTCCTTGATAATCTTCAGTAATGGAAGCACCTATCTCTTTTACCTTATGTTCTATTTCCTCATGTGTTATCAATATCCTTCCCGGGTTCTGCCATCCCATAGCCAATAAATTCCTCCTCATTTATTTTTTAATAAATATACTTTAACACCAGAACGCAACGGGTTTTGTCCGTTACCCGATAATGATGAGAAATATCCATTCCCACTATCCATATTACTTCATCGCCAGATACCACCAGGGGATAAGTGTCTCTTTCCCGGGAAGGGATCTTGCGATCACCAAAGTAATCTTTTAACTTTTTTGTTTGCCCCTCCATCCCCAAAGGAGCAAATCGGGCACCACTCCATCGAGATTTAACCTGCAAGGGCAAAATTATCTTTTCCAAATCTAAATAAGCCTCTCTGCTGCTCTGTGGTGGCCAGGAAAGTTCTTCTGGAGACTTCACCTGTGCTTCAATTTTTTCTCCCTTTTCTGATAAAATCACCGAACCTGGAACGTCAAGCTTTATAGGTTTAATTCCACCTCTCCCTTTTTCAACCACTCTGGCAAATACCAACTTTCTCTCATGGGCGTTATATGCCCTCACCTTTCCGGGGAGATCCACCTCTTTGCCTGTTTCTCCTTTGCTGCACAGCTCGATAACTTCTTCCACGTGCTGCATGCCGGGAGCATACCCTGATGGCAGCATCATTTGCCATGCTTTTCTCACAATCCTTCGCTGCAAGGAAAGTGGAGCCATAGCAAGAGCTTTACCATCTAGAACAATTTTAGTTCTCTCTTGGGAAACAAGAAGCTTCTGCCACAATTGACGGGTTTGGTGATGTAAATATTCATTATCTGCATTTGCCAGGCAGGAAGTCCGCCACAGTGCCTCCCGGATGCGTGGATTGTACTCTTTCTCCAGGTAGGGAACAAGTTCCAGCCTTACTTTGTTCCGCCGGTAAACATTTTTATAATTGCTGAGGTCTTCTGCCGGTTCTAAGTTATTTTCCGTGCAGTAATCCTCAATTTGATTTTTAGTGCTGTCAAGCAATGGCCTGATGATAGCTACCCCTTTCCAGCTGCGAGAAGCATCCATGCCTGACAACCCCTCCAGTCCAGAACCATGAAGAAGGTTCATCAAGACCGTTTCCACCTGATCATCTGCATGATGGGCCAGAGCAATTTTATTCGCCCCCAGGGTATGGGCTGCTTTGAGCAACACCCGGTATCGAAAAAAGCGGGCTGTCTCCTGAGCCGACCATCCCCATTCTCGCACGTAATGCGGCACATCAACAAATGAACCATAGAAGGAAACTTTCCATTGCGAGGCCAGAGAACGAACATATTCTAAATCAGCAGAAGCTTCCTTGCGAAAACCATGGTTCAGATGCCCCGCGCAAAGGCTAAAATTCATATCTACAGCCAGCGAGCAGAGCAAATGAAATAAGCACAGGGAATCAACCCCTCCTGAAACTCCTACTAAAACCCTGTCTCCTGATTTTAACAAATTGTTTTTTTCAATGTACTGTCTAACCTTTGCGGTTAAATCTCGCCCCAAACTTATAGGAACCAACCTCCTTGCCATTCTTCAGCAAAAATAGCATAACATTTAATACCGATAAAATGAATAACAAGAAAAAATAAGCAATCCTTATCCAAAAGATTGCTTATTAATTTAACTAGTGATAAACCAAAATCCTGCATTTGAATTGCTTTTGTCTATAAAATACCCATATTTTTTTTAATTCATGCTTATTGAACCGTGGTTATCTCCTTATTCCGCTTGAAGCTTATATTTTCCCCCTCCCTTGATAGCTGCTGATTGATGGGAATGATGCGACAAGCTATAACGGTCATATCATCATCTTTCTCCTTGTGAGAATTACGATATTTAGCTTCCTCCAAAATGCGATGGGCTACAATTTCCGGATGGCTATATTCACAGTGGTAAAGGAAATTTTGCAACCATTCCTCCCTGTCCTCGCCTATCCCGTCAGAAACCATCACATATAAGTCTCCCACTTGAACCTTTTTGCTATAACTCTCCACCTCCAAAGCAGAGAGTATTCCCATGGGCAGCGTAGATGAACCTACTTTTTCAATTTCACCTCCCCGCTTCCAGTAACTTTCAGCTGCACCTATTTTTACAGACTCTAACTCTCCCTGTCCCAGATTAATCAAAGCCAGGTCTGCCGTGGCAAATACCTCTTCTTGAGACCGTAATTGTAACAGGGAATTAGCTACCCGGATTACCATTTCCTTCTCAAAACCTGCTTCCAGCATCCTTTCCACCAGCTTAACCGCTGCTTTGCTCTCCATGTGAGCTCTCTGACCGTGTCCCATCCCATCACTCAGTATCAAGGCATGCAAATTATCCCTTACCTCAATAAAGCTGTAATAATCCCCGCAAATTTCATCATCATCCCTTGCTTTCTGAGCCACTCCCAACTCCAGGGTAAAAAGAGGTGCAGCCCTTTCTTTACCCTTCTTATTGTTACTGGCTTTCATTTCATGGTTCATTTCTAACATCATCTGGGAAACACCCTGAAGTTGCTCTCCTATAATTTTTCTTTCTTTTGTTAGTTTATTTACCCAAAACCGATTGGCTCTCCATACCTCCTTGCTGCAATTTACTGCAGATAGCAAAGAAGTTGGATGACGACATTTTGCTTTTATCTCAGGAGGAAGGTGATGTTCCTTTATTTCCCCCTCCACGTTTGCAATCAACTCCATGGCCCACCGGTAATTACGACGAAAATTTTTGTGCCAACACCACTCACGCCTCGAACAAGACTTGCAAAAACGGTTGAATAGGTCTTTAACTACTGGAGCCATTTCTGCTTCCACGGGACGTTTTTTTCTTTCATTAACCTGGTTAAAGCTTTCTCCCAGTTCATTAAACAAAACTGCCAGGCGATCTATCTTGTGAGTTACAATATCCAGCGAAGCTTCTTCTTTTCTCCTGAATTCAACTGGACTCGATTCTGATACTTTAAGAGAAAGCCAGTTAAAAACACTTACCGGTATTACTAAAAACACTCCCAGGGCCAGCAAATTTTCAACTTTGTAAACCTGAGAAAACACTTCTGGCTCTAACAATGCAAAAAAGGGAAAAGAAAGAATATATCCCGAAGCAGCGCCAATGCGACCAAACTGCCTCATAAAGCCGGCCCAGAAGCCACTAAAAGCAAGGGACCCGATTATCAAGTAAAGATGGGGGCTCCCCAGCCCCAAGATTGTCCCGACAATTACGCCCAAAGCGGCTCCTGCCCCGGCACCCATAATATACGCTGAAACAAGTAAAGATATTTTCCCTAGAAAATGCAGCAAGGAAACTCCGGCTATTCCCATTTCACCCAACCCCAGCAGAGCAAGTGAAAACAGTAAAAAGATGGCCAGAATTTCTTCGGTATTTAATTTTGGTCGATCTCTTATCCTGGGCAAACTATCCGCTAAATGAACGGAAGGGTATAATGTAATGGCAATTAAAATTCCTATGAGCATCTCTAGCCCCAAAACAGCCTTATCAAAAGCCCCGGCAAAACCGCCGGCCAAAAAAGCACTCCCCATAAACGTCAACGCCCCTACCGATACTATGAGAGGGCTTTTTTTCTGCCATAGGCGTAAGCAAAGAGCCTCCCAGAGCCAAACTAAAAACATAGCTATCAGGAGGTGAAATGCTGAAAACCATCCCAGCGCAGAAGCCCTGCCCAGAAACACAGTTCCTCCTACCAAATAACTTTGAGCAGGCCTTTCACGCAGAAGCAACAGCCAGAAAATAGCCCCAAAAACAGCTACCTCCTCCATTAAAGTGGCTCGCCCTAATAAAAATCCCAGGGTAATTAAAATAATTATTTCCCCGTGCGAGATAGCGAAATCTTTTAGAAATTGCCACCAGCGGGAAACACCATCACTCAGCCTGTTGCCAGCTTTATTAACAGAAAGCGTAGAGCTGGAAAAAAGAGACTCCTCTTTCACTTCATTCTACCCCCTTAAATGCTTTTAACTTTCAATAAGTTCAAAGCTTTAACCCAAAAACTTGCTTCAAGCGAATGGAATTAAATTATAAGGGAGATCACAAGATTTTTATGTCATAAAAAGAAGGGAGTCAAAAATTTTTTTCCGACAATAAAAAAAATATTCCGAATGGAATTAACTAAATGACTACAGAGTTTTTAAAAAAGCAAATTGAAATAGCCTGGAAATTTGGAAATTAGGGCACCTAACTCTCGAAATATATCTATAATTTTTTTCCGGTAAGGAGCATAAATTAGATAAATTGGGTAAAACAAATTATATGCGGATATCTTGGTTTGCTTCGGCCAGGGATCCGCTTAGCAAATCACCTTCACTAACAAAAATATTTGGAGCTCCCATTTGCTCCATTATTGCTACTACAGCTATCACGCCGGCCACAATAACATCCGCCCTATCTTCCGGCAAACCATCAATATTTTTTCTTTCAGCCAGGGTAGAATAACAAAGGAGTTGCTGCAAATGGGAAAGATCAAAAGAAGAAAGAATCGTCCCGTGAATTTTTCGTGGATTATATGTTTTTAACCCCCTTTTTATAGCAGCCAAAGTGGTTAAAGTACCCCCTACTCCCAACAGGGAATCATTCTGTTTAACCTCAGGAACAGACGAAATTAGATTGCGGAAATCGTTTTGAGCCTGTTGAATACTTTCTTTCTCAGGTTTATCATACAAAGAATACTTCTCTAATAATTTAACTGCACCCATGGGAAAACTTAAGGTACGTAATTCCTCTTCATCGCTCCAGATAAATTCTGTGCTGCCTCCTCCCAAATCAAAAACCATAGCCTCATTTTTAGTAAAATGCAAAGAACGTACAGCACCTCGATAACTTAATAATGCCTCTTCCCGTTCACTTAAAATCTGAAGTTCCCCAGTAATAACTTCTTCTATTTGACTTTTTATATCCTGTTTATTGACTGCCTCACGCACTGCCCCTGTTGCCATCACTTTCATTGACTCCGCACCTTGCCCCCGGGCATACTTATAAAATTTATTTACCACTTTCACTGTATGTTTAACTGCTTCACCACTTAAAAAATTATTCTGGGAGAACCCTTTTCCCAATCTTGTAGTTTCTAAGTCCTGCTCCTTAACAACTACACTTTTATTATCCACCCATGCCAACAATAAGCGAACTGTATTGGTACCTATGTCTATAACTCCTTTTAATTTTTTTGCCATTTATTTACTCCTCTTGCAATCTCCAAGTTTCCAAATTGTAGTTTTTTCTTTTTCTTTCTTTGCTTCCTTTTATTCAGTTCTTGCCTTCTCTTCTATAATTTTAAAATACAATAAAAAAAGCCCCTTTAAAAGGAGCTTGATAAATCTGAATAATAATATTATTAATCAGCCTGCCGATTTCCTCTTTTAGAATCCATATTTTTTTTCAGGTCGTGTTGCCGTTCATCGCTCTCTTTCATAAAACGGCTTAGCTTGTCTTCAAATGAGGCGGTAGGCTTTTTGTTCTCCTTTTTCTCCTGGGCTTGCTTGATAGATAACGAAACTTTCCCGTCGTCTTCTACCGAAAGAACTTTGACCTTAATGGTATCATCTTTTTGCAAGTGCTCGTTAATATCCTTAACGTAATTATGGGCTATTTCGGAAATGTGAACCAATCCCGTTTTCCCATCTGGAAGGAGCACAAATGCACCAAAATTAGTAATACTGGTAACTACTCCTTCTACAATCTCTCCAACTTTCACGGACATACTTAACAATTTACCTCCTTAAAAAAATTATTGGCTTTCAAAATGCCTAATTGAAATTACTTCCAGTCTTCAAAGTTTTTATTATTCCGTTTTTTTCAGTCCCAGATGCCGGCGTGCTAAAAATTCAATATAACTATCATCTTGCAAGCGAGATATTTCCTCTTGCAATTCTTTATTCTCTTCTACTACTTGTTCTAATCTCTGGTCATATGCTTCCAGTTCTTGAGATAAATAATTATACTGAAAGTAATAAAACAATGAAATCAACAGGAGGAAGCATGCTACCATTAAACCACCCAACATGAACAGCTTTCTTGTGTTCCACTTATTCTGCTTTTCACGCGGTAAGGTAAGCACTTCCTGTCGTTTCTGCATAAGGATATCTCCTTATCGTTTTATCTTAAGCTTCCAGGACAAATAATAGTTGAAATTTATACATTGATAAATAGTTTAGTTTAACAAGGTTTTTTTCTATTTTATTTTAACAAACTCCTGCCAATAAGGAAAATTATTTTTCAATATTTTTTCGTATCTTCAAAAAACGCCCTAAAAAATCTAAACAATGGGAAACAATTGAATAAGGAAGCTTGAGAAAAGCCAGTATCTTTTGATTAAAAATTTTTAAAAACCTGAATATCTTTTGCCAAAATGATTGGATAAAAGAACTTAGCAAAACCAGGTAGAGGAAGTATCCTGAAGCCAATCCCACGTAGGTATATATATGGATTTCACCTCTCCAGTAAATTATGAGCAAAAAGAGCACTAAAAGGGTTAATAACAACCAAAATAATAAATCGGTAAAAAAAGTTATTTTTAAAGAAAGCTTGATGTTCAATCGGAGAACGCGGTAAAAATCCCATAAAAATCCCAGTCCAAAGCCAACTGCTATAGCTTCAACCAGTAAAACAAATTGGAAAAAAGCCGGAGAAGTTTGTTCCAGGCTGCCCACCAACCTTATTTAAAAATTCTTTCCAGAAAACTTCTCCCCTGTTCACGGGCAGTACCTTTCTGGTCAGAATAAGCTAACTCTAAAATCCAACCAGTTATTTTAACTTCTCCCTGATCCAAGTTAAGGTGATTTATATGCAATTTTTCACCCTTAACTGCAAGCAGTCCTTGCTCTGTTCCCATTATAATTTCCTGATCATCGAAACTCTCCACATTTATTACTCCGTTTACCTCCATTTCTTCACGGTTGTCTATACTCAAGTGATGACTGAAGGATTTGTCATATTTATACCTCTCCTCCATGTTTCCATACTCCCTTCCTAAGTTACTATTAATTTTATTGGAAGAGAGTAAAATTTATTACTTTCCATGGCAATTAATTATCTATATTTATTTTTACTGGTAAGCTATCTATAATATAACCATACAAGATACTGCTAAAATACCATCATTACCCGTAATACCCCCACCAAAAAAGGAAGCTGGCTATTCCCACAAAGAAACTATTCCTATATTCTCATAGAAATAGTTCATTATGTCTTCTGCTTTATGTCCATCTTCGGCCATGGCTCTAGCTCCCCATTGACACATTCCTACCCCATGCCCAAAACCCTCACCAGACATCGTTAACTCACCATCGCTAATTTCTGCCTCTTCTAAGAAAGTAGAACGCATTTCTGTGGGATCAAGTTCCATACGCAATTTAGCAGCGTGTATACTAGCTTCCTCACCATTACCCTTAAATCCTATGAGAGTGGCTCTGCCTGAAGGCCCTTCTTCCAAAACTTCTACTTCACTTATCTCAGTTAGGCTATTATTGTCATTAGCCTCACCATCCTCCCCGGCATCATCATCATTAACTTCTTCATCATCATTAGCCTCATTCACAATATTTAAAACTTCATCTAGGTCAAAGCTTGCTTCCCAATTTGCTTCATCTTCATCAATTATCTCTTTTCCCGGGCTATCCACACTAATTATGTAGGGAGGATTTTCTTCTTCAAAGTCCAGCCCCTCAGGAGCAAGAGCGGTGCGAGGGCCGGCGTACGCATGAAACCAGGCACGAATAAATTCGCTTTCATTTACGGCCACTTCGCCCCTGGTCCTGTTAACCGCTTCTTCAACGTTTTCATTTATTTCTTCCGTGTTAAAAGCTTGAAATTCTTCCTCGTTAGTTGAGGCATGCGCATCGCGCTCTGGGACCCCGCCATCTTCAGCAATTCTTTCCAGCGTAAAGCTGCGTGCTATAATAGCCTGAGCAGCCAGAGCTTCTACATCCCAATCACTATCCATCTCCGCTGCTACAACTCCGGCTATATAATCTTCCATGCTCATTTCTTCAACTTCGCCATTCTCATGATCATATACTTTTAAAAGTGGTTCCTCACCTTCTTCGCCACGTATTTCTTCGGGTATGGGAGGAGGCTCCCCTACATGAGGATCTTCATCGAGAGGGGCTCTGCAGCCACTCATGCTCAGGGCCACAACCAAAAATAATATGGGAAACAATAAAGTGGATGCCCTATTTAGGGCACAGCCTCGCAACATATTGCCTTCTTTTGTTTTCACCTGAATTAGCTTTATCAACCTTTTCATATTTATCTCCTTTACCAAAATATTTTCCGGGACGCAGGGACAGGTCCCTTGTCCCACTTTGGATCTCTTCTTCCTCTATAAAACTAAATACTTTCTCCCCCCGGGGACAGAGGGACAGGTTCATTGTCCCACTTTCAATTTCTTACTCCTGTAGAAAAGTAAATTCTTGCTCTTCACCCAGGGCTGGTAAATTCCTCCGCCAGAGGATTTAATCTCCTCAATCCTCCCCGTGAGGGGGGAGGATTGAGGAGGGGGTGATCTCATAAATCGAAAATTTAGGGAACACATTTACATGATGCACTCTATTTACATGATGCAATTCTGAGTAATAACATATGAAATCCAGGTATACTCCATCGCCGGGGGTGGGTCGGCGCAGCGACTAGACCGTTGCGCGGGCCATAGGGACGACTCATCGCGACGGCCTCCGCGGACTTCCCGTCCAAACTGACATCGTGTCAGCTCCCGGCGCCCTGCATCCTGCAGGGCGGTCCGCTCCGGCCTGCTCTTCGTCTGCTATGGCAACCGCTCACTAAATGTCGCTTTCGCCGACCCACTCTCCGGCTCTCAAAACCGGGACCTGTCCCCTCGTCCCGGGCTTTAATCTATGCATACTGGCGCAGGCGGGAATGCTTGAGCTATGCGACATAAAGTGAGCAGAGGCATAGCCGGTGAAGCTGAGGGCTGGAGCCGGGGTGGCTTACAGGATGTAAGCCACCGAGACCCTGAGACACGATTGTCGAATGTTGAGGGAACCCCGGCTCCACCGAAAGCTGAACCGTGCTTATGGCCTGCGATACGATCAGGAGCATTGCCAAGCATCCCGACCTGTGCCTTTTCAGGAACATAGCCATGCATCCCGATCTGCGCCACTCTTCCCTTCTTGCCCGACCTGCGCCTTTTCAGGAGCATTCCTAAGCATCACGACCCGCGCCTCTACGTGTTCTGACCGACCTGAGCCTTTAGTACTTTTGCTCATTCTATGCATTTGCGCATCCTACCTATTCTGAGCGTACTGGTTACGTGCCCTTTTCTCCTCCCACGCAATTGCAAATTATACGACTTTAGCCCAATTGCACTTTTAAAGCCTATCTTCGCTCAATTCATAAATAAGAGGAACAGTAAGTAAGCAAGCAAGCAAGCAAGCAAGCTTCCCCTCTAAATATTGCTCGCTTTGTAAAAAGTGGGACAGTGAACCTGTCCCTGCGTCCCTAAAAAAGTGGGACAAGGGACCTGTCCCCGCGTCCCGAAAAAATTTGGCGTAGAACAATAAATTTTTGGTATAATTAGGGGGAATTAAGTATCATTAATGTCGAATAAAATATCAAGGATAAGACATTACCCTTGGAATTACTTAAATTCAAGTTTACGGGAGGAATTTTAATGACTGAATGGGACGATCAACAAGCAGAAAGTACCGAAGATAAACAAAACATGCCTGCTTTGCCTTCGGAAATTGGCTCAATCCGGATTGCTAATGAGGTAGTTTCTGTTATTGCCGGCTTAGCTGCAACGGAGATAGAAGGGGTAGCCGGTATGAGTGGCGGGATTGCTGGAGGAATTGCTGAAGCTTTAGGGCGCAAGAATCTTTCCCGCGGTGTGAAGGTGGAAGTAGGAGAGGAAGAAACTATTGTAGATATTTACCTTATTGTCCACTATGGGGTACGCATTCCTGATGTGGCTTTTGAAGTTCAGGACAGCGTAAAGAAGGCTATCGAGCGGATGACAGGACTGCGGGTGCTCAAGGTAAATATTCACGTGCAAGGGGTTCTATTCCCTTCTAAAAAAGCGGCAGAAGAAGCGCAGTCGCAGGATGATGAAGGTTTTACTGTTAAGTGACGTGATAGGTACCTATATTATACAGACGCCAGCGGACAAGCTTAGTAGATTCAGTGGTGCTGGCTAGTAAGTATATTAAGGGGAGGCATAGTTAAATGAATGCTGGAGCACGTTTAATTGTAGGAATTGTAGGGCTGATTTTGATAATAGTGGGGATATTTAGCGCAATGTTGTATATGAATTTTATTGATGTTGCGGGTACGGCATTGCAGGGCTTTGCCGGGCAGGAAGAGGCTGCCCTGGTAGGCCTCGTGTTGTTGGTGTTGGGTCTAATATTGGTGGGAACCAGCCTCAGAGGAGTTTCATCCGGAGAAGGAGGTAAACAGCAATCCATTGCCCTCTACAATCAGAACGGGGAAATCAACATATCTTTCCAGGCTGTGGAAAATATGGCTTTGCGCGTGTCGAGGGAAATACATGGCATCCGTGATACTTCCACTAAAGTGAAGTATACTGATGAAGGATTAACCATTGTGTTAAAGGTAAAAGTCTTGCCGGATATGGAGATTCCTCCCTTGTCTTCTGATTTGCAGCAGAAAGTTAAAGAATATGTGGAAGAAAAAACGGGAACTCCTGTTAACGAAGTGAGGATAACTGTAGAAAATATTGTAGTGGATCATATGGTAACCAAACAACGCTCTTAAGCTTAACATTCTTGCACTTAATATAATATATGGTAGTAAGATGGATTAGGATTAAGATATATTTAAGATATATGGTGTTAATATGGTGGGAATTCATTTATAAGTTTGATGGTTATGTTTTGAATATAGGAGATAAGGATAAGGAGTGTTAACTTTGGATGAGAGGCGCATAACTGAATTTTTCTATGAACATTGGCGCAAAATATTGGGCGGAGTGGTTGGTTTAATTGTGGCTCTGATTTTTATAACCTTTGGCTTTTTATCCGGTCTTTTTATAATCATTTGTGTGGGGATAGGTATTTATATCGGTTATCGGGTTGATAAAGAAGGTGTGGATGAATTTATTGATAAATTCCGCCAGCGATAGGATAGCCTGCTTTAAAACCTATGAAACCGAACTTTGTTTTAAGAGGGCTTACATTAAAAGGGCTTGCATTAATGTTGCCATGCCTGTTTAAAGGTTTATTCATGAAAAATTTCAACCGGGAGGCAGGAAGTTGAGCAGAAGGTTAGCAAGAGAAGCAGTATTCAAAGCTTTGTTTCAGGTAGATGTGGGTGAAGTTGCACCTGGAAAAGCTTTTAAATATGCCCTGGAAGATCTTTATTTGGAAGATGAAGAGGTTTCTTTTGCTGAAGAACTTTTTCAAGGAGCTATCAGGGAGTCTGAAAAGCTAAATGATGTTATTAGCGCTAACCTGGTGAGGTGGACTCTTGAGCGCATTGCTTCTGTAGATCGTAGCCTCTTGCGCATGGCTCTCTATGAAATCTTGCATATGCCGGATATACCGCATGCAGTTACCATTAACGAAGCCCTGGAACTTAGTAAAAAGTACGGGGATGCTGAATCTTCAGCTTTTATTAATGGTGTTTTAGATCGGGTTGTTCAGGGGCAGAATATCCAAATTTCTGAATAGTAATTGCTGTTAGCTATTAATCGGGTAGAGAATCTTTGGTTATCTTTTTTTGAAAGAGATTTGTTATTTGGTTTTGCTTTTGATGTTATCATTCATAAATATCCATGAATAATAATATGAAAAATTTGCCATAAAAATTGTTTAGTTTTATACCCCCTCAAGCAATTTCCCCTTTTACTGCTATCTTCACAATTTTTACTTAGTAGAGATAAAATTAGTGCTAAAATATTTTTCAATAAAGACACAGTTTTTTGAATCAGCTGTAAATTTAGAAATTTACAAATACCGTTTTTCACATATTTTTTAAAGGATCTCCGACGGGATATAGCGAATTAATCTTCAGGCGAATAATAGGAATTAATTTAATTAAAATATTAATCTCCCAAGGGGAGATGAAGGGGGAGAGAATAAAACAGATGGGAAAGGTAGTTTTTAGCAGTTGGAGTAGAGACCTAAAAGATTGTCGAAATCAACCCATGGAAAAATGGCCAGAAGCTGAAGAAATTGGGCTTCCTTCATCTCTGGCAAATGAAAGCCTTAAAGCGATTGTGGGTTGGGACGGACTTGTAGTCTACGATCCTGACCTGGATGTAGTAGAAGCTGTCCGCGAGTATTTCCAACGCGTACAGGAAGAGTCCTGCGGGCGTTGTATACCTTGCCGGGTAGGAACGGCAATGATCGCCCGCGTAATGGAAAAAATTGTCCAGGGCTCAGGCAAGGAAGAAGACCTGGACAACTTGCAGCGTTGGGGAAAAGTAGTGCAGGATGCTTCTTATTGTGAACTGGGGCAATCTTCAACTAAGCCTCTTTTGGATGCTTTGCAGCACTATCCCGAGGAGTTTAAAGCTCGGCTAGCTGCTGACGATGAGGAGGAAACCCAGAATGAGGTTCCCGCCCCGCCCTCCTATACTTACCACAGCACTGTTACTGCTCCTTGTTTAAACGGTTGTCCGGCGCATGTGGATATTCCATGCTATCTGGGCAACATTCGGGAAGGTTATTTTGAAGATTCTCTGGCAACTATTAGGGAAAAAACAGCTTTGGCCGGATCGCTGGGCCGGGTTTGTGTCCATCCCTGCGAGGAAAATTGCCGGCGCCTTCAGCTGGATGAACCGGTTTCAATTAGAAATTTGAAACGCTTTGTAGCTGATTTTGAAATTGATCTGGATCGTGAACCTCCAGAAGAAGCATACCGGCAGGAAGCTTCTCGTGATGGGAAAATTGCAGTGATTGGTGCCGGACCGGCAGGCTTGAGTGCAGCATATCAACTGGCCCAGCTGGGGTATTCGGTTACCATTTTTGAAAAATTGCCCGTAGCAGGAGGGATGTTGGCGGTAGGTATTCCGGCTTACCGTTTGCCGCGGGAGATTCTAAACCGGGAAGTAGAACTGGTGAAAAAGGCCGGAGTAGAGATTAAGTATAATACTGCCGTAGGTGAGGATGTTACCTTTGATAGCCTTAAGAAAGATGGTTACCAGGGAATATTCATTGCTGCAGGATTACATGAAAGTTCTAATATGAGAGTAGAAGGCGAAGATGCAGGTTATAAAGGTTTTATTCCAGGCGTTAAGTTTTTACGTAATATAAGCTTGGGAGAAAAAATGGATGATATGGGTGAACGGATAGCAGTTATTGGCGGAGGTAACGTTGCTATTGACTGCGCCCGTTCTTCTTTGAGGCAAGGAGCCAAAGAAGTATATATTGTTTATCGTCGCTCTCGTTCAGAGATGCCTGCCCACGATGTCGAAATCGAAGATGCTGAAGAAGAAGGAGTCAAATACCTGCTTCTGGCCAATCCTTCCAAGATTTTGGCCGAGGGAGGCAAAGTTACTGGCCTTGAATGTATACGCATGCAGTTGGGCGAGCCGGACGAAAGTGGACGGAGAAGGCCTGTTCCTATTGAGGGTTCGGAATTTGTTCTGGATGTAGATACCATTGTCCCTGCCATTGGCCAGGTACCAGATTTTAGCTTCATTACCGATGACAGCGGGGTGGAAATGGATAAGTGGGGTAACATTAAGGCAGACCCGGTTACCATGGAAACTAGCGCCCCCGGTGTTTTTGCCGGTGGTGATGCTGTCCTTGGTGCAGCCACGGTTATCGAAGCTATAGCTACAGGCAACAAAGCTGCATATTATATGGATCAGTACTTGCAACAAGGTAAAATAGAAATTAAACAGGAAGACCTTATGCAGCAACTCCTTGATGAAATGAAGGTATATGACGAGGAAGAAAATGTGGATCAGCCTGCAGGTTTGTGCCGGGAGTTAGAACCCTATCAATCAGTGGAAAGCAGGATAAAAGATTTCAGTGAAGTCGGTCAAGGGCTTTCCAATACGCAATCTCTGGTTGAATCCGAGCGGTGCCTGCGTTGTTACAGGGTCCTTTTGGCAGTAACCGGAAATAAGTAGATAATTACTGAAACTCATTCAGTAAATATTATTTTTATTAATGTTAGGGGAGGGAAATAAAAACAATGACTGTTAGTTTGACAATAAACGGACGCCGGGCTTTTGTCGAGGATGGAGCTACCATTTATCAGGCGGCGGAAAAAATGGGGATTTTCATTCCCACCCTATGCTACCATCCACAGTTGCGCCCGCTGGGTTATTGCCGGGTGTGTCTGGTTGAAGTGGAAGGCATAGACAGGCCTATTACTTCTTGTAATACGCCGGTAACGGAAGGAATGGTTGTAACCACGGATACTCCGGCAGTAATTGAAAGTCGTCATGAGATATTATCAATGGTGTTAGCTACGCATCCTGTGGAAGATTGCCTTACTTGTGAAAAGGGAGGCAGTTGCCAGCTACAGGAAGGGGCTTATAAGACCGGTATAAATCCGGGAAGAGAATTTTACCCGGTAGGCGAAGATCGAGAAGCAGCAATTGATGAAAATGATTACTACATTATAAGAGATCAAGACAAATGTATCCTTTGTGGCCGTTGTATCAGAGCGTGCAGGGAGCATGCTAATCGGTTTGTGTTTAAGTTGGAGGAAAATGGTGTATGTTCCAAGATAGAAGTTGGCGAGGGTGAAAATGAAGTAACCCTGGAAGACGCCGGATGTATTTCTTGTGGCATCTGTGTGGAAGTTTGCCCGGTAGGCGCCCTTGTGGAAAAAAGTCGTAAGTTCCAGGGGCGTGAATGGGAATTTGAAGAGTATATTGGCGTATGCAACCACTGTGGAGTAGGTTGTCCCCTTAGCTTTAAAGTCAAAGACGATAAAGTGGTAAAAATTAATGCAGCCACGGAAAGCCAGGATTCAGACATCTGGATTTGTCATAAAGGTAAATTTGGCTATGATTACCTGCAGAGCGAAGAAAGAGTAACTAAGCCTCTCATCCGGAAAGGCGAGCGTGGAAAAGGCGAATTTGAAGAAGCAAGCTGGGAAGAAGCGATAGAATATGCTTCCCGTCGCTTTAAAGAAATCAAGGAGCAGAATGGCGGCAAGGCTCTTTCCGTTCTGAGTTCCGGGCGTTTGACTAATGAGGAGAATTACCTCTTGCAAAAGTTGGCGCGGGTGGCCATGGGAACAAACAACCTGGAAATAGGTATTCATTCTGGTTTTGACCGGGCCAGCCTGGCAATGGATGATATGCTGGGATTGGGCCTTTCTACCTGTTCTCAGGATGCTGTTCGCAGAGCGGATACTATTCTCCTGTTGGGCTCGGATTTGACAAAAACACATCCAGTAATTGGAATGAATGTGCAATCTGCAGTTCGTTACATGGGGGCTCGCTTGGTGGACATTAATACTGAGGATACTGAAATAAGCAAGGTGGCCCAGGTTAAGCTGCGTCCTAAGGCTGGAACTTATGAAACTCTGGTCAAGGGTATTGCCAGCTTGGCTATAGAGGAAAAAGCTGTTTCTGGAAATGGCAACCTGGAGCAGGTGAAAAATGAACTTTCCGGATATTCAGTAGATAAAGTAGCCAGTGAAACTGGAGTTGCTGCTGAAGATATCCGTCAAGCAGCATCCTTTGTCAGTCGTTCCAAGAATGTTCTTTCCTTGGTAGGTCAGGGCTATGTTTGCGAGCAGGGGTATGATAACACTGCTGCGTTGATTAACATGCACCTGGCAACGGATCAAATTGGCAGGCAAAATGCAGGGATTATTTTGCTTCATGATAAGAGCAATAACCAGGGAGCTCTTGATGTTGGTGGAGTGCCGGAGTTGTTACCAGATTACAATCGAATGAATGATGAAGAGGCCCGCCAAAACTTTGCGGAACTCTGGAAAGCAGACCTTCCTTCCGCAGAAGGGCAAACGGCAGGCGAGATTTGCCGGGCCGCTGCTTCGGGTGATATCAAAGGAATGTATATGGTTGGAGATAACCAGAATGTTAGCAATGACGAACTGGGCGAAAAGGCTTATGCTGGCCTGGAATTCCTCGTAGTGCAGGAGTTATACCTGAGCCCGGCTACACGTTATGCGGATATAGTATTGCCTTGTGCCAGCTTCCTGGAAACAGAAGGGACCTTTACTAACCTCGAGGGTATTTTGCAAAAGCATGATTGTGTCCTGGATCCTCCCGAACAAGCTCGGCCTGATTGGAAAATAATTTCTGATTTGTCTACGGCAATGGGCTATAAGATGGATTATGAGTCACCTCAAGAAATAGACGATGAGATCATAGCGGCAATGCGCCTGGAGGGTGCAACCGAGTAGTAATATATTTTAAATTATTATAAGGAGGTTATTTTAATGGCAGCAGAGTTAATTAGAGGTAAAGATGTAGCCCAAAAGTTACGGGAGGATATTGGCAAGGAGGTTGAAGAACTAAAGAGCAAGACGGGGAAAACTCCTGGCTTGGCAGTAGTAATTTTGGATGATCAACCAGATTCACCATCCCATACTTATGTGAATAACAAAGAAAAAGCTGCAATAAATTTAGGTTTTTATTCAGAGATTCATCGTTTGCCTGAAAGCACTACTCAACAAGAACTTTTGGATTTGGTGGACCGTCTTAATAAGGATGATAACATTCACGGTCTTTTGGTGCAACTTCCCCTGCCTGATCATATCCAGGATGAGGAAGTAACTCATGCTATTTCCCCGGAAAAAGATGTTGACGGATTTCATCCTGTCAATATCGGCAATCTTTTAATTGGAGACAAGTGCTTTATCCCTTGCACTCCCCACGGGTGCATTAAAATGTTGGAATACATTGATTTCAACTTGGAGGGCAAAAATGCAGTAGTAGTTGGCCGCAGTAATATTGTAGGCAAGCCGGTATCCCTATTGCTTTTGGAGCGTAATGCCACTGTTACCATGTGCCATTCCCGCACCAAGGATTTGGGTGCTGTATGCCGGGAAGCGGATGTATTGGTTGTTGCCGCCGGCAAAGCTAACATGATTAACGGTGATATGATCAAGCCTGGCGCTGTAGTTATTGACGTTGGCATTAACCGTGTAGAGGGTAAGCTGGTAGGAGATGTGGAGTTTGAATCCGCGGAAAAAGTGGCCAGCTATATTACACCGGTACCCGGTGGAGTTGGACCCATGACTATTACCATGTTGCTCTTAAATGCGGTGCACGCATTCAAGTTCAAGCATGAGCTGGACTAAAATATAGGCAATTCAGGGATTAGCGAATTGTCCGACAGGAGGTAGGACAGGGGGCAGGGCCTCTTGTCCTACTTTTTTATGCCGGGAGGTAAAAATGGAAACTCAAATTTTATCGGTAACTGATTTAACCGGATATGTTAAAGAATTACTTGATTTGGATCCCTTCTTGCAGAATTTATGGGTAGAGGGGGAAATTTCTAACTTCAAACACCATCGTTCTGGACATATGTACTTTACTCTCAAAGATTCCCGTTCTTCATTGCGCTGTGTTTTTTTCAAGGGTAATAACCGCTTCTGCAAGTTTTTGCCTGCTGATGGAATGAATGTGTGGGTAAGAGGAAATGTTTCAGTTTATGAGAAAGAAGGACTTTATCAGCTCTATGTGCGGGAGATGGAACCTGCCGGCACGGGTTCGCTATACCTTGCTTTCGAGCAGTTGAAGAAAAAGTTGGAATCTGAAGGGCTTTTTCAAGTCCAGTACAAAAAGGACTTACCTCAATTCCCATGGAGAGTAGGCCTGGTTACTTCTCCCACCGGAGCAGCACTTCAGGACATTCTAAGTACCACCAGGGAAAGATATCCTCATGTAAATTATCTGGTAGTGGAAACCCTGGTGCAGGGAACCGATGCTCCTGCTGATATCGTTAATTCCATTTCTTACTTAAATGCCAGGAATGATGTAGACGTTATTGTCCTGGCCAGAGGCGGTGGTTCCCTGGAAGATCTGTGGGCTTTTAACAGTGAGGAAGTGGCCAGGGAAATTTTCAATTCGCGCATCCCCGTAGTTTCGGCTGTGGGTCATGAAACTGATTATACCATAGCCGATTTTGTGGCAGATGTACGGGCTCCCACCCCAACAGGCGCAGTATCTGTTGTTTTCCCGCATGTTGATGAAATTAATGATCATATTCAGGGATTGCTTGAGCGTGGAGCCAGGGCTCTGGAAAATAGAGTGAACCAGCAGAAGCAAAGGTTAGATTATATTATACGGTTGAGATTTTATCGACTCCCCCTGCAACAAATAGAGCAAAACAGAGAGAAGCAGCAGAACCTGGAACAGCGTATGCAGAGAGCTGCGGTAAATTTGTTGCAGGAGAAAGCAAATCGCTTTCAGAATCTTTATACCAGGCTGGATGGATTAAGCCCTTTGAAGATAATGCAGCGCGGTTATAGTTTTTGTGAGGATGAATCTGGCCATCTGGTGAGTACTGTCCAGCAGTTGGAGTTGGGCCAGCTTTTAAAGCTTTCTTTTCAGGATGGAGAGGCGTGGTCCCGCGTGGAAAATATTGATGCAGGGAAGGATGGTCATGGAGGTGAGCAGGTTTGAAAGAAGACGAAAAAGGACAGAATAATGAGCAGGAGATGGAAAATGAAGTTTTAACGGAGCTTTCATTTGAAGAAGCTCTGGGCAGGTTGGAAAAAATAGTTCAGGAACTGGAAGAGGGGAATCTCTCTCTGGAAGAATCTCTCCAAAATTTTCAAGAAGGTATAAAGTTGTCCCAGGCTTGCCGGGAGATCTTGGCCAAGGCTGAATATAAAGTGCACTACTTGTTGAGCAATATGGATGAAGAGTCTTCATCGGAAGAAGTAGAGGAAGATGAAGGCTTAGTAGATGAAGAAGGTGAGGAGGAATAAAAGAGTGAGTAGTCTGGTTCCGGAAAAATACATAGAGGAAAGAAGAACACAGGTGGATGCCAGGCTGAATAGATTGTGGAAAGAAAGGCGTCGCTATCCGGAAGGTATTCACGAAGCCATGGAATTTTCAGTAATGGCCGGTGGTAAGAGGTTGCGGCCTGTAATGTGCCTGGCTACTGCAGAAACAATGGGAGCCAAAAGCGACGAACTGGTGGATATAGCCTGTGCTCTGGAGCTAGTCCATACTTACTCGCTGGTACACGATGATCTGCCGGCCATGGACGATGATGATTTTCGTCGTAATCGCCCAACCTGTCATCGGGTTTACGGTGAAGCCATGGCTATTTTGGCTGGCGATGCTCTTCTCACCCTGGCATTTGAGTTATTGGCCGGGTGGGGTAACTATTATGATCGATCTGATGATGCCTTGTTGATGGTTTCAGAATTGGCAGAAGCCGCTGGGACTGAAGGCATGATTGGCGGGCAAGTTCTGGATATCTCTGCGGAGGGGCAGGATGCTTCTCTGGAGGATATAGAAGCTATTAATTATCGCAAAACGGCAGCTTTGCTTCGTGCTTCGGTGCGCATAGGGGGCATTGCAGGCAAGGCAGATCCAAGGCAAATGAATCAACTTTCTGGATATGCTACTGCCCTGGGCATGGCTTTTCAGATTGCTGACGATTTGCTGGATTTAAGGGGGGATATCTCTAAAACGGGGAAAGAAGCTGGTTCTGATGAAGCCAGGGAGAAGGCCACCTACCCTCTAAGAATAGGCGAAAAAAATGCTGAAAACAAGGCAAATGAACTTTACCAGGAAGCTTTATCATACCTGGAAAACTGGGGAGAAGAAGCGGATATTTTGCGCTATTTGGCGCGCCTTTTAGTTTTTCGTGATAAATAAGGGGCGTTGGAATTACTACCATCAAGGACTTGTTTGGTTTATTAGGATAATGCCAGAAAATTCCGGCCTTTTTGTGGATAGGCCTTGAGGTCTTTACATGTAGAAGGGAATTAGGTATACTGAGAGTAGTTTGTGAGCAATTGAACTTATATAGGGAGGTAATCCAAGCTATGAGTACCAAAGATATCATCAAACTAGGTATTACTTTAATGATCGTAGGAGTTATATCTGCCAGTGTCCTTTCTGTAACTCATGGAATAACAGCTCCCATAATTGAAGAACAGAGGATACAAGAAATTGAAAATAATATGCAGGAGTTTTTCCCGGATGCCGAGGAAGTAGAGATCGATGAGCAGGAAGAAAGAGAGTTTTATTTTGCATATTATGAAGGTGAAAGGATTGGCGTGGCAACTTCAGAAGCTGGAAGCGGTTATGGTGGAGATATAGATATGATGATTGCCATGGACATGGATGGCGTGATCAAAGGAGTAAGTATTCTCTACCATGAAGAAACACCAGGTATTGGCGATGTGATTGAAGATGAAAGTTTTAAGGATAACTTTGCCGGTATTACCCCGGAAGATGCAATTCAGGAAGAAGTGGATATGATTACCGGTTCCACTCAGAGTGTCGAAGGGGCCAAGGACGGTGTTGAAAAAGGAAGACAAGTTCTGGCAGACTTCCTTGAATTAGATATGCCTGTTATGGAGGAAGTAGAGGATTAATTTCCAGTATAATATACACATATTTCCCACAGCTCACACCTCCTACTCAGGAGGTGTTTTTTTCGCCCCTGCAGGGGGTGAGGTACGCCTATGCCCACCAAGAAAGCCTTAAGGATTTTAATTGTTTTAGAAACTTCTCTTAGGAAGGAGGAACGCCTACACCTACCAAGAACGTCTTAAGAAACTTAATTATTTTTATAACCTTCTCCTTCCCTTTTAAGGGAAGGAACTTTTCCCCCTTCCTGTCCATCAAATCGGGGTAAAGTCTGGATAAAGTCTCGGGAAGGGGCAATTTTTTCCCCTTCCCCCTCGACGGGGGAAGGTCGGGTTGGGGGTGTGTTTTTTCTACACCACAACACTGATTAGCTTTGAAAGCAAGTTTTTAAATACCCCCTCCTCCAACTCCTCCCGCCGGGGGAGGAGGGAGCCTAAGCCAACTTTGTGAACTCTTACGCCAGTGCTTCGATGGACGTATTTCCTCTTTCTATCCATCAAATCGGGGTAAAGTCTCGGGAAGGGGCAATTTTTTCCCCTTCCCCCTCGACGGGGGAAGGAAGGGATGGGGGTGTGTTTTACCCCCCCCTTCCTCCCTGCCTCCCGAGGGAGAATCAAGTAACTTGTGATAGTAAATTTTGTGTGGTATAATTTTGGCGCAAGGGCATAAGTGATGCAGTATTCTAGTTAAAACCACTGCTTCTGAAAACGGGCCTAAAAATCCGTTGAGGGCACATCGATGAAGTCCCTGGTGCCGGCTGCTGTCGCCCAGGCGGGGGTCGGTGCTGGGGGTTAAGGAGTTGGGGCGATCTACAATGGCATGTAGGCGTTGACCCTAGCTCCGTGGAGACCCAAGCAGGTGGCTTGTTGTCTGTAGGAGGGAAGAGGCTACGGCTTGGGAAAGAACCTGTATGCGGCAGACGCTGTGTGCAGTGTAGCCTGCCTTGAGTGGCGGTGTGTGGAGGCAGCTTTAAGCTGATTAAACCTCCGCTGCAAAAGAGGCTAGGAAGCAGACTGGTTTTATGGAGGAAATCTCCTAGACTGTTCCCTAAAGGGAGGTATCTCTGGGGTTAAAGTGCGAGCTAAGTGGTAATCCAGCTCTACCTCTGGCGACAGAGTAGGGATAATCTTAAAAGGAAACTGCCCGTACGGTGACGGCGGGTGATTATCCGGGAAAGCCTGCTGGACCTAAGCCGCAAAGTTTACCGGAGATACTATCACTTATGCCCCTAAATTTTTTTTGCCAGAGTAACTTTGAGGTGAAACCGCTTGGGTCAAAATAAGGCAAAGGAAAAGGCCTGGGGGTGGGTTTTGCGGATGATGGCAGGAACCCTTATCCTGGCCATCATTTTTGGTTTAATTACCGAATTAATCCTGGGAAGAGTGTATTCATTCTACATTTCTTTAATAATATTAATAATAGTTATAATGATTGGTGTTGTTTCGGACACTATTGGAACTGCAGCAGCGGCAGCAGAGCTATCTCCATTGAACGCCAAAGCTTCCCGCAAAGTAAAAGGAGCCCGCAAAGGTGTTGACCTGGTGAAAAATGCTGATCGGGTAGCAAATTTTTGTAATGATGTAGTGGGTGATATTACAGGTATTGTCAGTGGTGGTGTGGCAGCAGTGATAGTATTTAACCTGGCATTTTATACCCAGGAAAGCGAATTGTTTTTGCGCACCATTCTTACGGCATTTGTAGCGGCTTTGACTGTGGGAGGAAAAGCTTGGGGGAAGTACATTGCTCTGCGTAAATCAACAGAAATAATGCTGAATGTTGGCTTTTTATTAACACGACTGGAAAATTTTTTTCCTGGCAAAAATAAAAGTGAAAAAAATACTTGAATTTAATCACATAGTTATAGAATTACGCCGGGAAAACTTCGGACTTTAGTCCGAGGGGGTTACAGTAAGGTGTAAAGGAGTTAAGCTGTAAAAAGATGAATGGGAAACTGGCACATGTGAATAAACCAGATGATCTAAAAAAGATGACCATGGAAGATTTAAATGAACTATCCCTGGAAGTACGTGATTATCTGATTGAAGTAGTAGCTTCTAACGGGGGGCATCTTTCTTCCAGTTTGGGGACAGTTGAATTAACCATTGGTCTTCACTATATATTTGATTCTCCCCGTGATAAGATTCTCTGGGATGTTGGCCATCAATGTTACACTCATAAGCTCCTTACCGGAAGAAAGAATGAATTCTCTACTTTGCGACAACACGGGGGTATAAGTGGTTTTCCGTCTCCCGCTGAAAGTGACCACGATGCTTTTGGAACCGGACATAGCAGCACATCTATTTCCGCTGCTATTGGGCTGGTAGAAGCCAGGGAGTTGAGGGGAGAAGATTATAAGGTAATAGCGGTTATAGGAGACGGAGCGCTTACCGGGGGAATGGCTTACGAAGCACTTAATCACGCTGGAGAGCTTAAGCGTGATTTAATAGTGGTGCTGAACGATAATAATATGTCTATAGACCGCAATGTGGGAGGCATTTCTTCTTACCTGGAAAGTATCCGAACAAACCCCGGATATCAACGGCTAAAGGAAAGAATAACGGAAAAACTGGAAAATGCTCCCCTCCTGGGAGATTTTCTGGTGGAAAAAACTTCGCGGGTAAAGTCTGCTTTGAAGCATATACTGGTTCCCGGTATGCTTTTTGAGGAAATGGGGCTTACCTACTTGGGGCCGGTAGATGGCCATAATATTGCTAGTTTGGTGTCAGTTTTTGACCGTGCCCGTAAAATGGAAGGGCCTATCATAATTCATGCTCTCACCCAGAAAGGCAAGGGATATGTTTATGCTGAGGAGGAACCCTCGGTATTTCATGGGGTAGGGCCTTTTGATCAGTTAAATGGCGCCTTTCTTTCTAAGGAACCTTCCCCTCCTTCATATACTAAAATATTTGGAGAAACGCTGGTGGATATGGCTGCAGCTGATGATAGCATTGTGGCAGTCACAGCAGCAATGTCTGCTGGTACGGGGTTAGATCTTTTTGCTTCTTGTTTCCCCGAACGGTTTTATGATGTGGGAATAGCAGAGCAGCATGCGGTAACCATGGCCGGAGGACTTGCTTCAGCAGGGGTGAAGCCGGTAGTTGCCGTTTACAGTACTTTTTTACAGAGAGCCTATGATCAAGTTCTTCATGACCTGAGTGTGCAAAAGTTGCCTGTAGTTCTGGCATTGGATAGGGCTGGTATTGTAGGTAAGGATGGGGAAACACACCAGGGAATTTTCGATATCTCTTACCTTCGGCATATTCCTAATTTTTCATTGATGGCTCCCCGGGATGAAAACCAGTTGCGCCACCAGCTTTTGACTGCATTGAGTTTTAGAGAAGGACCTGTGGCTATTCGTTATCCTCGCGCCAGAGGAGAGGGAGTGGAGTTTGAAGAACCCAAACAGTTGCCATGGGGAAAAGGTGAGCAATTAAGAGAGGGAGACGATCTCCTGATTTTAGCTGTGGGCTCCATGGTTTATCCTTCTTTACGTGTAGCTCATAAGCTTTCCGGGGCAGGTATAAACTCAGCGCTGGTGGATCCCCTTTTTATCAAACCACTGGATGAAGAACTGATTTTGAAATTGGCGTCTGAATGTGGTGCAGTTCTTACTGTAGAGGAAAATGTTTTGGCAGGGGGCTTTGGAAGTGCTTGCCTTGAAGTTTTGGAGAGAAACGAGCTGAATATTCCTATTAAACGCTTGGGAATAGGTGACACTTTTGTAAAGCACGGAGAGCGGGATGAACTTTTGCAGATGCATGGACTGGATGAACAGAGCATTTACCATGCAGCGGTTTCCATGATAGAGGAAAAGGCGGGGAAATTATAAGATAACGCCGGGAAAACCTCGGGCTTTAGTCCGGGGAGTCATCACAAGAAATAATTATAAATAGACCCGAAACCTTTGTATTTTAACCTCCTTACGAACTAAAACTTTGTCCTGCTAATATTGAACCATAAGAACCATAAAATCCTAAGAACCATAAAAGGAAGCTGTCCTGGATGAAAAACAAGAAGAGGTTGGACCAATTTCTGGTGGAAAAAGGTTTTTTCGAGCAGAGAAGCCGGGCCCGTGCTGAAGTCATGGCAGGTAAAGTTATGCTTGATGAAAAAATATGCGATAAACCGGGGACCATGGTTAGTGACTCCAGTGCGATTAAAATCCTTTCTCCTGATAATCCTTATGTAAGCCGTGGCGGGATGAAATTGGCCGGGGCGGCTGAAGACCTGCCAATAGATTTTAATGGTAAAGTTGTGCTGGATGTTGGCGCATCTACGGGAGGATTTACTGATTTCATTCTCCAGAATGGTGCTTCAAAGGTGTATTCCGTAGATGTAGGATATGGACAGCTAGAATGGAAACTGCGTCAGGATCCCCGTGTGATTAATATGGAGCGCACCAATATTCGTTATCTGAAGCCGGAAGATCTGCCGGAAGTCCCCGATATCGCGGTGGTGGATGTCTCTTTTATTTCCCTGCGCAAGGTTTTGCCAGTGCTGATTGAGTTGGGAGTACAGGAGATAGTTGCCCTGGTAAAACCCCAATTTGAGGCGGGAAAGGAGAAGGTTGGGAAAAAAGGCGTAGTCCGGGATTCAAGTGTTCATGAGGAAGTACTTGAGGAAATTATAAATTTTGCCGCGAAACTAAACCTGGAGGCACAGGGTACAGTTCCCTCACGCTTAAAAGGGCCTCAGGGTAACACAGAATTTTTTGTTTATTGGAAGAAGGGTGGTTGAGGCAATGCGCCCTGTTGATTTCGTTTTTTTAGCAATTATTGTTGCTGGTTACTTGCTCTATTTGTGGTTAAAAAATGGCTGGCCTCGCCGCAAAAAGAGCACTCCTTTCACCGATACAGATTTAAGCCGGAATGAAAAAGCTGCCCTGAAGGCTTTGCAGGATAAAGGTTATGTTCTCCAGCAGAGCCACCCGGTAGTTTCTGTAACCATGAATGTTGATGAGCGCAAACAAAAAGAATTTACCCATAAATCAAATTTAAAGGTCCGCAAAGATGGACAAACCTACCTGGTAAAAGTGGTAAAAGGAGAAAACACTTCTGCCCTTTCTTCAACTTCAATGAGAAGAGACTTGCTTCTAGATCAACTTTTTTTTCTACCGGCAGGAATTTTGGTTTATAATGTAGATAGTAACCGGTTACAGGAAATTAAATTTTCCTTTGCAGGGTATTCGGTTTTGGAAAAGAAGATCATCAGAATAGTGCTAGTTGTTCTTATTATAATCGGGATTGCTATTATAGGTTGGTATTTAATTGAGGGGGTGTTATCCCTTTGAAGGGCGTAGGTATTATTCCTAATTGGGAAAAAAAGAATACCACAGAAGTGGTGGCGCGTATAGAAAGTTTTTTTGAAGAAGTGGGAGTTAGTGTAGTTACTATGGAGAAAGAGTACGATCCCATGATCGTTACTCTCTCCAAGAAGCTTGCAACTTGGCGCGATAATGTGGATATGATCATTGTAGTGGGTGGCGACGGAACTATTTTGAGAGTAGCGCGGGAGTTGGCTTGCTGGGGATTGCCCATATTGGGGATAAATGTGGGGCATAAAGGTTTTTTGGCGGAAATTGAGGCCGATGACCTTCCTGATTACCTGGAACCTCTTATTTCCGGTGACTATTCCATAAGCGAAAGGATTATGCTGGATGCTTATGTTGTAAGGAAGGAAAGGACAGTAGCTGAATTTATAGCTCTTAATGATGTTGCTGCCACCAAGGGACCTTTTTCGCGTATTATTCGTATTGATTCTTATATCGGTGATGACTTTTTTGAAAGTTATACCGGGGATGGGGTAATTATTTCAACACCAACGGGATCTACTGGGTATTCTCTTTCTGCCGGTGGCCCTATTGTTAGTCCTGCGCTGGATGTGCTGGTGCTTACTCCGGTTTGCCCTCATAGTTTGTATAATCGATCTGTAATAGTAGATGGTTCGGAATTGGTCAGCCTGACAGTTTATACCTGGCAGTCAGAGATTGTTTTGACTGTGGATGGCCAAGTTGGGTTTGAATTGAGCGAGGGAGATCAGGTGAATGTATCTAAGTCACCTTATAAAACTTCTTTGGTTACTTTTAAAGACCGCTCATTCTATCAATTGTTGGGGCGCAAACTTAAAGAGTAAATAGTAAAGAGCACAGAGCAAAGATAATAGCTTGGTATAGTATAACAGATTGGCTTATTATAGATTTGAACATAAGGGGAGAGGATTTTTTTGCTCCGCAGATTGCACGTGCAAAATTTTGCCCTCGTAGATGATCTGGAGATAGATTTTTCAGCAGGGTTTAATGTGCTCAGTGGGGAAACTGGCGCCGGAAAGTCAATAATTATAGGAGCTATAAGCTTGATTCTGGGCGAACGTGCGTCTACTTCTCATATCAGGGAGGGTGCGGAATCAGCTTTAATTGAAGCTATTTTTGAGATTAACAATGAAAACCTGCAAGAAACCTTAGCTCGCTCTCTGGAGGAAAGTGGCATTACTCCCCCTGATGCAGATGAACCTTTGATTATTTCCCGGGAATTATTTAGTAGCGGCAAAAGTAGCATAGGCCGTATAAACGGTAGGACTGTACCTGTTTCCATGCTTAGAGATCTGGGAATTAACCTTGTTGATCTTCATGGGCAGCATCAACATCAATCACTGCTCAATCCGGATAAACATCTTGAGTTGCTAGACAGTTTTGGGGGAGAAAAATTGTTCCAACTACGAGAGGAGCTTTCTTCTCTGGTGGCGGAGCGAGAAGAACATCGCCGTCAGCTTGCCGAGATAGGTTATGATGAGCGGGAAAGAGAGCGCCGCCTGGATCTTTTAAATTTCCAGATTGCTGAAATAGAAGATGCCAACCTTTCTTCAGGCGAGGAAGAGCAGTTACAGGAAAGGGAGGCTGTTTTGGCCAATGCAGAAAAAATTCTGGACTCAGTTTCTCGTGCATATGGGCAATTAAGCGGAGAAGGCGGTATCCAGGAGATGGGAAGCGGAGCTTCACTGCGGGACCAGTTATCCGGCATTTTGCAGGAAGTCAAGGAAGCTTCTACCTACGATCCTTCCCTGAATTCTGTGGTTGAACTGTTGGAGGGGGCTTCTGCCCATATGGAAGAAGCTTCTACAGAATTGCGCAATTACTGGGAAGGGATGGATTTTAGCTCTGCTGAACTGGAAGAAGTTCAAGACAGGCTGGAGCTTATCCGTAACTTAAAGCGCAAATATGGGGATACGGTAGAAGAAGTAATTGACTTTGGTGCCCATTGCCGGGAAGAATATGAGCGTTTACAAAAAAGTGAAGAACATGCTGCTCACCTGGAAGCCAAAATAGAAGAATTAAACCAGCAATTGGAAGCAAAGGCTGCAGAATTATCTGAACTGCGCCGGGAAACGGGCAAGATCCTGGAGGATTATTTACAGGAAGTTTTTCCGGATTTGGCCTTGGAGAAAGCCGTTTTGCAAATACAGATGGAGCCCGGCCGGATAACTTCCCGGGGGGCAGATCGCGTCGAGTTCATGTTTTCGGCAAATCCCGGTGAATCACCACGTCCCCTGGCTAATATTATTTCCGGTGGGGAAAAATCCCGAGTGATGTTGGCTTTAAAGTCTGTCTTTGCTGCCCAGGATCGGGTGCCTACCCTCATATTTGACGAAGTTGATGCTGGTATCGGAGGAGAAGCCGTCCTGGCTGTGGCTCAAAAACTTGCAGCTCTGTCTGCTTATCACCAGGTAATGGTGGTAACTCACAGTCCGCAGGTGGCTTCCATGGCCGATAATCATTACTATCTTTATAAGGAGGTGGAAGATGAGCGGACAGTTACCCGGGCGCAAAAGCTTGATTCTCAAAATAGAAAAGAAGAATTAGCGCGTATGTTGGACGGTAGCGCTGATACAGTGAGCCTGGAACATGTAGAATCTTTGTTGGACCGGGCCCGGAAATTTAAAGAAAAAGTATTTAATGGAGACAAAATGTAATTAATAATATAGAATATCTTTGTGGTTAATTTGAAAATAATAACTGGTTAACTGGCACAAAAATTGAAGGAGGGTAATTTTTATGAATTTTGAATTTTCCCCAGAACAAGAGGCAATGCAAAAAATGGCGCGAGATTTTGCTGAGAACGAGGTAAGACCCGTAGCCGCTGAATATGATGAAAAAAATGAAATGCCGGTGGAATTGGTCCGCAAAATGGTAAAACAGGGATTGTCTTCCATCACCATTCCCGAAGAATATGGTGGCGGCGGTATGGATGAGTTGACTGTCTGCCTGGTTACCGAGGAACTGGGAAGAGGTTGTGCCGGAATTGCTACAGCAGTAGGTGCAAATTCTCTGGCTTGCTACCCCATTCTTATAGGAGGCAATGAAGAGCAGAAGAAAAAGTTTCTTACCCAGGCTTGTGAAGGTAGCTTTGCAGCCTTTTGCTTAACAGAGCCCGAAGCGGGTTCTGATGTTAGTTCTATTTCTACCAAAGCTATCAAGGATGGAGATCATTATGTAATAAACGGGTGCAAATGCTTTATAACCAACGGAGGGGTTGCCGACTTTTATGTGGTTTTCGCTCTTACCGATCCCCAACGGGGAGCTCGCACTTTGACTCCTTTTGTGGTGGAAAAAGGAACCCCCGGACTATCTGTTGGCAAAAAGGAGGACAAGATGGGGATCCGGGCCAGCAACACTACTGAAGTGATTTTTGAGGATGTGAAAGTGCCGGAAGAAAACCGCTTGGGGAAAGAAGGTAGTGGTTTCAGGACTGCAATGCGCACTTTTGATCTCTCCCGGCCCATGATTGGAGCTCTTTCCATCGGATTGGCTCGGGCTGCTTATGAATCTGCAGTTAAGCATGCTCAGGAAAGAATTCAGTTTGGCAAACCTATCATTCAGCAGCAGGCTGTTTCTTTCATGCTTGCCGATATGGCTATAAAGATTGAATCTGCCCGCTTGCTTGTTTGGAAAGCAGCTTATTTGGCCAGTCACAGTGAAGGAAGAATATCTGCGTATTCGGCGATGGCCAAAGCTTCAGCCAGTGACACTGCCATGGAAGTTACCACCGATGCTATCCAGGTAATGGGCGGGTATGGCTACATTAAGGAATATCCGGTGGAAAAATATATGCGGGATGCTAAAATAATGCAAATATATGAAGGGACTAACCAGATTCAGCGCCTGGTAATAGCAGATGGGATTTCCAGAGGAGATGTTTAATCGTATAGATGTAGATGCAGAATTGTAGGTAACGTAGTAAAAATTGAATTGAAGTTAAATAAAACAAAGAGGCAGGGGAAAATTAAATACATAAATTTTCCCCTGCCCCTTTTGATTGTTAGCTTGTTATTTAAGAAAGTATTTGGAGATATTTGGTTTATTCATTGGCAGAAACTTTGTTGCCATTGTAATTGTAATTACCGTAGAGCCGGAGCCGATCAGCCATCATGGCAATAAATTCTGAATTGGTTGGGCGCCCCCGGTTGGCGTTAATGGTGTAGCCGAAAAACTTCTTAATAATATCCACATTTGCTCTTTCCCATGCTACTTCAATGGCGTGGCGAATAGCTCTTTCCACCCTGCTGGGGGTTGTTTGATATTTTTCAGCTATACGAGGATAAAGGACCTTGGTAATAGCGCCTAACAATTCGATTTCTTCTACTACGGAGAGAATAGCCTCTCTCAGGTAAAGATGCCCTTTTATGTGGGCGGGTATGCCAATTTCATGAAGCATCTCAGTAACTTCTTCTTCCGGAGAACTGCTGTATCCTCTCGAATTGTTATTGTCAGTGTTGTTGCCGGCAGAAGAATATCTTGCGGCTAGAGCTTCTTTATTATCATGTTGAGAACGAGTGCCCACTTGACCGGTTATTTGCCTGATACGATCTGCCATAACTTCCATATCAAAAGGTTTAAGGATGTAATAGGATGCTCCCAGTTCGACTGCTTTTTGAGTTATGTTTTCATGGCCGAAAGCAGTAAGCATGATGATGCAAGGTTGTCTTTCCAAATTTAATTGCGGAATTTTTTCCAGAACTCCAATACCGTCCAGGTGTGGCATGATAATGTCTAAAAGCAAGACATCAGGATTGTGTTCTTCCAATAATTTTAGAGCATCCTGGCCATTCTGGGCTGTACCGATAACTTCAAAATCAGGCTCTCCGTTTAAAAACTCAGTGATCAGCTCGTTAAAATCTTGATTGTCATCCGCTACTACAACTTTTAACATATAAAAACCCCCTGTTTAAAATGGTAATTACTAACTGTGAAATTATTCGACAAAGGGTTAACGATTCCTTCTTCTTTTCCAAAAAATTATAAAAAAATTTAGGAAGTGAGCCCAGCTTCATACACCATCCATTCTGCAAACAAACCATAACCCCTGCTGGGATCGTTGACAAATACGTGGGTTACGACTCCTACCAATTTGTCATCTTGTATTATAGGGCTCCCGCTCATACCTTGAACAATACCTCCAGTTTTATTCAAAAGTTCATCATCGGTAATTTGGACTACCATTCCCTTGTCGGCTGGTTCAAACTGTTTGTTTACTCGTTCTATTTTCAGGTCGTAGCTCTTTATGGTTTCTCCGTCAATAACTGTGAGCATTTTGGCTTTTCCTTCTTGTACTTGGGAGGCAAGGGCTACAGGGATAGGGGTTGAATAGGGGGTGGGTGAATCATCAGGTTCTTCCAGGTAGCCATAAATCCCCAAATGAGTGTTTTTGTCAATGTTACCTCGAAAGCCATCGTCTTCCATGAATACTCCTGTTTTTTCACCTGGTGTCCCCCTCTTAGCTGCGTTAATGTTAATAATATTGGCTTTAACTATTTCCCCACCTCCCATATCTACTGGATTGCCAGTATCAGTGTCCATAATTATATGCCCCAGGGCGCCAAAGCGCAAGGTTTGAGGTTCGTAAAAACTCAGGGTGCCTACTCCTACCGTAGTGTCTCTTATGTACACTCCTATTCGATGCTCATTGTCTTCATTGCAGTATTGGGGATATATGGTAGTATGCATCTGTTGTTGGTTCCGCTTTAAGGTAACTGATAATGCTCCTTTTGATGCGTATTCCTGGAGAAGTTGAAAAGTATGCTCGATATTTCTGACCTCATGTCCTTCCACGGCAACTATGAGATCTCCTATTCTGATGCCGGCTGAACGGCCAGGGTTTAAATTAAGACCTCCATCAGAAGCTACCTGGTAGAAGCCAACCACCATAACACCGTCAGAATGCAGGCTAATACCAATGGAATGCCCTCCAGGAACCGCTTTTATCTCCGGTACTACATTGACATTCATTTCTTGAATGGGAATATAACCAAAAAGGGAAAATTCAAGAATGGTATCTCCCAGGGAAACTGCTTCTAAGTCTAACGGAAATTCCAAAAGGCTATGCTCGCCGGGGGCAGGCTTGCCGTTAATATTTAAAGTATCGCCTGCACATTCTCCCCGCACGGTGATAAAAGGAAGCCTTATGTTTACATAATGTGATTCTCCTTCCATAATTCGGATATCGCGAGAAATGGAAGAAAAGAATTGTAAAAAGATGAAAGTAGAGATGATAATTATTGCCAGGGTACTCCAAAAGATTTTATTGGAAGATTTTCGTTGCCCGTGATTGCTGTTATTAAGGTTTTTTTGATTGCTCAGCTGAAAAACTCCTTTCCTGTTAGTTGGTGAAAACAAGCTAAAATAAAAACAAGGTTAAATAAATAGAAGGCTTTTTTAAATTAACCAGTGCTACTTCTTTTATACGGGATGAGTTTACATAATTAACATCATATATATCCCAGCTTTTCCAGCAGACAAAATAATTTGTAACTTTTGGCTTGAATTATTTTAAAACCTTATACAGTGGGTAAACTAAGACAGAGAATTAAGGAGGTATTAAATTTGTTGTTTAATAAAAGATTTTTGCCAGGAAGTGGAGTGTGCCGAAGTAAGTTAAAAAAAGATCGCTATACCAAAAATTTGATTCCTCGTTTGCAAGCGGGAGAGATTGCATTAATTTCCCATGCTGATTTAGATGAGCTGGCGGTGCGGGGATTATTAAAGGCAAGAGTCCTGGCAGTTATCAATACTTCTCAATTTGTAACCGGGAGATTCGTAAATTATGCTCCCGGAGCTCTTCTAGAAGCCGGGTTGTTTCTTCTGGAGGAAGTTGATGAAGATATTTTTCATAAAATTGAGGACGGAGATATGGTTACCATAGACGGAGAGCGAGTATTGCTTGGCAGCGAAGTTATTGGGTTAGGCAGAAAATTTACCAGCGAGATATGGGAACAGAGGATGGAAACTGCTCGCCGTCAGGCCGGGAAAGTAGCCAGAAATTTTTTTGAGAATACTCTTGATCACGCTTCTCGTGAAAAGGAACTATTGCTGGAACCCGTGGAAACTCCTTATTTGAAAACATCTATGTATGGGAAAGATGTGGTAATAGTTGTGCGAGGTAGAAATTACCGGGAGGATTTACGGATAATCCGTAATTATTTACAAGAAGTATCTCCTGTTTTAATTGGGGTGGATGGTGGAGCGGATGCTCTGTGGGAAGAAGGGTTTTGTCCACATCTTGTGATTGGTGATATGGATAGTGTTAGTGACCTGGTTTTGAAGCGTGCTGGCGAGATTGTGGTCCATACTTATCCTGATGGACGTGAAACGCAGGGGCTAAAGAGAGTTAAGGCTTTGGGAGTTGAATATCGCACATTTAAAGCCCCGGGAACCAGTGAGGATATTGCCATGTTGCTTGCATATGAAAAAGGAGCTGAGCTAATTGTAGCCCTGGGGACTCATTTCGGGGTGGCCGAATTTCTGGAAAAGGGGCGTAGGGGGATGTCCAGCACTCTCCTGGTTAGGCTGAAAGTAGGAGATCGGCTGGTAGACGCCAAAGGGGTAAGCCGGTTGTATCGCAAACCGCATTCTCCTTTGATCATATGTGTGCTAATATTGGCCGGGATTTTGCCGGTTGTTGTTCTTTTGCTGCTTTCTCCCCTGGTGCAACACTTTTTTCAAGTACTGATCTGGCGAATGGGGTTCGCTCCGTAAGCCGTGGGGACTGGAGGCTGTGTGATAACTTACTTAATAAGCAAAATAAAAGTTAAAAAGGAATGAGGTGGAAGTGGTCGGCGCAAGCCTAAAGTGAGTGGTTGCCATAGTAGACGAAGAGCAGGCCGGAGCGGACCGCCCGGCAGGACGCCGGGCGCCGCGAGCTGTCAGGACGAGAGATTGAGCGGGAAGTCCGCTCCAGGCCGTGGCGATGAGTCGTATCTATAAGGTGTGTCCCCCTACCTTATTTTTTATAGAGGTGAAACTAATGTATGATTATCGAAGTTACCTGGTTACAATTAGTGCAGTGTTCCTGGCTCTGGCTATTGGTCTGCTGGTGGGTTTTTCATATGGAGAGGATGTTATGATTTATAACCAGCAGGAATTAATCGAGATGCTGGAAGAGAGACTTTTCTCTCAGGAGATACAGATAGAAGAAAAGAATGAGAAATTGCAAGCCTGGGAAGAATTCCAGGAATATTTTTGGAAAGCATTTTCTGATCAGATTTATGAACATGAAAATGAAAATTATATGGTAGGTATTGTTTCTGATAGCAGTGAATTTACCCATGAAATTACTTCTGTTTTGCAAAAGCAGGGCATTAATTACCGGGCAATTACTTTGAAAGATGATTATCGAAATAATTTATTTAATTATGACCCGGGAAATAGTTATGCCTCCGTTGATAGGGAAAGAGACAATTTGGTTGAAGATAGCAAAGTCTATGGGTTCGAATTTTTACTGGATTTTATTTACGAAGGTAGTTGGGGAAAAGAGGTTGTTGACCGGGATAAAATTGAGGTGAATGAAAATTTGGCCGGGGAGCTTGCTAGAGAAGAATTGGAAATAAAAGAAACTTGCCCTCATATGAAGCTTGCTCCTGAAAATACTTTGATTATACTCCAGACATTGAACCAGAAAAATGGGGGTGACTCCCCTCAAGAAGAAATTTCAAACCAGGAATCATTCATGGAGGGATTGATATATGCTATGGGAAAAAGGGAGCACAGCAGGGCTGTGGTTGCCTTTAATTCTTTAAGTGAAGTTGATGATAATTTGCTAGATAATAATCTACTAGTTGAAAATGATATTTTTCAAATGCAGGAAAAATATTTAACGGATGAGGATGAAGAGGATAGTTTCTCCCGTGGTGGTTCCGGCCTGAGCCTGTCTATTGTGGATCACGCTGGTACTTTTTGGGGCAAAGTTACATTGCTTGAAGTTATATTTAATGAGGAATTAGAAGGGCATTATGGATTTAAAGAAGGCAGCATGGGAATTTTACCCGGCAAGGAGGTTGGGTGTAAATAACAAATGATCCCTTGGAAAAGAGACGTGAAGTAGGAGCAGTCAGCGCTATAGTGCCTGCGTATAATGAGTCCGATCGCATTGGATTTACCCTGGATGCTTTAAATCACATTCCTGATATTGAAGAAATAATAGTAGTAGACGATGGTTCACATGACAATACTGCAGAAATAGCTCGCAGCAAAGGAGCGTTAGTGCTTTTGTTGCAAAAGAACCGGGGTAAGGGGGAAGCCGTTTGGCATGGTGTCCGTAAAGCAAGCAATCCCTTGCTTGTTCTCGTAGATGCTGATCTAGGTGAAAGCGCCATTGAAGTGCGTTATTTATTGGAACCTTTATTGCAACAGCGGGCAGAAATGTCAGTGGCTGTTTTCCCTACTTATAAGAATAAGAAAAAAGGCGGTATGGGTTTAGTAAAACAATTATCACGGTGGGGCATATTGCTTCTGGCTCAAAAAAACTTCAGCGAACCGCTTTCCGGGCAGAGAGCATTAATTGCGGATATTTTTGAAGAAATGGAGAAACCGCCGCGAGGTTTTGGCCTGGAGGTAGCTCTTACTTTAAAAGCTTTACTCCTGGGATACCGGGTTTTGGAAATTCCGGTGATGATGTCTCACCGGGAGCGGGGAAGAGATTTGAACTCTATCCTGCACCGGGGCAAACAGTTTACAGCCGTTTGTAATGCGTTATGGCTTGGGCTGCGGGAAAGGGTGTTTGCCAAAATATAGAATAGCCAATTTTTTTAGAGAGGGCTGTGAAAAGAACATGTTTCTGGAACTTCTCATGGTTTTGGGTGCCGCTATTATTTATCTCGTTTCTTCCCTATATTTAATTCCCCGTTTTATCCTCTTATACGAGAAAGCGGGGATCACTGTTAATAATTATAAAGAACGTCCTTTGCCTCCCGCTCTTGGGTTGGCAATGTTAGTTTCTCTGATGGCTGGGTTGGCGTGGATTTCTGGGTGGCAATTTTTAAGTAATATTGGGTTGATGGGGATAGAACATGAATTGGGTGTAGATTTAAGAGGTACGGGTATCGGTTTGGCTTTTGTGGCTATTTCTATGGCCTTGTTGGGGTTGTTTGATGATGTAATGGATGAAAATACCAGAGGATTGCGAGGTCACTTGCGAAGCTTGCGGAAGGGTTGGTTGACTGCAGGCATGCTCAAGCTGTCGGCAGGTAGTCTGGTGGTGGTAATTGTAGTGCTTAACTTGGAAGTATTTGGGGGTTATGGTGGGGCGATAACTTTCAAGGGTGGCCAGGTTCTAGATTATTATTCTGAATTAATTCCAGGGCATTTAATGGCAGTGGAAATAATTTTAAGGGTTATAGCATTTTTGGTGGTGCTTTTATGGACAAACGGGATGAATTTACTGGATCGTCGTCCGGGACGAGCTTTAAAGGTGTTCTGGTTAACGGGAGTCATATTAAGCTGTATGGGGCTAGCCTGGGGACATAAAGAAGTTTTTTTGCTGGTACCTCTTTTAATTTTTCCGTTGCTTTTATTGCCGGTGGACCTGAAAGAAAAAGCCATGTTGGGGGATGCGGGGGCAAATTTAATGGGCGGGGTGTTGGGCTTTTTTGGTGTTTTGATGCTTCCTTTTCCAGCGCTTTTGGTTTTTGGGATTGCAGGACTGCTTCTGAACTTGAGCGGGGAATTAGTTTCCCTCACAGAAGTCATTGAACGCAACCGCTTTCTTTTTTTTCTGGATAAGCTAGGCCGGATTTAGTGTTATCCGGAAATTAATATTTTATGATGTTCTGTAATTGGGCAAGGAGGGATTGTATTATTCAAAAAAGAGAAGGGGTAGTCAAGGAAATAGTGCGCCAACGCCCGGGTTTTAGCGAACTCATGGTGGATATAAATGGAGAAAAGGCCAGGGCAGTAAATTATGACTCTTTGACGGGGCCTGTTTTCCCCGGTGATTGCGTGGTGCTAAACACTACTGCTGTTAAGCTGGGCTTAGGCACCGGCGGGGTTCATTTTGTTTGTTTTAACTATAGCCTTGCTGGAGGAGAGTTAAATGGTTCCGGACATATTATGAAAATGCGCTATACTCCTTACCAGTTGCCCGTCCTATCATGTGAAGAGGAAGAAGCGATTGGACAGGGATTAAATCGTTACCAGCATTTATCGGAGAAAACCCCGGTAATCATAGGGGAATTACATAGCATGCTGGCACCGGCAGCAATTGCACTAAAAAGAATTGTACCTGAGTTGCGGATAGGCTACATAATGACAGATACGGCAGCGCTGCCCCTTTCTTTCAGTCGAGTGGTGCATGCGTTAAAGCAAAGAAATTATATTCAGCATACGGTAACTTCGGGGCAGTCTTTTGGAGGGGATTTAGAAGCAATAAATGTGTACACTGGCTTGATTGCGCTGGTGCAAGTTTTAAGGGTGGATGTAGTGATTATAACCCCTGGCCCGGGCGTTACCGGTTCGAATACAACGTACGGGTTTTCCGGGATAGAAGTAGGGGAAAATGTAAACCGGGTTTCATCCCTGGGAGGGACTCCACTGGTTATACCTCGCCTGACATTCAAGGACCAGAGGCAGCGGCACTGTGGGGTAAGTCATCATACCCTAACTGCTTTGTCTGTAGCTGCCCACCGGCCTGCCTTGTTTCCACTGCCCCCTATGAGAAGTGAGGAAATGAAACGGGTAACCCGTCAACTTACTGCTTACGATATTTTTGACAAACATCTGGTTTGTTCGGTTCTTCTTCCACAAAATTTGGAGCCGGAAATTTTGTTGCAAAATGAACAAGAGTATATTGAGTTTTCTAGCATGGGGCGCGATTTAGCAGAGGACCCTCTTTTTTTTGCTTCTCCTGTAGCTGTGGCTTACCTTGCTGGAAGCAGGTTTTTTGTCAGAAAATTAGCAGGAAAATGAACGAAAAAAATAGAAGAATTACGTAAAAGTTTCAGGAAGCGGGAAGAAAGATTATAAGGGAGGAGAGAAATGGAGAAATATATGAATGATCTTAGGGAAAAAAAAGTAGATGGGGAAGCCAAGTATCGGGGACGTATAATTAATGTTCGGCTGGATGAAGTTGAGTTGCCTTCTGGAAACCGGAGTTTCCGAGAGGTGGTAGAGCATCCGGGAGCTGTAGCTTTGCTTGGTGAAACTGTGGATGGGGAACTGGTTCTTATCCGGCAATTCCGCTATCCTACCGGAGAAACTCTTATAGAGATTCCTGCCGGCAAGTTGGAAAACGGGGAGTCACCTGAGGATTGTGTGCGCAGGGAGATGATGGAGGAAACCGGTTATAAGATAGGTGATTTGGAATTGCTATCGGGAATATATTCTACCCCTGGTTTTTGTGATGAAGTTATATATATTTTTCGGGGATACAACTTGGAATACATAAAAGAACCTGCAGGAGAAGATGAAAATGGAGATGAAGAGAATCTGCATACTTTGCTGCTTACCAGGGAAGAGGCCATGAGAATGATCAAAAGTGGCGAAATATATGATGCCAAAACCGTAATTGCTCTCTTATGGCCTTGATAACTTCAATTTATTTGCCTTTTAAAGTTAACTCGCAGAAATTAAAAAAGATCTGAGATTAAATTATTAAAGTTGCTTTCTCCGCATAATCCACTCCTTTTGTTCATAAATAAGAGTAAAAGAAGTAGGAGTAGTGTTATTATTTAAGATTGTTATTTATGAATATAAAACTGAGTGGTAGGAGGGGCAATATTTTTCAAGAGGGATCATACCGGATAATCAGGGAATATTTGCAGGAAAATATGGGTATATATATTTTGACCAGCCTGTTTTTTGTGCTGGGAGTAGCATTTGGGGCTTTTGCAGTTCGGTGGTTACCCCCGGAAGTTTTAAAAGAATTGCAGGCAAATTTCCATTTGTTTGCCCAGATCTTTGAAAGTGGAGAAGGTTTGGAGCATCACCGGGTGTTGGGTGATTCCTTGCTGCAAAATTTTAAGCACATGCTGGTGGTTGCTTTTGCCGGGGTTTTTGTGGTGGGGTTTCCCGTAATATTTTTTATGTTGGGGTTGCGGGGTTTTGTTTTAGGTTTCAGCGCAGGATTTCTCATTGAGCAGGCTTCATTCAATGGAATCTTATTGACGCTTCTTGGTATTGTCCCCCACAACCTTATTCTAATTCCTGCCTTTCTTGTTGTGGCAGTAACAGGAATTACTTTTTCTTTTAACCGTTTTAAAACTAAGTATATCCATAAAAATTTTATTTCCAGTGGCGGTCAATTTAAAGATTACTTCCATAAAATATTTGTGTTTTGTATAGTTGTAGTTTTGGGATGCTTGGTGGAGGCTTATGTTTCATATTTTTTCTTGCGAATTTCTATATCGGCTTTGTGGGGGTAGAAAGGGATTTATAGATTTTCTCTAGTGAGAAAGAATTTAAAAGGTTTGCTGAGAGGATAGTGCCCAAGATTTATCGAAGCAAAAAAAGGGTTTTATTATTAGTTTGTGGAATACTTAGAAAGATTTCCATGTATTTGCTTGGGCATGGAAACAACAAACGATTTTACAGTTTTGTTTTATATTATGTAGTAGCTAAGGGGTAATTTTTTATGGAGAAACAACTAGAAGAGTTTATTCATTTTTTATCTGCGGAAAGAGGATTATCCAAAAATACACTGGATTCTTACAGGCGTGATATCCGTTCTTTTTTAGAATACTTGAAGAAGAATAATATTCAGGATGTCAGCAAAGCCAGTCGGGATCTAATTGTGGATTACTTAAAAGATTTAAAAGATGAAGGCAAGGCTACATCTTCTGTTTCCCGGAACCTGGCATCCTTGCGTTCTTTTTACCAGTATTTAATGCATGAAGGGGTGCTAGTTGATAATCCTGCTCAGCAAGTTGACCCGCCACGCCTGGAGAAAAAGTTGCCTCGGGTGCTTTCTTTTGAAGAAGTGGAGCACTTGCTTAGCCAGCCTCCTGATAACGAACCCGTTGGTTTGCGTGATAAAGCCATGCTGGAATTGCTTTATGCTTCCGGTATAAGAGTTTCAGAACTGGTGCTTTTGGATGTGAATGATTTTAATCCTGAGGTCGGTTTTCTGCGGTGCCGGGGCAAAGGCATGAAAGAACGGATCGTTCCCATAGGTTCGGTTGCCATTCGCAATGTGCAGGATTACATTACCGGTTGCCGCTCTATCTTGGTAAAAAACGATGACGAGAGATCTCTTTTTGTTAATCAGCATGGTCGGCGTTTGACCAGGCAAGGGTTTTGGAAAATATTGAAGAAGTATGCTCAAAAAGCAAATTTGAATGGAGCAGTAACTCCTCATACATTACGGCACTCTTTTGCTACCCACCTTTTGGAAAATGGAGCAGATTTGCGCTCTGTGCAAGAAATGCTGGGACATTCGGACATATCTACTACCCAGATATATACACAAATTACCAGGCGCAAGATAAGGGAAATCTACGATAAAACTCACCCCCGGGCTTGATTTTTATGGATAGGCAAGGTTTTTACAGACAAGCAGAAAATTGTAACTCTTCTTTGTCTAGTCCTGATTCACGTCGGGTCTTTATCTTGATTTTAGATGGGGCCGGTATAGGTGCTTTGCCAGACGCGGAAAGCTATGGAGACGAAGAAGCTGCTACTTTGCCAGGTGTTAGCCGCCAGGTGGGCGGGCTGGAAATTCCCACCCTGCAAAAGCTGGGATTAGGGAACATTATTACTTTAACGGGGGTTCCCCCTGCTTTCCCTCCTCAGGCTGCGTATGGTTGCATGGCTATGAAATCTCCGGGAAAGGATACCACTACCGGTCACTGGGAACTCGCGGGTACAGTTCTACCCTATCCATTCCCTCTTTATCCGCAAGGATTTCCTCCGGAAGTAATGGAAAAATTTAAGGAAGCTATCGGACGTGAAGTGTTGGGAAACAAAACTGCTTCAGGTACCGAGATAATAAATGAACTTGGAGATGAGCACCTCCAAACAGGGTGCCCTATTGTATATACTTCTGCTGATAGCGTTTTCCAGATTGCTGCCCACGAAGATATTGTTCCGGTGGATATTCTCTATAACTGGTGCTACAAGGCAAGAGAAATACTTTGCCATAAGCATGCTGTATGCCGGGTAATTGCCCGTCCTTTTACAGGATGTTCAGGTGATTATAAGCGGACCCTGCGGCGTCGGGACTATTCTCTGGAGCCTCCCCGCCCTACCCTCTTAGATTTGTTAGCTGCAGATGGTTTGGAAGTTACCCTGGTGGGCAAGGTCAGGGATATTTTCAATGGGAGGGGTGTGACTCGTTATATTCCTGTAGAAGGTGGTAATGAGGCTGTAGCCGAGGGTTTTTGGGAGGCGCTAAATGTGACCCAAAATGGATTGATCTGGGGGACATTTGGCGATTTTGACACACTTTACGGGCATCGCAATGATGCAGAAGGGTTTGCCAAGGCAATGGGTGAATTTGATTCTTTTCTGCGAGAATTTCTGACCGGAGTGCACGAAAAGAATGACTTAATAATTATTACTGCTGATCACGGGTGTGATCCTACCTGGCCGGGGACTGACCATACCAGGGAATATGTTCCCCTTCTTGTTTATGGGGGAGGAATTTCCCAGCGACTTAATGAGGGAAATATGGGTGAAGGTTCCTGCTGTTTTGGGGATAGTGCCGGTATTTACCTGGGAAGCCGGGAAACCATGGCTGATGTAGGGGCCACTGTTATGGAATTTTTAGGAGTGGAAAACCATGGAGAAATAGCAGGGAATTCATTTTTAGAATTACTTTTTTAAAGGAAGTGGAAAAGAATGCAACCATTAGATATTATAACGCGTAAAAGAGATGGGCTTTCTTTGCAGCAAGAAGAGCTTGATTACTTAGTTTCCGGTTACCTGTCGGGAAGCGTGCCGGATTACCAGATGTCGGCTTTTTTAATGAGTGTGTTTTTACAAGGCTTTGACAGGCAGGAAATGGCAGATTACACATGGAGCCTGGTTAATTCTGGCCAAAGATTGAAATGGAAGGATCTGCCCGGCCCTGTTGTGGACAAGCATTCCAGCGGTGGTGTTGGAGATAAAACCTCCCTGGTGGTAGTGCCTTTACTGGCTGCTGCCGGGCTATATGCCCCCAAGATGTCCGGGCGTGGTTTGGGCTTTACCGGAGGGACCATAGATAAACTGGAAAGTATTCCAGGTTTGAAAACCGTTCTTTCAACAGAGCAGCTGCATGCCCAGGTTTCCCGCACAGGAGGTGCAATTGTAAGCCAATCCCCGGAACTAACTCCGGCAGATGGTAAAATATATGAATTGCGCGATGTAACAGCAACGGTGGACAGCATCCCCCTCATTGCTGCTTCCATTATGAGCAAAAAGATTGCCGGTGGAGCTAATCATATTATCTTGGATGTTAAAACAGGCAGTGGCGCTTTTATGAAAAAAAAGGAGAGAGCAGTTAAGCTGGCTGCATCTATGGTAGGATTGGGTGAAAGGCTGGAGTGTCAGGTGAAGGCAGTAGTTACTGATATGAACCAGCCTCTGGGGCATGCTATAGGCAATTCCCTGGAAATACAAGAAGTTTTATCTGCTTTAAGAGGAGAAGGGCCTGCTGATTTAAGGGAGTTAGCTCTGTCTCTGACTGCACATCTCATCAAAGACGCAGGGAAAGCCTCAAACTATGAGGAAGCATTCAATTACACGGCCAAGCTGCTGGATGAAGGTTGGGGATACGAGAAGTTTCGGGAGATAGTAGAAGCTCAAAATGGTGATTTTAATCTGCTAGAAAATAGTGAAATTCCTGCAGCATCAATGCAGGAGAAAATTAAATCTTCCCAGAGAGGTTACATTGTTAGCATGGATGCTTCTAAATTGGGAAGAGCCAGCCTTTATTTAGGTGCCGGGCGTCTATATAAGGGGGATGATATTGACCCGGAAGTAGGCATAGAAGCACACAGAAAAGTAGGCGACTTTGTTGAAAGAGGTGATAGCCTGCTTACCTTGTATGCTAATGACCGCCATAAGCTTGATGCAGGTTTGCAGGAAGCATCGCAAGCTTTTAAGGTTCAAGAAGAGAAAGTTTCTTCACTTCCCCTTATATACCAGGTAGTTGATGGGGAAAGTGCGGCAAATATCTATATAGAAGCAGAACAAAAGTAGCTGAACAAAAGTTTAACTTGAGTTTATTTACTCAACTCAGATATTTATACATTGACTTCTACTTTAAAATAGTACCTCTTGAATTACGATTCAGGGGTATTTTTTTATTTTAGCAGGTAAAAATAAAAAAAATTGGCTACCCAGAAGTTAAATCGTGCTTATTGTGTTTGAATTTGGAGCGCAATTGATAGGGTAGTGAGAAAGGAGGTTGTCTTTTGTTGAAAACAATTAAATGGATCATATTGATGCTCTGTCTGTTATTATGGCCAGGTGGAAGTCAGGTGGTGGCGGAGGGTGAAGATTTTCATTCATATGGTTTACAGGTAAATGATGGGGATTTTTATGAACTTAAAAAAGCTTTTAGAAGTTCAGAAGAGATGAAAGAAAATTTGCCGGGAAATAAAGATCAGGAGGCTACCGGAGAACAAATAAGCGAGGAGGCCCTTGATTTTGACTTTGAAGCAGACGCTGCCCTTCTCATGGAGGTTGATACGGGAAAAATTCTTTTTGAGCGTAACTGTAACTCACGACTTTATCCGGCATCTCTAACCAAGGTTATGACTGCCTTGCTGGTTATGGAAGCAGTAGAGGCTAACGAGGTCCACTGGAGTGACTCAGTTTATGTTTCTTCTCAGGCGGCTTCGATGGGTGGTTCCCAATTGTTTTTGAGTGAAGGGGACCATGTGAGCCTGGATAAAATTTTCACGGGGATGATGGTGGCATCTGCAAATGATGCAGCTATTGCCATTGCCGAGCATGTAAAAGGTTCAGTGGAGTTATTTGTCAATGCCATGAACAACAAGGCTGCAGAACTTGGAATGCGCAACACCAATTTTGTTAATCCTCACGGGCTTCACCACGAAAAACATTATACTTCTGCCTATGATATCAGCATAATGAGCCGGGCTCTTTTAAATCATCCCCGGATTCACTCCTATACAACTATATGGATGGATGAAAACTTCCTGGAAGGAGAGATTGAAGCAGGCGAAGTGTTTTTGAGCAATACAAACCGTATGGTACGCACTTACAGGGGATGTGATGGCTTAAAAACCGGTTTTACCAATGAAGCCGGAAATTGTATCGCTGCAACAGCTTTGCGAGGAGATACCCGGTACCTGGCTGTAGTGTTAGGAGTTTCCGATGTAGATGCCAGGTACCAGGCTGCCAAAACTCTCCTTGACAGTGGTTTTTCCCGCTATTTTTCTATTCCGGTGGCCAGGGGTGGGGAAAACATTGAGATTGTAGAAGTGGACAAAGGGAAAGAAAGTTATGTAGAAATCGTGGCAAGGGAACACCTAACTCTGCTATGCCCGGTAGGTGAAAAGGTTGATTATGAAAAAGATATTGAGCTGGTGGAAGTGGTGAATGCTCCAGTTCAAGAAGGAGATAAGCTAGGAACATTGAAGGCTGTACATGGAGATCAAGAGAAGGTAGTTGATTTGATAGCATCACGGGAAGTTCCCCGGGCGGATTTTTGGCAGATTACATACCGCCTTATGGAGGCTTGGATGAGATAGACAAATGTAATAAATAAGCTAGTTGAGAATTTCTAAACAAGGCATGGCTGGTCTTCAATTGTTAAACTTGTGTATATATAAAATGAATGTAATTGTTTCCCTCATGCTGGGCCATGAGGGAATTTTTTTGCGGGTTGTCGATTTTTTTGCAGGAAATATTTGATAGATACCGAATAAGTTTTGAGTAACCAGGTTGGGAGGGAGGGCAATGCATGCAGATCAAGGTCAAACAAGTAAAAAATAACCTTATTATCGAGCTTTCTGGTGAACTGGATCATCATCATGCAGCGGAGTTTCGAGAGAAATTTGATGCGGAATGGAATAGCAAGGCAGTTCGTAACTTGATTCTTAATTTTGCCGGTATAACTTTTATGGATAGTTCAGGAGTAGGTGTAATCATAGGACGTTATAAACAAGTGGACCGGGAAGGAGGCAAAGTGGCTATTAGCAATCCCACGCCGGGAGTAAAAAAATTAATAGAAATCTCTGGCTTAACAAGGATTGTTTCTGTTTTTAGCACGGAAGAAGAAGCCTTGCAGAGTTTAGAATAAATTAATCAAATTTATCTATTTTTAAATTTGAGAGGAAATCGAGGTAAGTAATCAAAGGGGGTATTAGCAATGGAGTCTGGAAGTAAGGATTACATGCGTTTGGAAATTCCCAGCCTTTCCCGCAACGAATCTTTTGCTAGAGCAGTAATTGCAGCTTTTGCCGCTCGCCTGGATCCAACTTTGGAAGAGATTAGCGATATTAAAACTGCAGTTTCAGAAGCAGTTACTAATGCTGTAATTCATGCTTATGAAAATGAAATTGGGCCGATTATTTTTTATGCCTGTATTGAAAACAGTGACCTCATAGTAGAGATCACCGATCAGGGACAGGGAATTCCTGATTTAGAGAAAGTTAAGCAGCCTTTTTACACCAGTAAACCAGAAATGGAGAGATCGGGGATGGGGTTTACTATTATGGAGAGCTTTATGGATGAATTGACAGTTATAACCGGCCAGGAAGAGGGAACTACCGTACGCATGGTCAAAAAAATATCTGCAAAATCTTCTAAAGGAGATGCTATAAATGGAGGGCAAAACGGAGTCTCAGATTAACGAGTTGCTTCTTCGTTATCGTAATGGTTCTGAGGAAGCAGGAGAAACGCTGGTGGTTGAACTACGCCCCCTGGTAAGGGCGATGGCTAGCCGTTTTGTCTCTACTTATCATGATTTGGAAGACCTGGAACAAGTGGGAAATATTGGTTTGTGGAAAGCGATTGAAAAATATGATTTTGCAAAGGGGGCCAAATTAACAACTTATGCGGTGAAATGGATTACAGGAGAAATCCAGGGTTACCTGCGTAGAGGACACGATCTGCTCAAAAATCGTGGTGTTAGAGAGCGTGATATAAATGAAATAGCCAAACAGTCAGGAGTAAGTTGTGAAGAAGCTGTTGTTTATATGGAATTTCAAGAGATTTTAATTTTCCCGGGGGAAGAATATTTAGCAAACATGGCTACGGTGGATTCTGAGGCTGAGAAAACAGTTAACAGGGCTTTTTTACAGGAAAGCTTGCAAAAGCTAACTACTTATGAAAGAAAAGTTATATTTTACCGCTATTTTAAGGAAAAGACCCAGCAAGATGTAGCTGACTTGATGGGGACTACCCAAAGACAGATATCTCGCCTGGAAAGTAGGGTTCTTACCAAAATGAGGGGTGTTATGAATGAGTAACTTCACCAAAATACGGTAAATTCCCTAATAGAATTTCAAGAAAAGAGGGAAAACTCTTATATTTGACAGTAGGACATCTGTATGCAATAATAGATTTGATTTAGAAAGAGAAAGTGAAATTTTTGCGCCCATTATGCAGAAAAATTGTAAAAGACATTATTGTGATTGCTTTTTTAGATATAGTATATGTTTTTTTAACTAATTAAGGTGAGGGGGCTACCATATTTGCTGGCAAATGTATGGAGTAAAATACTTGTTTTGTTGTTCCCTCTGTATGTCTTTTGTGTAGGCCATCTGGTTTCTGATGATTTCACGGCAGAAGGCAAATCTCGCTATAAGCTTGCTACAGTGGATAGCGCAGATGCCCAAGTGCCTGTAATTAAAGTCCAGTTTGGCTGGCAAACGGAAAGGAAAAATAAAGGATTGGGCTGTTCAGAAACGTTTTAATTGTCTAAATAGTTAAAACGTTTCTTTTTGTATAGATCAAATATATAAAAGTTTATCGCTTGTTAATGAAAGCAAGCTTTTCTGAGGAGTTCAGCCCTGAAAAGGGCATGAATTTATAAACTATATATAATTTAGCAAAAAATTAATAGGAGGTGTAGTTTTTCTATGAACTTATCTAGACGTAGCTTCCTTAAGCTAACCGGTGCAACAGCGGCTACGGCTGCGGTGGTCGGAACTGGTATTAGCAAAGTTGCTGCCGACTACGAGCCGGTAAGGCTTAACTACGCCAAAGAAGTGCCTACTGTTTGCACTTTCTGCGGTGTGGGATGTGGCATCATCTGCCACGTTCAGGACGATGTTATCGTCAGCACCGAGGGGGACCCTGCTAGCCCTCTAAACGAAGGGACCCTCTGTCCTAAGGGCGTTTCTACTTATAACGTTTCCTATGTTTACGATTCCCAGGGACGCCCTAAGCCTAACCCCAGGAGGGTGACTAAGCCATTGTATCGCAGTCCCGGGGCAAGCGACTGGGAAGAGATGGATTGGGACGAAGCCCTGGAAAAGATTGCCAAGAAGTTTAAGGAAACCCGAGACGAGACCTTTATTGAAGAAGAAAACGGTGTAGAAAATGTAAATCGCACCGACGCCATTGCTTGGCTGGGCAGCGCTTTCTGCACCAACGAAGAAAACTATCTTTTCAAAAAGATCTTACGGGGGACAGGGATTGTTAACCTTGATCACTGTGCCCGATTGTGACACTCTTCCACGGTCACCGGTCTCGGTGCCACGTTTGGAAGAGGAGTAATGACCAATCACATGGTCGATTACAAGAACAGTGACGTCTTCATGAATATTGGGGGCAATACCGCGGAGAACCACCCTATCACCATGAAGTGGATCGAGAAAGCTCGGGAGGAAAGAAACGCCAAGCTAGTTGTAGTGGATCCCCGCTATACCCGTACCGCGGCGGTAGCCGATGTCTACGCGCCTATTCGCCCGGGCACCAATGCTGCCTACCTGGGCGGTTTAATCAATTACATTCTCGAAAATGAGCTCTACCACGAAGAATATGTTAAGCATTATACCAATGCTACCTACCTTATTAACGAAGACTTTGATTTCGATGAAGAGGAAGGCCTCTTCTCCGGTGTGGATGATGATCCGGACCGGAATGCTAAGATGTATGACCTGGAAACCTGGCAGTACCAGACCGACGGCAACGGGAACATCCTCAAAGATCCTGACATGGAGGATCCCAACTGTGTGTTGCAGATAATGAAGAGGTTCTACTCCAAGTACAGCCTGGATAATATCAGCAAGATTACCGGCTGTCCCATAGGTCCCCTCCAGGAATCTTACGAGCTTTTCGCCTCCACCGGGGAGCCCGAAAAGGCCGGCAACATCCTTTATGCCATGGGTATTACCCAGTTTACCCACGGAACTCAGTCGGTACGCTCTGTAGCGGTTCCTCAGCTTCTGCTGGGCAATATCGGTCGTCCCGGAGGCGGTGTTAATGCTCAGCGGGGACAGTCCAACGTGCAGGGTTGCTGTGACATGGGTATACTTTTTCACATCCTGACCGGGTATATGCCCGTTCCCCAGCGGGATGCTCACCCCACTTTGGAGGACTACAATGCCGCCACTCCCGAAGGCGGCTTCTGGGAAAACCGCCCCTCCTTCATAGCCAGCATGCTCAAGGCCTGGTATCCTGATGTGGACTTGGAGGAAGCGTATAGTTATCTGCCCAAGCTGGACGGGACGGACCGCTCCCACATCGGTAGTTACTACATGATGGGCCAGGGAGATGTCAAAGGTATGATCTGCTGGGCGGATAATCCGGCGGTAAGTGGCCCCACGGCGGGCGATAAGCGCAGCTACCAGGCTAACCTGGATTGGCTGGTGGTGGTGGATCCCTTTGAAAACGAAACGGCAGCTTTTTGGAAGCCGGAAGCTGGCAGCAACCCCGAGGAGATCGATACGGAGGTTTTCCTCCTTCCCGCTACTGTTGCCTACGAGAGGGAAGGAACCAAGACCAACAGCGGACGCTGGATTCAGTGGCAGTGGAAGGCCCAGGAGGCTCCAGGCGAAGTTAAGTCGGATCTCTGGATTGCCGACCGGCTGTTTAAAGCTATTCGCAAAGAGTACGAGGAGAATGAGGGAGTCAAGCCCGAACCCATCCTCAATATGAGCTGGGATTACGGTGAAGACCCCGATCCCAATTTGGTAGCCCAGGAGATCAACGGGTACCGGGTAGATGACGGTTCCCTCCTGAGTAGCTTTGTGGACTTGGAGGATGACGGAAGTACCGCCTGCGGCAGCTGGATCTACACCGGCTTCTACAGTGACGCCGACGACCCTGCTTGCAAGCAGCGCACTCCGGAAAAAGAGGGCATAGGCCTGAACTCAGAGTGGGCTTTCTCTTGGCCGGCCAATCGGCGCATCGTATACAACCGCGGTGCGGCGGATCCCCAAGGAAATCCATGGAACCCTGAGTTCCCCCTCTTTAAGTGGGAAGACGGAGAATGGGAGATGATGGATGTACCCGACTTTAACGCTGACATTTCGCCGGAAGAATCGGCGGACGCTCCCTTTATCATGCTTCCCGAGGGGCAGGCCCGACTTTTCACTAATGCCCACGGAGGAGCGGGAGGAACTTCCAATGACTCACCTTTACCCATTCATTATGAACCGGCGGAGAGTCCGGTGGCCAACGTCCTCTATCCCCAGGCCACATTTAACCCGGTCAGCCAGCGCTGGTACCCTGAAGACGAACACTTCGGAGAAGTAGATGAATACCCGTACGTCATGTCCACTTATCGGGTAACGGAGCACTACCAGTCTGGAATCATGACCCGGAACATGCCTTGGCTGGTGGAAACCATGCCGGAGCTGTTCATAGAGATGGACGAAGAGCTGGCGGAAGAAAAGGGAATTTCCAACGGTGATACCGTTATTATAGAGAGCAAGCGCAAGCCGGAGGGAATCGAGGCGAAGGCCTGCGTTACCAAGAGGATCAAGCCCATGGAGGTTGACGGGGAAAAGGTCCATGTGGTAGGTCTGCCCTTCCACTGGGGCTATATGGGATTATCCAAGGGTGACGTGGCCAACGATCTGGCTCCTTCCATTGGTGATGCTAACAGCACCATTCCTGAATACAAGTCATTCCTGTGCAATGTTAAAAGGAAGGGGGTATAAGAGATGAAACAGTCCATGCTGATAGATACCACTTTATGCATGGCTTGCCGAGGATGTCAGGTAGCCTGCAAGCAGTGGAACCAGTTGCCGGCAGAAGAAACTACTTTTGAGGGCACTTATGAAAACCCGCCTCATTTTTCAGGGCGGACCTGGATGAAGATAGTATTCCGGGAAGATGAAGTAGAAGATGATAACGGAAACGAGCAACCACGCTGGCTGTTTTCTCGCCAGGGGTGCATGCATTGCAGCGATGCAGCTTGCGAGATGGTCTGTCCCAGCGGGGCCATTTATAAAACTGAAATGGGAACAGTTAAAATTGATGAAAGCAAATGCATCAGCTGTAACTATTGCGTTAGGGCTTGCCCGTTTAACGTAATGGGGTTTGAACGCGAGGACGGAGTAGCACGTAAGTGCACTTTCTGCTATGACCGTCTTGTTAATGGCTATGCACCAGCTTGTGATACTGCCTGTGCAACTGATGCCATTAAAACTGGAGATCGCAGTGAAATGGTAGAAGAAGCATTGGAAAAAGTAGAACATTTAAATAAAAATGGTAATCCCAAAGCTAATGTTTATGGCCTGGATGAAGTGGGAGGAACCGGTATGATCTACGTGCTTGCCGATTCTCCTGAAAAATACGGGCTGCCGAAGGAGCCGGAAGTAGCTTTGACCACACGCTTCTGGAATTCCCTATTCCGGCCCTTACGTGCCGTTGCGGTTGTAGCCATTGCTTTTGGGTTGTGGTCAAATCATGCCAGCAGCAAGAAATTGCAGAAAAAAGATAAGTAGAGATAAAACTCATTTAAGGGAGGTGTGATGTGTGACTGAAGAAGTTAAAACGTTTGAGGGTGGAGCTCATATACCCCATTTTAAAGTTTATACGGAAGCGAAGCCTATTGAAAAGCTTTCTACTCCTTCTGAAGTTATTATACCCCTGCTGCAACATTCAGGTGCGGCTTGTGAACCTTTGGTAAAAGAGGGAGATAAGGTTAAAATAGGACAGAAAATCGGTGAATCCGAAGAGTTCTTTAGTGCACCGGTTCATGCCAGTGTTTCTGGAACAGTTAAGGCTATTGAACCCCGTACTGTTCCTACCGGTGGCCAAGATACCTGTATCGTAATCGAAGCTGATGATGGACCACAAGAATTTGAGATGAAACAGGTAAGGGATCCGGAAAAAGTAACAGTAGAAGAATACCGTGAATGTGTGCGCGAAGGTGGTGTAGCTGGCATGGGAGGTGCTGGATTGCCTACTCACGTGCAGACCAGCCCCCGGCAACCAGTAGATACCTTGTTGCTGAACGGTGCTGAATGCGAACCTTTCTTAACTTGTGACCATCGTCTCATGGTAGAAAGGGCAGCGGATCTGGCTAAGGGCGCTGAATTCTTAATGAAGAGCATCGGGGCTACAAGGACTGTCTTCGGTATTGAAGTTAACAAGCCCGATGCAATTAAAGCGGTCCAGGAACAGATTAAGGGCAAAAGCGGCTTTGAAGTAGCTCCTCTGGAGGTCAAATATCCGCAAGGGTTTAAGTCGCATCTTATCAAGGCTTGCACGGGACGTGATGTGCCACGTGGAGCCCGTTCCGCAGAATTAGGATGTATTGTCCGGAACGTGGGAACTACCGTGGCCGCTTATGAAGCTACAGTTTACGACAAGCCCTTGATTGAAAGAATAATCACAGTGAGTGGCCCGAATGTACCCAAACCCGGAAACTATATTATTAAGATTGGTACTCCTGCCTCTCACATATTAAAGGCTTGTGGAGTTGAGGATCTGGAAGGGTCCAAAGTAGTACTTGGAGGTCCCATGACCGGGCTCGCGCAAAGTGACTTGGAAGTTCCTGTAGTCAAAAGCACTACAGGTGTAGTTGTGCTTCCTCCTGATATGGTAAGGGAAGAAGTAGATTATATGGATTGTGTGCGCTGCGGAAAGTGCGTGGAACACTGCCCAATGCTTCTTTATCCTAACCAAATTAGCACTTTTGCTGAAGCGGAAGCTTATGAAGAAGCCCTGGAATGGGATATTATGGACTGTATAGAGTGCGGCATTTGCGCCTATATATGCCCCTCTTAT
>Ga0207421_10000131_pt1 | contig 85716 bp, 80 predicted proteins | sample SodLakKL_010_SED_4_FD_187542 | JGI IMG/M metagenome (GOLD analysis project Ga0207421, IMG submission 187542) | Alkaline sediment microbial communities from Lake Tanatar, Kulunda Steppe, Russia - 8KL_010_SED (SPAdes) (version 2) | ecosystem: Environmental > Aquatic > Non-marine Saline and... | reverse complement strand
GGAGCCGCTGCGGCAGGCGGCGACGCTCGCGCGTGCCGCCACCGATGACCACCGCGTGGCGCTCATCGCCGATGAGGCAGCGCAGCACACCGCCACCGCTGTCGCCGCCTTCGCCGCCGCCCACGCCGACAGCGGCGCGCTGCCACGGGCCCGCACCGCCTCGCGGCGGCGCCGCACCCGGCTGCACGACCTGCTGGCCACCGACCTGGTGCTGACCGACCTCGATGACACCGCGCTGCCGTTCGGCGAGGTGGCCGTCTCCGAGCCCGACTGCACGCTGTGCGGGGCCTGCGCCCGGCTGTGCCCGACCGACGCGCTCGCCTACGACCCGACCGCGGCGACGCTGACGTTCGACGCCGGCGCCTGCGTCGGCTGCGGGCTGTGCGCCGCGGGTTGCCCCCAGGAGGCCGTGACGCTCGCTGCTGGCGTGCGTGGCGACGCGCTGCGCGCCGGCCGTCACACCGTCGTCGAGGACACCGCGGTCCACTGCCGCCATTGCGAGGCGCCGTTCACCCCGCAGCGCCTGCTCGACCACGCGTGGCACACCCTGACCGACCAGTCCGGCCCCACCCGCGCCGCCCAGGCCGACCTCGACGTGTGCGGGGCCTGCAAGGAGCGCGGCGGTGGGACGGGGCGCGCGGGCGCCCACGCCACCGCACGGGCTGACGCGCCCGACGGCGCGGACCCCCCGCCCGCAGGCGGCGTGTCGCGGCGCGGGTTCCTCAAGCGCGCGGCAACCAGCGCCGCCGGCGCCTCGCTGCTGCCGCTGATGGGCAGCGGCGCGCCGGCCCAGGCAGAGACCGGCCAGCAGCAGCACTGGGCCATGGTCATCGACCTCGAGCGGTGCATCGGCTGCCACGCGTGCACCAACGTCTGCAAGGCCGAGAACAACGTCCCCATCGGCGGGTTCCGCGACTGGGTCGAGGAGCACGAGATGGGCGAGTACCCCAACGCCCGCGCGGAGTTCCTGCCCAAGCTGTGCAACCAGTGCGACGACCCGGGCTGCCTGCGCGTGTGCCCCACGGGCTCCATCTACCGCCGCGAGAGCGACAACATCATCGAGCTCGACCCCGACATCTGCATCGCCTGCCAGGCGTGCATGCAGGGGTGCCCCTACGGCATGACCTTCTACAACTCCGCGCGGCGCACCGCCGACAAGTGCAACTACTGCGCCCACCGGCTCGACGCGGGCATGCGCCCGGCCTGCGTGGACATCTGCCCCAGCCAGTGCCGCATCTTCGGCGACCGCAACGACCCCGACAGCTGGGTGTCGCAGGCGCTGGCCGACCGCGAGTCGATCGGCATCCGCGAGGAGCTGGGCATGGGGCCCAACACGACCTACTTCGCCCTCCCGGGCCACCTGAACGCGTGAGGAGTCGCTGCGATGCCTGAGTGGATCCTGCCCGTCGAGAGCTGGTCACTGCCCAACGAGGCCGTCTACTGGCAGGCGGTGGTCTGGTCCTACCTCGTCCTGACCGGGGTGGGCAGCGGCAGCCTGATCGTCGCGATCCTGCCGCGGCTGCCGTGGGCCATGGACGAGCCCCAGCTCGCCCGGCTGCGCCGCATCGCGCTGATCACCGCGCTGGCGTGCTTCATCGCGATCCCACTGGGGGTGCTGGCCAACGAGTTCCAGCCCCAGCGGATCTGGCGTGTCGCGGTCTTCCCGAACTGGGCGTCGGTGATGCCCTACGGGGTGTTCCTGCTCGGCGGCCTGGTGCTGCTGACCGCCTTCCACCTGTGGCACATGCACCGCCCCGAGATGGCGTGGGCCTCGACGGTGCGCAGCGACTGGCTCGGCAAGATCTTCGGGTTCCTGTCGTTCGGCTACGACCTCGACAACCCGCCGCCCGGCCCCAGCGAGGCGCGCGAGCGGGTGCTGCACGTGGCTCGCATCGTGCTGGAGATCGGGTTCGTGTCCTACGCGGCGTTCCTGCTGTCGGGCATGGTCGGGGTCTCCCAGGGGCTGTGGAACACCGCGGTCCTCGGGCCGCTGTTCTTCTTCATGGCCATGGCCAGCGGCTACACGTGGCTGCTGGTGGTCGGGGTGATCAGCGGCTTCCTGCGCCAGCACCCGCGGATGCTGTCGCTGCTGGCCGGCAGCGGCGCGGCGTTCATCGCCGCCTCGCTGGTCACCCGCTGGTGGGAGATCGCCTTCGAGGCCTACACCAGCACCGAGGTGTGGCCCGCCATGCGCGAGATCCTCTTCGGCGTCTACGGGTGGAGCTTCCTCGGCGTCGAGACGCTGCTGGGCGGTGTCGTGGCGATCACGCTGCTGGCGCTGGCGGCGCTGAACGGCGATGGGCGGCTCGCCCTCGGCGGCGCGGTGCTCGGCCTGCTCGGCTTGGTGTTCATGCGCTGGCACGTGGCCATCGGCGGCCAGCAGATCTCGCGCACCCTCGAGGGCACCGTCGCCCACGACATCGGCTTCCTCGGTGAGGAGGGCTGGCTCGCAGCGTTCGGCGTGTTCGCGATCGCGATCACGATCTTCCTGCTGCTGCTGTGGTTCCTGCCCTACCGCGGCGCGCTGCACAACACCGCCAACGTCGACGAGTCCAAGCCGGCCGACGAGCTCCAGAAGGCCAAGTCCGACGACCGGCGACGCCTGTTCACCGTCGCGGGCGGCTTCGCCCTGGGCGCCGCCGGCGGCTACGCCACGATCCGCAACCTGGTCGTCGACGACTACCACCCGCGCGAGCCGGTCGCGCCCCTGGCCGAGCAGGAGTCGACCGCGATCAACTCGATCTGCCTGTCGTGCGACGCCCGGTGCGGCACTCGCGCGATCGTCGAGGACGGGGTCATCACCAACATGTTCGGCACCCCGTTCCACCCGGCGAACACGATGAACGACCCGATCCCCTACGACGCGTCGCTGGACGAGCAGCTCACCTCCTCGGGGACGCTGTGCCTCAAGGGCGTGTCGGGCATGCAGTACCTCTACGACCCCTACCGGGTGCGCAAGCCGCTGAAGCGCACCGGCCCGCGCGGCTCGGGCGAGTTCGCGGTCATCGAGTGGGATGACCTCATCGAGGAGATCGTCGAGGGCGGCCAGCTGTTCGCCGACGCTGGCGAGGACCGCCACGTCGAGGGCATGCGCGAGGTCCGCGACCTCGACGAGCCGATCGACCCCGACGCGCCCGAGCTCGGCCCGAAGTCCTACGGGCTGGTGTGGAACACCGGACGCGGCCAGCAGATCCGCACCACCTTCATCCAGCGGTTCCTGGACGCCTTCGGCACGCCGAACTACGTCAGCCACACCGACCTGTGCCAGCTCAGCTGGTACACCGCCAACTACCTGTTCACCGGCTTCTACAGCGACGGTGAGGAGGGCACCACCAACCAGCTGTTCGGCGACATCGTCAACAGCGAGTACCAGCTGGTCTTCGGCGTGTCGATCGGCGCGGGCTGGAAGCCCGGCGTGAACACCAGCGCCCCGATCCTCGCCAACCGCCACGCCGATCAGGACGGCCACCTCGTGCTGATCGACCCCTACGCCCAGCACGGCCGCAAGTACGCCGACGACTGGGTGCCGATCAACCCGGCGACCGACGCGGTGATGGTGCTGGCCATGATCCGCTGGATGATGGAGCACGAGCGCGAGGACGTCGGCTACCTGGAGAACACCTCCCGGCAGGCCGCCGACGACGACGGCGAGCCGACCTGGACCAACGCCACCTACCTGGTGGTCGTCGAGGAGGACGACGAGCGCGAGGGGCAGTTCCTGCGCGCCGCCGATCTCGGCATCGACCAGACCGCCACCGCCCAGGACGGCGCCGAGTTCGACCCGTTCGTGGTGCTGGACGCCGACGACGGCGAGCCCACCACCCACGTCGACACCGACGCCGGTCAGCTGTACGTGGACACCACCGTCACCGACGCCGACGGCAACGAGCTGGCCGTCAAGTCCAGCCTGCAGCTGCTGCGCGACGAGGCGTTCGCCCGCACCATCGAGGACGCCGCCGAGGTCTGCGACGTGCCGGCCGACAAGATCGTCGAGCTCGTCGAGGGCTTCGCCGACCACGGCCGCAAGGCGACCGCCAGCTGCTACCGCGGCCCGACGATGCACGATCAGGGCATCTACGCCGGGCTGGCGATCAACATGCTCAACGCCCTGAACGGCAACATGAGCCGCAAGGGCGGGGTGGTCTCCACCCCCGGCAGCCCCTCGTGGGACGCTGGGCTGTTCGACCTCGGCGACTTCGAGGCCCCCGAGACCGAGGGCGCCCACATCGCCCGCATCCGCACGCGCTCGACGCTGCGCTACGAGGACACCACCGAGTACCAGCGCAAGCTCGACGAGAACGGGACCGGGTATCCCAGCGAGCGGCCCTGGTTCGCCTTCAGCCACGCCGGCATCACCACCGAGGCGCTGGCCGCCGCCGAGACCGGCTACCCCTACCGACCCAAGATCTACATCAACTACTACATCAACCAGCGCCACTCGATCCCCGGCGGCATCAAGTTCGAGGACACCGTGGCCGACGGCGACAAGATCCCGCTGTTCCTCGCGGTGGACACCACCATCAACGAGACCAGCGTGTACGCCGACTACATCATCCCCGACGTGATGTACCTCGACGGGCAGTACGGGTTCATGGGCCAGCAGACCGGCGCGTGCACCGCGCCACACGCCGGCCTGCGCCACCCGGCGGTCGAGCCGCTGACCGCCCAGCTCGACGACGGCCGGCACATGATGATGGAGACGTTCCTCATCGACTGCGCCAAGGAGCTCGGGCTCGAGGCCTTCGGCGACGACGCGATCCCCGCCGACCCTGACGGGCCCTACGCCGGCGAGCGCTACCCGCTGGACTCGGTGGAGGACTTCGCGGTCCGCGCGATCGGCAACTTCGCGTTCAACGCCGAGGTGCCCGAGGCCCCCGACGAGGAGCTCGACTACGTCGACCGCTTCCCCGTCGCCCGCCACAAGGACCGCCTGGGCGACGAGGACTGGCGTCGCGCCGCCTACGTGCTGGCGCGTGGCGGCTACTTCGAGGCGCCCGAGGACGCCTGGGACGACGAGGAGCGCCACGTCGACCCTGTGGGGCTCGACGACCGCGCGCCGCTGCAGTTCTGGCACGAGGACCTCGGCACCTCGTATGAGACCGGCACCGGCCGGCGCCTGCACGGCACCGCCACCTACCGCGAGCCCACCGACGGCGCCGGCGAGTCCCTCGCCGACCAGGACGCCGAGGAGTACCCGTTCCACGTGGTGACCTTCCGCACCGCCACGCGGACCAAGGCCCGCACCGCCTACGACTACTGGGCCGGCGAGATGCACCCGGAGAACCGGGTGAAGCTGCATCCCGACGACGCCGAGGCGCTGGGCATCAGCGACGGTGACCGGGTGCGGATCGCCTCGCCGAGCAACGCCACCGAGGGCATCGCCCGGCTCACCGGGCGCGTCAAGCCCGGGACCATCGCCGGCACCCACCACTACGGCCACACCCAGCAGGGCGTGGGCGAGTGGACGATCGTCGGCGCCGACGAGGCGATCCTCGGCGACCGGGTGGCCTCACCGGTGCTGCACGGCGAGCTGCCCCAGATCGTCGAGGGCGACCGTGTCCACGGCGACGCGCGACGCTTCGCGGGCGGCTTCAACGTCAACGACGCGATGCGCCGCAACGGCGACGACGTGCTCGGCGACACGCCGCTGGTCGACAACACCGGCGGTGGCACGGTGTTCCTGGACAGCCGCGTGAAGGTCGAGCTGGTCGAGGAGGCCTAGCTCGCCGGGTTCGCAGGTGCGGGGCGGGGCGTCGTGGGACGCCCCGCCCCGCACCTGCGACGATGGAGCGCAACGGCAAGGGACCAGACCGTGCGAACCGAAAGGACGAGCCCATGGAGCGCCAGGAGCTCGCCGAGCGCGCCAAGCAGCTCACCGCCACCGGACTGGCAAGCGCCAGCCGCGGGCTGAGCAAGGCAGCGCAGGCAGCCGAGCAGACCGCCGCCAAGCTGCGGCCCGACACCGAGGCGTCAGGCGCTGCCTCCCGGACGACCGGGCAGGGTCCGGGGTCGCCGCCGGCGCCGGAGGGACCAGCGTCGCAGGCGACCCGCGCCAGCGCGCACGACGAGCCGGACATGGCGGCGCTGGCCAGCAAGCCTGTGCGCGAGCTCACCGCCGAGCTGGACGGACTCTCGGCGTCCCAGCTGCGCGAGCTGCGCGGTCACGAGGAGGCCGGCAAGGCGCGCAAGACCATCCTCTCCGCGATCGACCGCCAGCTGGCTGCCCGCGAGGGCTGACGCGCGTGGGCTGACGCGCCAGGGCTGACGCGCGTGGGCTCTGCGCGCCGGCGGCCTAGGGCCCGTCGAGCAGGCGCGCGGTGCCTGACCGCCAGCGCTGGCGCGCCGCGGCGAGGTCGAGCGCGCCGACCCCGGCCACGCGCACCTGCTGGGCCTCGGTGACCGCTCCGAGGTGGGTGAGCGGCACGCCCGCGGCGGCGGCCGCGGCCTCGACCGCCGCGAGGTCGTCCGGCGCGACGCTGGCGACCACGCGGGTCGGCGCCTCGCTGAACAGCCACTGGTGGGCCGCGAGGTCCGGTTCGGGCGTGACCTCCGCGCCGCGGTGGCCGCGCAGCGCGCTCTCGGCCAGCGCCACCGCGAGCCCGCCGTCGGCGACGTCGTGAGCGCTTGCCAGCAGCCGCTCGTCGGCGAGGTCGCCGAGCAGGCGCTGCAGCGCCACCTCTGCGGCGAGGTCGATCGCGGGCAGCCGGCCAGCCAGGCGCCCGCGCACGTGCCACAGCCACAGGCTGCCCGCCAGGCCCGGCCGCGTCGACGCGCCGAGCAGCACGATGGCATCACCGACGCGCTGGAAGGCCGCGGGCACCGCGGCGGTGACATCGGCGAGGGTCCCGAGCACCCCGACCACCGGGGTGGGGTGGATGTCGGTGCCGCCGGTGGCGTTGTAGAAGCTGACGTTGCCGCCGGTGATCGGGGTGTCCAGCGCCTCGCAGGCCTGCCCGAGCCCATCGACGGCGGTGGCGAAGGCGTCCATGACCGGCGGGCGCGTCGGGTCGCCGAAGTTGAGGTTGTTGGTGGCGGCCAGCGGCCGGGCGCCGGTGCAGGCCACGTTCCGGGCGGCCTCGGCGACCACCTGGCGCGCGCCCTCGGCCGGGTCGAGCGAGCAGCGCCGACCGTTGCCGTCGGTGGCCACCGCCACGCCCCGCAAGGTCACCCCGGGGGTGCCGTCGGCGCCGGGCAGTCGCAGCACGGCCGCGTCGCCGCCGGGTCCGGCGATCGTGGACGAGCCGACCGCGCTGTCGTACTGCTCGGCGATGGGCGTGGGGTCGGCGGCGCGCGGGTGATCCAGCAGCGCCAGCCAGTCGGCGATCGGGTCGACCGGGGCGGGCTCGTCCGCGTCGGGGTGCTCGTGGGCGTGGGGGTGCACCCACGGCTCGCGCGGGCGGTCGTAGGTGGGGCCCTCGTCGGCGATGGAGGCGGCTGGCGCGTCGTGGACGACCGCACCGCCGCGGGTGAACACCAGCCGGTCGCCGTCGGTGACCTCCCCGATCGGCGTGGCGTCCACGCCCCAGCGCCGGCACACCGCGAGCACGTCGTCGAGCCGGTCGGGCTGGACGAGGGCGAGCATGCGCTCCTGGGACTCCGAGCACAGGATCTCCCAGGACTCCATCGACGGCTCGCGCAGCGGCACCCGGTCGAGGTCGACGCGCATGCCCAGGCCCGCCGCCGAGGCCATCTCGGCGGTCGAGCAGGCGATCCCCGCCGCGCCCATGTCCTGGATGCCCGAGACGAGCTGACGGGCGTAGAGCTCCAGGCACGCCTCGATCAGCAGCTTGCCGGCGAAGGGGTCGCCCACCTGCACGTTGGGGCGCTTGGCCTGACCGGCCTCGTCGTCGGCGTTGTCATCGAAGGTGGCGCTGGCCAGCACGCTGGCGCCGCCGATGCCGTCACGGCCGGTGCGCTGGCCGATGAGCACCGCGACGTCGCCGACCCGCTCGGCCTTGGCGTACTGGATCCCGTCGCGGGCCACGACGCCGACGCACAGCACGTTGACCAGCGGGTTGCCGGCGTAGCACGGGTCGACGTCGACCTCGCCGCCGACGGTGGGCACCCCGATCGCGTTGCCGTAGCGGCCGATGCCGCGCACCACCCCGCTGGCCACGCGCGTGGTCACCGGGTCGCCGGGCTCGCCGAACCGCAGCGGGTCGAGCAGCGCGATCGGCCGGGCGCCCATGGTCAGGATGTCGCGGATGATCCCGCCGACGCCGGTGGCCGCCCCCTGGATCGGCTCGACGAAGCTCGGGTGGTTGTGGCTCTCGATCTTGAACGCGACCGCGAGGCCGTCGCCGACGTCGACCACCCCGGCGTTCTCGCCGGGGCCGACGAGCACCTGGGGCCCGCGCGAGGGCAGCCGGCGCAGGTGGATCTTCGAGGTCTTGTAGGAGCAGTGCTCGCTCCACATGACCGAGTAGGTCCCGAGCTCGGCGGTGGAGGGGGTGCGCCCGCAGGTGGCGACGATGCGCTGGTACTCCTGCGAGGTCAGGCCGAGGTCGGTGGCCAGCGCGTCGGGCTCGGCGGCGGGCTCGGGGACGGTGGGGTCCACGGCGCGGTCGGAGGTGGCCATCGACGGCTCCTAGTGCGCGGCAGGCGCCGGCGCGGCTGCGGCGAGCAGCCCGCGCCCGTCGGTGCCCCCGAGCAGCGGGTCGACGGCGTGCTCGGGGTGGGGCATGAGCCCGGCGACATTGCCGGCGGCGTTGGTGACGCCGGCGATGTCGGCGACCGACCCGTTGGGGTTGTCGTCGGCGTAGCGCAGCCACACCTGGCCGGCGTCGGCGAGCCCCTGCGGGTCGGGGTGGACGTAGCGCCCCTCGCCGTGCTTGATCGGCACGGTCAGGGTCGCGCCTGGCACGAGCCCGGCGCTCCACGGGTTGGTGGCCTCCACCCGCACGTCGACGGCGCGGTGCACGAAGCGCAGGGTCACGTTCTCGGTGAGCGCGCCGGGCAGCAGCCGTGCCTCGCACAGCACCTGGAAGCCGTTGCAGATGCCGAGGACCGGACCGCCCTCGGCGGCGAACTGCGCCACCGCGCCCATGATCGGGGCGAAGCGGGCGAGCGCCCCGGCACGCAGGTAGTCCCCGTAGGTGAACCCACCGGGCACGACCACGGCGTCGACGCCGCGCAGCTCGGCCTCGGCGTGCCACAGCAGCTCGGGCTCGGCGCCCACCAGCGCGAGCGCGTGGAGCGCGTCGCGCTCGTCGCACGAGCCGGGGAACTGCACCACGCCGACACGTCTGCTCATGGCCGGGATCCTAGCCGTCACCGCACCGCGCCCGGCGCCGCGGGCCAGCAACGGTCACTCGAAGCCCGCGGCGCGCAGCGCCGCCAGCGGGTCGTCGAGCGCCAGCAGCTCCCGGGCGTCCTCGCAGCCGACGTTGAGCTCGTCGTCGAGGACCGCCTCGCAGGCGGCCCACTCGGCATCGCGGGCGGCAAGGGTGTCCTCGGCGGTGGCCGGGTCGCCGGCCAGGCGCACGGCCTCGTAGACGATCAACGGCGCGACCCACCGCGGCTGTGCGGCCTGGGCGAACCGCCCGTTGGGCAGCACCACCGGCGGGTCGGCGTCGCGGACCGCGGTCACGTCCACGCCGCTGCGCTCGAACGCGCCGAAGCGCACCACCGCCTCGGCGTCAGCGAGCGCACCGACCGCCGCGCCCGCCCCGTCTGGCAGCACCACCCCGCACAGCGCGTTGAGCGCCTCCGACAGGCGGCGGCGATCCTCCACGGTGCCGGCCACCTGGAAGCCCTCGACACCGTCGCAGTCGGCCTCCAGCGGCTGCGGCTCGGCCTCGCCGACCTGCCAGTCGCCGACGTCGCCGGTGAGCTCCCCGGTGGGCGGGGGGCGCCGCTCGGCGACGGGGACGACGTCCTCCTCGCCCCACGGGAACGCCACGGCGAACAGCGCGACCGCCACCGGCACCAGCGCCAGCACCACCAGCACGAACCAGCGGGGCAGCAGCGGCGCGTGGAGCTCGTCGACCGGGGCGTCGGCGTAGGGGTCGACGGGTGTGTCGCGCGAGCGGCGCAGCCTCACCGGGCGCGGTCGTGGTCCTCGTCGAGGACGCGGTAGGTGAACGACTCGATCACCGGGTTGGCCAGCAGCTGGTCGGCCATCGCCTCGACGCGCTCGGCGAGGTCATCGCCGGCGGGCAGCGTCAGCTCGACGTGCTTGCCCACCCGCACCTCGCGCACGTCCTCGAAGCCGAGCTGGGGCAGCGCCCGCTCGATCGCCTGACCCTGGGGATCGAGGATCTCGTCCTTGAGCAGCACGTCGATCGCCACGCGGACCATGGGCGGGCCCTCCGGCTCGTGGGGCGGGTCGTGTCCGGGCGTGGTGCGCCCCGGCGAGCCTGTCGCGCCCGGGTCACCGGATCGGCTGTGCGCAGCGGCCATCAGCGGTCGCCTCCGGGCAGGAACGGTCGGTCGGCGAGGCGCTCGTAGACCTCGATGTAGCGCTCGCGGGTGCGCTGCACCACCTCGTCGGGCAGCTCGGGGGCGGGCGGGGCCTTGTCCCAGCCGCTGGACTCCAGCCAGTCGCGCACGATCTGCTTGTCGTAGCTGTCGGGCGCCGCGCCGGGCGTGTGCCCCTCGGCAGGCCAGTAGCGCGACGAGTCGCAGGTGCCCACCTCGTCGCACAGCGCCAGCTCGCCGTCGATCCACCCGAACTCGAACTTGGTGTCGGCCAGCAGCAGCCCGCGCTCGGCGGCATGGGCGGCTGCCACGGCGTACAGCCGCAGCGTGCGCGCCCGCAGCTCCTCGGCCACCGCACCGCCGACCATGGCCACCACCTCATCGAAGGTCACCGGCTCGTCGTGGCCCGACTGCGCCTTGGTGGTCGGGGTGAACAGCGGCGGGTCGAGCGCCTCGCCGAGCGCCAGCCCGTCACGCAGCCGCTGACCGCCGACGGTGCCCTGCACCTGGTACTCGCGCCAGGCGGACCCGGCCAGGAAGCCGCGGGCGATGCACTCGACCGGCAGCATGTCGGCGACCCGGCACAGCATCGTGCGGCCGGCGAGGTCCTCGGCGAAGGCGGGCACCGGCTGCGGGCAGCTCGCCGGGTCGGTGGTCACCAGGTGGTGGGGCGTCTCGTCTGCCAGGGGGCCGCGCAGCCACAGCTCGGTCAGCGCGGTCAGCACCGTGCCGCGGTCGGGGATCGGGGTGGGCAGCACCACGTCGAACGCGCTGATGCGGTCGGTGGTCACCAGCAGCAGCTTGCCGCCGGGCACCGCGAAGCGCTCGCGCACCTTGCCCGAGGGCAGGCGCGCGACACCCGCACGCTGGGCGAGCTCATCGAGGCGCTCCGGACGCTCCACAGGTGGGGAGCGTAGCGCCCCGCGCGCTCGGGTAGCACCCTGCACGATGACCACCGACGCCCAGACGCGCCGCGTGCACGCGATCATCTCCGGACGTGTCCAGGGGGTGTTCTTCCGCGCGTCGGTGCGCGACCGCGCCCGCGAGCTCGGGCTGGTCGGCTCGGCGCGCAACCTGCCCGACGGCCGCGTCGAGGTCGAGCTCCAGGGGCCGTCGCCGGCGGTCGAGCAGGCGCTGGCCTTCGCCCGGGAGGGCCCGCCCATGGCGCAGGTCGACGACGTCACCGTCACCGAGCGGGAGCCCCGCCGCGACCTCACGACCTTCTCGGTGCGGTGAGGCCGTGAGCGTCGCCGTCACTCCTCGGCGAGCTGGGCGGGCAGGCGCTCGTCGGCCTCGGCGCTGGCGCGGGCGAGCTCCTCGCGGTGGTCCTCGAGCTCCTCGGCGAGCTCGGGATCGCTCAAGGCGAGCATCCGCACCGCCAGCAGCCCCGCGTTGGTGGCGTTGCCGACCGCGACGGTGGCGACCGGCACGCCGCGGGGCATCTGCGCGATCGACAGCAGCGAGTCCATCCCGTCGAGGTGGCGCAGCGGCACCGGCACGCCCACCACCGGCAGGCGCGTCGCGCTGGCCAGCATCCCCGGCAGGTGCGCGGCACCGCCGGCGCCGGCGATCAGCACGCGCAGCCCCCGATCGGCGGCCTCGCGCCCGTAGGCGAGCATCCGCTCGGGCGTTCGGTGGGCGCTGAGCACGCGCACCTCGCGGGGCACGCCGAAGCGGTCGAGCACATCGATCGCCCCGCGCATCGTCCCGAGGTCGCTGTCGGACCCCATCACCACGCCGACCCGCTGGGTCGGTCCGGCACCCGTCGCGGCTGCGTTCACAGCGATCCCTCCTCGCCGCCGAGGTGGTGCGCAGCCGCGCGGGCCTGGCGCAGCGCCTCGGCGTGGTCGTCGCCGGCCACGGTCACGTGGCCGAGCTTGCGCCCCGGTCGGGGCATCTTGCCGTACCAGTGGACCTGTGCTCCGGGGGCTGCCAGGGCCGAGGGGACCCGCACCGCCGGGTCGAGCCCGCCCTGCGCCTCGGACATGGCCTCGGGACCCAGCACGTTGACGGTCACCACCGCCGGCGCCGTCGCCTCGGTGGCGCCCAGCGGCCAGCCCAGCACCGCGCGCAGATGGTTGGCGAACTGGCTGGTGGCCGCGCCCTCGATGGTCCAGTGCCCCGAGTTGTGGGGGCGCAGCGCCAGCTCGTTGACCAGCACGGCACCGTCGTCGGCCACGAACAGCTCGACGGCGCACAGGCCCACCGCGCCCGCGGCATCGGCGACGGCCTCGCCGACCCGAGAGGCGCGTGCCAGGACAGCGGGATCCAGGCGCGCTGGCACGTGGGTCTCGGTGCAGATGCCGTCCTCCTGCACCGTCTCGACCACCGGATAGGTGACCGTCGCGCCCGCTGCGGTGCGGGCGGTGAGGACCGCCACCTCAGTGGCGATCGGCACGTGCGCCTCGACCAGGAGCGCTCCGGCGCGCACCGCCTCGGCCCAGCGCGCGGGCAGGTCCTGCGCGGTGTCGCACACCCACACCCCGCGGCCGTCGTAGCCGCCGCGCGCCGACTTCAGCACCACCGGCCAGTCGTGCGCCTGCGCGAAGGCGCGCACGTCCTCGGGGGCGGCGACCTCGGCGAAGGCTGGCACGGGCAGGCCGGCCGCGGCGAGGGTGTGGCGCTGGTGCAGCTTGTCCTGGGCGAGGAGCTTGCCCTCGGGCGGGGGCGCGAGCGGGACGCCGTCGGCGGCCAGCGTCGCGAGGTGCTCGGGCGCGACGAGCTCGTGGTCGAAGGTCAGCACGTCGCAGCCGGCAGCGAAGGCCCGCAGGTCCGTCAGCGACCCCCAGTCGCCGACGCGAGCGTCGGGCACGACCTGGGCGGCGGCATCGTCGGCGTGGGCAGCGAGCACGCGCAGGCGGATGCCCAGCGCCGTCGCGGCGGCCTGCGTCATCCGGGCCAGCTGGCCGGCGCCGACCATGCCCACGGTGGCTGCGGCGGGTGCGGAGGTCATGGTCGCGCAGCCTACCGGCGCAGCGCCACGTCCCCGAACACCGCGACCGCGCTCACCGGGAGGGTGCGTGTGGGCGCCGGGGCCGCCGAGGGTGCGTGCACGTCGCCGAACACCGCGGTCTCGCGCAGCGCCACGTCCACCTCGGGGGGGACCGTCACGCTGACCGAGCCGAACAGCGCGACGCACTCCAGCGCGCCGCGAGCGCCGACCCTGGTGGCGGCCACGTCGACATCGGACAGGATCGCGAGCACCCGGCGCTCGCGGTTGCCGATCGCCAGCTCCCCGTCGACGTCGGACAGCAGGGCGGTGCCGGCGGCCCCGCGCCCACCCAGGCGCGTGGTGGTGCTGATCGTGGCCAGCACCAGCAGCAGGCCCACGGTGATGAGCACCACGGGCGCGATGAGCTCGCCGGGCAGGTGGATGATCGCCAGCGCGGCGGCGCCGGCCAGCAGCGCCAGCAGCCCGGTCAGGACGCGGCGACGGACCAGCAGCACCGCACCGACCGCGATCAGGGCCAGCGGCCACCAGCGTGTGGCCAGGGCCGCGACGTCGGTGTCGAGCACCGCGGCGCGCTCCAGCGCCAGCCAGGCGCCCAGCACCACCAGCGCCAGGCCGATCAGCAGGGGCGCGCCGCCACCGCGCACCCCGGCAGTGGAGGCGTGAGGCTGCTCGAGCGTCATGGCGTGCTCCTGTGGGACTGCCCGTTGCGGGGTTGCTCGTCGCCGCGGTCTCGCTCGCGGTCGCGGGCGCGACGGGCGTGCGCGCGGGCGGATGCACCGGTGGCTGCGCCGGTGGCATGGCGCACCGTGACGTCGCCGAGCAGCACGGCACCGTGCAGCTCGGCCAGCGGGCTGGTGGTGGCACCGTCAGGGTCGTCGGGGATGGTCACGTCGCCGAGCAGGGTGGTGCTGCGGTCGCGCACCCGCCAGCCGGCCGGCACCTCGACGTGCACGTCACCGAAGGCCACGGTGACCGGCACGCGCACCACCGTGCCGGGCGCCTCGGGGCCAGCCACCACCACGTGCGCGTCGCCGAACACCGCGGTGGCCCCGGGCAGCGCCGTCACCGATGCCCCCGCCGCACCGGCCGCTGGCGGCGCGGACGAGGCAGCCACCGCGGACGCGGTCTGCGAGCCGCGCAGGCGCAGTCCTCCCGCGACCAGGGCGGCGCCCACGAGGGCGAGCACTGCGGGCACCACCAGCTCGGTCGGCGCCAGCGGCAGCTCCAGGTGGAGGCCGGCCAGGAGCAGCGCGCCGACAACGGCCACGATCGCTCCGGTCCACCGCGGCCCGACGAGCAGCCACCAGCCGCCCAGCACCACCAGGACCAGCGGCCACCAGGCGAACAGCACCGCGGTGACGTCCACCACGCCCACCTGCTCGAGGGCCAGCAGCACCCCGAGGACGATCAGCCCGAGCCCGCCGAGCAGCGGGCCGCCACGCGCGCGCAGGCGCGCCGAGCGCAGCGCGGTCATGCTCCCCTCCTGTGTCCGTCGGACAGGGCCCACCTGGATGGTGCGCCCCGATCGCGATCTGCCTGCACCGTACGCGATCGCCGGTCGCGGTGGCAGCGCGACCGGCCCGGTCGGCAGGGTCGCGATCGGGACCGTCAGTCCGCCGAGTCGATCGACACCGCGCGCCCGGAGGCGCGGTCCACGACCGCCTGCACCTCGATCCCCTCGAGCTCGCGTCCCAGCGCTGCCGGCTCGGGCACGTCAGCACCGCGCGCACCGAGCGCCTCGGCGACCTCGACGTCATCGGCCAGGGGCACCCGCGCGCGGTGCCCGGCGAAGCTGCGCGGCAGATGCCGCGGCGCCTCGACGAGCAACGGGTCATCGAGGACCAGCAGCGGCCCCTCGGGCTGCCGGGTCCCCTCGGCGACCCCGGGCAGGCCGAGGGCGCCCTCGTCGTCGGCGTCCACGACAGTGCCGCGCACCGTCAGCACGCCGGTCACGACCGCGCGCTCGGGCTCGGCGGCCCCAGGGGGCACCAGCACCTCGACGACATCGCCGGACTCCACGGTGACCAGCAGCTCGCCGTACAGGCGCAGCGCCACGCCCTCGTCAGGGGCGGGCAGGTGTGCGGTCTGCCAATCACCCAGCGCGGTGGGCAGGGCATCCGGGTCGCAGCGCCGCCCGCCGGGCTCACCCGCGCTGTCGTCGTCCGCGTCGGCGTCGTCTGCCTCCTCTGTCTCCTCGCCGGCTGTGGGTGCGTCGCACAGGCGCGGCGCTGCCTGACCCACCTGCTCGAGCGTGGCGCGCACCCTGTGCAGCCCATCGTCGCGAGCAGCGAGATCCGCCACGTCGACGGGCCCGGCCTCGCGTGCCAGGGGGTCGGGCGCCACGAGCTCACCGGTCTGGCAGCGCGACCACAGCGCCGCGCGCGCGACCGGCGTGCGCGAGCGCGAGGGCTGCGGCTGCTGGATCCGGGCCAGCCGACCCTCCGCCTCGACCTCGACCTCCCAGGAGGCCAGGGTGGGTTGCGGCTCGTCTCGCGGCTCGTCGCGTCGGGCGAACGGGTCGCCGTCGGCGGTCCAGGAGCGCTCGGCGACCGGGTCGACGATCTGGCGCTCGTCGGCGCACCAGCCCAGCAGACCGCGACGCCCGGCGGTGGTCACCGGCGAGCGCGCATCGAAGGCCGCCAGGCCGTCGGTGTCATGCACCAGCAGGACCGGCAGGTCGTCGGTCAGCCAGGTGGCGGTGACCTCGCCCACAGCGGGGACCTCGACGACGGGGTCGGCCTCGGCGTCGGCCAGCCAGCCGGCGAGCCCGGCAGCGCCGAGCACGGCGAGGGCGACGGCGGTGCCGGCCAGCCCGCGGCGCCGCCACCCCCGGTGCGCCTGGCTGCCGTCGCCTGATGCCATCGCGCCCTAGCGTGCCAGCGCCTCCAGTCGGTGGCGCACCACGTCGTGGCGGGCCAGGAACCGCTCGGGGGCGAACGCGTCGGCGGGCAGGTCGACTCCCTCGGCGGCGAGGGTGTCGCGGAACGGCTCACCGGTGGACCAGGTGCGCATGGCGGCGCGCTGGACCACCGCGTAGGCGTCGTCGCGGGTCCAGCCGTGCTCGGCGATGATGGCCAGCAGCACCTGGCTCGACGACAGCAGCCCGCCGGTGAGCTCGCAGTTGGCGCGCATCCGCTCGGCGTCGACGTGGAGGCGCTCGACCACGTCGGCGGCCAGCCACAGCTGGTAGTGCGTGGCGGTCAGCGCGTCGGGCAGGATCACCCGCTCCACCGAGGAGTGGCTGATGTCGCGCTCGTGCCACAGGGCGATGTCCTCGAGCGCCGGCACCGCGTAGCCGCGCACCAGGCGCGCGAGGCCGCACAATCGCTCGCTGCGGATCGGGTTGCGCTTGTGTGGCATCGCCGACGAGCCCTTCTGCCCGGCTCCGAAGGCCTCCTCGACCTCGCGCACCTCGGTGCGCTGGCGGTGACGGATCTCGGTGCCCAGCTGCTCGACGCTGGCGGCCAGCAGCGCGCAGGCGGCCAGCAGCTCGGCGTGGCGGTCGCGGGCCACCACCTGGGTGGCGATGGGCTCCACGGCCAGGCCGAGGCGCTCGCACACGTAGGACTCCACGAACGGGTCGACGTTGGAGTAGGTGCCCACCGCGCCGGACAGCGAGCCCACCGCCACGGCCTCGCGCGCCCGTCGCAGCCGCGCCCGCCCGCGGTCCACCGCGAACGCGAGCTGGCCCAGCGCATGGCCGAAGGTGGTCGGCTCGGCGTGGACGCCGTGGGTGCGTCCCGGGCACACGGCGTCGAAGTGCTCGAGCCCGCGATCGCGCAGCGCGGCGACGAGACGGTCGGCCTGGGCCAGCACGAGGTCGGTGGCGCGCACCAGCGTGACCGCGAGCGCGGTGTCGAGCAGATCCGAGGAGGTCAGGCCGTAGTGCACCCACCGGGAGGGGTGCTGCTCGCCGCTGCTGTCCGCGCCGCGGTCGCCCGCGTCGTCGGCGGCGCCGCGGGCTGGTGGGATCGTCTCGGCGAAGGCGGTGAGGAACGCGATGACGTCGTGGTCGGTGGTGGCCTCGATCTCGGCGACCCGCTCCGGCGTGGGCGCGTGGCCCTGGCGGATCGCCGCGAGGTCGGCGGCGGGCACCACGCCGAGCTCGTGGTGGGCCTCGCAGGCCAGGACCTCCACCTCGACCCAGGTCGCGAGCTTGGTCTCATCGGTCCACAGCGCCTCCATCTCCGGGCGCGTGTAGCGGGGGATCATGGCGCCTCCAGGCACAGCGCGGACCGGCGCCGCGCGTGCGCGGCGATCGTGCCGCAGCACCGGTGCGCCCGCCAGCGCGAGGCCGCGCTCCCGCCGGGCGGCCGTGCGCCTGCCGCGGTCAGCCGCGGTCAGCCGCTGTGGTCAGCGGTCGGTGGTGATCTCCTCCACCAGGCCCGACACGAGCGACAGCTCGAGCTGCACGGTGGTGGCGGCGAGCTCGTCCTGCAGCGCGCGGCGCGGCCCAGGTCGTCGGCGGGGCTCTCGCCGTCGGGCCAGTCGTCCAGGACCTCGGCGGTCAGCGTGAGCGCGCCGGCCCGTGGGGCTCACGGTGCGCCGGCGTCGGCGTCGGTGTCCGAGGCCCGCTCTGCGGTCAGGCCGCCTTCGCGGACGCGCGTCACCTCGCCGCTGACGCGGTCGACCCAGACCTCGACGGTGGGGGCTTCGGGCAGCGCCACCCCCTCGAGCGCAGCGAGCAGCGCGTCGACGTCGTCGGTCTGGGCGTCGAGGAGGCTCGGCACGTCGAGCTCGGGCGCATCGGCGAACCACAGCTGGACCTTGATGCCCCGCCCGCGCGGCATCGCCTGGGGCTCACCACGCGCGTCCCCCCAGTCAAGCACCCGCACCCCGGTCAGCGCGGCGTCCCCGGCCCCGTCGGGCTCCTCGCCAGGGGTGATGCTGCGCCACGACCCGTCGCGCTGCTCGCCCTGCTCCCGCGACAGCAGCCGCCCCTCCAGACGCACCTGCCCGGAGACCGGCCCGAAGGCGAGCTGGGCGTCGGCGGGCACGTCGATCCGGGTCACCTCGCCGTCTGCGACCACGACGCCGACCTCACCGACCCGGGCCACGGCGTCCCCCGACGAGGCCACCCCGTCCCAGCTGTGCGCGGCGGCAAGCGTCGCGCCGTCCTCGCACAGCGGCATGGGCCAGTCGACGTCCCGGCCCTCACCGCGCGCCGCGGCGGCCTCGGCCCCTGCGTCGGTCAGCGGGCACCACCGCACCACGTCGTCGATCTGCTCGACTGCCGCCTCGACGCGGTAGCGCCCGTCGGGCAGCGTCGCGGCCTCCTCGGCCGCCTCGAGGCTCACCCGCTCGCCGCGCAGAGGCGGGGTGGCGGTCTCCTCGGGCGGGCAGCCGCTGGGCCAGGGCAGCTGGACCGGCTCGACGTCGCGGGGCGGGTCCTGCCGCTCGCCGACGCGCACCGGCCCCTGCCCGGCGCGCTCGAGGGCGTAGGACGTCAGGGCGCGCCGCGCCTGCGGGCCGTCCGGCTCGGCGCCGAACGCACCGACCTGGGGCAGGCCGGCAGCGTCCCAGCTGCGCACGCCCAGCGGCTCGACCAGCGTGGGGCCGCGCGAGCCCGAGTCGCACCAGCCGAGCAGCCCCACCACCTGGGCGGGCTCGGCCTCCCGGGCAGGGGTCGGCTCGTCGGCGTAGGGCAGGCGCGCGTCCAGGACGTGCACCGCGTCCTCATCGTCGCGGGTGACCATCACGGGGGTGCCGTTCGACAGCTCGGCCACGCGCGCCTCGCCGGCAGCGGGCACATCCAGCACATCGTCGGTCGCGGCGACGTCGCCGAGCAGCGCGACGCCGATGGCGGCCACGAGCGCCGCGGCCGCGACGACGCCGGCGCGGACCGCCCGCCGGGATGGCGCCGCGGCACCGCGCCGCCAGCGGCGCGGTGTGGGCGAGGGCGTGTCGGAGGCCATGACCTGCCACCGATGGTGGCGCACCGGCGCGCCCGGCGCCAGATGCACTGTCGACCGGCGCCCCCTCGCGCAAGACGCGACCCCCGTGGGCGCGCGAGGTCCCGCTACCGTTCGGTGGCGCCGTCGATCGCGCGAGCAGCGATGTCGCGGCGGCAGAACGCGCCGTCGAAGTCGATGTGGTCGACTGCGCCGTAGGCTGCGTCGCGGGCGGCGCGCAGGTCGGCGCCCAGGCCCGAGACCGCCAGCACCCGGCCGCCGTCGGTGACCAGCTGGCCCTCGCGCTTGGTGGTGCCGGCGTGGAACACCAGCACGTCCTCGCGGGCCGCCAGCGACTCCAGCCCGGTGATGCGCGCGCCCTTGTCGTAGCGCCCCGGGTAGCCGGCAGCGGCCAGCACCACCGTCACGCAGGCGGTGTCGTCGGTGTCCAGGCGGGTCTGGGTCAGGCGGCCGCGGGCGGCGCTGCGTAGCACCGCCGCCAGCGACCCGCGCAGGCGCGGCAGCACCGCCTGGGCCTCGGGGTCGCCGAAGCGGCAGTTGTACTCGAGCACCTTGGGTCCCTCGCCGGTCAGCACGAGCCCGGCGTACAGGACGCCGACGTAGGGGGTGCCGCGGGCAGCGAGCGCGTCGATCGTCGGTTGCAGGGCCTCGCAGCGCACGCGCTCGAGCAGCGCCTCGTCGGCCAGCGGCACCGGCGAGTAGGCGCCCATGCCGCCGGTGTTGGGCCCGGTGTCGCCGTCACCGACGCGCTTGTGGTCCTGCGCGGGAGCCAGCAGCGCCACGCGCGTGCCGTCGCTGATGGCGAACACCGACAGCTCGGGGCCTGCGAGGTGCTCCTCCAGCACCACTCGGGCGCCGGCGTCACCGAAGGCCCGCGCCACGATCGCCTCGTCGATGGCCTCACTGGCCTCGGCGCGCGTGTCGCACAGGCGCACGCCCTTGCCGGCCGCCAGCCCGTCGGCCTTGACGACGTAGGGCGCAGCAAAGCCCTCGAGCGCCTCCTTGGCGGCGGCGGCGTCGGTACCCGTCCAGTGGCGCGCGGTGGGCACCCCGGCCTCGGCCATCACCTCCTTGGCGTAGGCCTTGGAGCCCTCGAGCTGTGCGGCAGTGGCCGAGGGGCCGAACACCGCGATCCCGGCCTCGCGCAGCGCGTCGGCCACCCCGGCCACCAGCGGTGCCTCGGGGCCGACCACGACGAGGTCGGCGTGCTCGCGCTCGGCGAGCGCGCGGACCGCCGAGGGGTCGTCGGGCTTGACGTGCGCGCAGCGAGCGATCTTGGCAATGCCCGCGTTACCGGGCGCGCAGACGATCTCGTCGACGTCTGCGGCGCGAGCGAGCGACCAGCACAGCGCGTGCTCGCGCCCGCCGCCGCCGATGACCAGCACCTTCATGTGCCTGCTCCTGCAACCGGGTCGGGGTGGGAGCCGGAGGCTCGTGCCGCGGGACCGTCGGGTGCCACGTCAGTGACGCGGCACCGGGCACCGCCGCGGCCGTCAGCGGCCGTCGCGCTCCAACGTCTGCGCCCGCGAGGGGCCCACCGAGACGTAGCGGATCGGCGCCCCGGACAGCTCCTCGATGCGGTCCACGAACGCCTGGGCCTCGGCGGGCAGCGACCGGTAGTCGCGCACGTCGCTGATGTCGGTGCGCCAGCCCGGGTGCTCCTCGTACACCGGCTCGGCGCGGTGGAAGATCGACTGGTGGGGCGGGAAGTGCTCGTACTCCTCGCCGGCGTAGCGGTAGGCGCGGCACACCCGCAGCGTGTCGAACTCGCTCAGCACGTCCATCTTGGTGAGGAAGTGCTCGGTGAGCCCGTTGACGCGGGCGGCATAGCGGATCAGCACCGCGTCGAACCAGCCCACGCGCCGCTGGCGCCCGGTGGTGGTGCCGAACTCGTGACCTGCGGCGGTCAGGCGGTCGGCGACCTCGCCGGAGACCTCGGTGGGGAACGGGCCCGAGCCCACCCGTGTCACGTAGGCCTTGGTGACCCCGATGACCCGGTCCACGTGCTTGGGCCCCAGTCCCGCCCCGGTCAGCGCACCACCGGCCACCGGGTTGGAGGAGGTCACGAACGGATACGTGCCGTGGTCGAGGTCGAGCAGGGTGCCCTGGGCGCCCTCGAGCATCACGGTCCGGTCGTCCTCGAGCGCGTCGTGGAGCAGCCCGACCGTGTCGGTGATGTAGGGCCGCAGCCGCTCGGCGTAGACCGCGTGCTCGGTCTCGATGTCGCCGGCCTGCATCGGCATGCGGTTGTAGACGCGCGACAGCGTCGCGTTCTTCTCGCGCAGCACCACGTCGAGCTTCTGGCGGAAGATCTTCATGTCGTAGAGGTCCTGCACGCGCAGCCCCACGCGGGCGGCCTTGTCGGCGTAGGCGGGCCCGATCCCACGCTTGGTGGTGCCGAGCTTCTGCTTGCCGAGGTAGCGCTCGGTCACCTTGTCGAGCTCGCGGTGGTAGGGCATGACCAGGTGCGCGTTGCCCGAGATCTTGAGCTGGGAGACGTCGAGGCCCTTGGCGGTGAGCTCGTCGAGCTCCTCGAGCAGCGCTGCCGGGTCGACCACCACCCCGTCGCCGATCACCGGGGTCACCGCGGGGTAGGCGATGCCGCTGGGCACCAGGTGGAGCTTCAGCTCGAGGTCGTCGACGATGACGGTGTGCCCGGCGTTGCTGCCGCCCTGATAGCGCACCACGTAGTCGACGTCGTCGGCGAGCAGGTCGGTGGCCTTGCCCTTCCCCTCATCACCCCACTGGGTGCCGACGAGGATGATGGCTGGCATGGGCTCTCCAGTCGTGCGCGCCGATGCGCGCGGACGCTGCCGGCGGCTGCCGCTGGCGACGCGGGGGCGCCGCGCGGGGGATCCTAGGCCACCCGCGGCGGGCGCACCGACCGCCCCGCCACGCGGGGGGCTCCGGCGCGGTGACGCGGGCGCAGGGGGGCTGGGACGGGGCGCTGCAGCGCCGGGACGGGGCGTGCGTCCCAAGCGGGCCGGGCAGGATGCCATCGTGGAGACCGCCGCCGTGCCGTTAGGCTGACAGCGATCCCCACACTCGAGCGAGGGAGGGCACGACATGACCGCTACCGCTGCCACCAATCGCGTTGCGGAGCTGCTTGGCGACCAGGCCGACTACTACCTGGGCCACAAGAGCCAGACGATCGACGCGTCGCACCTGCATCTGCCCGGGCCCGACTACGTGGATCGCGTGGTCGCGCCCACCGACCGCAACAACCAGGTGCTGCGGGGCATCCAGCAGATGCTGGGCAACGGTCGCCTGGGCGGCACCGGCTACGTCTCGATCCTCCCGGTCGACCAGGGCATCGAGCACTCGGCTGGCGCGAGCTTCGCCAAGAACCCGGCCTACTTCGACCCCGAGAACATCGTGCGCCTGGCTCACGAGGGCGGCTGCAACGCCGTGGCGTCCACGTTCGGCGTGCTGGGCTCCTGCTCGCGCACCTGGGCGCACAAGATCCCGTTCATCGTCAAGCTCAACCACAACGAGCTGCTGACCTACCCCAACCAGTTCGACCAGGTGCTGTTCGGCAACGTCCGCGAGGCGTGGAACATGGGCGCAGCAGGGGTCGGCGCGACCATCTACTGGGGCTCGGACAACGCCACCCGCCAGCTCGTGGAGATCGCCGAGGCGTTCCACCAGGCCCACGAGCTCGGCATGTTCACCGTGCTGTGGTGCTACCTGCGCAACCCGCACTTCAAGCAGGACGGCACCGACTACCACCTCGCCGCTGACCTGACCGGGCAGGCCAACCACCTCGGCGTGACGATCGAGGCGGACTTCATCAAGCAGAAGATGCCCGAGACCAACGGCGGCTACAAGGTGCTCAACCAGGAGTCGAGCTACGGCAAGTTCGACGAGCGGATCTACACCGAGCTGACCAGCGACCACCCGATCGACCTGACCCGCTACCAGGTGGTCAACAGCTACATGGGGCGCATGGGCCTGATCAACAGCGGCGGCGCCTCCAGCGGCGACAGCGACCTGGTCGAGGCCGTCAAGACCGCGGTGATCAACAAGCGCGCGGGCGGCATCGGCCTGATCAGCGGCCGCAAGGCGTTCCAGCGCCCGATGGACCAGGGCGTCGAGCTGCTGCAGGCCATCCAGGACGTCTACCTCTCCGACGAGGTGACCGTCGCCTGACCCGCGCCGCGCGCTCAGCGCGATGCGTGACCACCACGGGCCGGCCCGCTGCGGGCCGGCCCGTGGTCATGGCTGGGGCTGCCCGATGAGGTCGGTGGGCGCCATGGCGGCCGCGACCGGCGCGATGGCGTCGGCCCAGAAGCCGTAGCCCACCGGCGCCGGGTGGAACCGGTCGGCGCTCATCGAGGCCGGCACCCCAGCGAACCGCGGGCTCGCCTCGCTGGCGATCTCCACCAGCGGCAGCTCGGCAGCCCGCGCGGCCCGGCGCTGCACATCGCGCTGGACCCGCGCGTAGGCGACGACCACCTCGCGCAGCGGGCGCGGCAGCGCGGCGACGCCCTGGAACAGCGGGATGCCGCCGAGCACCGGGGTGCACCCGACCAGCTCCCAGGCGCGAGCGGCGAGCTCGCCCACGTCGCGGCGCAGGCGCCACGGCGCCGTGGCGTGGATCACGTCGTTGGCCCCGCACACCGCGACCAGCACATCGGGGCGCACCCGGGCCGCGGCCGGCAGCTGGGTGATGGCCACGTCCAGCGTCTCGGCCCCGGCGACGCCGAACCCGTCGACGCGCACCGCGCGACCGAGCCGATCCGCCAGGCGCGTGGCGATGAGCACCGGCAGCGCCGTGTCCACGGTGGGCGAGCCCACCCCGGCCACCGTCGAGTCGCCGACCACCGCGAGGCGCAGCGGACGCCGCGCGGTGGCGCGGGACGAGCCGGCGACGATCCCGTCGACGCGGTAGCCCGGGTCGCGGGGAAGGTAGCCGCGACGCCGCGCCACCCGCGCCTGCGCGCCGACGAGCCCGGCCAGCGCCAGCGGCAGGGCGGTGGCTGCCCGTCGGGAGCGCCCGGAGGCTGGGGCGCTCACCGCGCATCCTTCGGTCGGCGCGGGCCTGCCTCGGCGCCGGCGTCCAGCGCCCCGGCCAGGTCGCCCCACAGGTCGGCGTGCGCCTCGCAGCCCACGCTCAGCCGCAGCAGGCCGGCTGGCAGGTGGTCCTCGCCGGGCTGCGCGCCGCGCCGCTCGATCGTCGACTCGACACCGCCGAGGCTGGTGGCGTGGGCCACGAGCCGCAGCGCCCCGAGCACGCGGTCGGCGGTGGCAGCATCGGCGAGCTCGAACGCCAGCATCGTGCCCGGACCCTCGGCCTGGCGCGCGTGGCGCTCGTGGCCCGGGTCGGAGGGCAGGCCGGGGTAGCGCACCCGGGTGACGGCGGGGTGTGCGGCGAGGTCCCCTGCGAGCGCCATCGCGTTGGCCTCCGCCCGGTCGAGGCGGACCTCGAGGGTCCGCAGCCCGCGCAGCGCCAGCCAGGCCGACTGGGGCTCGAGCACCGCACCGTCCAGGCGCCGCCGCAGCCGAAGATCCTCGGCCACCGAAGGGTCGGCGGCGATGGCAGCGCCGGCCAGGAGGTCGGAGTGCCCGCCGATCAGCTTGGTGACCGAGTGGACCACCACGTCGGCGCCGTGCTCGAGCGGGCGCAGGCGCAGCGGCGTGGGGAAGGTCGCGTCGACCACCACGCGTGCGCCGTGCTCGCCGGCGCCAGCCACGAGCGCGGGCACATCGGCGATGGCCATCAGCGGGTTGGTGGGCGTCTCGATCCACAGCACGTCGGCGTCACCGAGTGCGGTCAGGGTCGCCTCGGTGTCATCCTGCTCGACGCGGGTCCAGGTGAGCTGCCCGTCGGCCTCGAGGTCGCCGAGCAGCGCGCGGGTGCCGAGGTAGGCGTCCCACGGCGCGACGATGCGCCCACCCCGTGGCACCAGCGAGCGCACCGTCGCGGCGATCGCGCCCATCCCCGAGCCGAACGCCACGGCGTGGCCTCCGTCGAGGAGCCCGAGGGCGTGCTCGAGCGCGCTGGCGGTGGGCGAGGCCTTGCGCGCGTAGTCGACCGCGCCGCCGGCGCGAAACGCCGAGGCGGGGATCGGAGGCGCGTTCAGCGGCTCACCAGCGCCGTCGGGGCGTGCCGCTGCGATGGCCTGCGTGGCCCGCTGCCAGGAGGAGGCGCCGCTCATGAGCGACGATCGTAGGCCAGGCGCAGCCGCCGGGCAGGCCCGGTCGCGCCGATCCCGCCCGTCAGCGGTCGCGGCCCACCAGCAGCCGGCGCGTGCTGATGCCGCCCTCGGCCGGGGTCGGGCGCGCGGTGGCCGTCTGACGGGTCAGCGCCCAGCCGGTGACCAGCAGCCCCACCCCGACCGCCAGCCCGATGACCAGCTGGGTCCCGATCGGCACCGCAGCCCACGTCGTGGAGGCGCGCAGCGCCACGACCGGATCGAGCTCCTCGGGGCCCCACCAGCGCCGGAACGCCCCCACCAGCAGCTGCAGCTGCAGCACCGTCGCGACGACGAGCGTGCCCGGCGCCACCAGCCGAGCCCAGCGTCCCAGCCCGGCGATGAGGCCGGCGCTGGCCACGACGGCGAGCCCGACGAGCCCGCCGAGCAGCAGGTGCCCGTCGGGACCGACCATGACGCCGCGCTCGGCGGTGGCCATCCCAGCCCCGACCAGCGCGACCGCCGCCGAGCCCACCACGACCACCAGCTGGCACAGCAGCGCTGCGCGCACCGACGGTCCGGGGCGCCGGCGCCCCACGACGGCGGCCAGCGCCGCCCCGATCAGCACCACCAGCAGCGCCAGCACCGCGCCGTTCCACAGGGCCAGCTCGTCCCAGCCGATCCGTCCGAGGAAGCCCTGCAGCAGCCACCACACCGCCGTGGCGAGCCAGCCCAGCCCGTCCTCGGCGGGACCGCGCACGATCCCGACCGGCTCCAGCACTGCGGGCGAGGGCGGTCGCAGCAGCCACCACCACCCGCCGAGGACGCCGGTCAGCGCTGCGGCGAAGCCCACGGTGGTGCCCGCCTGCAGCGGGCTGGCGCCACCGCGGACCACCCCGACGACGCCGGCTGCCAGCACCGCCAGCGGCCAGACGAGCCCCACGACGTGGGTGAGCGCACCCACACCGAGCGCCACACCGAGCAGCAGCCCGGTGAGCAGGCGCGTGTCGCCCAGCGCCAGGCGCGACACGCCCAGCGCGAGGATGCCGCCGCCGGTGGCCAGCCACACCGCGGCGCTGCCCGCGCCGGCCAGGTGCGACAGCGTCGGCACCGCCAGCGGCACGGTCGCAGCCGTCAACGCCGCGCGGCGATCATCGAGCAGCCAGCGCGTGGCCAGGTAGGCCAGCAGCGGCAGCGGTGCGGCGACCAGCGCTGACAGCACGCGCAGCAACCACCCCTGCACGTCGTAGGGCGCGGTGTCGGGCACCGCGGTCAGCACGGCGGCGCCCGCGAGCGCGGCCAGCGGCGGCTGGTCGGCTGCCCGGTTGGGCACGTGGGCGCCGTCGACGCCCGGCGGCGGTGCCTCCATCCCGTCGAAGGAGGGCCGCGCCAGGCGAGATTCGGCCTCCTCGACCCGGAAGCGGATGTCGCGGAAGGCCCCGTCGGCGCGCCAGTCACCGGCCACGCGCCACTCCTGGGCTGCCGGCGGCGTCTCGGTCTCCTCCTCGTCGACGTGCTGGGCGCCGATCATCGCCTCGCTGATCGTGAGCGCCCCCGGCTGGTCGGGGTAGGGGTCGCCGTCGGCGAGGTGACGCGCGAGATCCACCTGGGCGGCCTCGTCGAGGCCGCGCAGCGGCGGGTTGGCCACCGACCAGCCGAGCCCCACCAGCAGCTGCAGCAGGCACAGCAGCCACACTGCGCTGGGCAGCCGCCCGGCCAGAGCCGGGCGGCGAGCCCGCGGTGTGCGGGGCGCGAGGAGCGAGGACAACACGGCGGTCGGAGTGTAGGCCGAGCCGGGTGCGGGGCGGCGCCGACGCCGCGCCGCGACGCCGGTGCCGCGGCGGTCAGCGCAGGACGAGCTCGTCGGTGTCGCGGTCGAGGTCGACGGTGACGGTGTCGCCCTCGTCGTAGCTGCCCTCGAGCACCTTGAGCGCCGCCGGGTCCTCCAGGTGGGTGCGGATGACGCGCTTGAGCGGGCGCGCCCCGAAGGCGGGGTCGTAGCCGCGCTCGGCGAGCCAGTCCTTGGCCGCGTCGGTGACCTCCAGTCCGAGGTCGCGCTGGGCGAACCGCTCGGCGACCCGCTCGAGCTGCACATCGGCGATCTCGCGCAGCTGGTCGCGCTCGAGGCGGTGGAAGATCAGCAGCTCGTCGAGCCGGTTCAGGAACTCCGGGCGGAAGTGCCCGTACACCGCGTCCATCACGCGGCGGCGGACCTCCTGCCCGGTCAGCTCGTCCTCGAGCAGCCACTGGCTGCCCAGGTTCGAGGTCATGATCACCACGGTGTTGCGGAAGTCCACGGTGTGGCCCTGCCCGTCGGTGAGCCGACCGTCGTCGAGCAGCTGCAGCAGCGCGTTGAACACGTCGGCGTGGGCCTTCTCGACCTCGTCCAGCAGGACCACCGCATAGGGGCGGCGACGCACCGGCTCGGTGAGCTGGCCGCCCTCCTCGTAGCCCACGTAGCCCGGCGGGGCGCCGACGAGACGGCTGACGGTGTGCTTCTCCTGGAACTCGCTCATGTCCAGGCGCACCATCGCCCGCTCGTCGTCGAACAGCAGCTCGGCGAGCGCGCGCGCCAGCTCGGTCTTGCCCACACCGGTCGGGCCGAGGAACAGGAACGAGCCCAGCGGCCGGTCGGGGTCGCCGATGCCGGCCCGGGACCGGCGCACCGCGTTGGCCACGGCGGTCACCGCCTCGTCCTGGCCCACCACGCGCTGGCGCAGCTGGTCCTCGAGCGCCACGAGCTTGTCGCGCTCGCTCTCCAGCAGCCGCGACACCGGGATGCCGGTCCAGGCGGCGATCACCTCGGCGACGTCCTCGGCGTCGACCTCCTCCTTGAGCATGCGCTGGTCGGCCTGGAGCTGCTCCAGCTCGTCCCGGGCGGTCTCGAGCTGCTGCTCGTAGGTGGGGATGCGGCCGTAGCGCAGCTCGGCGGCCTTCTGCAGGTCGCCCTCGCGCTCGGCGCGCTCGGCGTCCTCGCGGGCCGCCTCGATGTCCTCCTTGAGCGCGCGGATCGTGCCGATCCGGGCCTTCTCATCCTCCCAGTGCTGGGTCAGGCGCTCGAGCTCGGCGCGCTGGCGGGTGAGCTCCTCGTCGAGCTCGGCGCGGCGCCCGCTCGCCTCGTCGGACTCGTCGCCCTCCAGCGCGGCGCGCTCGATCTCGAGCTGCTTGATGCGCCGGTCGAGCACGTCGATCTCGGCGGGCATCGAGTCGATCTCGATGCGCAGGCGGCTGGTGGCCTCATCGATCAGGTCGATGGCCTTGTCAGGCAGGAAGCGCTCGGTGAGGTAACGGTCCGACAGCCTGGCGGCGGCCACGATCGCTCCGTCGGTGATGCGCACGCCGTGGTGGACCTCGTAGCGCTCCTTCAGGCCCCGCAGGATCGCCACGGTGTCGGTGACGCTGGGCTCGCCGACGTGGATCGGCTGGAAGCGGCGCTCCAGCGCCGAGTCCTTCTCGATCTCGCGGTACTCGTCGAGGGTCGTGGCACCGATCAGGCGCAGCTGCCCGCGGGCGAGCATCGGCTTGATCATGTTGCCGGCGTCCATGGCGCCCTCGGCCTTGCCGGCGCCCACCAGGGTGTGCAGCTCGTCGAGGAAGGTGATCAGCTGACCCTCGGCGGACTCGATCTCGGTCAGCACCGCCTTGAGGCGCTCCTCGAACTCGCCGCGGTACTTCGCGCCAGCGACCATGGCGGCCAGGTCCAGCTGGACGATGCGCTTGTCCTTGAGCCCCTCGGGCACGTCGCCGGCCACGATGCGCTGGGCCAGCCCCTCGGCGATCGCGGTCTTGCCCACGCCGGGGTCGCCGATCAGCACCGGGTTGTTCTTGGTGCGCCGGCTCAGCACGCGGATGGTGCGCCGGATCTCCTCGTCGCGTCCGATGACCGGGTCGAGGTTGCCCTGCTCCGCCTCCTCGGTGAGGTCGCGGGCGTACTTCTCCAGCGCCTCGTAGGTCCCCTCGGGGTCCTGGCTGGTGACGCGCTGGTTGCCGCGCACCGCGCGCAGAGCCGATAGGAGCTGGTCGGTGGTGGCGCCGCGCTCGGTGAGCACGCGCGCTGCGGGGTCGTCGGCCTCGGCGATGGCCAGCAGCAGGTGCTCGACCGCCACGTACTCGTCGCCCAGCGTGCTGGCGCGCTCCTCGGCGTCATGCAGCACGTCGCTGGTGGCCCGGCTCAACGTCGGCTGGCCGGTGGTCCCGTGGGCGGTGGGCACGCGCTCCAGCGCCGCCTCGGCGGCGCGCTGTGCCTCGGCGCGGTCGATCTCGAGGCGACGCAGCAGCGCCGCTGCGGTCCCCTCGGAGTCAGCCAGCAGCGCGTGCAGCACGTGGATCGGCCGGACCTCGGAGTTGCCGCGGTTGGTCGCGGTGGTCACCGCCTGCTGCAGCGCCTGCTGACCGCGTGAGGTGAAGCGGTTCACGTCCATCCTGCACTCCTTGAATCCATAATGCTGGACTCTATAATCTTGAGCCTGATCGACTCATATCTTACCGCGTTGGGGGAGCCGCGACACCTCGTCGGTGGCGCACAGCCGGGTACGCGCCGACGATGCAGGGGTCCACAACCCGACGGCCTCCATCCCGGCAGGCCGCCTCGCGCCGCTCGGGCCGCGCACCAGGCCACGCCTCGGGCCGCGCCTCAGACCGCGCGTCAGGCCTCGTCGGAGCCGCGCGCGTCACCGAGGTCCAACCAGGCCGCAGCGCGCTCGTCGACCCGCGCTCCGCTGGCGCGCGCAGCCTCGGCCAGGGTCTCGCGCAGCTCGGTGCTGTCGCGCCAGGCCGACAGGTCAACCAGCAGGTGGGCCCCGTCGCGGTCGGTGAGCTCGAGCACCCGATCAGCCGAGCGGGGCTCGCGGGCGGTCACCGCGTCGAGGCGGTCCAGGTCCACGGTGGCCGAGGGGCCGCCGGGCCCGTAGCGCCACAGCCGCCCGTCGGGCAGGCGCACCAGGCGCGCCCCCAGCAGCCGCGCCTGCCACACGGCCGCGGCCAGCAGCGGCAGGGCGAGCACCGCGGCGGCTGCCAGCGCCACCCACGCGTCCTCGGGCAGCGCGTCGCCGCGTCCCAGCGTGAAGGCGATGAACCAGCCGACCGTGCCCGCGGCCACCGCCAGCAGCACGAGCATCGCCACGAGGAAGGTCTGGGCCGCGCTGCGCTTGTGCGCGCGCTGCTCCTGCGGTGCCACGGTCACGCTCGCACCCCCTGGTCGGACGTCGAGGACGTGGGCGCAGCGCCGGCGGCCGCGCTGGCGCGGCTCACCGCACGCGGCGGGTGCGGCGGCGGTTGGCCGTCGGGTGGCGCTCGACCTCGGGTGGGCGGTACAGGACGATCTCGCTGCTGCGGTCGCGCAGCGCCTCGCGCAGCGCGTCGTCGGCCTCGGCGCGCACCTCCTCGACGCGCGCCCGCTGGCGCTCGACCTCGGCCGACAGGGCGTCGACGCGATCCTGCAGGTCGAGGATGCGCATCACCCCGGCGAGGTTGACCCCCTCCTCCTGGGTGAGCTGCTGGATGAGCTGGACGCGTCGGACGTCCCGCCCGGAGTAGCGCCGCGTGCCCCCCGCGGTGCGCGCGGGCTTGATGAGCCCCTTGCGCTCGTAGGTGCGCAGGGTCTGGGGATGCACGCCGGCGAGCTCGGCGGCCACCGAGATGATGTACACGCCCGAGTCGTCCCAGCTCATGGTCTACACCTCCGCGCGGTCGGGCTGAGCCGCCTCGAGGTGGGCCCGCAGCTGGCTCGGGTCCTCGGTGGCGGCGAAGTCCGACAGCAGCTTCCTCTGCGTCTTGGTCAGCGAGCGGGGGACATGCACCTCGACGGTGACCAGCAGGTCGCCGCGCCCGCCGTCGGAGGTCGGCGCGCCGTGCCCGCGCACCCGCAGGCGCTTGCCGCTGGGCGTGCCCGCCGGGATCTTGACGGTCACGCTGCCCTCCAGCGTCGGCACCCGGAGCTCGGTGCCGAGCGCGGCCTCGGCGAAGGTGACCGGCACCGTGAGCAGCAGGTCGTCGCCGCGGCGGTCGAACAGCTCGTGGGGCTCCACGCGCACGTTGACGTAGAGGTCGCCGGGTGGCCCGCCGCGCAGTCCCGGCTCGCCGCGGCCCTTCAGGCGGATGCGCGCGCCGTCCTTCACCCCAGCGGGGATGCGCGCCCGGATCTGACGGGGCTTGTCGACCACGCCCGCGCCGGCGCACGTCGGGCACGGGTTGGGGATGGTGGTGCCGGTGCCGCCGCAGCCCTCGCACGGGCGGGCGAAGCTGAACAGGCCCTGGTCGCTTGCGACCTGGCCGCTGCCGCCGCACATCGCGCACCGCTGCGGCGAGGTGCCCGGTCGTGCGCCGGAGCCGCCGCAGGTCTCGCAGGCCGCGCGTCCCGACACGCGCAGCGTCGTGGTGACCCCGGCCATGGCGTCGGTGAACGACAGGGTCAGCGTGGTCTCGGCGTCACGACCGCGCTGCCCGGCACCGGGACCGCCAGCGCCGGGGCCGCCCGCTCGACCGCCCGTGCCAGCGCGGCCCTCCGCGCCGAACAGGTCGCCGAGCAGATCACCGAGGTCGAAGGTGGTGGCACCCCCGCCGCCGCGGGCGAAGCCCTCGAAGCCGCCGGGGAAGCCGCCCATGCCGGGACCACCAGCACCTCCGCGGCCGCCCGAGAACGCGCCGGCGTCGACCATGTCGCGGACCTGGTCGTACTCCTTGCGCTTCTCGGGGTCGGCCAGCACCCCGTGGGCCTCGCTGATGTCCTTGAACTTCGCCTCGGCCTCAGGGTCGTCGGGGTTGGCGTCCGGGTGGTAGCTGCGAGCCAGCTTGCGGTACGCCTTGTTGATCTCCTCGGTCGAGGCGTTCCGGCTCACCCCGAGGGTGGCGTAGTAGTCCTTCTCGATGTAGTCGCGCTGGCTCATGGGCACCTCCGGTCCCCACGTGCGGCTCGCAGCGTCCCGCTCGTGATCACTTGGCGACCCTCACCGAGGCTGGACGCAGCAGGCGGTCCTTGAAGCGGTAGCCGGGCCGGAGCACCTCGGTGACCACCGGCTCATCGACGGCGTGCCCCAGCGCCTCCTCGGCGTCGACCTGGTCGACGGCCTCGTGGACAGCTGGGTCGAACGTCGCGCCCTGGCCGGGCACCTGCTGCAGCCCGGCCTGCTCCAGGACGTCGACGAGCTGGTTGTGGACCATCGCCACGCCCTTGGCCAGCTGCTCGTCCGAGGAGCCCTCGGCCGCCTGCAGCGTGTAGCCGAAGTTGTCGAGCACCAGCAGCAGGTCGGCGCACACCTGCTCGACGCCGCGGTCGAGCGCCTCGGCCCGCTCGCGGTTGGCGCGCTTGCGGAAGTTCTCGAACTCGGCGCGCTCGCGGCGCAGCGCGTCGAGGTACTCGTCGCGCTCGGCGCGGGCGGCCGCGACCGGGTCGGGCTCGGCCTCCTCGGCCTCCTCGGCCTCCTCGGGCGCATCGGCGGTGCCGAGGTCGAGCACCTCGGGCTCGGCGTCCTCGGCGTCAGCCGGGCGCTCGGCGCCACCCTCGGCGCCCGGCTCGGCGCCACCGGGCTGCTCGGCGCCGTCGTGCGCGTCGGGTGCCGGCTGCGAGGCCTCGGCCGGATCGGCGTCCGCGGCGCCTGCCTCGGCGTAGGCGGCGTGCGCGGCTGCCGTGGCGTCGGCATCCACGGTCGGGTCCTGCTCCGGTCTCCGCGTGCGGTCGCTCCGGTCGCTCATGGCTGTCTGCTCCTCGTGTGACGGCGGTGGTGCGGGGCTGCGAGGCGCGCCCCGCACCCGACACGGCGGCTGGCCGCCGGCCGCCCGAGGCGGCCGGCGGCGTCACCGTCGCGGCCTCACGACCGCTGGTCGTCGTCGCCCTCGTCCACGACCTCGGCATCCACGACGTCCTCGTCGGCATCGCCTGTCTCACCGGCCGCCGAGGCGGTGGTCTGCTGCCCGGCCTGGTCCTGGGCGCTGGCGGCGTACAGCGCCTGGCCGACCTCCTGGCTGACCTTGCTCAGGTCCTCGGCGGTGGAGCGGATCTGGTCCACGTCATCGCCCTTGAGCGCCTCGCGGACCTTGCCCTGGGCCTCCTCGAGGCGGGCCTTGAGCCCAGCGTCGATCTGCTCGCCGGAGTCCGAGAGCATCTTGTCGGTCTGGTACAGGAGGTTGTCGGCGTTGTTGCGCGCCTCGGCGGCCTCGCGACGCTTGCGGTCCTCCTCGGCGTACTGCTCGGCGTCGCGGACCATCCGGTCGATGTCCTCCTTGGGCAGGGCCGTCTGACCGGTGATGGTCATCGACTGCTCCTTGCCGGTGCCGCGGTCCTGCGCCGAGACGTTGACGATCCCGTTGGCGTCGATGTCGAAGGTGACCTCGATCTGGGGCACCCCGCGCGGCGCCGGCGGGATGTCGGTCAGCTGGAACTTGCCGAGCGACTGGTTGGCATCGGCCATCTCCCGCTCGCCCTGCAGGACGTGGATCTCGACCTGGGGCTGGTTGTCCTCGGCGGTGGTGAACACCTCGGACTTGCGGGTGGGGATCGTGGTGTTGCGCTCGATCAGCTTGGTCATGACCCCGCCCTTGGTCTCGATGCCCAGGCTGAGCGGCGTCACGTCGAGCAGCAGCACGTCCTTGACGTCGCCCTTGAGCACGCCGGCCTGCAGCGCGGCGCCGATGGCCACGACCTCGTCGGGGTTGACGCTGCGGTTGGGCTCCTTGCCGCCCGTCAGCTCGGTGACCACCTCGGTCACGGCCGGCATCCGCGTCGACCCGCCCACGAGGATCACGTGGTCGATGTCGCTGTTGGAGATGCCCGCGTCCTTGATGGCGGCGTGGTAGGGCCCCTTGAGCCGCTCGACGAGGTCCTCGCTCATCTGGTCGAGCTGGCTGCGCGTCAGCGTCTCCTCGAGGTGCAGCGGCCCCTCGCTCGTCGCGGTGATGAAGGGCAGGCTGATGGTGGTCTCGGCGGTCGAGGAGAGCTCGCGCTTGGCCTTCTCGGCGGCCTCCTTCAGGCGCTGCTGGGCCATCTTGTCCTTGGACAGGTCGACCCCGTGGTTGTTCTTGAAGGTCTCGACCAGCCAGTCGATGATCTTCTGGTCCCAGTCGTCGCCGCCCAGGCTCGTGTCGCCCGAGGTCGCCTTGACGTCGAACACGCCCTCGGCGATCTCGAGCACCGACACGTCGAAGGTGCCCCCACCGAGGTCGAAGACCAGGACGGTCTGCTCCTCCTCCTTGTCCAGGCCGTAGGCCAGGGACGCGGCGGTGGGCTCGTTGATGATCCGCAGGACCTCGAGCCCGGCGATCTCGCCGGCCTCCTTGGTGGCCTGGCGCTGCGCGTCGCCGAAGTAGGCCGGCACGGTGATGACCGCCTCGGTGACCTCGTCGCCGAGGTAGGACTCGGCGTCGCGCTTGAGCTTCTGCAGGATGCGCGCCGAGATCTCCTGTGGCGTGTAGGTCTTGCCGTCGACCTCGGTGGTCCAGTCACTGCCCATCTCGCGCTTGATGGACTGGACCGTGCGCTCGGGGTTGGTCACGGCCTGGCGCTTGGCGACCTCGCCGACGACCACCTCCCCGGCCTTCGAGAAGCCAACCACCGAGGGCGTGGTCCGCGCCCCCTCGGCGTTGGCGATGACGGTGCCTTCGCCACCCTCCATGACGGCCACGACCGAGTTGGTCGTGCCGAGGTCGATGCCAACTGCGCGTCCCATGAGCACCTCCGCGTGAACGTCGTCTCTCGTACGTCACGCCCATGGTACCCACGCAACCGGCCAGCACTAACGAACTTGAGCCTTTCGTGCTTAGATTGTGGCCAACCCTCGCGCTAAGGAGTGGCTGCGGGCGCTAGGGCGTCGGCGTGCGGGTGCGCCACGTGCGGCGCACCCGCCGTCCGCGCGCGTCGGCGCGGTCCCCGCCGTGGAAGGCGAGCATCAGCACCACGGGCAGCAGCACGATCGCGGCTCCCAGGACCAGCATCCACAGCTCCATGGCGCCCTCCTCGCTGGCGTCCTCGCTGGCGTCCGCGTGCTCGGCCGGGCGCGGGGCCGAGCGCAGCGTGCGCTGGGCCCGCGCCCAGACCCTCGTGGGCAGCGTACCCGGCACCACGAGGAGCCTGTGGCGCCGACCATCGGCTAGGCTGCCGGCCCTCCGCCGTCACCGACTCGCAGCGGGAGCATCCATGGGCGACCTCGCGGTCACCGCCGTCGGCGCCGACCAGCCGGGCATCATCGCGCGCGTCACCGGCGTGCTGCGCGAGGCCGGGGGCAACCTCACCGACTCGGCCATGACGATCCTGGCCGGCCAGTTCGCGATCATGCTGCTGGTCGAGATCGACGCCGAGCCCTCGGCACTGCAGCAGCGCCTCCAGGAGGCCACCGCCGACCTGGAGCTCGAGGTGGTGGTGCGCCCGATCGGGGCCGGCGCGGCGAACATCGCCCCGCCCACGCACATCCTCAGCGTCTATGGGCCCGACCGGCCCGGGATCGTGCACGACGTGGCCACCGTCCTGGCCGACCGCGGCGTCAACGTCACCGACCTCGCCACGCGCCTGCTGACCGGCGAGGCCGACGTCTACGCGCTCCAGCTCGAGGTGAGCGCCGATGACGAGACGGCCGCGCAGGACCTCGTGCGGGTCCTGCGCGACAGCGTCGCCGACGTCGAGGTGCAGGTGCAGCCGCTCGACGTGGCCGGGCTGTAGCGGGCGCTGCCGATGCCCGAGCGCTCCGTGGTCCAGATCCCCAACGAGGTCCTGTCCCAGCGCGCGGCCGCGACCGGCGGCCCCGACGCCGCCCTGGCAGCCGACCTGGTCGACACCATGCGCGTCGCGCCAGGCTGCGTGGGCCTTGCGGCGCCGCAGATCGGGGTGGCGCGCCGGGCCTTCGCGGTCGATGTGAGCCTCAACCGCGCGGTGCAGCGCAACCAGTGGCCCCACCACGGGCTGATCGTGCTGTTCGATCCCGAGCTGCTGCACACCGTGGGCTCGGAGATCCGCCGCGAGGGCTGCCTGAGCGTCCCCGACTTCACCGCCGACGTGCGCCGCGCCCTGCGGGTGGTGGTGCGCGGCACCGACCCCGACGGGCACGAGCGGGTCATCGAGGCCGAGGGCTTCGAGGCGCGGGCCCTGCAGCACGAGCTCGACCACCTGGACGGCACGCTCATCCTCGACCGGGTCGCCTCGGTGCGCACCGACGTGTTCCGGCGCAAGCGCTACGAGGGCCGGCGCGAGTAGGGCCGGACGGCGCAGCGGGGAGGAGTCGAGCGCCCTGGGCCTCCCGCGGGCGCTCGGTTACCCTCCGGTAACCACGTGGCCGGCCGCGGGGCCGGTGGACGCGAGCCTCGAGACTGGATGCGCAGATGCCCGACATCGAGACCGTCGACGTCGTCCGGATCGCGCTGGGCCTCGCGGCCCTCGGCGTCGCCGCGTTCTTCGCGGTGGCGCGCATCCGCTTCCTGGCGCGCCTGGTGCTCGCCGCGCAGCCGATGCCCGAGCGCACCCAGCGGCTCGGCCGGCGCGTGCGCTACCTCGTCCAGCACGTGCTGGCCCAGCAGAAGATCCTGAAGTGGACCGCCCCGGGCATCCTCCACGCCCTGATCTTCTGGGCGTTCCTGGTGAGCCAGACCAAGTCGCTGGAGGCCATCGGGGAGATCTTCGACCCGGCCTTCTCGCTGCCCGGCTTCCCCGCTGGGGCGACCCAGACCGGCGTGCTGGGCTTCCTGCAGGACTTCTTCGGCCTGGTGGTGCTGGTCACCATCGCCGGGTTCGCGATCATCCGGCTGAGCCAGCACCCCCGTCGCAGCGGGCGCAGCTCCCGCTTCGCCGGCTCGAACCTGCTGCAGGGCTGGTATGTGCTGATCGCCGAGTTCGGCCTGCTCTACACCGCGTTCGTGCTGCGCGGGGTGCGCGAGGCCAAGGGCGTGCTGCCCCACGGGGACGCGGCGTTCTTCTCGACCTGGCTGGGCGGGCTGTTCGACGGCCTCGACCCGGTGACCCTGGACGTGCTCACCACCGCGTTCCTCGTCGCCCACATCGGCGTGCTCGGCGGCTTCCTGGTGTTCACCCTGCACTCCAAGCACCTGCACATCCTCACCAACGTCTTCAACGTGTTCTTCGCCCGCCACCCCAAGGCGCTGGGCAAGCTCGAGTCGCAGACCATCGACCTCGAGGAGATGGACGAGGACACCGTCCTCGGTGTGGGCAAGGTCGAGGACTTCGGCTTCAAGCGGTTCCTGGACATGTACTCGTGCACCGAGTGCGGGCGGTGCCAGAGCCAGTGCCCGGCCTGGAACACCGGCAAGCCGCTGAACCCCAAGCTGCTGATCATGGACCTGCGCGATCACCTCTATGCCAAGGGTGATGCCATCCTCGACGGCAGCGCCGCAGCCCACGCGCGCGGCGAGGACGTCGGCGAGCGCGCCGACGTGGACGTGCTCAACGCGATGCTCGTCGGCGACGAGCCCGGCCAGCCCGACGCGGTCATCGACTATGACGTGCTGTGGTCGTGCACCACCTGCGGCGCCTGCGTCGAGGAGTGCCCGGTCGACATCGAGCACGTCGACGCGATCGTCGACCTGCGCCGCTACAAGGCGATGATGGAGTCGAGCTTCCCGCCCGAGGCGGGCGCGATGCTGCGCAACATCGAGAACTCCGGTGACCCGTGGGGCGGCGGAGCGCCCAAGCGCCTGGACTGGGCCGAGGGCCTGGACGTGCCGGTGGTCGAGGACCGGCTGGACCCCGCGACCGAGTACCTGTTCTGGGTGGGCTGCGCCGGCGCGTTCGACGATCGGGCCAAGAAGGTGACCCGCAACGTCGCCCAGCTCCTCGATGCCGCCGGCGTCACCTACGCGGTGCTCGGCCCCCAGGAGAGCTGCACCGGCGACTCGGCGCGTCGGCTGGGCATGGAGTACCTGTTCCAGATGATGGCCGAGCAGAACGTCGAGATCCTCAACCAGATCGGCGCCACGAAGATCGTGACCACCTGCCCGCACTGCCTGAACACGCTGGCCAACGAGTACCCCGACTTCGGCGGGCACTTCGAGGTGGTCCACCACAGCCAGCTGCTCAGCCAGCTGATCGCCGAGGGGCGCCTCGCGCCGCACACCGACCTCGACCAGACGATCACCTACCACGACCCCTGCTACCTCGGTCGCCACAACGAGGTCTACGACGCCCCGCGCGCGGCCATCGACGCGGTGGCCGGCACCCAGCCCGTCGAGATGCCCCGCTCGCGCAACCACAGCTTCTGCTGCGGCGCCGGCGGCGCGCGCATGTGGATGGAGGAGGACATCGGCAAGCGCGTCAACCACGACCGCATCGACGAGGCGATCGGCACCGAGCCCGACGTGGTGTGCACCGCCTGCCCGTTCTGCACCGTGATGCTCGACGACGCTGCCGGCGACCGCGTCTCCGACGGCACGATCGGCGAGGGGCAGGTGCGGGTGGTCGACTTCAGCCAGCTGCTGGCCGACGCGGTGCTGCCCCACCAGGGCGAGGACGGCCAGGGCGGCAACGGCCACCGGGCCGCCGACGAGCACAGCGGTGACCCCACCGACGCTCCGGCGGGGCAGCAGTGAGCGCCAGCGCGCCGTTTCGCCTGTGCGCGGTCACCACCGATGCCGCCGCGGGCGGGCGCGGCCACACCGAGGTGGCGCTGGCCGCGCTCGCCGGGGGCGTCGACGCCGTCCAGCTGCGCGCGCCCGGCTGGCCCGCCGAGGACCTGCGCCCTCTGGCTGCGGTGCTCACCGCCGCCTGCGCGCGCACCGGCGCCGCGCTGATCGTCAACGACCACCCCGAGGTGGCAGCCGCGGTCGGCGCGGCGGGCGCGCACGTGGGCCAGGACGACGATCCCTTCGCCGCCCGCGCCCGCCTGTCACCCGGGCAGATCCTCGGGGTCAGCGCCGGCGACCTCGACGAGGTCGAGGCAGCCGTGGCCGCCGGCGCCGACTACCTGGGCGTCACCGTGTGGCCCACCGCCACCAAGGCCGAGGCCAGCGCGGTGGGCGTGGAGGGACTGGGCCGCCTGTCAGCGGCCAGCCCCGTGCCGCTCGTGGCCATCGGCGGGGTGTCAGCCGCCACGGCCCCGACCGCGCTGGCCGCCGGCGCCGCGGGCGTGGCGGTGGTCTCGGCGATCGCCGGCGCACCCGACCCCGTCGCGGCCGCACGCGAGCTGCGTGCGATCGTGGACCGCGCCTGCGCCGAGGATCCTGGTGGGGCTGCCACCACATCCGAACTGCCCCCGACCGGCTGACCGACAGGAGGCACACCGATGACCACCCCCGAGGGCCTCGCACCCCCCGGCAAGCTGCACGCCGACCTGTTCTCCCAGGTCATCCTGCGCCATCTCGGCGCTCACGACCCCGATGTGGTCGTGGGCCCGCGTCACGGCGTGGACCATGGCATCGTGCGCACCGGTCCCGGCCAGGTGCTGGCGCTCACCGCCGACCCGGTGTTCATCGTGCCGGCGTTCGGCTGGCAGCGCGCCACCTGGTTCGCGGTGCACATCCTGGCCTCGGACACTGCCATGAGCGGGCTGGCACCGCGCTGGATGTCGGTGGACCTCAACCTGCCCCGCGAGCTCGACGACGAGGGCGTGGCCGAGCTGTGGCAGGGTTACGCAACGGCCTGCGAGGACCTCGGCATCGCGGTGGTCACCGGCCACACCGGGCGCTACGACGGCACGAGCTGGCCGATGGTGGGGGGCGCCACCTGCATGGCCACCGGCCCTGACGACGGCTACGTGACCTCGGCGATGGCCCGCCCCGGTGACCAGGTCGTGGTCACCAAGGGCGCGGCGATCGAGGCCACCGCACTGTTCGGCGGGACCTTCGCCGACCCGCTGCGCGACGCGCTCGGCAACGCCGTGGTGAACGCGGCCGATGCGCTGTTCGAGGCCCAGACCGTGGTGCCCGAGGCGCGCATCGCCGCCAGCGTCGGCCTGCGCGAGGAGGGCGTGACCGCGCTGCACGACGCCACCGAGGGTGGGGTGCTCGGCGGGCTCGTCGAGCTCGCCGAGGCCTCCGGGGTCGGGCTGCGGGTCGAGCGCGACCTGATCCCGGTGCGCCCCGAGGTCCGAGCGATCTGCGGCCACGTGGGCATCGACCCCTACACCGCGATCTCCGAGGGGACGCTGCTGGCCACGGTCCGCCCCCACAAGGTCACCGAGCTGCTGACCGCCCTCGGCGAGCAGCACATCGACGCGGCGGTGGTCGGCGAGATCCTGCCCGCCGAGGAGGGCCGCCACCTGCACACCCGCGACGGCGCGCAGCCCCTGGCCCACCCGGGCTTCGACCCGTTCTGGGCCGCCTTCGCCGAGTGGAGCGCCGCCCCGCAGGGCTGACCGGCGGCAACGGGCGCGACGACCGGCGCGGCGGGCGGCGGTAGGTGCAGCGCGGCGGTGCGCTGCGGCGGTGAGCGGCCGCTAGCCCTGCTCCTGCTCGGCGCACAGGGCGAGGACCTCCTCCACCGCCTCCTCCACGGCCGCGGCGGCCGGCGCGGTCAGGCCGAACCCGACGTCCAGGCTGGTCACCGGCACGCGGACCACCACCGCCTCCGGCGGCGCGTTCCCGAGCATCGCCGCCAGCGCCAGCAGCCCGCCGGGGTCGACGTGGTGGCTGCCCGGGGGGCGAGCGGGGTCCGCCTCGAGCCAGCGCACCTCGACCTCGGCGACATCGACCGAGGCGTCGACGAACACCACGCGGCCACGCCCCTCGATGTCGGCGGCCAGCTCGGGGGTGAGCTGGTGGGCGGTGCGCACCGCCACGCCGGGCAGCTCGCGCTGCGCGACGGCGTTGGCCACGTGCAGCCCCGCCGCGTCGTCGGAGCGCAGCTCGCTGCCGTAGCCCAGGACGAGCGTGGCCTCCACGGCGTCAGTCGCGCCGCAGCTCGGTGAGCAGCTCGCCGTCGGGGCGCACCACCTGGACCTGGAACGGCATCTGCCCGAGCGCGTGGGTCGAGCACGACAGGCACGGGTCGTAGGCGCGGATGCCGGCCTCGAGGCGGTTGAGCGTGCCCTCGGGCACGTCGGGGCCGTCGATGTAGGCGTCGGCGATCTCGCGGATCGTCTTGTTCATCGCGAGGTTGTTGTGGCCGGTGGCGATCACCATGTTGACCCCGGTGATCAGCCCGTCTCCGTCGACCTCGTAGTCGTGGAACAGCGTCCCGCGCGGCGCCTCGGAGGCGCCGACGCCGCGGCGCCGGTTGACCCCGGCCTCGGCGCGGACGAACTCGCTGGTGAGCTCGGGGTCGCCGAGCATCTGCTCGATCCTCTCGATGGAGGCCAGCACCTCGAGCAGGCGAGCGTAGTGGTAGTGGAACGACGAGGTCGCGATCTCGCCGGTGCGACCGCGGTAGCGCTGCAGCGCCGCGTCGGCGAGCATCGTGCCGAAGTGGGTGGCCACGTTGAGCCGCGCCAGTGGCCCCACCCGGTAGATGCCGTCCCAGGGGCTGCCGTTGGCCCCCACCGCGGCGCGCCAGTACGGCGACTTGAGGTAGCTGTCGGTGTTGCCGGCCTCGGCCAGCAGCTCCTTGTAGCGCGCCGCCTCGACGTCGTCGGCGATGATCGCGCCCTGCGAGTCGACCACGCGCAGCGCCCCGTCGTAGTGCTCCCAGCGCCCACCCGGGCCCACGTGGCCGAGGAACAGGCTCGGGAAGTTGCCGAAGTTCTTGACCTCCCCGCCGAAGCGGGTGACGAGCAGGCTCTCGAAGTGGGCGAGCACATCCAGGGTCGTCTGCTTGGCCTCGCCGGTCTTGTAGCCGATCTCGATGACCTCATCGTCGGTCAGCGGCTCGGCGACGCCGCCGGGCACGATCTCCTGACCGTGGATCTTGCGGCCGCTGACCTTCTCGATGACCTCCTGGCCGAACTGCCGCAGGCGGATGCCGCGCCGCACCACCTCCGGCTCCGAGGCCATCAGCCCGAACACGTTGCGCTCGCTGGGGTCGGCGTCCATGCCGAGCAGCAGGTCGGGGGCGCTCAGGTGGAAGAAGCTCAGCGCGTGCGACTGGATGATCTGGCCGAGGTTGGCCAGGCGGCGCTGGAGCACCGCGGCGGGCGGGATGGCCACCGACATGATCGCGTCGCCGGCCTTGGCGGAGGCCAGCAGGTGGCTGACCGGGCAGATGCCGCAGGTGCGAGCGGTCAGCGCCGGCATCTCCTGGAACGGCCGCCCACCGCACAGCTCCTCGAAGCCGCGGAACTCGGTGACGTGGAAGCGGGCGTCGCTGACGGTCCCATCGTCCTCGAGCTGGAGCGTGATCTTCGCGTGACCCTCGATGCGCGTGACCGGGTCGATGACGTGGGTGTTGTGCACGCCGGCCTCCTTGGCTGGTGGGTGGCCCGGTGCGGCGCCGGTCGTCAGGCCGCGCCGAGCTGTGGTGCGGCTAGCCGAAGCGGATCCCGTGGGGGGTGTCGTCGATCCCGAGCAGCGAGGTCAGCGCGTCGCGGATGCGCGGCGCCGGCGGCGGGCAGCCGGGCAGGAACAGGTCGACGGGCACCACGTGGTGCAGCGGCAGCGCCTGGGGCAGCAGGTCGGGGATGACCTCCGAGGGCATCTGCCCGTCGCGGTCGGGGTGCTCGGCGTAGACGCGGTAGACCATCTCGCCGGGCTCGCCCACGAGGTTGCGCAGCGCGGTCACGTTGCCGGTGACCGCGCAGTCGCCGAAGGAGATCACGACCTTGCTGCGGGCCCGCAGCTGGTGGGCGAGCTCGAGGTTGTCGGTGTTGGTCACCGAGCCCTCGACCAGCACCGCGTCCACGTCCTCGGGGAAGTCCTTGCGGTCCACCAGCGGCCCGTAGACGATGTCGGCGTGGCGGCGCAGCTCGAACAGCCACTCGTCGAGGTCCACGAACGACATGTGGCAGCCCGAGCAGCCACCCAGCCAGATCGTGGCGATGCGGGGCCGCGAGGGAGCGGAGTTGGTGCGCCTCATCACATGGTCTCCCGGTCGAGCCACTCGCCCTCGTCGCGGGCGGAGGTGAGGAACGCCACGAGGTTGGGGTCGTGGCGCATCTCGCCGACGGCCTTGCCCTTCCACGCCAGCGCGCCGGTCGGGCACACCGCCACGCACTTGCCGCACCAGGTGCAGGAGGGGGCCTCGCCCCAGGGCTGCCCGAGGTCGGCGATCAGGTAGGAGCCGTTGGCGCGCCCGGCGACGTCCCACACGTGGGCGCCCTCGACCTCGGAGCAGGTGCGCACGCAGCGCGTGCACAGCACGCAGCGGTTCGGGTCGAAGGTGTACTTGGGGTGGCTGGCGTCCACCGTGCGGCGCGGGAACTGGTAGTCGGGCCGCACGTGGTCCACCCCGAGCTCCACCGCGAGGTCCTGCAGCTCGCAGGCCCCGTTGGACACGCACACCGCGCAGACGTGGTTGCCCTCGGCGAGGATCATCTCGAGGATGAGCTTGCGGTGCTCCTGCAGGGTGCGCGACTGCGTGTGCACCTCCATGTCCTCGGCCACCGCGGTGCCGCAGGCGGGCATCAGCTTGTGGCGCTCGGCGACGTCGACCACGCATAGCCGGCACCCGCCGTAGACCGACACACCGTCGAGGGCACACAGGTGCGGGATGCGGATCCCGTTGCGCTTGGCCACCGACAGCACCGTGTCGTCGGGGTAGGCCATCACCTCGTGGCCGTCGATGACCACCGGGACGTTGGGTCGCTTCGGCCTAGCCATGCGCCACCCCCACGGGCTCGTTGCGCAGCAGCGCGGTGTACTCGTCGCGGAAGTGCTCCAGGGTGCTGGCCACCGGGTTGGGGGCCGACTGCCCCAGCCCGCACAGGCTCGTCTCGCGGACGGTGCGGGTGAGCTGCTCGAGCAGCGCGAGGTCGCGCTCGGTGCCGGCGCCGGCGCAGATGCGCTCGAGCAGGCGGTGCATCTCGAGGGTGCCGACCCGGCAGGGCGCGCACTTGCCGCAGCTCTCGTCCTGGCTGAAGTCCATGTAGAAGCGGGCGACCTCGGGCATGGACACGCTGTCGTCCATGGCGATCAGACCGCCCGAGCCCATGATCGAGCCGGCCTGGCGCAGGCTCTCGAAGTCCACGGGCAGGTCGCGGAACGACGCCGGCACGCAGCCACCGGAGGGACCGCCGGTCTGGGCGGCCTTGAACGTGCGCCCGTTGGGGCACCCACCGCCGATCTCCTCGATGATCTCGCCGAGCGTCAGACCCATGGGCACCTCGATGAGGCCGCTGTGCTGCAGCGACCCGGCAAGGGCGAAGACCTTGGTGCCCGGGCTGACGCGGGTTCCCATGCCGCGGAACCACTCCGGTCCGCGACGGATGATGTCGGGCAGGTTCGCCAGCGTCTCGACGTTGTTGATCATCGTGGGCTTGCCGTACAGCCCGCGCTCGGTGGGGTAGGGCGGGCGCATCCGGGGCTGGCCGCGCTGTCCCTCGATGGAGGCGAGCAGGGCGGTCTCCTCGCCGCAGACGAACGCGCCGGCGCCGGTGCGGATCTCGACGTCCAGGGAGAAGTCGCTCTCCAGGATGTTCTTGCCGAGCAGCCGCTGGCGCTTGGCGGTGCGGATGGCCTGCTCGAGGCGCTTGATGGCGCGGGGGTACTCGGCGCGCACGTACAGGAACGCCTTGCTCGCTCCCGTGGCGTAGGCGGCCAGGGCCACGCCCTCCAGCACGCGGTGCGGGTCGTCCTCCATGACCGCGCGGTCCATGAACGCGCCGGGGTCCCCCTCGTCGCCGTTGGCGACCACGTACTTCTGGTCGGACTCGGCGTCGTGGAGCATCGCCCACTTCTTGGCGGTGGGATAGCCCGCGCCGCCGCGGCCGCGCAGGCCGCTGGCCTCGATGGTCTCGATGAGCCCGCGGGGACGCATGCGCAGCGCGGTGACCAGCGCCCGGTAGCCGTCCTCGGCGACGTAGTCCTCGATGCGCTCGGGATCGATGCGACCGGCGTTGGACAGCACCACCCGCTCCTGGCGGGTGAAGAAGGGCAGGTTCTCGTCGAGCTGGTGCTGCGAGAGGTCCTCGCGACCCACCACGTGGCGCTCGACGATGTCGGCGCCCACCTGCGGATCGACCTGCTGGAACATCGTGGCCTGTCCGCCGCGCGGCTCGGCGCGGACCAGCGGGCCGGCGCTGCACAGCCCCATGCAGCCGGTCGGCACGACCTGCACGTCGTGCTCGAGGCCCTGCTCCTCCACGCTGTGCTCGACGGCGCGGCGTGCCGGGCCGGCGCCGCTGGCGTCGCAGGCGGTGCTGCTGCACACCTTCACGCGCCAGCGGTAGCGGCTGCGAGCCTCCGCCTCCTGGACGGCGACATCGTCGAGGTCGATGACCTTGGCCATCAGCCGGCCTCCTCTTCCTCGGCCGCGGCGTCCTCGGCAGCGAACACCTCGCGGATGTGGGTGACGAGCTCGTCAGTGGTCTGCTTGCCGAGGACCGTCCCGTCGAACACCACCACCGGCGCGAGGCCGCAGCTGCCGACGCAGCGAGCGGTCCACAGCGTCAGGCGCCCGTCATCGGACGTCTGGCCGGCGGGCACGCCGAGCGCCTGGGCGGTGCCCTCGACGACCTCCTCGGCGCCCTTGACGTAGCAGGCGGTGCCCAGGCACACCGTGCAGATGTGATCGCCGGGCGCCTCGAAGGTGAACAGGTGGTAGAAGCTCGCCACGCCCAGCACGCGGCTCGGCGGCAGCCGCAGCTGCCGCGCCAGGTAGATGAGCACGTCATTCGACAGGTACCCGAACACCTCCTGGGCGGTGTGCAGCAGCTCGACGAGCTGGTCCTGCTCGAAGCGGGCGCGCTTGAGCGCCTTGTCCAGCAGGGCGAAGCGCTCATCCCCGGAGGGGTGGGCGTCCTGCTGCGCGCGACTGTCGGTCGCGGTTGCGGCCATGGAGGCCTCCTCGGTTCGTGCCACTGGGTGGCGTGCCCCCGCCCGGCTCAGGCGGGCAGCTGCACGCTGCGTGCGGCAAGCTGTGGCGCACCGTGCACCCGCGACGCAGGCCGTGCCAGGGAGCATCGTCGCAGCGCATCGAGGACCCTGGTCCCGGCCGTCATGGTCACCACGGGCTGGCGGCGAGGCCCCGCGCACCCGATGCTGGGGAGGGGCCGGTGGCATCACGCTGCGCCGCCAGGGAGGAGACGCCGATGTGCCTGGGCATACCGGGACGGATCGTGGCCATCGAGGATCCCGAGATCGGCCTGGCCACCGCCGACGTCGGCGGCGTGCGCCGCAAGGTGTCGATCCAGCTGCTGCAGGAGGAGCCCGGTGGCGGTCCTGGCATCGACGACTGGGTGCTGATCCACGTCGGCTTCGCGCTGGCCCAGATCGACGAGCAGGAGGCCGCCGAGACGTTCCGGCGGTTGGAGGCCATCGGCGACCCCTATCGCGAGGAGCTCGACGAGCTCGCCAGCAGTGACATCGAGTGACGGGCGCGCTGCGCCCGAGGACGGGGCACCCATGAGGTTCGTCGACGAGTACCGCTCGCCCGACATCGCCCGCGGCCTGGCCGCCGAGATCGCCGAGCTCGCCGGGGACGGCCACCACAAGATCATGGAGATCTGCGGCGGCCACACCCACGCGATCTACCGCCACGGCATCCCTGACTACCTGCCCGACAACGTCGAGCTGGTCCACGGTCCCGGCTGCCCGGTGTGCGTGGTGCCGGCCGGGCGCATCGATGACGCCATCGCCATCGCCTTCGAGCCGGGCGTGATCCTGACCACCTTCGGCGACCTGATGCGCGTACCCGGCGGGCAGGGCTCGTTCCTGGACGCGAACTCGCGCGGCGCCGACATCCGCATGGTCTACTCGCCGCTGGACGCGCTGAAGGTCGCGCGCCGCAACCCCGACCGGCGCGTGGTGTTCGCCGCGATCGGCTTCGAGACGACCGCGCCGGCCACCGCCGCGACGGTCCTGCGCGCCGCCGCCGAGGGGATCGACAACTTCTCGGTGCTGTCCAACCACGTGCTGGTCGGCCCGGCGATCCAGGCGATCCTCGACGCGCCCGGTCAGGACCTGGACGGGTTCCTCGGCCCGGGTCACGTCTCCACGGTCATCGGCGCGAGCGCCTACGAGTTCGTCGCGCGCGACCACGGCAAGCCGCTGGTGGTCAGCGGCTTCGAGCCGTTGGACGTGCTGCAGGCGATCGCCTGGCTGCTGCGCCAGCGCCAGGAGGGTCGCGCCGAGGTGACCAACCAGTACACCCGCGTGGTGCCGTGGGAGGGCAACCGCGCCGCCCTGCGCGCCATCGACGCGACCATGGAGCCGCGCGCCACCTTCGAGTGGCGCGGCCTGGGCGAGATCCCGTGGTCGGCGCTGGCGCTGCGCGAGGAGTACGCGGCCTTCGACGCCGAGCGCCACTTCACCCTGCCGGGCCGGCGCGTGGCAGACCATCGGGCGTGCCAGTGCGCCGAGGTGCTGACCGGGCGGCTCAAGCCCTGGCAGTGCGCGGTGTTCGGCACCGTCTGCACCCCCGAGAACCCGATCGGCACGTGCATGGTCTCCAGCGAGGGCGCCTGCGCCGCCTACTACCACTACGGTCGGCTGCAGCTGGGCCGCGACGCGCACGCTGCGCCGGTGCCCAGCCCGTGACCGCGCCGGACCCGACGGTGGTGCGCCCGTGACCCAGCAGCCCGAGGGAGCCGAGACCGACGCCAAGACCGAGGCCGGCGGCGAGACCGAGGCCGAGGCGCTGGCGCGCGTGGCCCGCCACCGCGAGCGCCGCCCGCGCGTGCGCGACGAGCACGTGACCCTGGCGCACGGGGCTGGCGGCTCGGCCACCGCCGACCTCGTCGAGGACCTGTTCCTGCGCTCCCTGGCGAACCCGGCGCTCGAGGCGCGCGAGGACCAGGCCCTCATCGACGTGGACCCGGGGCGCCTGGCGTTCACCACCGACTCGTTCGTGGTCAGCCCGCTGGAGTTCCCCGGCGGGTCGATCGGCGACCTGGCCATCAACGGCACCGTCAACGACCTGGCCGTCTCGGGCGCGCGGCCGGCCTACCTCTCCGCCGGGTTCATCCTCGAGGAGGGCTTTGCGATCGCGCGGCTGCGGCGCATCGTCGACGACCTCGCCGCCGCGGCCGCCGCCGCCGGCGTGCAGGTCGTGACCGGCGACACGAAGGTGGTGGGCCGCGGCAAGGGCGATGGCTGCTACATCAACACCGCCGGCATCGGGGTGCTGGAGCGTCCGGTCGAGCTCGGCGCCCGCTTCGCGCGGCCCGGCGACGCGGTGCTGGTGTCAGGACCGATCGGCGATCACGGCATCACCATCCTGCTGGCGCGCGGCGACCTCGAGCTCGAGGCCGACCTCGAGTCCGACACCGCGCCGCTGCACCGTCTCGTGGACGGGCTGCTGGAGGCGTGCTCGGGCGTGCGCTGCCTGCGCGATGCGACCCGCGGCGGCGTGGCCACCGTGCTGAACGAGGTCGCCGAGGCCGCTGGCGTGGGCATCGCGCTGGAGGAGACCGCGCTGCCGATCCGTGCCGAGGTCAACGGGGCGTGCGAGGTGCTGGGGCTCGACCCGCTGTACGTCGCCTGCGAGGGCCGGATGGTGATCGTGGTGGACGCCGCCGAGGCCGACACGGCCCTGGCCGCCCTGCGCGCGCTGCCCGAGGGCGAGCAGGCCGCGCGCATCGGGTCGGTGGTGGCCGAGTCGCCGGGCATGGTGTCGCTGCGCACCCAGCTGGGCGGCACGCGGGTGGTCGACACGATGGCCGGCGACCCGCTGCCCCGGATCTGCTAGCCCAGCAGGCCCTCACGGTCGCGCGCCGCGGCGACCGCCGCCTGGCCGAGGCTGATCCCTCCGTCATTGGGTGGGACCTGACGGTGGGTGAGCACCGCGAAGCCAGCCCGCTCCAGCCCGTCGGTGAGGCGGTCGAGCAACAGGATGTTCTGTGCCACCCCGCCGGTCACGGCCACCGTCGCCAGCCCGTGGCGCTCGCTGGCAGCCCGGCAGGCGGCCACCAGCCCGTCGGCGATGCCTGCGTGGGCGCGGGCGGCGATGGTCGGCACGGCCACACCCGCCCGCAGGTCCGCCGTGGCTGCGCGCAGCAGGGGCGCGGGGTCGAGGACCAGCGGGTCGCTGTCGTGCACCTGCAGCGGGTAGGTGCCTGCCTCGGCGGTGTCGGCGCGCTGCTCGAGCTCTATGGCCGCCTGCCCCTCGTAGGCGATCGCATCGCGCACGCCCACCAGCGCGGCGAGCGCGTCGAACAGCCGGCCGAGGCTGGAGGTCGTCGGTGCGTTGATGCCCGCGCGGGCCATGGAGCGCACCGCCGCCCAGCGGTCGGCGTGACGGGCGCAGACGGCCAGATCGTCGGGCGGCGCGCCGTCGAAGGCGGCGTCCAGCCACATCGCCGCCATGCGCCAGGGCTCGCGGACCGCCTGCTCGCCACCGGGCAGGGCCACCGTGGCGAGGTGGCCGGCCCGGTGGAAGCCGACGAGGTCGGCCACGAGCAGCTCGCCGCCCCACAGCGTCTGGTCGGTGCCGTACCCGAGCCCGTCGAGCGCGAGCCCGAGGACGGGCCCGTCCCGGTGGTGCTCGGCGAGGCAGGCGGCGACGTGGGCGTGGTGGTGCTGCACCCCGACGTGCCAGACGCCGTCGAGGGCGAGCGCGTGCCGGGTGGACAGGTAGTCGGGGTGCAGGTCGTGGGCGACCACCTGCGGGGCGATGTCGAACAGGCGCTGCAGGTGGGCGACCCCCTCGGTGAACGCGTGGAGCGTCTCGAGGTTCTCGAGGTCGCCGATGTGGGGCGAGACGAAGGCGTGGCCCTCGGCTGCCAGGCAGAACGTGTGCTTGAGCTGCGCGCCGCAGGCCAGCACCGGCCGCGGGACCGACCGGTGGGTGCGCACCGGGGCGGGCGCGGCACCGCGGGCGCGGCGGACCGGCAGCTCCACGCCGCGCCACACGCGCGTGACCGAGTCGTCGACGCGGGTGTGGATCGGGCGCTCGTGGGTCAGCAGCGCGTCAGCGATGGGCGCCAGGCGGGCCCGCGCGTCGGCGTCGCGGTGGGCGATCGGCTCCTCCGAGACGTTGCCGCTGGTCAGCACCAGCGGGCGCCCCACCGCTTGCAGTAGCAGAGCGTGCAGCGGCGTGTAGGGCAGCATGACGCCGAGCTCGCGGTTGCCGGGCGCCACCCCCTGCGCCACGGGCGCGTCGGCGCGGCGAGCGGCCAGCAGGATCGGCCGGCGCGGGTCGGTGAGCGCGGCGACCTCGGCGTCGGTGAGGTCCACCAGCGCGCGCGCCCCGGCGAGGTCGGCGGCCATGAGCGCCAGCGGGCGCTCCTCGCGCTGCTTGCGCTCGCGCAGCCGGGCGACCGCGTCGGCATCGGCCGCATCGACCGCGAGGTGGTAGCCGCCCAGCCCCTTGACCGCGAGGATCGCCCCTCCCAGCAGGCGCTCGGCGGCCGCGGTGATCGCAGCGGCCGGGTCGGCCGTGTGGCCAGCGGCTGCGTCGCCCTCGGGCTGGCCGCCCTCGGATGCGCCGCCCTCGGGCGCGCCGCGGGCGGGCTCGCCGCGCCCGGCGCCGCGCACCGCGACGGTCCCGAGGGGCTCCTCGAGCCACGCGACCGGCCCGCAGGCGGGGCAGCACACCGGCTGGGCGTGGAACCGCCGATCAGCCGGATCGTGGTACTCGCGGTCGCAGTCGGCGCACAGCGGGAACGCCGCCATCGTGGTGTTGGGCCGGTCGTAGGGCGTGGCGGTGGTGATCGTGTAGCGCGGCCCGCAGGCGGTGCAGTTGGTGAACGGGTAGCGGTGACGACGGTCGGAGGGGTCGGCGACCTCGGCCAGGCACGCGTCGCAGGCGGCCACATCGGGCGAGACGAGCGCGCGCTGCGCCGCCCCAGCAGCACTGGCGCGGATCGTGAAGGCGCGGGTGCCGCGAGGTTGGCGGGCCGCGCACACCAGCCCGTCCACGACGGCCAGCGCCGGGGGCTCCTCGGCGATCGCGGTCAGAGCCAAGCGCACTGCCTCGGGCGGACCCTCCAGCGCCACGACCACGCCGTGGCTGTCGTTGCCCACGAACCCCCCGAGGCCCAAGCGACCGGCCAGCGCGTGCACGAACGGCCGGAACCCCACGCCCTGCACCACTCCGGCCACGCGCGCGTGCACCCGCACATGGCCGGTGGCCGGATCGACGGGGGCGTCGGCGAGCGCCTGGGCCGGGCTGACGCGCTCGCTGGCTGCAGGGGCCTCGAACGGGTCCTCCTCGCCGGGCGCGGCGGGAGGGCTCTGGGTCGGCTCAGCGCCGGGATCGCTCACAGGCGCGCAGGGTAGCGACGCGCCTGGCCGGGCGAACCGTCGCCCGGGTGACCGTGTGCCCGCGCGCCGCTCCTCACGCAGGCACGCTGTGCTCTCCGGAGCGCACGAGCAGCACGGGAGGTCGCGGCATGGAGGCACGACGACCGCTGGCGACCACGGGCCTGCTGGTGCTGGCCGGCCTGGTGCTGGCAGCCTGCACGGGCAGCGAGGGTCCTGGGTCGGGCCTGACAACGTCGGAGGCGCTGGCCGAGGCCGGTGACACCGGCGTGGACCACGACACCGACCGGTTCGCCGAGCGCCCACCCGAGGCGGGCGGGCTGGGTGCAGCCGATGCCGACGCGCCCGACTGGCCCTGGGAGCGCGCCGCCGGCGGCGAGGACGTGCCCGCCGAGGTGCCGCTGGACGAGATCGTCTCCGGCGGCCCGCCGCCCGATGGCATCCCACCGATCGACGACCCGGTCTTCGAGTCGGTCGACGAGGCCGACGACTGGCTCGAGGCCAACGACCCGGTCATGGTCGTCGACCACAACGACGAGGTGCGGGGCTATCCGCTGGCGGTCCTCACCTTCCACGAGATCGTCAACGACGAGCTCGGCGGTGACCCGGTGGTGGTCACGTACTGCCCGCTGTGCAACTCGGGGCTGGTGTTCGACGCCGAGGTCGACGGGCAGGTGCTGGACTTCGGCACGTCGGGGCGGCTGTGGCGCTCCAACCTGGTCATGTACGACCGCGACAGCCGCAGCCTGTGGTCGCAGTTCACCGGCGAGGCGATCGTCGGTGACCGGGTCGGCCAGCAGCTCGAACGGCTGCCGATGCAGATGGTGGGCTTCGCCGAGCTCGCCGACCGCTGGCCCGACGCCCCGGTGCTGTCGCGTGACACCGGCCACGAGAGGCCCTACGGCCAGAACCCCTACAGCGGCTACGAGGACGGCGACCCGTTCCTGTTCGACGGTGAGACCGACGAGGCGCTGGCGCAGATGGACCGTGTGGTCGCCGCCGGCGAGGACGACGACCCGCTTGCGGTGCCCTGGGACCGCCTGACCGAGGAGCAGGTGGTCCACACCGACATCGGCGGCGAACCGGTGGTGGTGCTGTGGGCGCCGGGGGCGGCCTCGGCGCTGGACGACGCCACGATCAGCGACGGCCAGGAGGTCGGCCAGACCGGGGTGTTCGACGCCGAGGTCAACGGCCGCGAGCTGACCTTCGCACCCGCCGACGACGAGGACGGGCGGTTCGTCGACGAGCAGACCGGCTCGACCTGGCGCATCACCGGCGAGGCGGTTGACGGCCAGCTGGCCGGCACCCAGCTGGAGCGACGCAACCACGACGACACGTTCTGGTTCGTTCAGCACGCCTTCCGCCCCGAGACCCGTGTGGTCGACGAGCGCTGAGAGTCGTCGCGGCGCTTCAGCGCTGGTCGTCGGTGAAGTTCTGGTAGAAGCGGCTCGCGGTCGGACCGCGCTGCCCCTGGTACTTGCTGTGCAGCTCGGCCGAGCCGTAGGGCCGGTCGGCGGGAGTCGACAGGCGGAACAGCGCCAGCTGCCCGATCTTCATCTCGGCGTAGATCATGATCGGCAGGGTCGCCACGTTGGACAGCTCGAGGGTGAGCCACCCGTCCCAGCCCGCGTCGACGAACCCGGCGGTGGCGTGCACCAGCAGGCCGAGACGGCCCAGGCTGCTCTTGCCCTCCAGCCGCGCCACCAGATCGTTGGGCAGCGCCACCCGCTCGTGGGTCGCACCGAGCACGAACTCGCCGGGGTGCAGCAGGAACGGCTCGTCGTTGGCGACCTCGACCAGCTCGGTGAGGTCCGGCTGGGGGTTGCGCGTGTCGATCGCCGAGTATCGGTGGTTGGCGAACACCCGGAAGCTGCCGCCGATCCGCAGGTCGATGCTGGAGGGCTGGACGGCGGCCTCGCCGATCGGGTCGATGACCAGGCGGCCCTTGTCGAGCTCGGCCTGGATGTCGCGGTCGGACAGGATCATGGAAGATCACCGGATCGTGGGAGGCGCCGGCTGGCCTGCGCGGAGGCGCAGCGTAGCCGAGGTCCACAGCGCCGCGTGCGAGGGCCGCTGGGTGGAGGCCTGGCTCCAGCCGATGTGCGGCGTCCGGGGTGGAGCCGCGGGCCTGTCGGGGGCGCCTGCTGGCTGCTAGCCTGAGCGGCTGCCGCGGGTGTAGTTCAACGGCAGAACACCGGCTTCCCAAGCCGGCAATGGGGGTTCGATTCCCCTCACCCGCTCCACGGGGTCTTCCGGAAGACCCGGGGCTCTCGAGCAGTTCGCAGGAGCACGAGCCCACCGCCGCTCACGTCATCCTCGCCGCGGATCTGCCGAACACGGGTCGCCTGCCCTGCTGGCGTCGTGCCAGCGCCCTCAGGGTCACCGCCCGCCAGGGCCCAGCTCCGTGCCCTGCAGCCACGGGGGTGGGTCCCGGTGCCGGCGGTGCGGCATCCGGGGCTGTTGGCCTGTGCTCGACCGTGCGGACCGCAGCGGTCGCCTCGGATCGCGGTCGGATGCCAGGGGACGTGGTCGCCGACGTCATCCTTGCCACTTCCTAGCACGGGGTGCCGTGTGCGGGCGCCGGTGCGGGCTGCGCGCCGGAGGACCTCTGGTGCCCCAGAGTGCTTGGGCGCGTTCGTGAGCGCCCGCGGTGGGGACGACGACGGGGTCGTGTCGCACCGCGGACTGTGCGAAAGGATCGCTGTGGCCTCGGCCAGGCCGTCCGGGGGGTGTCTGCTGGCGCTGGGAGCGGCCCGGACCGCCTCGGCACCGGGTCCGGTGCTGCTGGCTGTGGGGGTCGCCCTGGCAGGCACGAGCGCCGGTGGGGCGTGGGCACCGTTCTCGGATGCGGTCGCCAACCAGGTCCCGGCGGCTGGCAGCCGTCGCGCCCTGGCGCTGGTCAACGCTGGCTCGCCGGGGGGCCTGATGGTCGCCAGCGCGCTTGTGCTGGCAGGCGGCGAGAGCTGGCGGCTCGTCTGGCTGGGGTTCGCGGTGGTCGGGCTGGTGGCGGCTGTGACGACCTGGAGGGTGCTGGCACCAGTCCCGGCGGGTCCGATCGCCGCCCGCGGGCGGCTGCCGCCCGGATGGTTCCTCAACGCCCGATCGGTGCGGCTGCTCGTCGTCGCACTCGGGGTGTCGATCACGTCAGGCGCCTACTTCGCCTACGCGCCCGACACCGCCGAGGACGCTGGGCTGGCCAGCGGGATCGGTCCGGCGATGTGGGCAGTGCTGGGCATCGCCGGCGCCGCGGTGGGTGTGCTCGGCGGCGGGATCGCCAACCGCTACGGGCTGCGCGGGCCGTTGGCGGTGATGCTCGTCCTGGTCGGCGCCTCGGCGCTGGTGCCCCCTCGCACGTCGACCGCCGCGAGCAGCTCGACGCCGCGCTCCTCGACGCCGGCTCGGAGACGTTCCGGGAAGCCGACGAAACCGCCTGATCCTGACGGTCGACCCCGGTGCGGCCGACAGAGCCCCGAGGACCCCCTTGGGCTCTGCATCGTGCCTGCACATCACCTGTCCGAGGCAGCGTGAGGTCAGGGGAGAGCCGCTGCACTTCCTCGAACGAGCGGCGGCCCCGCCGCTCGAGGAGGTGCTCGACCACGGGAGCGCACGATCGGCGTCGCGTCCCAGTGGACGACGCGGTCGAGGCGGTCCGCGCTGACCATGCGAGCCATCGGTGAGCGTGGTCGATGGCAGCGTGCGCATCGTCGCGCTCACCGACGACACCACCACCGGGAGCGGTGGGACCCACCGACGCCGGGTGGCAGCGACCGTGCGTCATGTGGTGACATGCGCGCCGCGAGCGACCACCGTGCCGCCTGGCCTCAGGTGATCCGATGGCGACCTCGGTGCCCCCCGACCCGGTCTGGCCAGCCGACGCCTCGCCCGCCGAGCGGGCGCTGTGGCGCTGGGCAGTCGACCAGCTGCCCGAGCGGGTGCGAGTGCTGCCCGGTGTCCACCTCACCGACCTGTCCGACGGCCAGCGCGACGCCGAGGCGGACCTCGTGCTGGTCGACCCCGAGTGGGGCGTGCTCGTGGTGGAGGTCAAGGGCGGGGCCGTGTCCTACGACGCACACCATCACCGGTGGTGGCGCCAACTCGACGGTGGCCGCCGCCGCGAGGTGCGTGACCCGGTCGAGCAGGCGCAGCGCGCCGCGTCGTTCGTGCGCCGAGCGCTGGCCGGCCACCAGATCGTGGACGGCTCGGTCGCAGTCGGCTGGCAGGTCGCGCTGCCCGAGGCACGCACCGACGCGCCCGGTGGGGCCTACCTGCCGGAGACGAAGCTGTGGGATGCGCTGGCCGCCGACCAGCTCGCCCGGCGCTTCGCGCAGGCCTGCCACGCGCGTGGCATCGGCGAGGTGCCACCCGGGGAGGCGGGCACCCAGCGCATCGTGACGGTGCTGCGCGGCCGTGCCGTGCAGGCCCGTCCGAGCGCGGCCGCTGGCATCGAGGTCCACGAGCGGGAGGTGTTGGCGCGCACCGAGAGCCACCGCGACGCGCTGCACGCCTTCGCCCATCACCGTCGCGTGCTGGTGGCCGGCGCGGCAGGCACCGGCAAGACGGTGCTGGCGATCGAGGCGGCCGCGGCCCGAGCAGCCAGCGGCGACCGCACGCTGCTGGTGTGCTGGAACAGGGTGCTGGGCGCGTGGCTCGCCACGCAGCTGACGAGCCGTCTGGCGGCGATGGGCAGCCCTATGGCCGAGGCCGTGTCCGAGCAGCTCGACGGGCGTGTGGTGGTCGGCAACGCACCCTCACTGGTCACCCGCGCCAGCGACGAGCCGTGGCCCGAGGTGCCCACCCACGAGCTGTTCCACGAGGTCATGCCCGATCGGCTCACGCCCGAGCTGGCAGGCGGCGCGTTCGACGCGGTCGTCATCGACGAGGCCCAGGACCTCACCGACGACTGGGCGCTGGCGCTGGCCGGCGTGCTCGAGCAGGGCGGGCGGCTCGTGGCGTTCGCGCACACCGAGCAGGACCTGTTCGGTGCCGGCGCGCCGATCGCCGAGCTGTGCGACCACACCCACACCTTGGCCGAGAGCTTCCGCTCCACCCGCCAGGTCGCCGAGGCGGCCGCGGTGCTCACCGAACCGCTGGCGGGCGCCCCCGCAGCGGTCGAGCACGTCGCTGGCGACGGTCCACCGGTGCGCTACGTGGCGGCCGGGTCCGAAGCGGTCGCCCGCGTTGCGCGCTCCGAGGTCGACCGGCTGCGCCGCGACGACCGGCTGACCGACGCCGACCTCGCCCTGCTGCACCTGTTCGCCAACCCGCACCGCGGTGACGCGCCTGCGGTCGCGGCCGCCGACGCCGCCGGCGAGCTCGTCGAGACCAACTGCGCGACCTTCAAGGGGCGGGAGCGACCGGCGGTGGTGCTGGCTCTCGACCTGCGCCCCGACAAGGCCGACCACGCCGCCGAAGCCGCTCGCACCGCCTACGTCGGGGCGACGCGGGCGCGGTCCAAGCTCGTGATCGTCGGTGATCCCGAGGTGGTGGCCACCTACGGGTTCAGCGAGCTCGCCGAGCGCCTCGCCGGCAGGTCATGAGCGAGCAGCGTCCAGGTAACACCGCAGGCTTCATTGCAGCCCACCTCCCATCAGCTCGCCGCCGCCTTCGCTCGCTGGAAGAAGGCCCGCGGCATGGGACGCTCAAGCCGCCACGTGATCGCGATGGGCCGCTCGCCGCGTGCTTCGACCAGCTTGCAGCGGCCGAGGAACAGGTACGGAAGCGCGCGACCGTCGCTGGTGCTCTTGTGCTCTCGCACGAACAAGAGCACGTGGCCACGACGTTCGTTGGTCGCGATATAGCGCCGTCCTTGCTCTGAGGTCTGCGACGTCCGCGATTGCGACTCCCAGTGAAACAACTCCGGAGAGATGGCGTAGTCGTTGTACAGCGTGGTCGGCGAGTAGTCGCGCTCTGACTTGCGCAGCGTTACCAGCAGCACGTCTGTGTCGGTGGGCTCGTGATACCACACACCGGTCTGCAGGCTCGGGTTCTTGTGGGGCTCCACCGAACCGAAGGCCGCGAGGATCTCATCGCGGTTGTAGGTCGCGTGCTCGTGCAGCGGGATGGCCGGATCGATATGCGAGGGGTGAGTCAGACGCTCGGCGCGGTCGGCACGCGCTGCTGCGACCTGCTGTAGGTCAGCGAGTAGCCCTGGGTTAGCCGTCACGCGCTCGAGGCTCTCCTGCCAACTCGACGGCAGCTCCGAACCAGTCCACAAGGCCGTGTGCAGCATCATCAGAAGCCTGCGCCGACGCTCGTCGGAGGCCGCAAATGCCCCGGGCGGCACCGGGCCGTCCAGGTCCGCGAGCAGGGCCAGGCGCTCAGGATCGTCGAGGTGCAACAGCGCCGGCACGCGACGAGCGAGTCGGCGTTCCTCCGGCCCCTCGGGTGGGGCGGCAAGACCGGCGGCGCGGCGCAACGCCGACCAACCACCCACCGATCCCTTCCACACCTCACCGAGCTCGATGCCGGCAGCATCACAGAACGCAACGAGGTCGACGTCGCCATGCTCGCGGGCGAGCTCAGCCAGTTCGGGCGCGAGCGTGCGTCTGGTGGTCTGCAAGGAGTCGCGCACGTTGCGCAGCACAACGTCTTTGGCGACGGCGTCCAGCTCGAGGTGGCAGCCAGCCGGTAGGAACGGGAAGTCATCGGCGACCTCCTGGCGGATGCGGGAGCGCGAGCCGCCGAGGAGTGCCCGGTAGCGCAGGTCGAAACGGAATGAGCGGTGCTGCTGACCGATGAAATCAAGCACGGTGCACACGCGCTTGTCGGGCGAGTGCCGCAGCCCTCGACCGATTTGCTGCAGGAACACCGCGGCCGACTCGGTGGGTCGCAGCAGGAGGATCGTGTCGGCCTCGGGAACGTCGACGCCCTCGTTGAACAGGTCGACGGTGAACACGACGTTCACGCGCTGCTCGCGTAGATCGCGCAGGGCCTCGTCGCGCTCATCGCGGGGTGTTTGACCGGTGATCGCCACCGATGGGATGCCGGCCTCGGTGAACACCCGCGCCATGTAGGTGGCGTGGGCCACCGAGACGCAGAAGCCGAGCGCGCGCATCTCGTGCGGGTCGGTCACGATGTGGCGGAGCGCTCGGAGCACCTTCGCCGCCCGCGCGTCGTTGCCGCTGTACACGCGCTCAAGCGCGGTGATGTCGTAGCCGCCACGCCGCCACTCGAGACCGCTGAGGTCGACGCCGTCAGACACGCCAAAGTATTGGAACGGACACAGCAGTTGTTGGTCGAGCGCATCCCACAGGCGCATCTCGAAAGCGATGTGATCGTCGAACCAGTGCAGCACCGACTCGCCGTCAGCCCGTTCGGGCGTCGCGGTGAGCCCGAGCAGCCACCGTGGCTTCAGGTATTCCAGCAGCGCTCGGTAGGTCGGCGCCTCGGCGTGGTGGAACTCATCAACGATCACCACATCGAAGGCCTCCGGGTCGATCTGTCGCAGTCGACTGATGTGCAGCGACTGGACGGAGGCGAACACGTGCGCGCCGCGCCGCGGCTGTTCGCCAGCGACGAGCAACTCACCGAAGGCGGCGTCCTGCAGCGCCTCGGCGAACGTGCGGCGGCTCTGCTCGAGGATCTCTCGGCGGTGAGCGACGAAGAGCAGCGACAGCTCGCCGTGCTGCTGGCGCAGCCGCTTGTAGTCGAGAGCGGCCACGACGGTCTTGCCGGTGCCAGTGGCGGCTACGACGAGGTTGCGGGTTCGCCCGTGCCGGGTTCGCTCCACGTCGAGCGCTTCGAGAATCTCCTGCTGGTAGGGCCATGGGCGTAGCTCGAGCCCGGAGAGGTCCACGTCCGCGCGGCGACCGGCAGCGTGATCGGTGGCGATCGTAAACCGTTCGCCGTCGCGGTCGGGGTCGTAGTCCTCGAACTGGTCGCTGTGCCAGTAGGCGTCGAATGTCGCGCCGAACTTCTCCAACAAGGCCGGGTCACGGTGGCCCGACAGGCGCACGTTCCACTCCAGACCGTCGAGCATCGCGGTGCGCGACAAGTTGGAGGAGCCGACGTAGCCGGTCGAGAAACCGGTCTGTCGGTGGAACAGCCACGCCTTGGCGTGCAGCCGTGTGGTGTCGGTGTCGTAGCTCACCTTGATCTCGCCGCCGAGGCGGTCGAGCTCGTCGAGGGCGCGCCGCTCCGTGGCACCCATATACGTAGTGGTGATCACCCGGAAGCGCCCACCGCGCTGGACGAGTTGGGTCAACGGCTCGGCCAGGACCCGAAAGCCCGGCCAGGTGATGAACGCGCACAGCAGGTCGACCTGGTCAGCGCTCTGGAGTTCGCGGCGGATCTCGGCACCCACCGCAGGCTCGCCACGCCCCATGACCAGCAGGTCGTGGTCGGCCAGCGGCACATGCGGGCGCGATGGCGGCTCGTCGAACGCGGTCGGGTCGGAGACGGAGAGCAGCACGTTCAGTTCGTCCGCAAGCGGTTCGAGCGCGTCCGGCTCGTCGATGTGGCGCCGGGCGGCGTCGACGACGTCGGCGACGAGCTGCTTGGCTGTCTTGAGGCGCGCCTCGGCCGGAGCGATGGCGATGACGTGTCCCAGCAGCCGCGCAAGGTAGGCGGCAACTCGCCCGTCAGCCTCCTCTACGTCAAGCCGGGCACGGTCAACCTGCGCCCCACGGCGCTCCTCGACCTCCAGGCGTCCCTCGAGGGTGCTCCCGATCAGCTCCTCGTACAGCCCGCGGGGCAGGCTCTCTTCAACCATTATCCACCCATGACGTTTCGAGCAGACTCTCCGACATAATCGATCTTCGCAAGCGCTCATCGCCACGCATGCAGGGCCCAGCGGCGTCAAGGCGCAGCACGCCCCCGCGCCGGCCTTCCTGTTTGATGGGCTGCGCAAAGGTCTACAGCCGGCACCCGGGACGCGCCCCACGTCGCCGCGGCGTCAGTCGGAAGCGCCCGCGGCGCCGTTATGCTGCTGCATTGCACGGGGCCGGCCTGCGCCACCCTGGCGCGCGGCGTCGCCTGTGCTGCATCGCCTCCGCCGAGCGCGAAGGGCCGCCATGCCCAAGAAACGCCGCCAGCGCAAGCCCCATCGGCGATCACGGTCGTCGGCTCCAAAGCGGCCGCCTGGTGCCGCGCAGCCGCCGGGACCCGGCCAAGCACCCGGCCCGCGAACTGGTCCCGCACCGTGGCCCGACGACGGCTCCAGTGGCGAGCTCGACCTCCTCGGTGCGGTCCGTGACGCGCTGCAGCAGCCCGACCCGCTGCCGCTGCTCGCCACTGCGAGCACCGTGCTCGCAGTGGCCGACCCGCGCAGCGCGGACCCGTTCGCCCAGCTGCGTGGCGAGGATGCCACCGGACCGGATCTGCATGAGCTGCTCAGCTCCTTCATCGAGGTGGAGGTCGTCGAGACCAGCGCGCTGCTGGCAGCACTGGCGGAGCTGCTGCCCGACCAGCTGGCCGCCCGTCGGCTGCAGCGCGAGGTGGCCCGCCGGGCAGACCCATTGCCCGAGTGGCTCACCGGGCTCACGCCGCTGACCGTGGACCGGGCTGTGCAGAGCTCGCACGTGCTCGGCGACGGCGACAACGTGCTCGTGGGCGCGCGAACGGCGACCGGTCACCCGCTGACCGCTGTGGTCTACATCGACCACAACTTCGGCACGCTGGTCAAGGACGCCTTCGTGGCCGATGACACCGCCGAGAGCGTCCTGGCACAGCTGCGCACGGCCTCCGGTGACGATCCCGACGTCAGCGTCGACGAGCTCGACCCTGCCAACGCCCGAGCGCGCATCGAGCAGGCGATCGAGCGTCACGCCCACACCGTCCCGCCGCTGGACACCGACTCGTGGCCGGCGTCGCGCGCGCTGATCGAGTGGATCGCCCGCCACCTGCCGCAGGGCGGCGCGGGGTACGTCCGCCCCGAGTGGAGCGAGGACGATCGCGAGGCGCTGACCGAGCGGTTCTTCGCCTCGCCGTTCGGGCGCGGCCATGACGACACCGACCGGGAGATGCTCGACTCGCTGCTGTGGTTCGCCTGCGACTATGGGCCCGGCGACCCGCTGCGCTGGAGCCCGGTCGCGGTGGAGATGCTGCTCGGCGACTGGCTGCCCCGCAAGGTCATCGCCGACGTCGACTTCCTGGCCCGCGCACCCGCGCTGCTGCGCAGCTTCATCCGCTACAGCCATGCCGAGCGGGGCATCCGCTCCTCGCTGACCGAGGAGACGCTGGCAGCCGTCGACCAGCACGAGGCCGACTATCAGCAGGCGATCCGCAGTCCACAGCTGCACGGTCCGGCCGGGCTGCTGACCCACATGGGCGTGGACGCCGACGAGCTCGACCGGCTGTTTCCCAGCTACGAGGAGATCGTCCGCGACTCGCTGCTGGCAGACGTCGGCACCGAGCAGGCGCTGGCAGACCTCGACACCGACCCCCTGCCCGATGAGCCGTTCGCCTGGGGTCAGGTGCCCGACGACGTCCACGACCGCGTCGGCGAGGTGCTCGCGCTGCTGGACGGGGTGTGCGACGAGCACCTCGACGTGGAGGTGCGCACCGCCTGCCGGCGGTTGCTTGCCGACATCGCCGCCGCCGACCCCGACATCTTCCGTCGCCGTGGGCGGGTCGACACCGCGGCCGCCGCGATCGCGTGGATCGTGGCCAAGGCCAACGGGTTGCTGCCGTACTCGGGGCTGACCGCCAAGCAGCTGCTCGGCTGGTTCGGGGTGTCGGGCAGCGTCTCCCAGCGGGCTGACACGCTGCTGCGCGCCGTCGGCGTGGAGCGTCCTACGGTGGTGCGGAAGCTGCCGCTGGGCACGCCCCGCTACCTCCTCGCGGGCAAGCGCCAGAAGATGGTCGACCAGCGCGACCAGCTCCTGTAGCCAGCTCGAGACGGGCCGAACGGAGGCTGGCGGGCAGGCATCACCTCGGCGCGAGCCCGTCGTCGACGGGCGAGGCTGCGCTGGACTGCATGCAAACTCGCGCTTGTCGCGCTAGAGTAGCGCTGATGCCGACGATCCAGATTCGTGACGTGCCCGACGAGGTGCACCGCCGCTACCGCCAGCGGGCGGCGGCCGCGGGCATGAGCCTGCAGGAGTACCTGCGAGAGGAGCTGATCCGCGGCGCAGCGCTGCGCAGCCCCGCCGAGGTGGCCGCCGAGGTCGAGGAACGGCTGCGGGTCGAGGGCGACGAGGGCTTCGCGGCCGAGTCGTCGGTCGACGTCGTCCGCGACGACCGGACCGCTCGTTGAGCGCTCCGCCACCGGCGGTGCTCGACGCGTCGGTGCTCGTCGACGCGCTCGTTGGTGCCGGGCCGGAGGGTCAGGCTGCGCGGGTCGTGCTGCAAGACGTGGCGCTGCTTCCAGCGCCGGCGATCCTCGGTGCCGAGGCGCTGTCCGCGGTCCGGGCGCTGCGTCGCCGCGAGGCGATCGGCGCCGCCCGCGCCGAGGCCGCCCGCGAGGCCATCCGCACGCTGCGCATCCGGTCCTATCCGTTCGAGCCGTTCATCGACCGCGTCTGGGAGCTGCGAGCCAACCTCACGGTCTACGACGCCTGGTACATCGCGTTGGCCGAGCGGCTTGGCATCCCGTTCGTCAGCGCGGATCGGCGTCTTCTCGCAGCGCCGGGTCCGCGCTGCTCGATGCGGCACGTGATGGATCACCCCGACTCATAGCCGGCACCGCGCTCGCCCATCGGGTCGATCATGGGGCCGAGAGGCAGGAACCGACAGCAGCGGCGAGCCCGGCGCTGACGCTGTCGACTCGCGGGTGAGCCCGGTGAGTGGGCCACCACCATGCAATCAGGACGGCTCGACTGCGCCAAGCAGGCCGCCCTGCAGCGTGCTGACCTCCTGACCCACACCGGCCGCATCGGTGTCGTGGCCCGCGACGAGCCTCCCGTCATGCTCCGTCGCTGGGGCAGCCCGATCAGGGCCTGCGAGCCAGGGTGGACGGTCTGAAGGGCGGGTCGACCACCACACGCCCGGCTCACCCCTGCGGGGCCGAGAGGACCTGCGGCTCGGGCAGGTCGCGGCGCGCGAGCTCCTCGCAGGCCAGGTCCAGACGCCACCGTCGATCGCCGGCGGGATCGGGGAGCTCGCCGACGATGAGGTCGGCGAGCGCACCGGCCTCGGCACGCACCTCGTCGTCGGTGGCGCGTGTCAGCCACGCGAGGTAGCGGTGCTCGTGCATCGTCACCATGACAGCGTCCAGAGATAGGCAGGGGAGGCGTCGCGCGCTGCAGCGGCGTTCGCGCGTGGCCTGTGTGGGCTCGTCGGCACCCGCCTGGAGCCGGCGAGCCGCTGACAGCCTGCCCCGCGCCCGCACGGCCACACCTGTCCAGGCGTTCCCGACCGCACAGGGGCAGCACGCACGGACACCCACGGCGCCTGCGCCCGGTGCCCAGCTCGTACAGGAGCCGTGTGCTTTCGGCGCACTTCAGCACGCGAGCCGCTTGCCGAAGGGTGCCTTGAGACGCTGCCTGCCTGACCGCGGGCACCGCGTCGCACCATTCCCCGTGTGCGAGCTGTCCCCGTCGCCCAGCACCAGCCACCACGCACCAGCGACCGCCACGGCGGGGTCGCCAGCGCTGCGCCCCGTGCTCCCGAGCAGGCTCCCGATGCGCCCCACCACCCGCGAGGCCACCACGACCGACCCTGACGAGGTCGGTCGCCTCCGTGCCACCGCGACGGTCCTGCGGCACATGCGGCTGGCCGCGATCGTCGTCGGGCTGCTGCAGTTCTGGCTGTACCAGCCCCCACCAGGCCTCGAGGTGCCCTTCTCGCGGCCGCTGGCTGCCACCGCGTTCGTGGCCTCGCTGCTGGCGATCAACGGCGCGTCCTGGTGGACGGCTCGCTCGCGGCGCCCGACCAGGCTGCGTCTGGCAGCAGCAGCAGAGACCCTCGCCGACTCGGCGCTGGCGCTAGGGGTCGTGTGGCTGTTCAGCTTCGACCCGCACTCGGATCTGTGGGCGCTGCTGATCATCCCGGTCCTCGAGGCGGCGCTGCGCGCTCGCTTGGCCGGAGCGCTGGCTGCCTGGGCGGCGTTGAGCCTGGGCTACGCGCTGCGCGACGCCTGGGCGGCGTCCACCTACCCGGACGTGGGCTTCGGCGTCGACGGAGTCACCTACGTCGCCGGTGTGATCGGCATCGTCGCGGTCACCGTCGGGCTGCTGACCCGCGAGCTGGATCGGCGCACGCTCCAGCAGCAGCAGGCTCGCTCGGAGGCCGAGCACCGCGCGGCCGAGCTGGCCGAGGCACGCCAGCTGCTGGCCCACCGGGCCTACCACGACACCCTGACCGACCTGCCCAAGCGCGATCTGCTGCTGCACCGGTTGCAGCGGGAGCTCGCCGCTGGCGAGCCGGCCGCACTGCTCTTCCTCGACCTGGACGGCCTCAAGCAGGTCAACGACGCCCACGGTCACGCCGCCGGCGACGAGCTGCTCATCAACCTCGCCCGCCGACTCGAAGGCACGGTGCGCGCCGGCGACCTCGTCGCCCGGATCGGCGGCGACGAGCTGACGGTCCTGCTGCCCGCTCCCACCACCGAGGACGAGGCCAGCGCGGCGGCCTCCCGGCTGGTGCACGTGGTCGGCGAGGCGGTCGCGCTCGACTCGGTCGGGCAGATGGTCCGTGTCAGCGCCTCGCTGGGCGTAGCGCTGAGCGGTGCCGGGCGCGAGGATCCCGAACAGCTCCTCGCAGCCGCCGACGCAGCCATGTACCACGCCAAGCGCACCGGGGGCGACCAGTGGGTGCTCGCTCCGACCCCGACGGCCGCAGACGGCGAGCGTGGCGATCCACCATCACCCTCGGGCCAGGCGCACCGCCACCAGGAGCATGCCGAGCACGGCCAGCACCCCGAGGACGGTGCCGACCAGCGCGGTCGGCGCCGCTGGCGCGATCCAGGCGAGCAGCGGCAGCGCGAGGCCGAGGGTGCCGCCGCCGACCGCGAGGCCCAGCACCCACACGCTGCGCCCGATCTCCCACGGCCGCAGCGGTGGCCCTCCCGCCCGGTCCACCGACCAGCAGGACAGCTCGGCGCCCAGCAGGATCCCGACGCCGACGGCGGACCCCTGGACGACCGGTGGCAGCCCCGCCGCTGACGCCGGTGGCTGGGCCAGCAGCGCCGCGCCGGCCAGGACCGCCAGCGCGCCGACGGCGACCAGGGCCAGCCGACGCGAGCCAGCCAGCAGCCCCAGCGCCTGACCGGCCACCGCGACGCCGGCGAGGATCGCAAGCAGCGCCGACAGGCCCTCGACGCCGCCGAGCAGCAGCGGCGTGACGGCCAGCCCACCACCGACGGCCACCGCGGCGACGCCGAGCAGCAGCGCCGGCGCGCGCCGCGCCCAGGGCCCGGCCGCGCGCTGCGCTCCGGGCGCTGCGGGCGCTGAAGCGGCGGGCTGCGGCGCCACCTGCCTGCTCACGCCAACCCCGCAGGCAGCTGGCGCACCGCCCCGCGGCGCTGCGCGAGCTCGGCCACCGGACCTGCCAGTGGCTCGCTGCCGTCCCAGCGGGCCACCGCCGTCCCGCCGGCGCTGAGCCGCACCAGCTCCGCCTCGCGCTCGCCGGCTCGCACGCGCGCGGCCACGCGCTCGCTGCGCTCGCCGTGCTCGCCCGGTGCGCCAGGTCCAGACCGGTCCGCGGGGAGATCGACCGCGAGCAGGGCGAGGTCGGCACGACGCCCGTGCAGCGCGTGGATCGCCGCTCGGGCCGTCGCATCGGTGTAGGTGGTGACCGCCAGGACCAGCGCCCTGGACGGCAGCACACCGGCGGCGGCTAGGTCCTCGGGGGCGATCGGCAGCCGTGCCCTGCGATCGTCACTGTCGGCGTGCAGCAGCGCGTCGGTCAGGCGCTCGGCCTGCCGGCGGCCGGCACCGGGGCGCACCCAGCGCAACGTCCCGCCCGCGCCCAGCAGGCCGACGCGATCGCGCGCAGCCAGGTGCCCCTGCGCCAGGGAGGCAGCGGCACGCACTACCGCGGTGGCCCGATCGGGGACGTCGTCGACGAGCAGCACCACGTCGGCGTTGCGCTCGGGATGGCGGGTCACGACCCAGTGGCCGCCGCGGCGGGCGCTGGCTCGCCAGCTCACGTCGCGCAGCCGGTCACCGGGCTGCCAGGGACGCAGCTCGGCGACCTCGATGCCCGAGCCGCTGGCACGGGACCGCTCTCCGCCAGCCAGGGCCGCCACGTCGGCGGGACGCACCAGCTGCGGCAGCGGCTCCAGGGCCGGACGCACCCGCAGGCGCGGGCCCGGCGGCAGGCGCTGCTCGACGGTGGCGAGCCCTGCGACGTCGCGCCAGCGCAGCACCACCGCGGGTCGCCGCGGCAACCCCCACCGGGCGGCCTCCAGCGGCACCGCCAGCTCGACGCTGCGCTCGGCGGGAGCGGTGGCGGCGACCGCCCCGACCGCAGCGCACCCGTGCGGGTCGGCAGCGGTCAGGCACGGCTCGGGTTCCACCACCGCTTCGAGGCGGTCGAGGCGCTGCGACGCGGCGGCCTGCACCCGCAGGTGGGTCGTCTCGCCCTCGACGAGCTCGACGTCGTCGATGCTCGCCTCGGCACGCAGCTCGGGCGCTCCTGCCACGGCGACCCCGACGAGCAGCGCGAGCGCCAGCGGCGTGCCAAGCGCCACCAGCTCGGGGCGCTGCAGGCCGGCCCCGAGCAGCAGCGCCAGCGCGGCCAGCACCGCGTAGGCGTGCAGCCGCGGCGACCAGTGGCGGGTCACGGCGCGTCGGTCACCGGCGCGGGCACCGCCTCGCGGCACCGCTCCAGGATGCGGTCGGGGCGCAGGCCGCGCACCCACCGGTCCGGGCGGATCGCCAGGCGATGGCCGAGGGCCGGGCCGAGCACCGCCTGCACGTCCTCGGGCAGCACGAAGTCGCGTCCGGCCAGCGCGGCGGTGGCGCGGGCGGCCTGGAGGGCGGCGAGGCTGCCGCGTGGGCTCGCGCCGAGCAGCAGCTCCTCGCGCTCGCGGGTCGCGGCGACGAGGTCGACGACATAGCCGGCCACCGTCGGGTCGACGTGCACGGCTTCGACGGCTGCCTGCAGCCCGCGGACCTCGTCGGCGTCGAGCACCGCGGCCAGGTCGGGCTCGGGCTGGCGGCGTGCGACGCGCTCGGTGAGCATGGTCGTCTCCGCCTCGCGGTCGGGGTAGCCCACCGACAGGCGCAACAGGAACCGATCGAGCTGCGCCTCGGGCAACGGATAGGTGCCCTCCGACTCGACGGGGTTCTGGGTGGCGATCACGCAGAAGGGCTGGGGCAGCGGGTGTGTCACGCCCTCGACGGTGACCTGGCCCTCCTGCATGGCCTCCAGCAGCGCCGACTGGGTCTTGGGTGGCGCCCGGTTGACCTCGTCGGCGAGCACGAGGTTGGCGTGCAGCGGGCCGGGCTGGAAGCGTGGTCGGCCGTGCTCGGGATCCAGCACCAGCGAGCCGGTCAGGTCGCTGGGCAGCAGGTCGGGGGTCAGCTGGATGCGCGACAGCTGCAGGCCGCACACGGTGGCGAGGCTGCGTGCCAGCTGCGTCTTGGCCAGGCCGGGCACGTCCTCGATGAGCGCGTGACCGCCCGACAGCAGCGCGACGAGCAGCCCGAGAGCCACGTCGCGCTTCCCCACCACGGCACGCTCGATCTCGTTCAGGACGTCCTCGGCGCGGGCTCGGACGGTGGCAGGATCGGTCATCGGGGCTCCTCGGACAGCAGCGCTTCGACGGCGTCGAGCAGCTGCTCGAGCTCGTCGAGGTCGGGGCCGGGCTCGTCGCGTCGGGGTGCCTCGTCGCGGGGCAGCACCAGCGCGACCGCGTCGCCCAGCAGCGTCCGTGCGCGCTCGGGGTGCGCGTCGAGGTCGACACCCCGCGTGGCGAGGGCGGCGGCGGCCAGCTCGCGCAGTCGGGGCCGCAGGTGCAGGGCGAAGTCGGGGGCGCTGGCGGTGGCCAGGCGCACGGCGCGGCTCTCGGTGGTGCCGGGCAGCCCCATCGGGTGCGTCGCGGCGGCTGCGCCCAGCGTGTGCCGCAGCGCCCACGGCTCGGAGGGCAGCGGTCCGGCGACGACCACCGCGAGCGCCGCCAGCAGCCCCGCCGCGACCAGCCCGGTGCGCAGCGCGGGCGCTGCCGCGGCGGTGGGGTCGGCCAGCAGCACGATCCCGCTGATGAGTCCTGCCAGCGCCGCCGCGCCGGTCAGCGCGATCACGGCGAGGCGTCTGGCCCGCCCGCGCGGCGAGCGCGCGCCGCCTGTCGCTGCTTGGCTCATGCCCGCTGCTCCTGCTCGGGCGCCCCGGTGGGCTCGTCGACGTCGTGGCGCAGCGCGGCCAGCGCCGCACGGGCCCGCTCGCGGTGGCGATCGTCGAGGGGGTGGGCGCTGTAGCGGGCGAGCGCGAACAGCTCGGTGAGCTCGCGGGCGGGCTCACCACCCCGCTGGGCCTCCAGCACGCGCGTCAGGTAGGCGAACGGTCCCTCGCTGGGATGGCGCGGATGGCCGGCGCCCTGCAGGACCGCCAGCATCCGCCGGTAGGCCTCGCGGACCGCCTCACCGGGGTCGGCGATGGCGTCCAACGGCTCGGTGGTGGCCGCCACCGCCTCGTCGACGTCGTCGCGCTCGCCGAAGGCGCCCTCGGGCGCCTCCTCCTCGTCGTCGCGGCGCCGCCACAGCCACACGCCCACCCCGGCGGTGAGCAGCACGCCGGTGCCGACCGCGACCCCGCGGGCGAGCAGCGCAGCGTCCTCGTCGGCGGTGAGCCGCTCGACCTCCTCCTCGTAGACGTGCAGGGACTCCTCCGGCGGCTCGTCGAAGTCCTCGGTCACCTCGACCTCGCGCTGTGGCAGCCACCAGGCGAGCACCGCGGCGAGCGCCAGCAGCATCAGCGTTGCCACGGCGCTCTGGCGCCGGCGCCGCGGCTGACCGGAGCGAAAGCCTCCGGTGCGGCGGGCGGTGGACAGCAGCCAGACCGCCAGGCCGAGCGTGCCCAGGACCAGGACGGTGCCCAGCAGGTCGGCCAGCGCCAGGCCAGCCACCGCCGCCACCCCCTCAGCCAGCGGGGCGCGCGCCCCGCTGGCTCCCGCTGCGACGACACCGAGGCCGACCAGCAGCGCCACGGCGGCGAGGGCCAAGCGGCCCGCCGTCCGGGATCGGCTGGGCGCGTTGCGCGGCATGGCGCCACGGTAGGTCGCCGAGCGGGGCCGGGCGCCACTCGTCCGGGCGGGCCACTGCGCCGCGGGGTGCGGTCTGCGAGGCTCGCGGTGCGACCGCAGGCTCACCGCAGCCGAGACCGTGACGAGGGGAGTGGGACACACCGATGATCGATCTCGCGCTCGGTGTGCTGCTGGTGCTGGCCGGGGCCATGCTGTGCTTCCGCGGCTACGCCACGCTGCGCCTGCTGATCTCGCTGTGGGGGGCGCTGGTGGGGTTCTCGCTGGGCGCCGGCCTGGTGGCGGGGTTCACCGGCGAGGCGTTCCTGGGCACCGCCCAGGGGTGGTTGGGCGCGGCGATCGGTGCGCTGGTGTTCGGGCTGCTCGCCTTCTTCTTCTACGCCGTGTCAGTGGTGCTCGGCATGGGCGCGATGGGCTTCGCGCTGGGCACGACCGGCGCGGCGGCGGTGGGCATCACGTGGTCGTGGGCGGTGGCCCTGGCCGGTGTCGCGGTCGGCGTGCTGCTCGCGGTCCTGGCGATCGCCAGCGATCTGCCACTGGTGATCCTGGCGGTGCTCGGCGCCCTCGCGGGGGCGAGCATCCTGCTCAGCGGGATCCTGCTGCTGGTGGGCGAGCTCACCCCGTCGGACCTGGCACGCCCCGAGACGACCCGCGCCGTGGAGCTCGGCGGCTGGTGGGGGATCGCCTATCTGGGTCTGGCGCTGGCCGGGCTGGTGGTGCAGCTGCGCCGTCCGGCGGCACGTCGCGGGACGCTGCGCCGCGCCTGGTGACGGCCAGGGCCTGCCGGGCTCGTCGGCCAGGGTGGGCGGCGGTCGGCGCTACTCGACCGCCATCGCGCCGAGCTCGGACCAGCCGTCCTGGTCGACCTCGACGTTCACGGCCTTGGGCGGTTGCCGCGAGGTAGGGGCGGCTGCTGCTGGGCGGCGCGGAAGTGGTCGGCCTGGACGTGGGCGCAGGCCTGGGTGGCCGCCGGGTCGGTGCAGCCGATGCCGAGCGCTTGCGGGCGACGAGGACCGCGGGGTCAGCCGCCGGCGAACCACCAGGCTGTCCCGGCCGCACCCGCCAGGGTGATCAGCGAGCCCAGCGCGAGGCGCCACACGATGCCGGGGGTGGTGGCCACCGCGGGCTTGCGGCCACCGCCTGGCACACGGCCGCTGCGGCGCACCTGCAGCACCGCCGCGCCGGTGCCCAGCAGCATCGCGGCGCCCAGCGCGAGCACCAGCAGCGCTGCGATCAGCAGGTACTCGTCTCCGGTCATGGTGGCTTGGCTCCTCGGGACGGCGAGGCCGGCCGCGCTGCAGGGTAGCGACGCCGCCGGTGGCCGCCGCGCCACCGGCCGCTGTGGCGCCGCCACCCCCGAGCGCGGTCACACGGGCGCGTCGCCACCCCCACCACCGCGCTTGAGGTTGGCGAAGCGCGAGGTGCTGCCTAGGAACGCCAGCGGGATCGTGCCGATCGGGCCGTTGCGGTGCTTGGCGACGATCAGCTCGGCCTCCCCCTTGGCCGGCGAGTCGGGGTCGTAGACCTCGTCGCGGTAGATGAACGCGACGATGTCGGCGTCCTGCTCGATGCTGCCGCTCTCGCGCAGGTCGGCGAGCACCGGCCGATGGTCGTTGCGGTCCTCGGGCTTGCGCGAGAGCTGGCTCAACGCGATGACCGGGACACCGAGCTCCTTGGCCAGCACCTTCAGGCCGCGCGAGAACTCGGCGACCTCCTGGACGCGGCTGTCGATGAAGCGCGGCGAGCGCATCAGCTGCAGATAGTCGAGGATGATCAGGTCGAGTCCGTGCTGCTGCTTGAGGCGCCGGGCCTTCGACCGGATCTCGGTCATGGTGATGTCGGGTGTCTCGTCGATGAACAGCGGCGCGTCACCCAGCCGCCCGAACGCCTCGGAGAGCTTGGGCCAGTCGGTGTCGCGCAGCCGGCCGGTGCGCAGGCGATCCGAGTCGACGCGTGCCTCGGCGGACAGGATCCGCTGGACGAGCTCCATCTGGCTCATCTCCAGCGAGAAGAGGACCGCCGGCTGGCGCTTGCGCACGCTGACGTAGCTGGCGATGTTGGTGACCAGCGTCGACTTGCCCATCGCCGGGCGGGCGGCGAGGATCATCAGGTTGCCGGGCTGCAGCCCGGCGGTGAGGTCGTCGAAGTCGGTCAGGCCGGTGGGCAGCCCGGTCAGCGCCGAGTCGTTCTCGTGGAGGCGCTCGATCAGCTCGAAGCCAGCGGTCAGCAGCTCCTTGAGCGGCGCGATGTTGCCCACGCGCCCGTGCTCGGCGAGCTGGTAGACCAGCGACTCGGCGGAGTCGAGCGCGTCGACGGCCTCGGCGGTGTCGTCGTAGCCGAGGTTGGCGATGTCGGTGCCCACCTCGATCAGCCGGCGCTTGAGCGCGGCAGCCGAGACGATCCGCGCGTAGTAGGCGGCGTTCGCCGGCGAGGGGACCTGCCGGACGATCTCGCTGATCTCGAGCTGGCCGCCCACGTCGTCGAGCTGGCCACGCCGCCGCAGCTCATCGGCGAGGCTCACAGGATCGACGGGCTCGCCCCGGTCGTAGAGCGCCGAGGCGGCCTCGTACATGGTGCGATGCGCGCCCCGGTAGAAGTCGTCGGCGCGCACGTGCTCGCCGACCTCGGCGAGAGCGTCACGCGACAGCAGCAGGCTGCCGATCACGCTGACCTCGGCGCCGAGATCATGCGGTGGCACTCGCTCGGACCGGTTGGGTCCGGCGGCGCGCCGGGGTCCGTGAGGAACGCCGGTGGGAGGGGAAGGGTCGAACTCGGGCTCGGCTGCCATGCCCCTCCTCGCTACTCCTCCCTGACGACCTCCACGTGGAGCGCGGCCTCGATGTCCTCGTAGAGCTTGACGGGGACCTCGTGGCTGCCAGTGCGCTTCAGCGGCCGGTCGAGCGGGATGTCCTTGCGGTCCACGGTGACGCCGAGCTGCGAGCGCACCGCGTCGGCGATCTTCCCGTTGCCGATCGAGCCGTAGAGCGTGCCGTCCTCACCGGCCTTGGCCCGCACCTGCACGGGCTTGGCCTCCAGGGCGGTCTTGCGCTCCTCGGCGTCGGCGCGGGACGCCGCCTCGCGCTTGGCGCGCGCGACGCGCATCGCCTCGGAGTCAGCGAGCGCGCCCTTGGTGGCGCGCATCGCCAGGCCGGCGCGCAGGAGGTAGTTCTGACCGTAGCCGTCGGCCACGTCAACGACGTCACCGGCTCGGCCGAGGTCGGCGACGTCGCGCTTGAGGATCACCTTCATCGGGGGTCTCCTGGATCGCTGGCGGGTCGAGGTGACGCGTCAGCGCCGGCTGTAGGGCAGCAGCGCCATCTCACGAGCGTTCTTGATGGCCTCGGCCAGCAGCTTCTGGTACTGCGGCGAGGTGCCGGTCGCGCGCCGCGAGCGGATCTTGCCCCGGTCGTTGATGAACTTCTGGAGCAGCTCGACGTCTTTGTAGTCGATGTACTCGATCTTGTTCTTGGTGAAGTAGCACTCTTTGCGCTTGGGCGGCTGGTTCGCCATGGGCGTCCTCCTCGTGCGAGGCGGGCCGGGAGTGGCTCCCGGCCGGCGACGATGTCATCGCGTCGGTGCCGACGCGGTCAGAACGGCACGTCGTCGGGCTCGGTCTGGCTGCTGGCTGCTGGGCTGGACTGGGCGGGCTGGTCAGCGGCGGGCGCTGCCGCGGGCGCTGCGGCGGGGGCGCTGCCGCCGCGACGCCCACCGGTCTTGGTGATCTGGGCGGTGGCCCACCGCAGGCTGGGGCAGACCTCGTCGGCCTCGATCTCCACCACCGTGCGCTGCTCGCCCTGCTGGGTCTCGAAGCTGCGCTGAGTCAGGCGCCCGCTCAGCATGACGCGGGTGCCGCGGTGCAGCGACTCGGCCACGTTCTCTGCCATGTCACGCCACACGGTCACGTTGAAGAACCCGTCGGTGCGGTCCTCCCACTCGCCGGTCTGGTTGTTGCGGATCCGGCGGTTGACCGCCACGCGCATGTTGGCGACGGGCGTGCCGTTCTGGGTGTAGCGCAGCTCGGGATCGTCGGTGAGGTTGCCGACGATGTTCACGGCGTTATCGACCACGGTCCTGCCTTTCCTCGCGGCGGTGTGCGTCGCGCCGGGCGGCGCGAGCGCCGCGTCAGGACACCCGCTTGCGGCGCAGGTCCGGACGGATCATCTTGAAGCGGATGATCTCGTCGGCGATGCGCAGCTGTCGGTCGATCTCGGCCTGGGCGCTGTTGTCGAGCTGGAGGTCGAGGACCACGTACCAGCCCTCGGTCATGTGGTCGATCTCATAGGCGAAGGCGCGCTTGCCCCAGTGGTCGACCTTGTCCACGACCCCGCCGAGCTGCTCGACCGTCTTGGTCAGCTGCTCGATGCGGCTCTGGACGGTCTGCTCGTCCAGGCTGCCGCGCAGGATCACCATCAGCTCATAGGTGTTCATGTGCCCATCCTCTGGTCTCGGGCGGTTGCGCGCCGCAGGGCGCGCCGCGCAACAGGACGGCGTGCAAGCCCGGCAACACTAGCACCGGCCCTGGCCTCCGCTCAACGCGAGACCGATCGTCAGCGGGTCTGCTGATCACGACGAGGGCACCGTACTGCGCGGGTGGGACAGGCACGTGCCCCGGGGTGCCACACCTGTGGATGGCCGCGGCGAGCGGGCGCGTCGGGCCGAGCGGCCGCTCGGCCGCTCGGCCGGGTCAGCATCACCCGCTCTGGACCTCGGCAGCGATGCGCGCGAGCGCGTCCTCGGCAGCGGCCGCCGTGGTGAACAGGTGCGCGGCGCTGGCCGGCGCCAGCCCCCGGTCGATGGCCGCGGCGAGCTGCTGGCGCAGCGGGTCCCAGTAGCCATCGGGGTCGAGCAGCACCACCGGGCGGTCGTGGTAGCCGAGCTGGCGCTGCGTGACGATCTCCAGCAGCTCGGCCAGCGTGCCCACCCCGCCGGGCAGCGCGACGAACGCGTCGCTGCGGGCATCCATGAGCGCCTGCCGCTCGCGCATGGTGTCGGTGACCACCACCTCGTCGAGGTCCTCCATGGCGGCCTCCCACGCGACCATCCGCCGGGGGATCACCCCCGTGACGTGCGCACCGCCGGCCAGCGCGGTGCGGGCCACCTCGCCCATCAACCCGATGTCGCCGCCGCCATACACCAACCGCCACCCGCGCGTGGCGATCCCCGCCCCGAGGCTGTGGGCCTGCACGCGGTGGCTGTCGGGCACCTGCGTGCTGGAGGCGGCGAACACGCACACGGTCAGGGTGTCGCTCATGGGCGGCAGGATAGTGCACTGCCCTTGCGCCGAGGCCTCGCTGGTGCATCCTCCGCTCCGATGACCTCACACGACGGCGAGGGCAACGACCCCGGCCCCGGCAACGACCCCGGCGGCGCAGACGACCCGGCCGGCGTCGAGCCCGACGAGCACGTGGTGCCCATCCCCGGCGCGGGCGACCCCGAGCTGGCAAGCCACGGGGCGGCGTTCCGCTGGGAGCTGCGCGCCGAGGCCGCCGAGTGGGAGCGCGTGGCGGCGCTGGACAGCCTGCGGCGACGGACCCTCGCCGACGCGGCCCGCGAGCTGCTGCACCGCGGCGATCGCGTGGCGGTGTCGGTCGCCGGGCGGCGCTGGAGCGGGCCGGTGGTGCACGTCGGCGCGGATGTGGCCTGCCTGGCTACGACCGCTGGCCTGGTCGACGTGCGCCTGGACGGCGTCGCGGTGTGGGAGGTCGTGGAGCGCACGCGCGCCGGCGGCGCCTCGGGTGGCGGGCCACAGACCTTCCGTGCGCGACTCGCAGCACGCGAGCAGGCCGGCGAGCGCATCGGCCTGAGCTGCCCGGGCGCGGGCACCGAACCGACCGGCGCGTTGGTGGCGGTGGCCGAGGATCACCTGGTGCTGCGCGGCCCCACCGGACGCTCGGTGCTCGTGCCTCTGCAGGCGGTCGCCGCCGTGTGGCCGGGGTGAGCGGGCGTCAGCTCGCCTCGCTGTGCTCGGCCGGGTCCAGCGCCTCGCTGGCGCTGACGTCCTGCTCGCGCAGCCACTCCACGAGCTCGTCGCGGAAGTAGCGGAACGTGCGGCCGCCCGGCAGGCGCTTGGCCGGCAGGACCCCTTGGCGGGACAGACGTCGCACGTAGTCCACGCTCAACCCGAGCAGCTCGGCGACCTGGGCGGCGTCGAGTACCTCTGGGTACTCTTCGAGATGCTTCGGCACAGACCCTCCTTCGCGGGACCTGAGACGCAACAACAGGTCACAGCGCTTTGTAGGCGGATGGTAGCAGGCGCTCCCTCGGATCGATGCAGCTTTCCACAGGTCGAGCCTGGCGCACGCTCACCCTCACCAACGCACGGGACACCGGGCGCAGTTCCCACGAGGGTCGCGCGCAGCAACCGCCGGGCTCGCGGGCAGATGCCGCCTGCGTGGCGATGACCGCCGCAGGCGGCGCACCGAGCGCACCGAGCCCACCGCGCCGCCTCGACCCTGCATCCTGGCCTCGCAGACTGCTCGCGAGCCAAGCACGCAGCGCTCCCCGGCCCACCCTTCGGGGCGTTTCACCTACGCCCGCACCGAGAGCGACGTGCAGCTGGCCAGCGTGTCGGACGGCACCGACCTCATCGGCTGCGTCGCCGCCGGAGTGCCCATCTGGCCGGTGCGCCGTGGCGAGCTCTAGAGCCGCGTGCTCGGCATGGCGGTCGAGGCGTGGAGCGACGACGGCGCGCCGATCGACGACCGCGCCGCGCTGGCCAACCCGCAGTGCCCGGACGCCTACGCCGACCTGCAGCTGGGCTGACACTGCGCCGGCTGTCCACAGAGCGACGAACTTCGGTCTTGACCCCCTGCAGAGGGTCGCGCATACTTTCGCCTCATCTGCAGGCGGATCCTTGGGGGGCTCTCCGCCACAGCTTGGCACGACGGCTCGCCCGACGTATGTCGGACGTCGAGCGAAGGAGCGGCGGGTGGGATGGCAACCATGACCGCGGTGGGCGCCACCGCACAGGACGCACCAGCACGGGAGCGATGGCCAGCATCGGGCGGGGGCTCCTCCGGTCTCCTCGCACGGGTGTCCCCGGGCCACGTGCTGGTGCTGGTGGCGGCGCTTGTCGCCGCGGTGGCCAACTTCGCCCTGCTGCGTGCCGCCGAGGACACCGCACCGGTGCTCGTGGCCGAGCGGCCGCTGGCCGCCGGTGACGCGGTGTCGGACGAGGCGATCACGGTGGCCGAGGTGGGGGCCACGGGCCCGGTGCCCGAGGCGCTGCTGGGACCCGAGGACCACGCGCTGCTGGAGGGCGCGGTGCTGGCGAGCCCGATCGCGGAGGGGGAGCCGCTGCGCCACTCGGATCTGCGCGGCACCGCCGCCCCGGACGGGTTGCGAGCGATGAGCGTTCCCCTGGACCGCGTGCACGCCGTCAGCGGGGACCTCCAGGCCGGCGACCGCGTCGACGTGATCGCCACCGAGGACGCCGCAGGGTTCCTGGCTCACGACGTCGAGGTGCTCGCGGTCCCCGCCGAGGAGACGGGAGCGATGGGCGCCGCGGGGTTCGCGGTGACCCTCGCGGTGGATGCGGAGACGTCCCTGCAGCTGGCTGAGGCCCTCCACGGAGCGTCGCTGGATCTGGTGCGCGCGACCGGCGCCGCCCCGATGGCGGAGGGGGCCGCGCCGTGATCCCCACCGAGCCCGCCATCGCCTTGGCGGCCTCCCCTCGCGAGTGGGCGCCGGCGCTGCAGCGCCACATCGCCGATCACGGCGGCGCCCGCCTGCGCGCCACCGTGCTGCACCCCGACGACGCGCTGGCCGAGGACGCCGACGTCTTCGTGCTGGATGACACCACCTCGTTCCTGACCGGACCCCTGGTGGCGGAGCTGCACCGTCGAGGACGCGGGGTGCTGGGGGTGTTCGACCCCGGTGATCCCACCGGCAAGGACCAGCTGCGCAGCTGCGGGGTCGACGACGTCATCGAGCGCTACGCGACCCCTTCCGAGCTGCTGACCGCCATCGCGAGGATCGCGCCGTCCCAGAGCGCGCGGTCCGACCTCGGCGACGCGCGCGCCGCCTGGGAGGAGAGCACCGACCTGCCAAGCCCGCCGCGCCCGGCACCCGGCGCCGCGGTCGCCGCGGTGGTCGGGGCCTCCGGTGGGGTCGGGACCACCGAGGTGGCCCTGGCGCTCGCCAGCTCCGCTCCCAGGGGCGGGCGGTCGGTGGCGCTGGTGGACGCCGAGGGCAGCCACGCCCTGGCGTGCCGGCTCGGGCTCGGCCTGTATCCCAACGTGCTGGCGGCTGCGGACGCCGTCGCCCGGGGGCGGACGCTGGACCCCTGCGAATGGCTCCAGCCGGTCGGCGACGGCCCTCTGCGTGCGCTCGTCGGGGGGAGCGGCGACGTCGAGGAGCTGCGCGGCGACGATCTGCGCCAGCTGCTCGGCGCCCTGGCAGAGCACGGTCCGGTGGTGCTGGACGCCGGCGCGGGCCGGACGGCAGCCACAGGGGCACCCGATGATGTCGGCGGCGGGCTCGAGCGGCACCTGCTCAGCCCGAGCCGAGCCGCCCAGGGCCGCTCGGCCGTGCTGGGCGCGCACGCGGTGGTGCTGGTCGCCGACGGCACGCCGGTGGGCTTGGGGCACGCGCTGGCCTGGCTCGCAGCTGTCCACGAGGACCTCGAACCGACGCGCCTGCACGTGCTGATCAACCACAGCCCGGAGGGTCAGCGCGCCCGACGCCACATCGAGGACGAGCTCGTGCGGCTCACGCCCCTGGCGGGCCTGTGGCACGTGCCCACCGACCCGCGGGTGCGGCGGGCGGCGTGGGACGGCACGCAGGTGACCCGTGGCCCCCTGCCGACGGTGGCGCGACAGCTGGCCGCCGCTGCGCTCGGCGTACCTGCCGCCGAGCAGCCGGCGCGATCGGGCCGTCGCCTGCGGTGGCGCCGACGCCGGGACGCCGAGGCTGCGAGCCAGCCATGAGCGCTGCCTACGAGACCCTGCGGACCGCCGCCCTCGCCGAGGTGGAGCGCCACCGGCTGGATCCCGAGCATCAGGGGGATGCGGTCACGCGGGTCGTGCGCCAGGCCGTCGAGGCCTATCAGCGGCGCGCGCACCTCGGTGACGAGACAGCCCTGCGCGATCCCGAGGACATGGTCGCCCGCCTGGTGCGCAGCATCACCGCCTTTGGCCCGCTGACCGACCTGCTGGAGCGCACCGACGTCGAAGAGGTCTTCTTCGAGGGCGACCGGGTCTCCTACATCGACGGCACCGGGCGCCTGCAGGGGCTGCGTGAGCCCACCACCGCCGAGGAGAACCGCATGGTGGTCGACCGCCTGCTCGCGCCCACCGACCGACGCCTGGACACCGCGAGCCCCCTGGTGCAGGCCCGCGTCCTCGGCGGCACCGCGCGGCTGACCGCGGCGATCCCGCCCGTGGCCGACCGCCTCTCGGCCACGCTGCGACGCCACACCCTGCGCCGCGACTCCCTGGCAGCCCTGGTCGAGCGCGACACGCTGAGCGGGCCCGCCGCTGATCTGCTGGCACTGGCGATGGCCAGCTCGGCCACGGTCGTGGTCAGCGGACCGCCCGGAGCCGGCAAGACCTCGCTGCTGTCGGCTCTGCTCGCCGCCGTGCCCGGCAACCGCTGCATCCGCATCTGCGAGGAGATCCGCGAGCTGAACGTCCCGCTGACGCACGGCGCCTGCTACGAGGCGCGGCCGCCGGGCCTCGACGGGACCGGCGAGATCAGCCTCCGCGACCTCGTCAAGTTCACGCTGGCGATGCGCCCCGACGTGATCGTGGTGGGCGAGGTCCGCGGGTCCGAGGCCTTCGAGCTGACACGGGCGGTCAACGCTGGCTGCGGGTTCGCCAGCACCGTGCACGCCAACTCCGCGCGCGACGCGCTCGAGGCGCTGGTCAACGCCGCGATCATGGCGGGCGAGAACGTCGCAGAGCCCGTGGTGCGCAAGGTGTTCTCCAGCGCCGTGGACCTGCTGGTCCACTGCGACCTCGAGGAGGGCGGTCCCGGCGAGGGCGTGCAGCGCCAGGTGCGGGAGATCCACGCGGTCGCCCCGGCGCTGCACGATGCGTTCACCACCGAGCCCCTGCTCGTGCGCGAGCGCATCGGCGAGCCGCTGCGCTGGACCGGGGCCGTGCCTCCCAGCGCGGCACGGCTCGAGCGAGCGCTGCCAGCCGGTCGCGATCTCCGCTCGGTGCTGGCCGGCGGTGCCACCGGGCCCGCCGCACCCCGCGCAGGAGCGGCCCGGTGACGGCGCTGGCGGCGGTGGCCAGCGGCGCGGTGGCCGCGTTGCTGGTGGCGGGGCTGCTGGGGCTGCTGCCCGGGAGGAGGGCGCGAGGTCGCCCTGCAGGCGCTGCGGCGCGGTCGGGCTCGGCTCGCGCGAAGCTGCGCGTCGCGCCGGCGGATCTGCGTGCGGCCGCGGCGGCGATGGCGCTCGGGCTGGTCACCTTCCTGCTGGTGGTCGCGCTGACCCAGACCGCGGCTGTGGCTGCGGTGCCTGCGCTCGCCGTGGCGCTGATCCCCCGGGCGCTGGCGGCACGGCGGCGCAGCGCTCGACTCACTGCGGTCCGCCAGGCCTGGCCCGACGCGCTGCGCGAGCTGTCCGCTTCTGTGGGCGCGGGGCGGTCGCTGACCCAGGCCCTGCACGAGCTGGCCACCGACGGTCCCGAGGCCTTGCGCGGTGCGTTCGCGCGGTTCCCGATCCTCGCCCGCACCGTGGGGGTGCCCGCCGCCTTGGAGGTGGTCCGCGACGAGCTGGCCGACCCCACCACCGACCGTGTGGTCGAGGTGCTGCTGCTGGCTCACGAGCAGGGCGGGAGCCTCGTCACCGAGCTGCTGCGCGACCTAGCCGAGGCCACCACGCGTGACCTGCACGTGGCTGAGGAGGTCGCCACCAACGCCCTGGAGCACACCATCAACGCGCGCGCGGTGTTCGTGCTGCCCTGGGCGGTGCTGGTGGTGCTGGTCACCCAGGCCGAACACATGCGCGGCTTCTACCAGTCGGCGGGCGGGCTGGTGGTGATCGCGGTGGGGGCCGCGGCCAGCGTGCTCGGCATGGGGCTGATCGGGCGCCTCGCTCGCCACCCGGTCGAGCCACGCGTGCTCGCCGGCTCCCGTGAGGGACGCCCGTGAGCGGCGCCATGCTGGCCGGGACGCTGCTGGCAGTCGCCTCGGCTGCCACCGCAGCCGGGGCCCTGGCGTGGCTGGTGGCTCGGCCCCGCCCCAGCCTGGCCAGCCGCCTGCGGCCCTACACGGTTCCTGCACGCACCATCCTTGGCGATCGGTCCGATCTGGTCGTGGCCGAGCGCGCCGAGGGCGGCTGGCTCGCGCGAGCGTCCAGCCAGCTGCGCCGGCGCCTGCAGCACCTGCTGGACCACACTGACGACGCGGAGCTCGCGTTGCGGCTGCGGCAGGCAGGCCTGCTCACCGAGCTGGGCGCAGGGCAGCGCACCCAGGCTCACCGCTCGCGCCAGCTTGCCCACACGGCGGTGGGCGCGGTGCTCGGCGGCGTGGTGGGCACCCTCGCGCTGGGTGGTGCAGCCGGCTCGCTGGCGGGGGTCGCGGTCGGCGCGCTCACCGGTGCCGCACGGGCGCGCGGCCGTGTGGACCGCGCCATCAGCGAGCGGCGCGAGCGGGCCCGCATCGAGCTGTACACCGTCAACCAGCTGCTGGCGCTGCACGCGCGGGCCGGGGGCGGGGTGGCACAGATGCTCCAGCGCGTCAGCGCCCGCACCAGCGGCGTGATCGCCGAGGAGATCGCCGACATCGTGGCCTCCCACCGCGGCGGGCGCCCCTTGGACGCAGCCCTGTCCCAGGGGGCTCGCACCAGCGTCGACCCTGCCGCAGCCCGCACCTACCGGGTGCTGGCCAGCGGCGCGACGCATGGCACCGACCTCGCCGAGGCGCTGCGAGCGCTGAGCGACGACATCCGCGAGCACCGAGCCGAGGCGCTGCGCCGGACTGCCGCGCGCCGTCGGGCCGCCATGCTCATCCCGACCATCCTGCTCCTGGCGCCGCTGATGCTGCTGTTCGTCGGCGCGCCGCTGCCCTCGATCATCTTCGAGACGCTCTCGTGAGCGCTGCACGCCCCTGATCCGACGAGACCCATGGGAGGAAGCCCATGTCCACTGACCCGCGCACCGGACACCCAGCCGCGCCCACCCGCGTCACGCGCGTGCCGCATGCGGATGAAGCGGGCTACTCGACCGCCGAGCTGCTGGGCAACGCCGCCCTTGCCATCGCCGCCCTGGTGGTGATCTGGGCGGCGATCGGGAACCTCGGCGGCGAGGTGATCGACTGGATCCAGGCCCAGATCGTCGGCTGAGCCCGCGAGCCATCCGACCCACGATGCGCACCGCACTGACGCCGAACCGTGGGCCTGGCGAGCCCCAGCGAGGCGATCGCGGCGAGGGCGGCTACCTGACCATCGAGATGCTCACCGCGGTAGCGGCGTCCCTGGTGCTGCTCGTGGTCGTGGTCAACCTGCTGGTCATGGCCTACGCCCACGGGGCGGTGCGTGCGGCGCTCGACGAGGGCGCCCGCGCCGGCGCTCGCCACGAGCAACCCGTTGCCGCCTGCCAGACGCGCGCCCAGCACGCCCTCGAGGGCCTGGTCGGCGCGCTGAGCGAGGAGATCGGAGAGGTCTCGTGCACCTCCGAGGGCTCTGTGATCGTGGCCTCGATCGACGGGGAGCTCGGCGGCTGGCTCCCGCTGGTGCCGACGCTGCCGGTCCAGGAGCGCGCCAGCAGCGCACAGGCACTCGCCCGCGACCCCGCCACCGAACCGTGAACGCGATCGCGCGGCGTCCTCGGGAGCGCGGCTCGGCCACGCTCGAGCTGGTCGCTGGCCTGGCGGTGCTGGTGCTGCCGGTCGTGGCGCTGATCGCCGTCCTGCCGAGCTGGGCGGAGGCAGCCACCGCCGCCGAGGCAGCTGCCGCCGAGGCCGGCCGCGTCGCGACCGCCGAGCCAGACCCCGCGGCAGGTGAGGCCGCCGGCGCCGACGCGGGCGAGCGGGTGCTGCGCAACCGCAACGTCGAGGGCTCGGTGCGCGTCGCGGTCGACACCGACGCCGACGGCGCGCCGGCGCGCAGCGGTGTGGCCACCGCCGAGGTCACGGTGCGCCTGCCGGCGCTGCAGCTGCCGATCCTGGGAGGCGTCGGCGGGATGGACGTCACCCGTGAGCACCACGAGCCACTGGACCGCTGGCGAGGGTTCGGCCCCGATGGCTGACCGGCTGCGGCGCCGCGGGACGGCGCACCCCAGTGGTCGCGGTCGGCGCGCCGACCGACCCTCCAGCGAGCGCGGCAGCATCACGCTGTGGCTGCTCGGGTTGTGCGTGGTGCTGCTGTTCGTGGGCGGGCTTGCCCTCGACCTGTGGCGCGCCCTCGCCGAGCGTCAGGCGCTGGCTGGTGCTGCTGACGCCGCGGTCGCCGCAGCCTCGGCCGAGCTGGACGAGGACGCCTTCCGCACTGATGGCACCGTCGTGCTCGACCCAGAGGCTGCTCGACGGCGCGCCCGCGAGGAGGCGGCCGAGCGGCTGTCAGACCCGCAAGGGCACGTGCTCGAGGCCAGCGCGACAGCCGAGCAGGTCCGCGTCCGGGTGGGCACCGAGCTGGACCTGACGCTGCTCATGCTGCTGCGGCCCACCGCGGATCCGCTGCGTGTCGAGGTTGATGCTGCCGCAGCTCCCGAGGCCCGTCGGTGAGGGCGCGGGCTCACCGAGTCGGGGCGCTCGCGACGATCCGGTGCGCCATACCTGCGCCGACGCGCGTCAAGCACCAGCGGCGAGCTCACGGAGATGCTCATGACCGCAGCGGGCGGCGCAGACATGCGTGACACGGCAGCACGGCCGGTCACTCCCGCGGCGGCAGCCGCACCGTCTCCCCGGGGTAGATGAGGTCGGGATCGCCGCTGACGAGGCGGTCGGTGTTGACGGCGATCACCTCACGCCAGTGGACCGCGATCTCGGCATCAGAGAGGTCGTCGGGTGAGCGCTGCTCGACCTCGGCCAGGTGGGCGGCGGCAAGACCCCACAGGTGGTCGCCAGTGCGCACGGTGACGGTGGTGGGGTGGTCCTGGTCATCCCCTGCCGCCTCGTCGTCGGCGCCCTGGCTGGCACCGCCGCTGGGTCGTGCCTCGCTCGGCTGTTGGGGATCGGCCTCATCCGGTGCTGGCTCGTCGTCAGGAGCGCTGCCGGCGTCGGGAGTCGCACCCCCAGCGTCGCGCTCGACCGGCTCGACCGTGGCCGGGCCCCCGTAGGGGGGTGGTGGCGGGGCTGCCAGCGCCGGCGCGGCGGAGCCGACCACGATGCCCGCGGCGAGGACGAGCGCGACCGCCTGGTCCGCCAGGCGGCGCACCAGCGGCGGGGTGAGCGGGCGCAGCAGCGCCCGCCCGCGCTCGACACGCAGCGCGGCGGCCGTGCTGTAGGCGATCGTGGAGGCGAGGACCCACCAGGTGGCCGCGAGCGCCAGCAGGCGCAGCAGCGCCATGACCGCATCCTCCGGCGGGGTGGACGCGAGCCAGGTCGGGACCTCGCCAGCGGTGGGCAGCTGCGCCCAGGAGGCGTCGCCGAGGCGGTGGAGGGTCGCCAGCGCGCCAGTCAGCGCGGTCAGCACGAGCAGCACCGGGGCCAGCAAGCGGAGGCAGCGCATGGCCGCGACGGTACGCCAGCCGGGCTGCGGGTGGGCTGGGGGCGGCCTCGGGCTTGTGGACAGCGCGTCTGGGGCCAGCGCTCCGCTGACCGGCCGCGCCCCGCTGCGCGCGTGACAGCCGGCTAGTCAAGCGCGTGGCGCTCCAGCGCCTCCCGTGCCTGGCGCATGCGCACCGGCCGGGTGACGAGCAGCTCGGCCAGCGTGGCGCCGACCAGCACCGCCACGGCGATCACCACCGGGTCGGCGCCCAGCCAGGCCCCAACGGCCAGCCCGCCGACCAGCCCGAACGGCAGCGCGATCAGCAGCGGTCGCAGGGAGGCGCGCACGCTGTGGGCCAGGTGCCAGCGCGCCAGGCGCCCCAGCGCCTCGACCAGGCGCGGGTCCGACAGCTGCGCACCTCGGCCCAGCGCCCGGCGTACCAGGCGCCGCTCGGCAGAGGTCAGATCGTCCAGCGGTGGCTCGCCCAGCATGCGGGCCAGCATCGCAGACGCTCTCGGTGCCGCGCGACGCGCGGCACCGACCTGCGCCAGGGCGACGTCGATCCGCAGCACGCCACTGCGCCATGGCGGTTCGATAGGCTGCCGGCGCAGTCGCCAGCGCCGCAGAGGGAGCAGGATCATGGCAGGCGTCGAGGGACGGGTCGTGGTGGTCACCGGCGCGGGCGGCGGGCTGGGGCGCCAGCACGCGCTGCTGCTGGCCAGCCAGGGCGCGAAGGTGGCCGTCAACGACGTGGGCGACGCGGACGCGGGCCCGTCCGGCTCGATGGCCGAGCAGGTCGCCGGTGAGATCCACGACGCGGGCGGCGGGGCGCTGGCCAACCACGACGACGTGGCCACATCGCAGGGTGGCCGGGCTCTGATCGAGCAGACGCTGTCGCGCTGGGGGAGGGTCGACGGCGTGGTCAACAACGCCGGGATCCTGCGTGATGTGACGCTGCACAAGATGACCGACGAGCAGTGGGACGCGGTGCTGAAGGTGCACGCCTACGGCACGTTCCACGTGACACGTGCCGCCTGGCCTCACCTGCGCGCGCAGCAGTTCGGGCGTGTGGTGGTCACCAGCTCGACCAGCGGCCTGTATGGCAACGTCGGTCAGGCCAACTACGCCACCGCCAAGATGGGGGTGCTGGGCCTGATGGCCGCGCTGGCCCGCGAGGGCGCCAGGCACCAGATCACCGCGAACGCGATCGTGCCGCTTGCCACCACGCGCATGACCGCCCCCCTGTTCGACGCCGAGACCGCCGAGCGCCTCGACCCCGCCTACGTCAGCCCGGCGGTGGTGCACCTCGTCAGCGAGGACTGCACCGACAGCGGGATGGCGATTCTCGCGGCCGGTGGCAGCTACCGGCGGGTGGCGCTGTTCGAGAGCCCCGGCGCGTCCTTCGAGCACGTGCCCACCCCCGCCGAGGTCGCCGCCCGCTGGGACAGCATCACCGACCTCACCGGGGC